>SWCA01008901.1_pt2 | contig 21476 bp, 9 predicted proteins | sample 4692961 | NCBI WGS metagenome assembly SWCA01 (sample SAMN10267275, study PRJNA491770) | bioreactor metagenome | isolation source: DHS bioreactor inoculated with | place: Japan: off Shimokita Peninsula
AACGAATGCGTATACATCAGGAAATGATATTAGCGGTGTGGATGCAGCCACAAATAAATATATAGGGGTGTATGAGTTAGATAGTAACAATAAAGTAGTGAAATTCAAACTAATTACAGTAACAGCAGATCAGATTAATACAGATGCAGCGCCGATTTTGGGAGCAAGTGCATCAGCAGGTGCTGTAAATGAAACAACGAAAATAACAGCATCGGTGTCTAGCGGAAATCATTTGGCAATAAAAGTATCAAGCGTAGAAATTTCTATTCCAAATATAGGGGATGCAGTGCCGATAGGAGAAGGGGTAACAAATGTTTATACATCAGGAAGTGATATTAGTAGCGTAGATGCAGTCACAAATAAATACATAGGAGTATATGAACTAGACAGTAATAATAAAGTGGTAAAATTTAGACAAATTATATTAACAGCAAATGAAATAAACAATAAAGCAGCAGAATTAAATGTAACTATAGATAAAGGAATAACGAATGGAAGTACAAAAATAACAGCATCAGTGTCTAGTGGAAATCATTTAGGAATAAAAGTATCAAGTGTAGAAATACCTATTCCAAATATAGGGGATGCAGCGCCAACAGGAAGTGGAGTAACGAATGCGTATACATCAGGAAATGATATTAGTGGTGTGGATGCAGCCACAAATAAATATATAGGCGTGTATGAATTAGATAATAACAATAAAGTAGTGAAATTCAAACTGATTACAGTAACAGCAGGTCAGATTAATACAGATACAGCACCGGTCTTAGAGGCAAGCGCAGGAATAGGAACCATAAATCAAAGTACCAAAGTAATAGCATCTGCGTCTAGCGGAAATCATGTGGGAATAAAAGTATCAAGTGTAGTGATTTCTATTCCAAATATAGGAGATCCAGCGCCAATAGGAGAAGGGGTGATGAATCCTTATTCATCAAAAGAAAATATTCCAGGAGTAGATGTAAATACAAATAAATATATAGGAGTATATGAACTAAATGGTAGTAATGAAGTCGTAAAATTTAAGCTAATTACGCTAACAGCAAATGAAATTAATACGTCAGTAGCACCAGAACCAATTGTAACAGTTAATTCAGGCAAAGAACGAGGAACAACCAGTATAAGTGCAACACCTGTGATTGGAAATCATTTAGCTATAAAAATATCTGGTGAAATTATTGATAATCCAAACAAAGGAGAGGTAGCGCCAACAGGATTTATAGTAATGAATCCATATGCATCTGGAGCAGATATTAGTGGAATAGATGCAAGTATAAATAAGTATATAGGGGTTTATGAATTAGATAGCAATAACAAGATAGTAAAATTTAAATTAATCATCCTAGAAGAAAAAGATATTAATACTATAGCAGTACCAACCTTAGAAGATGTAAATGTGCAAAAAGGAACAGGAAGCAAGACTACAAAGATTACAGCAACCATAAGCGATGGAAATCACTTAGTGATAAAGGTATCTGCAGGAGTAATAGCCATTCCAAATGAGGGAATGGATGCGCCAGAAGGAGAGGGCGTAATAGAGAACTATACATTAGGAGACGATATTCCAGAAGTGGATGCAGCGGCAAAGAAATATATAGGGGTATATGAAGTGGATAGTACGAACAAAATTGTGAAATTCAAATTGATTACCTTAACAGCAGAAGATATACAGGAATAAGAAAGGATTACATCTTAAGGGAAGTTAATGTGATATCATTAGCAGTATATATAATTTGATAAGGAGAAGTATGATGATACAAAATATATTAAAGAAACAAGTTAAAATAGTAGCATTTAGTATAATTATTTTCCTATTTAGTACAGCTTCTATCTTTGGAGAAGAAGTAAAAAATGTATCCATCTATCCAGTGACTAGTGTGGTGAATGAAAAAACAACCCAAGATGGAGCTGAGGATATTTTAGTGCAAGTAACGGGTGCAACTTTTAAGGAAGATATAACAAAAAATAATTACCAGAGTGCTTTTGATATAATAGATGCACCAAGAGATTATGAAGTTGATTTGGTGCAAAGAATAAATCCATATGTTTTAAAAATAAGAATGGGGGGGACTGTCCCCCTTTTTAATGATGTAAATGTAAACATAAGATTTAATGAACATGCTTTTAATGAAACAGAGATAACTTTACTCAATACAGATGTGACTATACAAGTAAAAAAAGGAAGTATAAATGCGAGTATATCCAATACCAGTGAAATCGATGAAAAATATCTTTTACAAGGATTTGATATAAAGGATGAAGTTTATGAAGGATTTAATGAATTTCCTATTATTAAGATAGACAAAGGAACCTTTAAAAGAGATGTTTCAGCAGAGGATATAATGGTATACAATCTTCCTTATGGCTACGAGCCTTATATAGCTAGAAAATCAGTGGATGAAATTTATTTTACGTTGATTCCAAAATTAAATTATATGAGTTACCCCGTTGATTTAAAAGCAGATCATGAAAATATAGAGGTGACGATAAAAAAAGAAGCATTAAATGAAAATATAAAAAGTGATTTAAATCCTCTGATTTTTAAAATAAAGCATAGTGAAGACGAAGAAAAAAACTATATGCAGCTTAAGGTAAAACTAAATGAACAAGGGATTGTGAAAAGTGAATTTTATGAAAAAAGTGGAGAAAGCATAGCAAAGGAACCTAGATTTGTAAATCTGTTGCCTTGTAAAAAAGGAGAAAATACTTTTTTCATAGATACCCATTATCTAAGTGGAGAATATAGAGTGGTTTTTAAAGATTTAATGGATGAGGTGATCTATGATGGAGATTTTGATTTTACGGTAAATAAAGATAGTATTAGCATAAAAAAAGTCACGGCTACAGGGGAAAATAAATATACCATTGAATATGAAGTAAAGAAAAGAAGTGATGTGAAGCTGATACAAATCAATAAAGCGACGAATTATTATACATTAAAAAATATAGGCATCAAAGAAGCAGGGGTGTATACGGAAGAACTTATTAACTTTGATTTTGGAAATTATTACATGGTGCTAATGGGAGAAGAAGCACCATAAAAGGTACATAAATTTAGAATGATGCCGATATATACTCTGTAATACTAGATTTTGAAGGAGGGGTGATTTTGAAAAGATATCTATCTTGTTTGATGATTGTTTGTATGATTTTACTAAATATTCCTTTAGAAAATGCATGGGCAGATACGAGTAAAGTGGATTTAAGCTTGACTGCAACCTCAGATAAAGGAAGTATTACAAAAGGGCAAAAAAATATTCCTTTTGATTTGTCTTATATTAACATAGCCTTTGATCCTTCTTTTAGATTGTATTCAGAAAGCAAGCTAAAAGAAATAAAGGTGTATGCAGGATTGGAAGATGAAACCTATAAGTTTAACCTATCTGCTACAAATGGTTTTTTAAGCTTAAATCTTAAAAATGCAGCACTGAATAATCCGTATCAGCTTAGAAAACATACCTTATATAACGTATACATACCAGAAGACGTTTTTATAAAAGACAGTACAAGTCAAACCAATCGTGGAGAAAATTACACTTTTGTAACCAGTAGTGATGGAGCTACCTATAAAAAAGATATTTTAAAAAATGTAACGCCACAAAGCAATACAAGCAGTGTGGATTACAAAAATGGAAATATTGTATTTGAATTTGTAGATGAAATCGCTTTAAATCCAGATGCCATTGGACATATGGGAGAGTATATTCATATAACCACTACACCAATTGATCCATATATTCCAAGCTATCAAGGAGATTCAATAGAGAATTACAATGTGAAAATAGAGGGAAATAAGCTTATTCTTCAAGGGATAGATGGAAAACTAAAGGATTTTGCTAAATATACAGTGAAGATAAAAAATAAAACCGTTTATTTAAAGGGAAGTCCAGATATAGATGGTAAGATATACAATCAAGCAGAGTGGAATATAGATGGAGAATATGAAGTGATTCAATTCAATACAGATGATATGATTGAAAAGACAGATCCATTAAACAATGCTGAATATGTAAGTGTTGAACCCACTATAAAATTTGAATTTAAATATCCAGTAGATGTTGATTTCAATAAGATTACTTTTGTAGAAGACAATTCTAGTGATTTATCTATAAAAATTCCTACGGATATTTCCTTATCGACAGATAAAAAAACATTGTACATTAAAGTAAACGATAGCGATGCACAAGGAAAATATCCTTTAAGAAGAAATACCATTTATAAGGTGAGTATTAAAGGAGGGGCAAATGCAGGAGATAGTGGAGTGGTTTTTAAGGATTATCCATCTGTTAGAAATAAAGAGGATATAAATCTTTATTTTATCACTACTGGTCAAGGGGATCATCCCGTGCCCTTCGCTTATTCTTCAAATGATAGCTTTACAGATGATATCAGAAAAATAGAGGAAACGAATCTTTCAGAAGACGGATCTATTTATGTTAAATTCAATAGAGGGATACAATGGGATAAGGAGAAGGAAAATATAACACCTATTGGGGCAACCCATTTGTATAAAATTCCTACTGCTAATGAAAAAGCGTATTCTTCAAAGGGAGAATGGGCAGATAAGCAGTATCAATACAAAAAAGAAAGTGATGGAAATATTTATTTGAAGAATACTCCCTATTCTTTTAATGGATATAAAGAAGAGGTAGGCATTGAAAGCGTAGAAATAGTAGGAGAAGACACTATCAAAATAAAACCTAAATATACCCTATTAAATCGAAATCAGTATGAAGTAATAATCGATAAAGCCCTTATAGAAGATAAAAATGGATACAACATGAAAGAAGATTTAGAATGTAGATTTTGGACAAAGTCTTCTAGTAGTAGCATAATTCCTTCTTGGGATGTATCGAGTATAAAAGCATCTGAAATAAAAGAATCAGAAAATGCACCTTATAAATCCTATAAAATATATGGAGCGCCACAATATTCTTCTACGAATCCTATCGTGATTCATATAAAAGGAGAAGTAATTCCTTTGGCAAAGGATGTTTCTATTGAAGAAAAAGATTTGGATGGCGATGGAAATATAGATCGGGTATTTCAAAGCAAATCTTTAGAAAAAATTATTTTGAGTACAGCATATTATATTCAAGGAACGAAGGCGCCCATTAGTGCAAATACAGATACGGCTTCTGTAGATATTGGAAAGGTATTAGCTTTATCTCTTGCAGAAAGTATTTCTCCTAAAGGAGAAACGGTGAAATGGGTTTCAAAAGATTCTTCTATTGCAAAGGTAGATGAAGATGGGAATGTAGAAGGCGTGTCCAGAGGGGCAACTCAAATTATTGCTATCTCTCCTCTTGGAAAGACTTTATCTACAATAGAGGTAACGGTAAAAGAAGGAGATTTAAAAATTAGTGAATTTAAATTAGAATACTACGAAGAAAATAATGCTAAAAATACAAAGCTGTATTTATATCCAAATAAAAATTTAGAAAATGGAAAAGGATATACTCTTTTCATTCCACAAGGGGTACTAGAAAGTAGATCAAAAAATGATCTTTCTTCTCTTGAACTAAATTTTGTAGTAACTGGAGATATAAGTAAAGGAAGTGGAATAGAAAAGGTAGAAATGTCTTCTCTTAGCATGTCTGATTTGATGGAAAAGGAAGAAGTGTATTTTTCCATTTATGGATATAATTTTGATGAAAAGATAACCAGTGTTGTTCTTTCAAGAGCAGATGATCCTACAAAAACCATAACTATTGATAAAAAGGACATTTATTTTAAGGGAGTAGATGAAATAAAGGTTGCCATAAGAGGAAGTGTAAAGGATGCAATTATAAAGGCTGCCTATTATGGAAATTACAATATTACCTTAAATATGAATGGAAAAGTGATTGCAGCGCCAGCCCTTACTTGTTATTTGAAGTTTGGCGCCATGGGAATACCAGAGCTTATTTCTAAATTCCCAGATGAAAATAAAAGCTATGATGAAAAAAGTTTATCTCACCTTGTAAAAGATGAACTGACAAAAGATAAATATTTTATAAAGCTAACCTTCAAGGATACAGATGGAAATCTTCGCTTTAATGGAGATATTGGATTAGATAATATTCTTAGTTCTTCCGTAAAATCGGGAACAAGCGGGGTATCCATGATTGATTCTGATTTTATCAGTATGATAAAGAATAAGGGAGATTACGAAAAGGATGGGTATGTATCAAAATATTTATTTGTGAAAAATACAGAAAAGAAAGAAGCCTATCTTTATATTCCTGTGAAGCTTTTGAGTCCTCAAATTTCTTATAGTGTCATTATAAGATCTGGAATTATCAGAAATGATGCAGGAGAAAATGCAGAGATAAATTGGTCCTTTAAAACAGAATATCTTCCTTATATTAGTAATATTATTGTGGGGAGTGTTCCAGAGGATTATGATGAAGAGGATCCCATTATATTAAAGGGAGATTTTTTCAGTGAAAATGTGAAGGTGTATTTCAATGATATAGAAGCAGAAGATATAAAAATCAAGGAAATAGAGGATAGTAATGGACAAAAAGAAGTATATCTTCATGTGTATCTTCCTACAGGAAGAGATCGACTAGATGTGGGGGTGTATAATATAAAAATTGTGAATGATGATAATCATGAAACAATAGAATATGGTTCTTTTAGTGTAGTGAAAAGTGGAGAATTTGTTCCAAATGAAGAGTACAGGGTAAAAAGTGATGAGAAAGAAGGAGAAGTACGTGAGAATATAAAGGTAAGCGAGGATACCATTATTTTAAGCTCTAAGTATAAAGATAAAAGCTATATAGAGTTTGATTTGGATGAACTAATGGGAGAAGATACCCTTGTTCGAAAAATAGTATATGAAGAGAATGATAGTTCTACTTTAGGAACTATTGTTACAAAGTCTAAATATGCAGATATAACCTTGTATGGTTTAAGTGCAACTTCTAGTAATGAAGAAAATGATGTAGTCATTAGTCTTGGCAGAGTAGAACCAATCGTAGAGAAAAATATCAAGGATAAATTAAGAGGAAAAAATGTGATATCTGATTTGATTCAAGTAAGTGGAGAATATTTTAAAGTGGATAGATTAGAGCTTAAAATACCATTTAAAGATAGTAGTGGAGATAATATAAAGGTTTTAAGATATGATGAAGAAATGCGAAATTGGTATGATGTTACTTTTACCGTAGATAAGGTAAACAAGGTTGTATACACAAATAGCAGTGAAGCAGGAATATTTGCTGTTGTAGAGTAAGGAGGGAGAAGATGAAAAGTAAAATAGTAAGGGGAAGCTTTATGAAAAGATGTGCTTCTTTTATCATGATATTTCTCATGGTATTTGGAATCCTGCCATGGCAAGATATGAATATATCCTTTGCAGCAGACCCAGTGGTTAAAAATATAGAGATATTAAGGCAGTATCAAGGAAACTATGATACCCCATCCTTATATTATTTAAAGGTATTGGGAACGGATTTAAATACACTAACCGTGAGTATGGAAAAAGATGATGGAAGTATAACTAATCTAGTACCATCCTCTAGTGCAGGAGATGGGACTTGGCAACAGTACACCATTTCTATTTCCAATGAAGGATCAAAATTCTATATAGGAGGAAAAACCTATAATTTAGCAGTAAGCAATATGCCACAAATAAAAAGTGTCCAATCCACTTTGGTGAAATCTGGTGGAACATTGACCCTTTCTGGTGTAAATTTAAATCAAATTGATAATGGCATAGATACAGATGCCAATGGAGATGGAAAAAAAATTAGTGTAAAATATGGAAAAGGAAATGACGTTGTAGACATTTCTCCTTCTATGTATGATGCAGTTAGCACGGAAAAAACAAAAAGTGTTACCATTACTTCCGGACTAGGATCTCAATATATAGATGTCCTTCAATCTTACACAGAAGGAACTGTTGATGTAAATATAAAATACAGATATTTAGATGCATTTAGAATATATGATGAAATAAACATAGATACGAACAATATTATTATTTATCCAAATAAAGCAAAAGCAGGAGATACAGTGACCATTAGTACACCGGATTTTCCTGCTGGGAATTACTTTGTATTTTTAGTGAGAAATGAAAAAGATCCCTTACTTGGAATCAATCTTGGACAGGATATTCAGCTTTATCGAAGCCCAGACAAAGATGATAATTTGACTTTTAAAATTCCAAGCAAAATAGGAACAGGTCCTTTTCAAGTTATTTTAACCAATAAAGTAGATGGAGTAACCATAAAAGACGATACTAATTTTACAAATTCTATTATAAAACAGAAAAATATAGGGGTTCTTACGGTAGTAGATGGAACGTTATCTCCCGTTGTGCAAACGGTAAATCCTCCATCTGGACCAGATACAGGATCTGAAGTACAAATATATGGTAAATATTTTGAAGAATTAAATATAGATGGATTAACGGATTTTGATGATGATAATATTTCAGCAGCAAATGGAAATGTATCTCTTGTTACAAGAAATGATACAAAACAACTGAAAATAACGTATCCAAATGCAACCTATTATGGAAAAACTGTAACGGTAACAAGATATATCTCTGTTATTATAGGAGGGGCTGCCTCTTTTGAAGATGCAGCAAAGCAAAATTTTAGTAAAGTAGAATTTGACCATTTAACCGTAAAAACAAAAGGATTAGATCCAGCAGACAAGGATACAAAAAAAGATGTACAGGTAAATATAGAAACTTTATTAGAAGAAACGCCAGTACCAGCACCACCAGCAACAAAGTTTAGTTATACCATTTATGAAAGTGCCATAAAGGCAGATGGATATGAATATATTCCTACTTTTACAGAACCAACCATTGATTCTGTTACACCAGACACGATTATTGTAAAAAACGAGGGTGGTGTGCATAAAACCTCAACAGATGTTATTCTTGCAATAAAAGGAAAAGATTTTAAGGTATACAAAAAAGATGAAAGTATAACGTATCCTAAAGTAATCGTGGGGGTAAACAACAGCGTCAATGATAAAGATCATGAAATTGTTTTAAGAAGAGAAGGAGATAAGGTTTATGGAAAGGATGGAAATCTACTTGTCGGTGCAACCCTAGAGGTATTAGATGCACAAGGAAATATTGTAGATGGAACTGTAGGAAATGAAACAGGAACAAAGATAATTATTAGAATTCCAAAAGGCGTTTCTATCTCTTATCCTAAGGTAAATACCACCATGCAAAGCATCGGTATTGCCAATCCTATAAGAGGGAGTTTAAGCCATGGACCTGTGAAAATCAAAAATGATGCAGTAAAATTCTTAGAAACAGAAGATGTGCCCGTTATAGAAGAGGTAAAGCCAAATGTAGTGACAGTAAATGGGGGAGAAGATATTGAAGTAACAGGAAGTAACTTTAAAGATGGAATCAAAGTCTTTATTGATGGAGAAGAAGTTCCTGGGGTAAAACGTGAAGGAGATGGAAAAAAATTAACCTTCAAAGCGCCAAAAGGAAGAGAAGGAGATACGTTAATTTATGTGATCAATCCTTCTAATGGGGGATCTGCTACTTATCCATTCAAGTATGTATTAACCTATACTGAGCCTAAAATCATAGATTTTTCACCTAAAACAGGGAAAACAGGAACTTTAGTTGTGGTAAAGGGACAAAATCTTTTAAAACCAGATCCTACTGCCCTTGAAAAAGATATTCTCAAATTAGTAGGAACAAGAGTTCTTCTTGAAGGAAAAGACATAAATGAATACAATCTAGATTCTACTACGAAGGAAATTAAACTACAAAGCTATACAGCACAAAGCAACAATAAAATATTTGAACAAAAAAATAATAAATTGATTTTAGGAACCTATTATCACAGCATTATATTAAAAGATACATCTGGTAAATTTTTCACTATTGATGTAGATGTAAAGGGCAATCCAATATTATCTAACGGTGTGGATCAAAAATATACCATAGATCTAATAAGCGGTGTGATCAAAGCCTACAAAGATGGTGGAGGAAATTATGATGTAAGCATTACAACCGAATCAGGAAGTGATGTGATTCAGCTAAACCTAGAAGGAACAGATGCAACGCCAGAGTTAAAACTTACTATGATGACCCCTTTTATTATTAAAAATGGAGTGATCACAGGAGATAACGTAAGGGTGGTAAGTAGTGAAGAATTATACTTTACGGTTCCAATACTAGAATCAGATGGATATTATGATTTGACCATACAAAACCCAGATACAAAGAAAGATAGCAAATTAAATGAAAATGGATTTTACTATTATAGACAACCTACTAGTAAGCCCAATATACAAGTCATAGAGCCAAGTGAAGGATCTGTAGATGGAGGATATGTTATTACCATAAAAGGAAATAAAATAGATGGGCAAGATTGCTTTATAGACAATGGAACAGAAAAAACAAAAGTATTTATAAATGGATACGAGGTGTCAAAGGATCAAGTAAAAATAAGCACAGATGGATTAAGTATTGAGGCAGTTGTACCAAAGTTAGATGTAGATTTAAGAGCAAAATATAATACAGATAGGCTAACGGTACCTGTTGTAGTAGTCAATCCAGATGGAGGAAGTGCAAGTAAAGAAGATGGCTTTACTTATGTAGTACCTAGCTCTCATCCACAGATTACCAAAATAACCCCTCAAAAGGGAGAAGCTTCAGGAAACAAGATTGTAGAGATTACAGGAAAAGATTTCAGATTTTTTGAACCGTATAATGACGCGGATAGAAGTCAATCTTGGAGCTTAGGAGAAGATTATCAGGATTTAAATGGATATAAGATATTGTTTGATGGAGTAGATGAAGCCGAAGATGGAACAAATACCAAAGGACCAGATGATTTAACCAATAAGAAATTGGATGATTTGAAAAAATTATATACTAATCCAGCAGATTATAGTGCAAGAATAGAAACTATTCTTCCAAAGGTTTATTTTGGAGGAAAGCAAGCAGAGATTATAGAGTTTTCTAATGGATACATTAAAGTGAAAACTCCTAAAGGAGAAAATGGAAGCGTTGATGTTTATCTTGTAAACAATGATGCAGGTATTTCCAATAAAGTAAGTTATACCTACGAATCCTCTACCCCTAAAATTGATACAATCATTCCGGCCCAAGGAAAAAAGCAAGGAAATGATAAAATTGAAATAAACGGAAGTGGATTTGAAGAAAGCAATATAAAAGTGTATACCTTGAAAGAAGACAATACCATAAGCTTAGAAGATAAAAAACAAGCTTTAGTGAGATTTGGAGATATAAGCAACAAAGATATCGCAAGAGAGCTGGAAAATAGCGGTTTGATCACAAATAGTAGAACCACCGTGAATCTAGACGGAAATCTTACTGTTGCTTATGACGGTGAAAACCATCAGGTGACCGTATCTGTAAAAGAAGGAGACAACACGTACAGTAGGGTATTCGATTATAATGATGAAGCGGTTTATGTTCCCACAAACCTTCTTGTAAATACGAAGGATAGTTCTTTATATGATGGATATGAGCTAATTAGCCTAAAGGTAGAAGATAGACGACTTTTAGTGGAAAGAGGTTATTCTCCATCCGTAGAATATAAAAATGAAGGAAAACTTATCGTATATACGTCTTCTTATCATACGGTAGGAACCGTACCGGTTACTGTAATCAATCCAGATGGTGGAGAAGCAGGTGGAGAGTTTGAATATACGAATCCAGATAGTTATCCTCAAATTACAGAGCTTACAAAAGATGGAGAACCTTCAAAATTAGAGAATATAAATGGAGAAGATGTAAAAGTAATTAAAGTAAACTATCAGGGTGGAAATTTAATTAGTGTATTAGGAAGTGATTTTAGAGAAAATGCAACCATTTCTATAGGAGATGTTGTGACTATTCCTTATACAGATATGGCGCCAAATCTTCCAAATAAGCTTACTTTCAAAATGCCAGCAGTTCCAGATACAGCAGTAGGAACCCTTCATAGGGTAGTAGTGCAAAATGAAGATAAGGCTTTTGCAGCTTCTGATGATATTAAACTAGAGTATCCTATTTATATCATGTTTACAAAAGGAGAAACAGATCAATTAAGTATTGAAAGCGTAACCCCAGATAGTGGACCTTCTACAGGAGGAACAAGAGTTGAGATTGCTGGGAAGGATTTTAGAAAAACATTAGAAGGATATGATGATAAGATAAAAATCTATTTTGGAGATGGAGATAACCAAGTTCTTGTTCCAGATGGAAATATTATATCTGTAGAAACCACAAAAATAGTTCTTACTACTCCAGCGCATGCACCTGGAAAAGTTACTATTAAAATAATTAATCCAGATGGAAACATAGCAGAGCTATCAGATGCTTATACTTTTGTGAGTAATCCAAAAATTAATGGCGTATTTGATACAAGTGAAGATGCCAAAAGAATAACTACTATTTCTATAGATGGTGGGGAAGCAGTAAAAATTACAGGTTCTGATTTTGTGGAAGGTGCAAAAGTGGTTTTTGCTCCTGTGTTGGAAGAAGTAAAAGGAGACGATGCCACAGGAAATATCATAACCATTGATGGGAAAAAATATATTTTAAAATCAGGAACAGAAGCAACAGAAGTGACAGTAGTGGATTCTCAAAATATAACCCTGAAAACACCAGCAGGAAATATTGGAGATAAAGGTGTGATTGTGATCAATCCAGATAATGCAGCAACGAATATATATGAAGGGATCACCTACACTTTATCAAAAATTCCTGCACCAGGAAATGTAAAAGCAGAGCTTGTAAATGATGATAAATATATCAGAATTACTTGGGATAAAGTAGACAAAGCAACAGAATATGAAGTTTATGTAGTAATCAATGACAATGAGACAGAGCTCATAGGGATAACAGAGTTAACAAGTTATATTTATGAGGATTTAGAAAGTGATACAAAATATAAATTTATTGTAAAGGCATTAGGAGAATCTGGACTTTCTAAGGCTTCCATGACGAGTAATACGGTAGAAACAGGAAGACATCCAGGTAGAGAAGATAAGGATGGAGAGCTTGGAGAAAATACAAGTATTGCAAAAGTTGGGGAGACAGTACTTGTCTCTATTGGAAAAGATATCAAAGATAAAGAAATGAAAATTGATTTAACAAAAGGTGCATTAGCAGGAAGTAAAGAAGTTACAGTGAGCATGCCAGCATCCATTGTAGCAAGCTATACTGCAAAAGATATTACCGTAATAGGACAAGATTTTGTGGCAAAATTCAATCCAAGTGCATTCAATGTTGCTAAGATAGAAGAAAACAAGAAAAAAGGAGAAGCTGGAGTACAATTTAAAATTGCTTTGCAAAAAGAAAAAGCAACCAATGCTTTATCCAATGAATATATTCTCGCTGCAAACGCATTTGTGGGAAAAGAAAATAGCGAAATAGATTATCTAAAAGCAAAAGTAGCATTTACCCTTGATTATGATACGAGTAAGGCAGATTTAAGAAGAATGAAAAATGTTTCCCTTTATAGACATGAAGCCTACAATAATAGCTGGACCTTCATAAAAGATAGAACCGATGAATACAGTGCAGCAATTCAAGCAACAGTAGATAGACTTGGTCGATATTCTATATTAGGAAGTAGGAGGTAGTGATGAAAAAAACATGGATTCTTGGGCTTTTATGGATGCTGTGCACTTTAAATATTGTTTATGCAGATGTAAATGGTCCTTATAGAGATGGATATATTGAAGGATATATCAAGGATAAGCTAGATGGGAAAATTCAAATTGAAGAGTATGATGGTACCCTTCATGTGCTACCTTTTACAAAGGATGTACACTTTATGATAGACGATCGAGATGCAACCTTAGTAGACTTTAAGCCGGGAATGGAAATTTATGCAACTTTAAAAGGCAGAAGTATTGACTATATAGAAAGTTACTCAACAGAAAACCCTGGATATATAAAAGAAGGAAGTAAAGTAAGGGTAGGAGCCATTAAAAAAATAGATAGAGATCAAATTACATTAAAATTAATTACAGGAGGAGAGGAAACCTACTTTACCTCTCCTGCAACCATCGCATTAAAAAATGGAAACAATGTAGCGTTAAATACCTTATATGAAGGAGATCGTATAAAATTATATTTTGATGAAATGAATTCTACCATGGCAAGCAGAATTTCTATAGAAGGAGAATCCATTTTAATTAAAGACTTATATAGAGGAAAAATAGCACTAACCAATGATATAGAAGATAAGATTACCCTTGAGGGAGCAGAATATTTTAAAAATGGAAAATGGGAAGCATCAACAGATCAACTGACTATCGATTATAATAATGAAGTGCCTATTTATGTAGGAGGACAAAAAATTACGAATAAAAATTTAAAGCTATATAAAGGAAAAACAGCTTATATGGCCATAAAAGACTTCTTTGGAGGCAATAAAATTGAAAAAATGGTGATAAAAAGCCAATATGAATCCAATTTTTCTGATAAGATAGAAGATATTAACTGGTATAGTGAGAAATTTGAGCTTTCAAACAAACAAAACATATCCTTTGGAGAAGGCAGCATGATCATTCGAAATGGAAGACTCATTGATCGATATTCTTTAAATGAAGATGCAGATGCTTTTGTAGTGGCAGATGGAAGAGGCAGTGATCTAACGGCAGATGTGATTTATGTATATAATGAAGAAGTGAATAATTCAAACATTGGTCAAAACTATATCTATACAGGAAGACTTCGTGAAACAGATATGTATAGTGTGGAATTAGATAAGTTTTATCTTTTGGAGAAAAACGAATGGGTATCCTTTGATAAGAAAAAAGATCCACCCCTTTACTATGATGAAGATACCTATCTATATGATTTAGATAACAATAAGAAGCTAACGACAAAAGAATTTTTTGCTTTAAATACAAACAATAAAGATTACTATGTTTATATTTATGCAGATGGAGATAGGATGTCCTCTGCATTTGTACAAAAAAAGATGGATTCTCTTTTAGCCCAAAGAGTAACCAATGGAACCATAGAGAGTGCAAGTCAAGTTGGCGGTGCCCAAAGTATAACCTTAAGAGATGCAAAGGATTGGAGCGATAGAAAAAATCAGTGGATGATGCGAAATACATCCTTAAATGTAATTGTGAAAAATGTCATGATTATAAAAAATGGAAAAACCATCACGCCAGAAGAACTTCAAGTAGGAGACAAGCTGTATATGGTAAGAGATGATATTTATGGAAAAGTAATTATTGTGAAATAACTTTAGAAAGGGGGAAGAAAATTGAAAAGGATCTTAAGTTTATTTTTAATAATAAGTTTTATGATTAGCCCAAGCATGATTTGGGCTACTCCCCCAGAATTTTCAGGTGGAGTAAATAATGAATATGAATACGAAGAAATAGTATTCATAACAGGAGAACCTATTAAGGTTACTGGGCAAATAAAGGTGTCAGAAAAAGAAAAGGATACACAAAAGACCGTAAGCTATAAGTTTTCTTTAGAGAACATAGATAAAAAAGTAAAGCTAGATAGAAGTATAACCTTTGAAACGGCTTTAGATAAACGAAATGATAAAGGACAAACCATCGGTCAAACCTCTATTTCAAAATATAGTGAAACCTTAAAGGTGGATAAGGATAAATATGAATTAGAGGATTTTCAGTTTTCAAAATCGGATGCAATAGACAATAGACCTGCTTCTGATTTTTATTCTGGAAATATAAAAGGAAGAAAGTATTATAAGTTTAATAAGGATCAAGGAGAAGTAACGGTAGATATTACTGGAGCAGATGTAGGATATGAAAATTTTTGGGGAAATGCAGAAACCCAAATATTAGATTATGTCATTACCTCCAAAAAGAAAGAGGCAGATAGTACAGATGGAAAATACCAAACCTGGGAAGGTAGAGTAAAGGCTTCTGTTTCAGATAGTACAACGAAAGTATTAAAATATGCGGATAATGAAGCAAGCCTTTCGAGTTTTAATGGAGGACATATGAGAATTACAAATCAGGAGATGGTATCTTCTTATGAATATGATCTTCCTAAACTAGAAAATGGAAAACCTGTAGATGGTAAGAATAAAAGAGAAAGAGGAACAGAAAAAATCTCTAAAAAAATGGTTCCTAAAATTGAAAGATTGGTGATTCCAAAGTTTAGGGATTTAGGAGGTCATTGGGCACAGGAATATATAGAAAAGCTGTATTCTCTAGATGTATTTGATGAAAACTCTTCTTTCTTTTCACCAGATATTCCAATGAATAGAATAGAATTTACAAAAGGGGTAATCAGAGCCTGTGATATAAGAACTTCTTTGGATGATGCAAAGCCAAGAAGAAGTAGTCGAAAAGCCCCACCAGAAGTTTCTCCCTTTGAGGATGTAGATATAAAGGATGAAAATTATAAGTATGTAAAGGGTGGTGTAGAAAAGGGAATTATAAATGGAGCCAATAATTTATTTTCTCCAAAGGATTCTTTAACAAGAGCACAAGCCATTACCATACTCATTAGAGCTTTAGGATTTGAAAACAAAGCGCCTGCTCCAGGATATTATACTTCTTTTGCAGATGATAGAGATATACCTTACTGGGCAAAGGACAGCATCTATATGGCAAAAGAAATAGGAATACTGCAAGGGGAGAGCGGAAATCGAATCAATCCGAATAAAGTCATGACAAGGGCAGAAGCATCAGCAATGCTTATAAGATTTTTAGAATTTTTACAAAGAGATCTACAAAGAGATTATAGGGAAAATATAATCTATTTTAACTAAAAAATAAAAAAAAACAAGGAAAATTGTTGCAATCCTTGTTTTTTTTTGTATATTATAGATATTATGTGTTTTTATTGCAAATGGATTACAAATTCATTACATTTCTTTTAAAATGTCTGAAATAATGATAAAATGGAATTTGTGGAAATATAGAAATAAATTTTAGTAGGAGGAAAAATATGATAAATTTCATAGGAACCTTAATGAATCCTCATGATAGAAAAATGAAAAATCTTCAAAAAAGAGTGGATAAAATACTTTCTTTTGAAGATGCAATACAAAGCCTTTCTGATGAAGAATTAAGAAGCAAAACAGAGGAATTTAAAAATAGATTAGAAAATGGAGAAAAATTAGATCATATATTAGAAGAAGCCTTTGCTGTTGTAAGAGAAGCTTCTTTTAGGGTATTAGGAATGAAGCACTTTCCTGTGCAGCTAATGGGGGGAATGGCACTTCATGAAGGAAATATAGCAGAAATGAAAACAGGAGAAGGAAAAACCCTCGTTGCAACGTTGCCATCTTATTTGAATGCATTAACTGGTGAAGGGGTATTTGTTATTACTGTAAATGACTATCTTGCTTCTAGAGATAGAGAAGAAATGGGAAGAATTCACGAGTTTTTAGGTCTTTCTGTTGGATTTATTCATAGAGAAATGAGTGTTCCAGAGAAAAAACAAGCGTATCTTTGTGACATTACTTATGGAACCAATAGTGAATTTGGATTTGATTATTTAAGAGACAATATGGCATTAACAAAGGAAATGGTGGTACAAAGAAACTTAAATTATGCTATAATTGATGAAGTGGATTCTATCCTTGTAGATGAAGCGAGAACGCCTCTTATTATTACAGGAACAGGAACCAGAGCATCTCAGTATTATATTACTGTAGATCGTTTTGTCAAATCATTAAAAAAAGAAGACGATTATGAAGTGGATGGAGAAAAAAATGCGGTTAATCTTACCGATGAAGGAATGGATAAAGCAGAAAGAATATTCAATCTTGAAAATATAGCAGATATAAGAAATATGGAATTACTTCATCATATTAGACAAAGTCTTCATGCCAACTTTATCATGAAAAAAGATCAAGATTATGTAGTAAAAGATGGAGAAATATTAATTGTAGATAAATTCACAGGAAGATTAATGCCAGGAAGAAGATTCAGCAATGGACTTCATCAAGCGCTAGAAGCAAAAGAAAATGTTGAAATTCAAAAAGAATCAAAAACCATGGCCATGATCACATATCAAAATTACTTTAGAATGTTTAATAAGATTTCGGGGATGACAGGAACTGCTTATACAGAAAAAGCAGAGTTTAAAGAAATATATGGTATGGATGTTGTTTCTATTCCAACGAATAAGGATATACAAAGAAAAGATCATGAGGATTTTCTATATAAAACAGAAAAAGAAAAAATGAATGCCATTATAGATGAAGTGGAAGCAAGATATAAAAAAGGACAACCTGTTTTAATTGGAACCATATACATAGATGAATCGGAAAAATTAAGTGAGAATTTAACAAAAAGAGGAATAAAACATAACTTACTCAATGCAAAACAAGATAAAAATGAGGCAAGCATTATAGCCATGGCTGGTCAAAAGGGAGCAATCACCATTGCTACCAATATGGCAGGACGTGGTACGGATATAAAACTAGGAGAAGGTGTAGCCGAACTTGGAGGATTATTTGTTCTTGGAACAGAAAGACACGACTCAAGAAGAATTGATAATCAGCTTCGTGGTCGTTCAGGACGTCAAGGAGATCCAGGAGAATCAAGATTTTACACTTCTTTAGAAGACAGCTTATTTGAAAAAATAGATCCTACGATGCTAAACAATATAAAAGCCATGGTAGAAAAATTAGGACTTCCTGATGGAGAAGCCATAGAAGACAAATTAGTTTCTAAAGCCATAGAAGGGGTTCAAAAAAATGTAGAGTCTATCAACTACAGAATTAGAAAAAGCACCCTTGAATTTGACCAAATTTTAAATAAGCAAAGAGAAACGATCTATAATGAAAGAAATAAAATCCTAAATGGAGAAGATATGAGCAGCTTTATTAAAGAAATCATGAAAGATGTAATCAATAAAGGGGTTGAAGCGTTCACAGCCCACAGCTTATATCCAGAAGAATGGGATTTAGAAGGTTTAGAGAATTATTTAAATAATAAGTTGAATTTCAAAGGAAAAGTAAGTTTAACCACTTTAGAAGAAGAAGAAATTGAAAACTTAGAAAAAGAAAGCTTAAAAAATCAAATTATAGACAAAGCCTTTGAAATCTATAATGAAAAAGAAGGTATGTTTGAAGAAAAACAACTAAGATATCTGGAAAGACTTATTTTAATGAAGTCAATCGATGAAAAATGGATAGATCATTTAGACATTGTAGAGCAGCTAAGACAAGGAATTGGATTCCAAGGCGTTGGAGGAAAAGATCCTATAAGAGTATTTAATGAAGAAGCTTTCGATTTATTTGAGGAAATGTTAGAAGAAATAAAGAAACTAACCATAAATGCTTTATTCGGAATGATCAATACGCCAAATGAAGTAAAAAGTGAAATGAACATGGAAATACAAAAGGAAGAAGATAAAAAACAAAGAATATTAGATTTAGAAGATAAATATAAGATTGATAGAAAACATATTCTTGAAATACCAGCAAATCTTCCAATCATTAAGTTTAATTTAGACATTAATGCTACCGAAGAAATTGATGTACATGTGGGAATGTACTATATGGATAACGGATATGAAGAAAAATTAGAAAACTATCAAAGTCAATTAAATGTAAAAGGTGCTTTCTCTGTGGAATTTGAAAAACCAGCAGAGGAAGATTGGAAAATGGGATGGTATCAAGTAAAAGCCTTTGTTGCAGGATTAGAAGCAAGAAGCATAAACTTTGTGGTTACAGAGGCAAAAGATTTAACGCCTAAAAATACAATACAAATACCTTATGAAAATACTAGCTTTATATCTAATAAAAAAAGTAAAATAGCTTTTGACTTACAGCTAGAGGGTTGTGAAGAAGAAAAGATAAATGCAGCGTTAACTTTCAATGGAGAAAAAGAAAAGGCACTTCATTTTGAATTACTAGTAAAAGAAAACACAGCAAAAGTAGAGTTAAATAGACCTGAAAAGGGATGGAAAAATGGAATCTATGAATTAGCATTTACAGTGAATGAAAATAATACTGTATTGCCTTTTATGGTTGTAGAAGAGTATGACGAAGAAGCTAAAGAAATCGACATTAAAGTGAACATTAATATGGAAGAAAATAAAGAAGTAGAAATGATTGGATTACTACTATATTTAGATGGAAAAGAAATTACCGCTAATTTACCAATTAAAATTAATCAATCTGGTACAATGAACATTAATTTTAATAAAGAAAAATATTCTTTCAAAAAAGGAAGATATGAATTCAGATTAATTCATGGAGAAAATAGCGTATTCTCAAATTGTTTTTTAATAAGTTAATTTTAGGAGGGAATGAATTCTATGCAACAGAAGAAAGCAATTCAAATACCAAGAGAAGTGCAAGAATATCTTTGGACGAGGTATTTACCAGAAACCACATATAAAATGTATATCATGATAGGTTATTTAAAGGCGGAGGATATAAGAGGAGAAAAAGCAACCAACACCCTTTTAGGTGCAAATTTATCCGTGGAAAAAGAAATTTCACCAATTACAGAAGAAAAGAAAAGAGTATTAAATAAGCTTGGATACAAATATCCAGAAACGAGAAAAGAAGATATAGAACTTCTTTTAAATTATAAACTGATTAGAATTGCAGCAGATGAAGAAGGGCATTTAGTGTATCTTTATAATACCCCAATTCCAAGACCGGAAGAAGTATTAAATCTAGATGAAGAAGAAAAAGAAGTATTAGAGAATATTCGATTTGAGCTAAAATATCAAAATGCATTTAATATGTTTCTTACTTTATTATTAAATAGCAATGGTACCCTTGTTACGAGCTTAGATCATATACACACTACAACAAAAGTAAAAAATAGCGAAATAAAAGAAGTATTAGCTTATTTAGTGAAAGAAGGATCTATCACTGTAAATGCAAATAAAGAAATAAGAGAGCTTAGAAAAAATGATAAAGTATATATTCATATCAATAAAGAAGTATTTGAAGAAAAGAGATTTGTATTAGAGTAAAATAGAAAATAATGGAATCTAAAGATTCCTAGAAGGATAAAAATTTAAGTTAGAAAGGCCTTGTTCCTTAATTTAAGGAGGGAGGTCTTTTTTTATGTAATCAATCAGTAAATGGATTGTAATACCCTTGTAATTGTATTTAGGGGTAGAGGTATGTATAATAAGAAACATAGCACAGCAAACAAACACTCCAATAACATCGAGGAAAATGACATTAAAATTTGAGGAGGAATAAATAAATGAAGAATACAAAAAAGATTTTTTCAGTTGCATTAGCAGGGGCGTTAGCATTTGGATCAATAGGATCTGCATTTGCGGCAATGCCATCAATGGATGCAAACACAGATAAAAAAGTAGTAGAAGCAGTAGAAAGATTACATGCTTTTGGAATCGTAAATGGTATGGATGATGGAAAATACCATGAAGAAATGAAAGTAACAAGAGAGCAATTTGCTAAGTTATTAGTAGAAGCATTAGGACTTGGAAATGCAGCATCTGCAGCAAATGGAACAACAAAGTTTAATGACGTTGAAGCTTCAAGATGGTCTTCGGGATACATCAATGTAGCAGCAGGTCAAGGACTATTAAAAGGATATCC
>SWCA01004802.1_pt1 | contig 21463 bp, 21 predicted proteins | sample 4692961 | NCBI WGS metagenome assembly SWCA01 (sample SAMN10267275, study PRJNA491770) | bioreactor metagenome | isolation source: DHS bioreactor inoculated with | place: Japan: off Shimokita Peninsula
GATGAAGCCAAACGGTTTCAGGAATCCATAACCATGGCATACCATCGTTTTCACGGCTTGGAAACCAGAATTGTACGTATTTTTAATACCTATGGACCAAGGATGAGATTGAATGATGGACGAGTCATTCCAGCTTTTATTGGTCAGGCACTAAGAGGGGAAAATCTAACAATTTTTGGAGATGGACTACAAACAAGATCTTTTTGTTATATTACAGACCAAATAGAAGGCATTTTTAAACTGTTGTTCAGCAATTATGCTTACCCTGTAAATATTGGAAATCCAAGTGAAATTACCATAAAGGATTTTGCAGATGAAATTATAAAATTAACAGGAACCAATCAAAAAGTAATTTATAAAGAACTTCCAAAAGATGATCCTTTACAAAGACAACCAGATATTTCTTTGGCAAAAAAACTCCTAAATTGGGAGCCAAAAGTTAGTAGGGAAGAAGGGATGTTTAAAACCTATCAATATTTTAAAAGCTTATCCAAAGAAGAGCTGCATAAAAGTGAGCATAAAGACTTTACAAAACACATTAAAATATAGTGACTACATTCAAGCAAGGTAGATATTCAGGATATTTAAAACACATTTCATACTTTATAGATTTAAGTATTATAAATGGGTTGGCCTTACTGTATTTTTTTAAAACGGTTGAGCCCATAAAATTTGTTTTAATCATATCCGTTTCTTGGGTGATTTTATCTATTTATTCAAAATTTTACGAAGTACATAGATATTCCAGGGAAATTACCATTGCCTCTTTAATTTTAAAACAGCTGTTTTTATTTACCTTACTCATGTTCGCATTTTCAGGACTTAATCTTGAGCTGAAAATACAACCTATAACTATTTTAAAATATACCTTATTAACTTTATTTTTAATTGGGGTATCAAAATTTGCATTGTATTACCTGCTTCAAAAGTATAGAACATCTTTTGGTGGAAACTACAGAATTACTGCTATTATAGGTAAGAACAAACAAACTTTGGCATTGGAGAATTTTTTCAACAATAACCCAGAATATGGTTATGTTCATAAAAAAACCTTTAATGTAAAAGACAAAGAGACCTTTAGTTTGGAAGCCTGTTTCAATTTCATCATTAAAGAATCCATAGATGAAATTTACTGTTCCATATCAGAACTTTCTAATTCTCAAGTTTTAAAAATAATCGATTTTGCAGATAATAATCTAAAAATCCTGAAGTTTTTACCAGACAATAAAGACATTCATTCCAAAAAACTGAAATATGAGTATTATGATTATATTCCAGTACTTTCCTTAAGAAACATTCCTTTGGAAGACTCTGTAAATCAGTTCGTAAAAAGATCTTTTGATATTTTATTTTCCTCCTTGGTTATTATTTTCCTTTTATCTTGGTTAACTCCATTAATAGCCATCCTTATCAAGTTGGAATCCAAAGGCCCTGTGTTTTTTAAACAATCCAGGAATGGGTTTAATTACAAAGAATTTGATTGTTATAAGTTTCGTTCCATGATGCCCAATAAAGACGCCCATTTATATCAGGCCACTAGGGGCGATCAGCGTGTAACAAAAGTGGGTAAGTTTATAAGAAAAACCAGTATTGATGAGTTGCCACAGTTTTTTAATGTGCTTTTTGGGGATATGTCGGTTGTGGGGCCAAGGCCACATATGGTGAGTCATACAAACATGTACGCCAAAAAAATTGATAAATTCATGGTGAGGCATTTTGTAAAACCAGGGATTACAGGTTTGGCCCAAATAAGTGGTTACAGAGGTGAAGTTGAAACAGACAAGGATATTATTGGTCGTGTTAAATACGATATTTTCTATATAGAAAGTTGGTCTTTGTTATTAGATCTTAAAATTATCCTTAAAACCTTTATAAACGCGGTTAAAGGTGAAGAAAAAGCCTATTAGTTAGTATTTTTAACTGCATGTTGAAATCAAATGCTTGCAGAGCTGTTTTTCTTATTTTTTCTTTTAAAGCAACATCTAAATCTTCTTTTTTAATCTTTGAAATTAGATCATTTAAAGCCGTATAGTCGCCAGCTTTGGCTGTCCAGCCCAACTCAAACTTTCTAACCATATCTTCGCCTTCGCCACCACCAAAATAAAGAATAGGGAGTCCCAATCTGGCATATTCAAATATTTTTGAAGGTACAGAGCCATAAATCCTATTTAACAAAGGGATAATGGTTACATCGTATTTTAAAAGCTCCTTATGGAGTTCTTTCCTTGAAATTTCACCATGATAAAAAATGGGTAAGTTGGGATGTTTGGCTATAAATTTTTCTATTTTGGACTGTTCGGCTCCAGCACCATAAATATGAAACTCCAACTTGGAATAATCCAACGCTTCGCAAAGCTTATAAATTCCCTGTGCCATGCCTAACAATCCAGCATATACCATTGTAATCTTTTTAGGGGAGTTTGTGTTGTTTTCAATCTTGGGAGGATTGAAATTTGGATAATTTCTATATAAATAAGTTTCTTTATGTGGTGAAAGGGTTTTAATATGCTCTAAAATCTCTTCGCTTTGTCCCAGTATGATAGTTGCTTTTTTATAATTGTAACGTTCAATCTTTTCAAGTATTTTGTAACTAAAATTCTTTTTAAAGGCACCTAGTTCCAGTCCAGCAATAGGCCATAAATCACTAACATTTAAAATAAGTTTCCTGTGTTTTGACTTTAAAAATAACATATTGGTAAAAGCCACCAATAAAGGAGGCGATTGTACAATAACGGTTTTTGGTATCTTATTCCAAACAAAAAACCAAACCAAACTAAAGCTATAAGAAAACATAGCAAATAAACGTAAAAATTTGTTTTTGGAATTACTTGCATAAAGCCATAATCTGTGTATGGTTATTTGGTTTTCAACAGTAGTTGTTTTAAACTTCCCTTTATATTTTGGAAATATTTTTCCTGTCGGATAATTAGGCAAAGGGGTTATTACAGAGACTTTGTAACCTTCTTTTTGTAAGCCTTCTGCCAAATGACACATTCTATTGGAAGCTGCGCCAGTTTCAGGAGGAAAATAACTTGTAACAATCAAAATCTCTTTCACAACAGTTTGAAAATTTCCATTATATGATCAACTATTCTAATAGCGGCTTTACCATCCCATAACTCTGGTGCCTTTCCTTGTTTCCAATGTCCAGAGTAAAGCTTATGAAACGCCTGTGATATTTTTTCAGGGTCATTTCCAACCAGAACATTCGTTCCTATGTCACATGTTTCAGGACGTTCTGTGGAATTACGAAGAGTCATGCAAGGCACATTCATTACGGTTGTTTCTTCGGTAATACCTCCTGAGTCTGTTAAAACTGCCTTGGCATGTTTTATTAAATAGTTAAACTCCAAGTAACCCAAAGGGCTCATGTAATGTAAGTTTTTAACATCTAGTTTTAAACCTTTTAAGAATTTCTGTGTTCTTGGATGTACTGGAAAAATTATGGGATATTTTTCCCCAAGCACAGCAATTTGAAGAATTAGTTTTTTTAGCTGTACTTCTTCATCTACATTGCTTGGTCTGTGAAGTGTTAGAACAAAATAAGATTTTTCTTGTAGATTTAATTCTTCCCAAAAAGGGGGCTTTTTAAATCTGGTTTCATTTTTCAAAAGTGTGTCTATCATAACATTCCCAACAAAATAGACGTTGTTTTTAGAAACGCCAGATTTTTCTAGATTTGAGTTGGCATGGGTAGAGGTTGTAAAAAAATAATCGGTTAAGCTATCTGTAACAATTCTATTGATTTCTTCAGGCATATTCATGTCTCCAGAACGGATACCTGCTTCCACATGGGCTACTTTTACACCTGCTTTTTTTGCTACAATGGTACAAGCCATGGTTGAGGTAACATCTCCAACCACTAATACCAAATGTGTTGGGTGTTGTTTCAACTCTTTTTCAAACCCTATCATAATAGCAGCTGTTTGTTCTGCTTGAGATCCACTTTTAACATCTAAATTGATATCAGGAAATGGGATGTTCAGTTCTTCAAAAAATGTGTCGCTCAAGTTTTTATCATAATGTTGTCCTGTATGGACCAATCTAAATGAGAAATCAAAACCTTCAGACTTTTTCTGTTTAATGGCTTCAATAAGTGGAGCTATTTTCATGAAATTTGGTCGTGCACCAGCAACTATGGTAATATTCATTCTACTTCTTTTATTAGTGATGTAAACTGTTTCAATTTACCGCTTTTTGAGCGTTGTAAGGTATCCAATCTTTTAAATTGAATATGAAGTCCTTTTTCCAAATACCTTTCCATTTCTTCCGAAATCATTTTTATTTTTAAGTCAGAAAGCACCTCTTTACTAATATATTTAACGATAAAGGTATCTTTTTTGTGTTGTTCAATAATAAATTCCTTCACATTCCCATCATCTTCAATAATACGTTTGGTAATATAATAAAATGTTAAGCCTGCAGCCCTTTTCCCACTTGGCAGTATGGCTATATCATTGGTTCTTCCAATAAGTTTTTCCAAAATAGGCTTTTTAAGGGTACTTTGTTTGGAAAGTATTCCAATATCTCCAATATCGTACCTAATAAAAGGATGTGCTTTGTTGTAGAGGGATGTTATTACTATTCGTCCTTCTTCGCCATAAGGAAGGACATTATTCTTTTCATCCAAGATTTCAACATATAAGGTTTCACTGTTTACTTGCCATGCATTTTTAGGGTTTTGAAAGGCAATGATGTCGAGTTCTGAAGCTCCATATTCGTTAACTACAGGAACGCCAAACTGTAATTCCAAGAATGATTTATCATCTTCAAAAAGCATTTCAGAAGTGACAATACAAACTTTTAAGCTAGGACAAACAAGTTTTAATTGCATGTTTTTTTTCTGAAGAAATTTTGCAAACTGGACCATGGAACTCGTATAACCATTCATATAATCGAAATGGACAGTTTTAAATTTTTCAAGACAATCAGCCAACGCCACTTCACTTAAATCAAATACCGAAAAACGATACCGATTGCTTAAAAAGTCTTTTAAACGTTCTTTAAAGTAGCCTATTTTATCTAAAGGAATACCATAAAATCTAGCTTGTTTGGATTTATTAAAATCCAAGCCATACCAACCAAATCTATTTTTAATCAGCGCCCAAGTCAAAGCATGGCAAAATTTATCTTTTGCAAATATAAAAGGGGTTCCAGAAGAACCCGAGGTTTTGTTTACATAAACATTTTTATGGTTAAACCCTTCAGCCAGACGCTCATTTAAAGGTTGTTGCAAATCAGCTTTGGTCATTACAGGTATGGTGTTCCAATTATTCGGGTCTGCATTTTTTGCAAGGGCGTTGTAAAAAGGTGTGTGTTTTAAATGAAATTCAACTATGTTCTGCTTTTTTTCGTTAACATAGGCTTGATAGTCATTATTTTTTATTTGTTGAATGTTCTGTAGAGCAGTTTCTGCCTTCTCAATTGGAAAGCCACTGAATTTTAAAGAAAGGTCAAATAAATTCAAAACAGTAAAACATTATTTCTGTAAAGTAAACAAAAATAATTCGTGTATTCGAAGCATTAGTTTTATTTTTGCGGGAAACAAACACACAACATGAACATTTTAATTCTTGGTTCTGGAGGTAGAGAACATACTTTTGCTTGGAAAATAGCTCAAAGCCCTTTATGTAAAACCCTTTTTGTGGCTCCAGGAAATTCCGGAACAGCCCAAATTGCAAAAAACCTGGATATAAAAGTCACCGATTTTCATACCATTAAAGAGGCTGTTTTGCAACATGAAATCACTATGGTTGTGGTTGGTCCTGAAGACCCTTTGGTAATGGGCATTCATGATTTCTTTTTAAATGATGATGCCTTAAAACACGTCTCTGTTATTGGGCCTCAAAAAGCTGCTGCACAACTGGAAGGCAGCAAAGAGTTTGCCAAGGAATTTTTAATAAGACACAACATTCCAACAGCTGCATATAAAAGTTTTAATGCAGGGAATGTAGAAGCAGGTTATGCCTTTTTAGAAACGTTAAGCCCTCCATATGTTTTAAAAGCCGATGGTTTGGCTGCAGGAAAAGGAGTGCTGATCCTTAACGATTTAAACGAGGCCAAAACCGAATTAAAAAACATGCTAGTGGATGCAAAGTTTGGTGCAGCCAGTACCAAAGTTGTTATTGAAGAGTTTTTGGATGGTATTGAATTAAGCTGTTTTGTTTTAACCGATGGCGAGAATTACAAAATATTACCTACTGCTAAGGATTATAAACGAATTGGGGAAGGAGACACAGGTTTAAATACTGGTGGCATGGGAGCTGTATCTCCAGTACCTTTTGCTACAGATGCTTTTTTAAGTAAAATTGAAGAACGTATTGTAAAACCTACTATTGAAGGATTAAAAAAAGACAACTTACCTTATAAAGGCTTTGTGTTTATTGGGTTGATTAAAGTTGGGGAAGACCCAAAGGTGATCGAGTACAATGTTAGAATGGGAGACCCAGAAACTGAAGTTGTTTTACCAAGACTAAAAACCGATTTGGTTGAAATTTTCCAAGCTATAGCCAATCAAACATTAGATAAAATTAATTTAGAAATTGATGAACGTGCAGCAACAACCGTGATGTTGGTGTCTGGCGGTTATCCAGAAGGGTATGAAAAAGGGAAGGTAATTACTGGATTGGAGCAGGTTACAGACTCCATCCCTTTTCATGCTGGAGCAATAAACAAGGATGGTAACATTATAACCTCTGGAGGACGTGTCATGGCCATCACCTCTTATGGAAATACTTATGAAGAGGCCATAAAAAAATCTTATCAAAACATAGAAAAACTACATTTTGATAAGATGAATTATAGGACAGATATTGGTTTCGATTTATAAATAAGAATGCGATGTGATGCTTTTATCATCGTCATTGGCATCGTTATAGGCCTTTAATTGCTTCATCCAATATAAAAAAGCAACAAAACCTATCAGTATAAATAACCAAGAAACTATATTTGCGGCAAACCAATTTTCCAGTTCTAGCTTAGCTAAAGCATCAAATGGTGCAAATAAAACATTTACAAATAAATCTTCAATAGCGTAAAAAAAGTCTTTCATTTTATATAAATTTTATGCTCCATAGGAGCTTATAAGGTATTATCAATATATTTACTCAACAAAATTACATTTTTTTCATTTTAAATTTCAATAATTTGAAAAGAATATTGGTAATTTACTTTTTATCCAAGGTTTGATAGAAATTTATTTAAACGTGATCAATACATGATTTCCAGTTTTTTCAGTAAGGCAAAACCCATACATTTTGTGGCAGTAACGTTGTTGTTACTGATTGCTTTTACATATACAAAAACCATTCATATCAAACAATCGGTTGATGTATTGTTCATTTTCAAGCAATTCCTGTTGTTTGGAGTGTGCATATTCTCCATTTTTGTTTTCGATTTTTTATCTGGAAAAAACGATCTTACAAAAAACAACAGCTATAAAATTTTATTTTTTAGCTTGTTTATGGTCCTGATGCCCCAAACTTTTTTAAATTCCAAGCTGTTGGTGGCAAACCTCTTTATTTTGCTCGCTTTAAGACGCATTATAAGCATTCGTTCAAAAAAACAGATCAATAAAAAAGTGTTTGATGCAGCTTTCTGGATTAGCTTGGCAACCTTACTGAGTTTTTGGTGTTCGCTTTATTATATCTTAATCTTTGCAGCATTATTCCTATACACGGTTGCCGATGTGAAAAACTGGATCATTCCTTTTATTGGAATCTTAACCGTTGGTGTTATAACTGTATCTTTCCTGGTTCTAACCAATACAGATGTTATTACTTATTTTTCAAGTATAAACACAGCAGTTAGTTTTGATTTTAGTATGCTCAATTCTTCTCAAATTGTCCTTTCCTCAACGGTTATCCTGTCTTATTTTGTTTGGGCAGTATTTTTTTATGTCTTAAATATAAAATCTAAGTCCAAAAGCTATAAACCGTCTTATTTTTTGGTGCTTTTAGCTGCTTTAATTGCTATAGCCATCCTTGTTATTGTTCCACAAAAATCTGGAGCAGAATTTTTGTTTTTATTTGCTCCTTTGTCTATAATCATGGCGAATTATATGGAGATTATTTCTGAAAAATGGTTTAAGGAAATATTAATCTGGATGCTTATGCTAGTTCCTTTAATCAATTTAATGCTGTAACTTTTCCCCGAAAGCCAAATCTCCAGCATCTCCCAATCCAGGAACTATATAGCCAAATTCGTTGAGTTTTTCATCAACAGTGGCAACCCATAAATGTGTTTCTGAGTCGAAATAATTTTCCACAAAATCAATGCCCTCTTGTGCTGCAATAACACTAACCAAATGAATGTTCTTAGGTGTTCCAAAAGGTTTTAAGGCTTCAAAAGTGGCTATCATGGATTGCCCTGTGGCCAACATTGGGTCTGCTAATATTAAGGTTTTGTTTTCTAAACTTGGGCAAGCTAAGTATTCAACTATAATTTCAAAATTTTCGGGCTTTTCCTTATGGTGTCTGTAGGCAGATATAAATGCGTTTTCAGCATTGTCAAAATAATTTAATAAACCGTCGTGCAAAGGAACTCCAGCCCTTAAAATAGAACACAACACGACCTTATTATCTATTTTTTCAATCTCACATATTCCCAAAGGTGTTTTAACGGTTGTAGGTTTATAACTTAAGGTTTTACTTAATTCGTAACCCAAGATCTCGCCAATACGCTCAATGTTTCTTCGAAAACGCATGGAATCTTTTTGAATGGTTACATCTCTCATTTCAGCAATAAACGTATTTAGGATGGTGTTTTGGTTTGAAAAGTTATGAATATGCATGTTGTTACTTATTTTATGGTGTGGTAAAGTTAATTAATTAGGCTTATATTTACCGTTGGAATTCTCAATTTAATAATAATGCAAACATCCATCTACATTCCTAGGGCTCTTAAAACCTTTTAGCTAAAAAATATGTAGATTTGTGCTATAAAACAAAAATCATGTTTACAGACAAAGCCAACAACATTTTTCAGGACGTTATAGAAACATACCATGTTATCAATACAGTCGATCAGCCGTTTAAAAACCCTTACAACAAAGATTCTCATTTGTTAGAGCACCTGCTTTACAGAAAATGTTGGATTGACACAGTTCAATGGCATTACGAAGATATTATTCGTGATCCACAAATAGATCCTGTTGCTGCTTTAAAACTGAAACGTCAGATTGATGCTTCCAACCAAGACAGAACAGACATGGTGGAATATATAGACAGCTATTTTCTTGAAAAATATAAAGACGTAACCCCAAAAGCTGATGCGACCATCAATACCGAAAGTCCAGCTTGGGGAATTGATAGATTGTCTATTTTAGCCTTGAAAGTATACCATATGCATGAAGAGGCAACACGTACAGATGCTTCTGAAGCTCATATAGCTGCCTGTAAAAAGAAATTGGATGTCTTATTGGAACAGCGTAAAGACCTATCTACAGCTATCGATACCTTGTTAAGCGACATTGAAAAAGGCGACAAATACATGAAAGTGTATAAGCAAATGAAAATGTATAACGACGACGAACTGAATCCTGTATTGCGTTCACAGAAATAAAACTGTTTTTCAGAACATTCCTACAACCCTTGGAGTTGAAGAATTTTATTTTCAAGATATTTCGCTGCACTCAATATGACACATCGTTTGTATGATGCCTTCAACTAAACACATCTTAGTCATTCGTCTCTCAGCCATGGGAGATGTGGCTATGACAGTTCCTGTTTTAAAGGCATTCACTACACAATATCCAGAAGTAAAACTAACCGTTTTAACCAGGGAATTTTTTACACCTTTTTTTAGGGATTTAGAAAATGTATCTGTTTTTCCTGCCGATTTAAAAGGAACACACAAAGGTGTTTTAGGACTTTATAGACTCTCAAAAGAATTAAAAAAGCTGAATATCGATGCCATCGCAGATCTTCACAATGTGTTGCGTACAAATATTCTAAAATGCTTTTTCTTAGGAAAACCGTTTGTGCAAATAGATAAAGGCAGAGCAGAAAAAAAAGGGTTAGTTTCAGGAAAAACATTCCAACAACTAAAAACAACTCATGAACGTTATGCAGATGTTTTTAGAAAATTAGGGTTTCCGTTAGATTTAGCAAACCCTAAATTTCCAAATCGTGTCGTGTTGAATTCCAAATCGCAGGATATAGTTGGAACAGACATTAATAAATGGATTGGCATGGCACCTTTTGCAGCACACGAAAGTAAGATGTATCCTTTGGATTTGATGGAGCAAGTAATTGAAACACTTTCAAAGACTCATAAAATATTATTGTTTGGTGGAGGCAAAAAGGAAGTTGACATTCTTGATGCTTACCAAAACAAATATGAAAATGTTATTAATCTAGCTGGAAAATTAACCCTTGATGAAGAATTAGATGTCATTTCCAATTTAGATGTGATGTTGTCTATGGATTCAGGAAATGCACATATGGCAGCTATGTTAGGTGTAAAAGTAATTACCATTTGGGGAGTGACGCATCCTTATGCTGGTTTTGCACCTTTTAATCAACCTGAAGATTTTGCACTACTTTCAGATAGAGAACAATTCCCATTAATTCCAACCTCTATTTATGGCAATAAATTCCCAGAAGGCTATCAAGATGCTGCTAGAAGTATTGCTCCGGAAAGAGTTGTTGAGTTTTTTTTTTTTTTTTTTTGACGATTTTACCAGTAGTTACAGTTTATTTAATTGTTAATTAATAAAAATGACATTATTAAAATTTGATTTTAATCTTTTTGAAAATCCATTTCTATTATTCATATTTGGAATTTTACTTTTATTATATTCTCTATATGATTATAATAAAAATTATAAAGATTCAAGTCTAGTAGGGCAAATGAGTATTGTAGGATATTTTTTTATTGGAATCTTTTGTATAATACTAGGTATAGGATTATATTTAAAATAATTAATTCATCTTCTTAAAAAAGAACTTTCAGGTTTAAAAAATTTAAAATGTCTAACTAATTATAAATTCGGAGAGATGTCCGAAGGACATAGAGAGCTTTATATATCATCATAATCCACTTTCACAGTAGGCGTTGTTGGATGCGCTTGGCAAGTTAAAATCAATCCTTCAGCCACTTCGCTATCTGTTAAGATGTTGTTTTGTCTCATGGTTACTTCGCCTTCAACCACTCGAGCCAAACAGCTACTGCAAATACCACCTTGGCAAGAATAAGGTGCGTCTAAATCCTCGTCTAAAGCAGCTTCAAGAATCGATTGTTTTTGAGACATTTCAAAGGTGGTTTCTTCATCATCAACCACAACGGTAATTTTAGTGTTCCCACTAGCAATGTCATCTTCATTAACATCAGCAGGTTTAGCTGCTTTAAAAAGTTCATAAAATATATGTTCCTTAGGAATATTATGTTCGGTCAAGACATCTTTAACCGTATGGATCATGGCTTCTGGACCACACAAATAAAAAGCATCTACAACCACGTGCTTGTGGGTGTTTTTCATTACAAAGTTTACGGTACTTTTTTCTATACGTCCAAAAATAGCATCTTCTTCATCGGCTTGACTAAACACAAATTGTATGGAGAAACGCTCTTTGTAGTTATGCTGAAGGTCTAAAAGCTCTTGCAAAAACATGGTGTCCTCAGTGGTTTTATTCCCATAAACAAGAATGACTTTGCTATAAACCTCTTCTTCCAAAGCACATTTAATAATGCTTAAGATTGGCGTGATACCACTCCCAGCAGCAAAAAGCGCAATGTTTTTGGTTTTGGAATCGTTAGGTTCAAAAACAAAACGTCCTTTGGGTGGCGCCACTTCTATAACATCTCCAGCTTTTAAAGTGTTGTTGGCATACGAAGAAAACGTACCATCTGTCACTTCTTTAACAGCCACTTTTAAATCGCCACTTTTTGGAGAAGAACACAGCGAGTAATCGCGTCTTACCTCATGGTTGTTTATAGTTGTTTTTAAGGTAACATATTGACCAGCTTTAAAGGCATAAGTAGATTTTAAATGGTCTGGAACTTGGAAACTAATTACAACAGATTTGTCTGTTTCCCTAGTGATATCTTTTATGGTAAGGTTATGAAAATGTGACATATTTAAATTTTTGACAAAAATAAGAAATACTGTTAGGAATTAAGTTTTGATTGTAACAAAATGTATGTTAATATTACTAATAGAAAAAACCAACTCAATTCAAATGAAACTAAAACACTTTATAAACTTAGAATGGAAGCAATATTTTAGATCTGCTTATTGGCAAAAAAGCATGGCTTTAAATGTTTTACTTGTTTTTGTAGCTTTATATTTTGTAGTTACATTTTTGGCGTTGGGTATTGCGTTATACCCTATTTTAAAAGACACATTTCCAGATCAAGACCCTTTAAATATTGTAAACAGTTATTTGTTTTATTGGTTTTTAGCCGATGTAATTATGCGCTTTTTCTTTCAAAAACTGCCAGTTATGAGTGTAAAACCATTATTGACACTGCCTGTTAAAAGAAGTAAGGTTGTTAATTACGTCTTGGCAAAATCGTGTTTTTCGTTTTTTAATTTTTTGCCTCTTTTTGCAATCATTCCATTTGGAACGATGTTGATAGGCAATGGCTATCCAGCTGTTTCGGTTGTGTCTTGGATGGTGAGTATTTTTATAATCACGCTTGGCATCAATTTTTTAAATTTCATCATTGAAAATTTTTCTTCGGAAACCGAACTCTCTTTTTTGCCTATAATTGCCTTGGGAGGAAGCTTGTTTGCACTTAACTACTTTAATATTGTTTCGTTTACCAGTTTGGTGTCTGGAGCCATTTCATCTATTTACGACACTCCTTTGCTTTTAGTTGTTCCGTTGCTATTATTGGTTGTCTTGTATGTTTTAAACTACAGTAAATTAAAAGCTAAATTATATTTGGACAGTTCTTTAAAAACCAAAGTTCAGGAGGTAAATGCCTCTAATCTGGAATGGACCAGGAAGTTTGGCGATGCTGCACCATTTATGCAGTTGGATTTAAAGTTGATATGGCGAAATAAAAGACCACGATCTTCAATTTTTATTTTGCTAATTGGATTGTTATATGGATTGTTTTTTTATCCAAATCCGGTTTATCAAGACCAATCTTGGATGTTTGCTTTTATTGGCATTTTTGTAACAGGCATCTTTTTAATCAATTTCGGACAGTTTATTCCTGCTTGGGACAGTGGCTATTACAAAATGCTCATGAGCCAAAACATACCATATAAACAATATTTAAAATCTAAATTTACCTTAATGGCAGTAAGTGTGGTTATCATGTTTATTTTAAGCATCCCTTATGTGTATTTTGGATGGAACATTTTATTGGCACATTTAGCAGCAGCCATTTACAACATTGGAATCAATACGCATGTTATTTTATATGCAGGTTCATTCAATAGAAAAAAAATAGACTTAAATCAACGAGCAGCATTTAATTATCAAGGAACAGGAGCAGTACAATGGCTTTTAGGAATCCCGTTAATGTTTTTGCCATTGGCTATTTTTGGTGGTGCTTATGCCTTATTCAGTTTTGAAATAGGCTGTTTGGTCCTTGCAGTACTTGGTTTGGTAGGCGTTGTATTTCACCAAAAACTCATGACTTTCATTACCACAAAATATTTAGACTCAAAACACAAAATGATTCAGGCTTTTGGCCAGGACAACTAATACATAATTATTATGATAAACGCATCAAACCTTTCAAAAAAATACGGAACCAATACTGTTTTAAATATAGAGCAACTAAACATCCCTAAAGGTCAAAGTTTTGGCTTGGTTGGAAACAATGGCGCAGGAAAAACCACCTTTTTCAGTTTGCTGTTAGACTTGATAAAACCAAGTTCGGGACAAATTACAAGCAAAGATATTTTAGTAAATAATAGCGAAGATTGGAAACCGTTTACGTCGGCATTTATAGACGAAAGTTTTTTAATAGGTTATTTAACACCAGAAGAATATTTCTATTTTATAGGAGAGCTTAGAGGTCAAAACAAAGCAGATGTGGACAATTTATTGGCACAATTCGAAGACTTTTTTCATGGAGAAATATTGAACCAGAAAAAGTACTTGCGCGATTTAAGCAAAGGAAACCAGAAAAAAGCTGGCATTGTAGCAGCATTAATAGGAAACCCAGAAGTTATTATCCTGGATGAACCATTTGCCAATTTAGATCCAACCACTCAAATTCGATTAAAGAGCATTATTAAAAACCTTGCCGAAACCCAAGGCGTAACGGTTTTGATATCCAGTCATGATTTGTTGCACGTTACAGATGTGTGCGAACGGATTGTGGTTTTGGAAAAAGGCGAAGTGGTCAAGGACTTGGCAACAAGTGCGGCTACTTTAAAAGAATTGGAAGCACATTTTGCTGGCAACGAAACGCTTGTAAACGAAGCAAATTAAAGTTTAAAACAGTACCTATTCCAACCAAGCCAACTTGGAAGAAGTTATATTTGATATATTTCTTTACAAATAATTCAAAAAGATGCCTTATTTTTACGGCTATACATAATAAATGTAGCTTAATTTAGTTTAATCTAAAACCAAATACAATCAACGTTGCGCACATCTTTTAGAATTATATCATTTCTGTTTTGTATCACGCTTTTAATAGTAAGTTGCTCTAGAAAGAAAGACACTTTTTTAAGCCGAAACTACCATGCACTCGCAGCTAAAGACAATACCTTGTACAATGGTTACATTGCTTTAGAGGAAGGCAGGCAAGAGCTTAATGCCACTTACGAAGACAATTACTGGGATATTTTACCAATAGAACGTATGCAGGTCTCAGAAGAGATCACACTTCCAGGGCAAAATGAAAATGAGCGTTTTTCCAGGGCTGAAGAAAAAGCCGTTAAGGCCATTCAAATGCATAGTATGAACATTCAGGGGAAAGAGGTAAACCCTCAAATGGACGAAGCCTATCTGCTATTGGGAAAAGCTAGGTATTTTGACCAAAGGTTTGTGCCTGCTCTAGAAGCTTTTAATTACATTCTTTACAAGTATCCAGCTAGCGATAAAATCAATCAGGCAAAAATATGGCGAGAAAAAACCAACCTACGGTTGGAAAACGAAGAAGTGGCTATAGAAAACTTAAAGCGCCTTTTAAAACAAGAAACACTTAAAGACCAAGATTTAGCAGATGCTACTTCTACCTTGGCTCAAGCATATATCAATATCCAAGCATTGGATAGTGCTGCTACCCAATTGAATGTTGCTAGTTTAAATACCAAAAGCAATGATGAACGTGGACGCTATAGATATATTCAAGGACAGCTTTATAACAAATTGGGTTATAAAGACAGTGCCAACATGGCTTTTGATAAGGTAATTAAACTAAACCGAAAAACACCTCGCATCTATTTAATTGCTGCACAACTTGAAAAAGCCAATAATTTCGATCATGAAACGGGAGACAAGGTACAACTAGCCGAAACCCTTACAGATATTGAAGAAAACAGGGAAAACAGACCTTATTTGGATAAAATATATCATCAAATAGGGAACTTTCACGCCAGAAGTGGTCAAGATTCCTTGGCTGTGGAATATTATAACAAGTCATTAAGGGCCATCACAAATGATAAAAGGTTAAAAGCCATTAATTATGAAATTTTAGGGGATTACTTCTTCGATTACACCGAATATAAAATTGCAGGAGCTTATTACGATAGTACCATGCTTAACATGAAAAAAGATACAAAACCCTATCGTATCATGAAACGGAAAAGAGATAATCTGGACGATGTTATTTATTACGAAGACATTGCATTTGCCAACGACAGCATCATAAGCCTTACAACGCTCTCTAAAGATGAACAATTGGCTTTTTTTCAAGATTACACCGAAAAACTAAAAGTGAAAGCCCAAGAAGAATTAGAAAGAAAAGAACTAGAACAAGAAGCAGCAAACAGAAACCAGGATTTTACTTCAATGGATAACAATAAAAACGGGTTTGCTTCCAGAGATTCAAGTAAAAGCCTGTCAAGAGGTCCCAACACACCACCAGGTTCCAGTTTTTATTTCTACAATCCTACAACTGTAGCTTATGGTAAAAACGATTTCCTAAAAAAATGGGGAGATAGACCGTTGGAAGACAACTGGAGATGGTCTACAAAAAGTAAAACCAACATCAATGTATCTGCCAAAGATGCTAAAAGTGCAGTACTTGCCGAGAATGAGCTTTTTAAACCAGAATACTATATAAGTCAAATTCCAACAGATCAAAAAGCCATAGATAGTATTGTAAAAGAAAGAAACTTTGCATATTACCAATTAGCAGTAATCTACAAAGAAAAATTTAAGGAATATGAGCTTTCCAAAGAGAGGTTTCTAGACTTGTTAAGCATGGAGCCAGAACAAAAGTTGGTACTGCCATCCAAATACAATTTGTATAAAATTTACACCCTTTTAGGTGAAAATGATGAAGCTCAAATAACCAAAAACGATATTATTTCAAATTATCCAGATTCTAGATATGCAGCAATCTTAAAAAATCCAGAATCTTTGGCAGCTAAAGATGAAAACAGTCCAGAAAGCATATACCAGAGCCTGTACAGCAAATTGGAAAACCAAGAGTACAGCCAAGTTATAAAAGAAGCCGAAAGTTATGCAACTTCTTTTGAAGGCGACCCAATGGTACCCAAATTTGAATTGTTGAAAGCCACTGCCATTGGTAGACTGCAAGGATTTGAATCTTATAGTAATGCCTTAAACTATGTGGCTTTAAATTATGCCAACACTCCAGAAGGCGTTAGGGCTCAAGAGATTATAGACACTGTTTTGCCAAAATTGGCCAGTAAAGATTTTGTTGATAGCGAAACAGATAAAAACTTTAAAATAGTTTACTATTTCACAAATGCTTCAAATAAAGACATTGAAGCGTTTAAAAAGAAACTACAAACAGAAATAGACAAGGTTAATGTGTACGACCTATCCCTTTCCGTGGATGTATATAATCCTACAACAACATTTGTTATTGTCCATGGATTAAAGAGTAAAGAAGGAGCCACAGGCTATGCGCTATCGTTACAAGAGAAGAAAAAGGATAAAATTACACAAGATTTCTTTTCCGTATCTTCAGCCAATTATAGAATCATACAAATTCATAAAAATTTCGATGAATATTTAAATTTACAATAACCCCAAACAACACCTATTATGTTTTCCGACAGCAAAAAAGACAGACAAAACGCAGAGCTCATTTCAAGTCAGAATATTATTTCCAATGGCACTAAAATAGTTGGTGATTTAATAAGTGAAGGCGATTTAAGAATTGATGGCACCATAGAAGGAAATTTAAAAACACCAGGAAAAGTGGTTGTGGGAAAGTCTGGAATGATTAAAGGAACCCTTAATGGTACAGATGCTCATTTTGAAGGTAAATTTTCTGGTAAATTAAATTTATCTGGAACACTTACTCTAAAATCTTCGGCACATGTAGAAGGAGAAGTGGTTTTAGGGAAACTGGAAGTAGAGCCTGGCGCCACATTTAATGTAACCTGCACTATGAAAGGTGCCGTAAAAGAGATTCACTCAAAAAATGAGCGCAAAGAACCATCAAAGCCCGGACAAGAAACAGCTTAACACCTATGCGCGCTATTCCAGCATCGCGTTTCAAATGTTTGCCATAATTGGCATAGGAGCTTTTATTGGTGTGAAACTAGACGATGCGTTTCCAAACAAACACAACATGTACACCATTATTTTGTCTTTAGTGTTTGTAATTTTTGCTATTGTTTTTGTAATAAGACGTATTATTGCAATCTCAAAAGAAAACAATTAAATGAATCCAGATTTTAAATCCAGACAGCTTTCGTTTTTACTTCAAAATGTAGCAGTAACCTTAATCCTGTTGGGAATCCACAGTTATTTGTTATCCCATTTTGCTGAAAACACCAATTTTATTATCCCAATTTGGCAAATATATGTTTTTCATTTTGCAGTAACCACCTTATTGTATTCGGTTATTAATTATCAATACTCCAGAGGAAAAACCGAGATTTTCAATCTGTTTATGGGTTTCACCTTTTTAAAAATGATTTTGTCCATAGTTTTTTTGTTACCAGTTTTACTGTCGGATTCTGATAACAAGCAACCAGAAGTCTTCAACTTTTTTATACCTTACTTTCTTTACTTGTTTTTTGAAGTGTATTCCTTAACAAGTTTCCTTCAAAAAAAGCCTTAAAACTCTCTCAAAAACAGAGCTTTAAATAATCATTAAAAAAGTGTTTGACAATTAATATAATGTACGTACATTTGCACGGAATTTAAAGCAAGGTATTTTTAATCAATATAGAATGACATTAAACACCTTTAAAAACGTATTATTTTCTGCATTGTTTATAGCAATTTCATTTGTTGGATATGCATCAGAAAGCCCAGAGAACGAGAACGATAAAGAGTTCAATGCCAAAGAGATGATCATGCATCACGTAAAAGATGCCCATGAGTTTCATATTGTTGATTGGAATGGAAAGCCTATTTCTATTGCTTTACCAATTATTTTATGGACAGACCAAGGCTTGGTTACTTTTATGTCCAGTGAATTTCACCATGACGATTCAGGTTCCCATATCGTAGAAAAAGATGGGATGAGATTTGTAAAGTATCATGAAAAAATTTACCAATTGGAGCCTAATGTCCAAGAATTGGTTTTTGATGACGAGCATCATCCTACAAACGCTAGTTTGCCAACAGATTTGTCCATTACAAGAAATGTCTTTATGATGTGGGTTTCGGTAATTGTTCTGTTGCTTGTTTTTATTTCCACAGCTAGAGTTTACAAAAAATCAGACCATAAGATCCCAACGGGAATTGCTGGTTTCATGGAGCCTTTAATTGTTTTTGTTCGTGATGAGATAGCAAAACCAATGATAGGAGACCACAAATACAAAAAATACATGCCGTATTTATTGACCATATTTTTCTTTATTTGGATCAATAATATTTTTGGATTGATTCCAATTATTAATGGGGCAAACGTAAGTGGTAACATTGCCTTTACTTTAACCTTGGCAGTATTTACCTTCTTGGTAACCACTTTTAGTGGGAACAAAAATTATTGGAAACATATTTTCTGGATGCCAGGCGTTCCTGTGCCTATGAAAATTTTCTTAATGCCTATAGAAATTGTAGGGATGTTTGTAAAACCAATCTCGTTAATGATTCGTTTGTTTGCAAACATCACAGCAGGACATATTATTATTTTAGCTTTAATGTCCTTAATATTTATTTTCGAGACCATTGCAGTAGCACCTGTTTCAGTAGCGTTCTCATTATTTATTGGATTGATAGAAATTGTAGTAACTGCAATTCAAGCATATATATTTACAGTGTTGTCTGCCTTGTATATTGGTATGGCAACTGAAGAAGCACATCATTAATTAATTTAAATTTTATAACTATGACTATTACAGGAATCGCAGCAATCGGAGCTGGTTTAGCAGCAATTGGAGCTGGAATGGGAATTGGAAGAATCGGTGGTTCTGCTATGGATGCCATGGCACGTCAACCGGAAATCCAAGGAAAAATCCAAACTTCAGCGCTTATTTTAGCCGCTTTCGTAGAAGCAGTAGCACTATTTGGTGTTGTTGCTGCATTAATCGTTTAATTATGATTACAAAGTACAGAGGTAACGGTTGGTTGCCTCTGTATTTTAATTAAAGTTCAAGAAAACCTTTCGATGTAAAACCTAAGGTTTCAACATAGGAAATAATTTTAAATTTGAGGCAAGCCTCATACAATTGGCCCACTTGTGGGATTATAAAACTAAATAAATTAAGAAATGGATTTAATTACACCAGGTTTAGGACTTGTATTTTGGACAGTAATTACATTTTTGTTTTTGCTTATTATCTTAAAAAAGTTTGCTTGGAAGCCTATTCTTGGAGCTGTAAGCGATAGAGAAGAAGGTATTAAAAAAGCATTGGCATCTGCAGAAAATGCTCGTAAAGAGATGGAAAACCTACATGCAGATAATGAGCGTATCTTAAAAGAGGCTAGAGCAGAACGCGAAGCGTTACTTAAAGAAGCGCGCGATATTAAAATTAAAATGATTGATGATGCCAAAGGTGAAGCCCAAGCTCAAGCAGATAAAATTATAGAACAAGCACAAGCTGCCATAGAAAGTGAAAAGAAAGCTGCCATGGCAGAACTTAAAAAACACGTTGCAGACTTATCAATTGATATAGCTGAAAAAGTAGTACGTGCAGAATTATCCAACAAAGACAAACAATTGGAATTGGTAGAGTCTATGTTAGGTGAAGCAAAATTAAATTAAATTATAATGGCAGGAGCAAGAGCAGCAATACGTTACGCAAAGGCAGTTTTAAGTTTAGCATCAGATAAAAATACAACAGAGGTTGTAAATAACGATATGAAGCTAATAGCTAAAACTATTGCAGAAAGTTCAGACTTAAACAGCATGCTTCAAAGTCCTGTTGTGAGTTCTTCAGTTAAAAAAGCAGTGTTATTGGATGTTTTTAAAAACGCCAATGAGATAACCAGAAACTTAATTGATACATTAATCACAAACAAAAGATTGCCACTTTTAGAACAGGTTGCTTTAAAATACAACCTTTTGTATGATGAATTAACTGGAACTCAAACAGCTCAAGTTACCACAGCCGTTCCTTTAACAGACGCTTTAAGAGCGAAGGTGTTGGCAAAAGTAAAAGAGCTTACAGGTAAAGATGTTGAAATTAAAAGCACGATAGACGAAAGCATTTTAGGAGGTTTTATTCTTCGTGTTGGAGACATACAATACAACGCAAGTATTGCAAACAAATTAAATAAGTTAAAAAGAGAATTTACATTAAATTAAAAAACGTGGAAATAGGCGTCTAACGTCTAGTATCTAACGTCTAATATCTAAATAAAAATGGCAGAAGTAAAACCAGCTGAAATATCAGCAATCTTAAAACAACAACTTTCAGGTTTTGAAGCAGGTGCAACTTTAGATGAGGTTGGAACTGTATTAACTGTAGGAGATGGTATTGTACGTGCTTACGGATTAGCTAATGCACAATATGGTGAGTTAGTAGAATTTGAAGGTGGTGCAGAAGGTATTGTACTTAACCTAGAAGAAGACAACGTAGGTATTGTACTATTAGGAACTTCAATTGGAGTTAAAGAAGGATCTACTGTAAAACGTACTTCACGTATCGCCTCTGTAAAAGTAGGAGAAGGCATTGTTGGACGTGTGGTTGATACTTTGGGTAACCCAATTGATGGAAAAGGACCAATCTCTGGAGACACTTTTGAAATGCCTTTAGAGCGTAAAGCGCCTGGTGTTATCTTTAGAGAGCCAGTAACAGAGCCATTACAAACAGGAATTAAAGCTATTGATGCCATGATTCCAGTTGGTAGAGGACAACGTGAGTTGGTAATTGGTGATAGACAGACTGGAAAAACTACCGTTTGTATTGACGCTATCTTAAATCAAAAAGAATTTTATGATGCAGGAAACCCTG
>SWCA01001831.1_pt1 | contig 21329 bp, 25 predicted proteins | sample 4692961 | NCBI WGS metagenome assembly SWCA01 (sample SAMN10267275, study PRJNA491770) | bioreactor metagenome | isolation source: DHS bioreactor inoculated with | place: Japan: off Shimokita Peninsula
TTAACAAGAGTTTTTTCATAGTGCTTTTGTAGCTCTGACGCTGTTCTACGCCTTCAGCTTTAGCAATCTTATTACATCGTTTAATTACTTTTATCAGAAGTTTTGCATCAGTTGGGTAGGTGATATTTTTCTCTTGAGCGGTTGTGTCAATCAGCACATCATTGGTGCTTCTAATCTCGTCCCTTCTAGTTTGAATGGAAGCCTCTAATATTTTTTCTGCCCCTTCTTCTCCAATGCGTTTGCGGAAATGAACCATGTCGGATGGATCACACGGCGCTTCCCACTGAAACTCTGCTTCGCCACAAAAGTATTGGAAGTAAGGGTTCTGAACCCATTGCGCCATGACCGTTTCATCTCCTAAGTTGTAGATCCTTTTTAACAACAGTAAGCCGACCATCGTTCGTATAGGCACCCCAGGCTGCCCTGTATGAGAGTAGAGTGGGCTGAAGCTTTCTTCAAAATATTGCCAATCAATACGATATGCTAATATTGCCAGTTCGTGCTTAGGATTAATGATGTCTTTGAGTATGGAGCGGAATAAATTTCTTTGATCCTGATTAGGCAATTTTCCTTTCATAATTTCTGCAAGGTTTTTCCCTAATTTACTAATAACCTTGCAATTAAACACCTTATAATCACGGATTTTATTCACACTACCTATTGATAACCAGTGATTTATTTTGTTTTTAAGGATTGACTAGTTACTTGTCCGGCGTGTAGATTTCAAAAAGAAGAGACCATGCCGGAAAATGCTTGTAGTTTCTTTAACAATGCCCCCATTGTAAGCACATAATACAGCCGAAAAAAGGAGATTGTTGTGTTTTCTGTTCGTATGGTTCGGTCAAGTGTCCGCCTGAACAGAAACGTGAAAAATGTTGTTAGGAACCTGACAACGTATTTTAATAACTCATAAAAACCTTTTAAAATGAAAAATATGAAACAACACATCGTATTGATTGCAATGACCCTGTTTTTATCAACTCTTTCTAACGCAACTTTTGCAGGCCATGCGAAATGCCAAATAATTACAGCTGAAAAAGATACTATCCAGAACACTACAGTTTGCTACGAGGTTTTTGGCATGGATTGTCCGGGCTGTCAGTCGGCACTGGAAAAGCAGGTGAAGAAAATTGACGGTGTTGCCGATGCCAAAGCAAGTTTCAAAGAAAAGCAAGTGGTGATAGAATTGATGCCAGACGCCAAAGTTTCAGACCAGGAAATCGAAAAACGCATTAAAAAAGCCAATTTTACTCCGGGTAAGAAAACTAAGGCCGTAAAAGATGAAAAATAAAATACTCAGTTTTTCCATACTGGCGGCCTTTTTATGCTACTTCGGGTCACAAACAAAAGCAGAAGGAATTAGCGTGGATGCCGGGTTAACACCTGCACAGGATCGCATTGTTGTACGGCTGCAGTACAGAAATATGCTTATGCAAATGGGCGACAACGACATCGTCATGTACATGATGCCGGTGGTGGTGGCCTACGGTTTAACTCCCGACATCACGGTGATGCTCCGCAATATATACCGCTCAGTGGGTACAAACGAAACGATGATGGAAATGGACAATCGCTGGATGGATCCTTTTCTGATGGGGAAAGTGAAGCTATATCGCCGCAATACACGGGCTTACTCACTTGGTGTGGCCGGTTTCGCAGGTACTACATTTCCCGTTCTAAACAGTTCGAGCTCAAAAACCTACAGTCCGGTTCTGGGATTGAATGCTTCTTTCCGGCCCGGGCTCTGGTCATTCGATTTGAACAATGCGTACGAATGGGTGAACTACAATACCGAAGAAAACCAGCCGGCGGCAAGACAGTTACAATTGAATTTGGCCGTTTCACATAACATTCTGGTGCCCGGTATAGAAAATTGGATCCTATCGCCCGTGCAGGAATTTTCATTTATCAGTGATAGTCCTGTCACCGGAGAATCCAGTTCTTATGGGTTTATTTCACCGGGGTTACAAATTGTTTCGCCATACGTAAAATTTGAGGCATTGTACCAGATCGCTTTAAACTCTTCGCAAAATACGGGACTGAAAAACGGTAACCGATTGATTTTAGGCTTAAGATTTTTGTTCTAGAACCTGCAATAACCCACATTTTAAAAGATTGTCAACTTCAGGCAGCCTTTTTTATTTGAAATTTTTGGTACTCATCCAGCCCCTACTAAATGATAGATATGGGTAAACGGGCAAGAAAAATAGAATCTTTGTACAAGTTTTTCAATATTTTATGCGATTGTTTTAGTAGGTTTCGTTATATTTATACAACTATGTAATCATCATGCCGAGAAAAATTAGCCATATTCTTCTGTCATTTCTCTTGTTGCTTTCAACAATGGGTATGGTTATAAATTTGCATTATTGTGAAAATCAATTATATGATGTAGGAATTTTCTTTGAGGCAACAAATTGCTGCATCGAAAATAGCCAGAGTCATCATCATGAAAATGAGAATCATCATAAGCATATACAGGCTCATCATGATTGTAATCCGGAAAACCACGCTCAAAATGATTGTGATGACGAGACCGTAACCATTGAACCTGTCGATAATTTTGTGGCATCTTCATTCATTTTCGGTTTCAACAACTTTTCTTTCATAAATCTTTTCTTGTTGGTACCGGTTATTACGGATTTATACAATTTGTCAGCTGTTTCAATTAGTGAAATTCCCGAATTAAATATTCCGCCTCCTAAAATTCAAACCATACTTTCCAATTTACAGGTTTATCGTTTATGATTTACGGGTTTTGAACCCTTCGTGCAGCCATTATGGGCATGAAGGGGATTGATGTGACATTTCGGGTGAACACCTGAAATGAGTCTCTATATCCTATTTGTAAATTATAAATGAATAAAAATGGAATCACATATAATACGTATAAGAAACATGGCATGTCCCAGATGCCTGTGGGCGGTAGAAGGTATATTAAATAAGCTGGGAATTGACTATGAAAAAGTAAAAATGGGGGAGGTTATTACTACCGAACCTAAAAATGAGATTGAGCACATTGACGAACTTAAAGCCGAATTGCAGAAGCTTGGATTTAAGCTACTCGAAGAAAAAAAGATGCAACTGGTGGAACAAATCAAAGGTTGTGTCATGTACTGGATACAACATGCAATAACGGGAAAAGAGAAATGGACGTTTTCAAGGTTTCTGGTGTTAAAAGTGAACCGCGATTATGGCTACCTCAGCACCGTATTCTCGGAAGTTGAAAACACGACCATTGAAAAATACATCATTCTTCAAAAAATTAGAAAGGCGAAAGAACTCATCACTTTTGATGAACTGAATTTTACTGAAATCTCGTATGAACTGGGATATAGCAGTCCGGCCCATTTTTCAAATCAATTTAAAACGGTAACCGGGTATTCCCCGCTTCAATTTAAGAAGATGATTAAAATTGCTGAAAACCAGAAAATTATGTAAGTTTTTTCATGAATTGTGTAATAGCTAGACATCAGAATTCCAGTACCTTTAGAAAAATCATTAAACGTTCAGGCCATGTTTATCAAACTATTAATTGCATCGGTTATCCTGGTTGCATTTGTCATATTGGCACTGGGAGTAAAGTTGTGGTTCGACCCCAAGGCCGAATTTTCTGCTCATTCTTGTGCGCTTGAAGATGACGATAAGCTTGATGAAGATCAAGCCTGCTCTAAATGCCAGTTAAAGGATTTGGCCAATTGCCCTGAAAACAAGAATAATCAAGTCTGAGATAAATAATTGTATTGTTGAACCCTAAAAAGTTAGTTATGAAACTAATCAAAGCGTATATCAGATACCGAATGGTGGAAGAAGTTTACAAAGCCCTTAACCAAGCGGGCTATTGCTGTATGACCTTTGTTGAATGTGAAGGCACCGGCCAGTATTCAGACCATGAAAAAGAACACATCAGTGCTAAATACCCTTTTGCAGAAGCTTTCCGGGTAATTAAACTGGAAATACTGGTTGCCCAGGAACATGTTCAGCCTGTTGTGGAGCTTATTCGTAAGAATGGACGAACGGGGTATCGAGGTGATGGGATGATTGTTATTTCGCCGGTAGATAATGTGTACAAAGTAAGGAACGATGAAGAAGGGATTTTGGCGGTTTGACCGGAGCCCGCTTAAGTCCTTCCCGGTAATGGCATCATCAACAAAACGAATACCTTTTGTTGACCAGAGCAGGATGGCATTGCTCAAAGAGATGCTATCCCTATTTCTGTTAAAACTGAAATGATGGACAAAGAAAAAATTATAAAAATACACCGAAAGCGGGCGCCTTCTTATAATTCGGCGGTTGAAATTTTTAGCCTCATCGGATGGAGAGTGAATCATTACCGGGTTGATGCTGTTGAGGCACTGAATTTAAAGAAAGGGGATACGGTGATTGATTTATGCTGCGGTACAGGATTAAATTTTCCGCACCTGTATAATTCGGTTGGACCTGAGGGTAAAATTATAGGTGTCGATTTGTCCGATGAAATGTTAGAGGAAGCTGGAAAACTGGTTACAGGGAAAGGTTGGAAAAATTTCACCTTGGTACAAAGCGATGCTGCAGAATACAGGTTCCCAAAAAATATTAACGGGATAGCTACTTCGTATGCAATTACATTAATTCCGGAATATGATGTCATAATTGGCAACGGCTCAAAAGCACTCGCTAAAGGCGGGAGGTTTGTTATTCTCGATTTCAAAAAACCGGATATGTGGCCCGAATGGTTTTCAAAGTTAATGGTTAGATTTTTCATAAAACCATACGGCGGCACATACGATTTAAAAGACCGCCATGCTTGGGAATCATTGGAAAAACAGCTCAGTTTAAATGAGTTCCGGGAATATTATTTTGGGTCAACATACATTGCAACAGGAGAAAAGTAAGGTGTTGAAGGGCGGTGTATGTTTAGGATAATTCTGTTTTTATCTGAATACTAAAAAACAAAACAAAGAGGATATGAAAACAAAAAATCTTATAGTAAGCTTTTTAATCCTGCTCCTGGTTTCTTCCACAGGCATTATGCTGGAAATTAGCCTTTCACGGCTTTTTTCCTACATGCTGAGCTACCACTTTGTTTTCATTATAATCGCTTTTACCCTTTTTGGCCTCGGGATTGGGGAGATGTCCTACTACAGATGGTCGTGGGTGCGGACAAAAGCCCGGATATTTTATGATGTGCTCCCTTTTAGTATCCTGTTTAGTTTCATTTTACTGGTTTCACTGAACAAATCGGGCATTTTTGCAACACCGTCATTTAATCTGATAATCAATATATTAATGGCCATCCTGCCATTTATTGCCATCGGTGTTGTCAAGGCTGACATTTTCCATTCTCAAAGAACAAAAGCCGCCTGGTTATACAGTATGGATTTAGCTGGTTCCGCGGGAGGGGCGTTGTTAACCGTATTTATCCTCAACAATCTCGGTCTGCCCAAAGCATTTCTTATAAGTTATGTTTTGCTCGCGATCGCCGGCCTGTTGTCCTGGGTTTCACTTTCCGGTAAAAAAAACCAGCCCTACCTGAGAGGGGTAATTTGGGTTGTGCTGTTGGCTGTCCTGGGATGGGCCAGCTTTTGGGCATACAATTTTAACCCCTCAATCAGTAAGGACAACGACAAAGATATGTTGCGGCTGATGAGCAACCCGGCAATAAAAAGCCGCATTATTGAAACAGAGTGGAATTCGTTTGGAAAAACCGATTTGGTTGAATTAACAAATCCTGACGGCAGCAGCGAAAAAGTAATGTTCGTTGATGGCGCGGCGGGCACCACCCTGGTGAGTATTGAAGAAATTGAAAACAACAAGGGGGAACACGCCCATCAGTTCGGGCATTTTCCGGCAACCTTCGGGCTGAATTTGCTGAAGGAAAATGAAAAAGATTCGGTTTTGATCATTGGCCCGGGAGGAGGTGTTGACATGGCAGCCACCTGGCTATTGAATTTCAGCCAAATTGATGCTGTAGAGATAAATCCGTCTTTTGTGAGCCTTATGGAAAAATACAATCCGTCAACGTTTACACAAAAAGACAATATCGCGGTTTATGTTCAGGAAGGAAGGAATTTTGTCAGGGAAACAAAAAACAGGTACGACGTAGTCATGCTCACCATTCCGGTTACCAAAGGCGGGAGGGGCGCTGACTTTTACGGGCTCTCTGAAAACTATCTGTTTACGCGCGAAGCCGTTAAAGATTACCTGAATGTACTAACACCCGAAGGAAGGTTGGTATTCACCATGCACAACGCGACGGAAGTGTACAAGATGCTTTCCAATTACCTCGAACTAATGGAAACCAAAGGCATCGACGGAGAAAGCGCCATGCGGAATGTTTTTATCTATTCCAACGGAATGATGCCGGTACTGGTAATAAGGAAAGCCCCTTTTGAAAAAAACGAAACAGAAACACCCCATATATTGGCACATCAATACAATTTGGACCGGGAAACATTCTTCATTCCTTATGTTCGGCAGCTAGAAGCAGATACTCTGGTTGAAAACATAAACTACCAGTGGTACATGTTTGACAGGCTGATTTATGGAATATCCCAAAATGAATTCGATTATAAGCAACTTTCAGAAGCAGCCGTGTTGAACCTGGAACCAGTAAATGACGATTCACCCTATTTTTTCAACTATGAGAACGGCATCCCTAATTCACTGATGACATTGTTCATCCTTTCATTGATAGTCATGGGCTGGCTTATTTTCATGACTGCCAGGGGTTGGAAGTTCAGTCAGGAATTAATACCAGAAACACGCAGGAAACTTAATTTCCTTGCATTTGTGGTTTTTGTGCTTGGCATATCCTATTTCTTTGTACAGTCTTATCTGTTCCAGGTACTGAACCTTCAGCTTTCAAACCCTGCACAGTCATTTTCCCTACTGCTGTTCACGTTCTTGCTGGGTAATGGTTTGGGCAGCTTTTATACCGGGTTGTTCCAAAAAAATTTCCTGTTGAAGGCGGGTTTGTACAGCGCAATGGTGGCAATTGTTATGATCGCTGTCAGGGTTTTTATTATACCCGGATTTGCGGTGAATGGGATTTCACAACCACTTATGGTTGTATTGTTGCTGATTCCGGCCTTTTTCATTGGCATCCCTTTTCCTTCAATCCTTAAGGAAGTATCGGGCGAACAGGAACATCTCCTTCCTCTGTTTTTGGGCATTTCCTCACTGGTCAGCATGGCCACCGCGGTAATGGTAATTGTTATTTCCATGCTGTGGGGGTACTCTTATGTATTGTGGCTGGGCATTTTCGGATATGTCATCGTAGCCTTGTCATTAGTGCAGTTTTATCGAAAAAATTTAAAAGTCAGTAAAAATGCATAAAAAATGGTCACTCCATATTGGTAAATTATTCGGGATAAAGGTTCTTATCCATTGGACATTTTTAATTCTTATTGGCTGGATTTTCCTGATGCATTTCCGCATGGGGCACGGCTTCAGCGAGGGTTTTTCGGGCATGTTGTTTATACTGGCCATTTTCGCCTGTGTAGTGTTGCACGAGTTTGGGCATTCACTCACTGCGAAACGGTTTGGTGTTCAAACAAAAGACATAACCGTTTACCCCATCGGTGGCATTGCAAGCCTCGAATCCATGCCTTCGAAACCAGCACAGGAATTACAGGTAGCGATTGCAGGTCCGGCAGTAAATTTGCTCATTGCCGGAATATTGTGGATTCACCTAAAAACCACAGGGCAAACTTTTAACCTGGAATCGATGCAAAACATCGGGCTAACAGGGGCAGCTTTCGCGGCCAACCTGATGTATGCCAATATTATTCTGGCGGCTTTTAACCTGATACCGGCATTCCCGATGGATGGTGGCCGGGTTTTACGCTCGTTACTGGCCATGAAAATAGAACCGGTGAAAGCTACGTCTTTTGCTGCAAAAACTGGCCAGGTACTGGCTATTGCTTTTGTTTTCTTTGGGTTTTTCTTTAATTTCTGGTTGGTGTTTATCGGGCTGTTTATCTTTCTGGGTGCCGGCGCAGAATCTAAAGCCGAAAAGATAAAACATGCCCTGGAAGGTGTTCGTGTGAGGCATGTAATGAGGCGAAATTATGCCATCATGAATCCGGACACAACCTTGAAAACGGCAGCCGATCATTTTGTAAATTCTAACGAAAAGTCATTCCTGGTTATGGAAAAAAACATTGTAGTAGGCATACTCAACGATAAAGACATTGTGGAAGGTTTACACAAAGGAAAAGGAAACCAAAAAATCAGGGATTATACGCAGAAAGATTTTTACTGGCTTAAAAAAGAGGAAGCCCTGTCCGATAGGTTTTTTCTATTTCAACAGAACAGGCAATCCCTGTTCCCTGTTAGGGAAAACGGCAAACTGGACGGGGTTGTGGGAATAGATGATATCCACAAGTGGATACAGTCGAAAGCGTTTATGTTTAACCATTAAAAAAATGAATTATGAAAACAAAAAAAAGTATTCTAATAGCGGTTATTACTTCCTTCATTATTGCTTTAATGCTAACTTCATGCGGAGGACGTAGTGATAATAAGGAAAAAGAATCGCCAAGACTCATGCCATCTGAACATGGTTCAATGACTGAGAGTCAGATTAGTGAGAGCTCATCAGACAACATGCACAAACAACACAATAACCTGGCTGAGAATTTTGTGCATAAGGATATTATAATACTCGACGAGGTTTACCCGGTAAAAGAACAAACACAGGCAGAGCTCGATGAGGTGGTAGATTCCTACCTGCTTATGAAAGATGCCCTGGTGAATGGTGATGTGGCTGCAACAGACAAAGCAGTCAATTTAATGCTCAGCAAGATTAAAGCAGTTAAACCCGACAAACTGGATGGCGAAGGATTGGATGCCTGGAAAGACCACATCAGATTATACGAAGACAAATTAAAGGAAATGCAACATGTAAACGGTCTGGAAGAAAAACGGTCTTATTTTGGCCACCTCTCCGAAATCATGTACTGCACCATTAAAAGCTTTGGATTAAAAGAAGGCAATTTATACGCGATTTATTGTCCGATGGCTTTCGACGGAAAAGGCGCTTATTGGATTGCCGAAAGCAAAACAATACAAAACCCCTATTTTGGCGATAAAATGCCAACATGCGGAGAGATAAAAGAAGAGTTTTAATTAATTTAAAATGGAAGTACAATGAAAAAAACAATGATTATGCTTGTCCTGGCTTTAGTAGGCTGGGGAGCAAGTGCGCAACACGGCCATTCAACGGAAGGACATTCCAACATGGATACTAAAATGGCAAACAAATCAATGGTCAAGTCCACGGTTGAGGTTGAACAATCTAAATCAGCAACTGCTATTATCGACAATTACCTGGCATTGAAAGATGCACTGGTGGCTGATAACAGCAAGAAAGCTGCAAGCTCGGGGAAAATGTTGTTTGATGCTTTCGCGAAATTCGATATTTCGGCCCAACCAAAATCACAACAAAAAGAACTGGGCGAAATTATTGAAGATGCCAGGGAACATGCCGAACATATTTCGGAAAACGACGGGAGTATCGGCCACCAGCGTGAACACTTCGAAATATTGAGTACAGATATAAAAGATTTGGTTGTTATTACCGGGGCCGATCGCAATTTGTACCAAATCTTTTGCCCCATGTATAACAATAAGGAAGGTGGTTCGTGGCTCAGTGCTTCTAGTGAAATTAAAAACCCGTTTTTTGGCAGTAAAATGTTAAAATGCGGCAGTGTCCAACAGAAAATTACGATTAAGTGAAAGTTTTGAAAATTACAGGATTAGTGCTATTGGTGGCCTTGGTGGTTTTACAATTCATATCCACCAGGAGCAATCAAAGCACAACCGTGCTTTCAACCGACTTTGCAAAAACCTACGATGTTCCGGAAGATGTAAGGAGCATCTTGGCTGTGTCTTGCTACAATTGTCACAGCAACAATACAAACTATCCCTGGTACAGCAGGGTGCAGCCGGTTGGTTGGTATTTGGAAAACCACATCAAAAAAGGGAAGGAGGAGTTAAATTTGAGTGAATTTGGATCTTATTCAACCCGAAAGCAAAAAAGCAAATTAAAGTCAATGATAAGCCAGGTTGATGATGGTGAAATGCCTTTGGCTTCTTATACGTTCATCCATCGCGAAGCCTGCTTGTCAGAAAATAGTAAAAAAAGACTCGTTGATTATTTGAAAACATTAAACGAATGATACGGGCAATTTACGTGCTATAAAAGGTTATGGATTGAATAAAAATAAAAAAGACTCATGGATATTAACATTAAAAATATGGTTTGCCAACGGTGTATACTGGTGGTTTCGCAAATTTTTGAGCGGGCCGGGATAGAAATTGAAAACATACAGTTGGGTAAAGTAAAAACCACTAACGAGGTAGCACCCGGCAAACTCGAACAAGTAGACAAAAGCCTGAAAAGGATGGGGTTTGAAATTATCAACGATTCAAAGGGCAGGTTAATCGAATCAATAAAAAACATCACAGTTGATTATGTGTACCACCATTCCGGAGAAAGCAAAATGAATTTTTCGGAATACCTTACCGGCAAACTCAACCTGGATTACCCGTATCTCAGTTCGCTTTTTTCGTCGGTTGAAGGCACCACCATTGAAAAATACATGATTAGCCTGAAAATAGAACGGGTAAAAGAGTTGCTTGTTTACGATGAAAAAACATTGAGCGAGATTGCCTTTGAAATGGGATACAGCAGCGTGGCCCATCTTTCCGGGCAGTTCAAAAAAATAACAGGGTTTACTCCATCGTATTTTAAAAAGCTGCGAGAACAAAACCGCAAATCGATAAACGATGTATAATTTAAAAACCATGTAAATTAATTTTAAAAAATTGTAACACTTTAAAGGATAGTAGCTTTTATCTTTATAGCAGATATTTTGAGATATTGGTTTATGAGAATTAAAATTAGAAATATGGTTTGCAAAACATGTATCCTTGTAGTTTCTCAAATTTTTGAAGAAGCCGGGATTAAAGTGGAAGATGTGAAGATAGGCTATGTTGTCGTGGAGGACAAGATAACTCCCTTCAAGCTGGATGCGGTAAATAAACAGCTTAAAAAAGGGGGGCTGGAAGTCATAGATGGTCATAAAAACCAACTAATAAATAAAATAAAAATCGGTATTGAAGAATATGCCTATTTGGAAGGCAGGCAATCAAATCTAAAATTGTCTGATTTTCTTATAAAGAAGATAGATTTAAATTATGCCTATATAAGTTCACTTTTTTCATCTAAACAGGGTATTACCATTGAGAAATACCTTATCAAACTAAAAATTGAACGGGCACAGGTAATGCTCCTTTGCGATGAAAAAGAATTAGCTGAAATAGCCTGGGAGTTGGGGTACAGCAGCGTCCCTCATTTTTCGGGGCAGTTTAAAAAAACAACGGGTATTTCACCAACTCGTTTCAAAAAAATAATGAAGCAAACTTACAACGAAATATAAGTACATCAAAAAGTTAAAATCATATAAATCATTCAATGAATTATGTAACATATTATATACCTGATGGTTGTATCTTAGAAGTAGTTAAACATTAAAAATTACATATCATGAAAACACGAAAGGATTTTACAACAGAAAGAAAAAATGAAGGAATGGGGACAGTGTCCCAAAATAGCGGAAAAAATACTCCGGAATCAGATGTAAAGTACCAGTGCCCCATGAAGTGCCACGGAGAAGAAGTTTACGATGAACCCGGACTCTGCCCTGATTCTAAAATGCAGATGATTCCTGTGAATGGCGGATATATTTTTTATTAGAAGATAAAACGGAGCTCACAAACGTGGCTTTTACAAAAATTATTTAAGTTAAATCTTAAAACTTTACACCATGAAAAGTCTGATAAATTTCTTTAGAGGGAAGGGAACCAGTAATAGTTCGTCTTCGGTTTGGAAAAGAAGCCAATCGCAACCCCGGTATTTTTGCCCGATGAAATGCGAAGGGGATAAAACTTATGATGCCCCTGGAAATTGCCCGGAATGTATTATGAAACTGGTATCGGCAAATGATATTAAAGAGTCAATTGTACGTTTTCGTTGTAATGTTTGATTTAAAAAAAGTAAAACAAAAAATCATATAAATCATTTAAAAAATACTGTAACATATTAAATAACTGCGTATTGTATCTTTGAAATAGTTTAAAATTAAAATTTAAATATCATGAAAACACTAAGAGATTTTTTTACAGGAAGAAAAGAGAAAGAAACTGTTCAAGACAGAGGTAATACACTTGTTGCCGAACAGCAAACCCGGTACATCTGCCCCATGAAATGCGAAGGCGAAAAAACCTACAATGCCCCGGGCAATTGCCCCGACTGCAATATGAAACTGGTGCCGGTGAAAAGTAAAAGTTCACACGATGAGCATAAACACAACCACGGTTGCTGCTAAAATGTTCGCACATCCGCAAGTCATCGAATGAATTGTTGATATCGGGAAGATTAGCCCGATCAGGCATTGCTCCTAAAAAAGTACTCATCCGATCACTAATCAGCAAATAATTATTAATTCGGCCCGGAGGAGAGATGGTTTTCTCCCCCCCCCCCTCGGGTTTAAACTGAAAATTAATATGGACCAGAAGCACAAGCGTCATCATTGTCGCCATTAACGCACGATTCTTAAAACGAAAAAATAAAATCAACGATTGAGAAAAGTAGCAAAATATGATAAACAGGATAGAAAAAATCAAAGAATACCTGGGTGATTCCCAGGATGATTTATTAACGCATACTTGTGAAACAATAGCCGCGGACCAGCTCATGCTTCCCGGTCCCGGTTATCTCGACAAGGTTTTTACAGGAAGCGACCGCAACGTGCAGGTGCTGAAAAGCCTTGCTTCCATCTATAACCATGGCAGGCTGGGAGGCAGTGGCTACCTGTCGGTATTACCCGTGGATCAGGGTATTGAACATACAGCGGGCAGCTCTTTTGCCCCAAACCCCATATATTTCGACCCGGAAAATATCATCAAACTGGCAATTGAAGGAGGGTGCAACGCGGTGGCTACCACCTTTGGGGGACTGGCATTGCATGCCCGGAAATACGCGCATAAAATCCCCTTTATAGTAAAGATAAACCACAACGAATTGTTGACCTACCCCAACACCTACGACCAGATTATGTTTGGGTCGGTGCGCGAAGCTTGGAGCCTGGGGGCAGCGGCGGTTGGAGCCACCATTTACTTTGGCTCTGCAGAGGCTGACCGCCAGATACAGGAAGTATCGGAGGCTTTTGATGAAGCGCACGGACTGGGGATGGGCACCATTTTGTGGTGTTACACACGAAACAGTGCCTTTAAAACAGCAGACAAGGATTACCATACCGCGGCCGATCTTACCGGACAAGCCAACCACATAGGCGTAACAATAAAAGCCGATTTGATCAAACAAAAGCTGCCTGATACCAACGGTGGATTCCGTAACATCAGGTTTGGGAAAACAGACCCGGCAATGTATAATAAGCTTGCCACAAATCACCCTATTGATCTGTGCCGCTACCAGGTGATCAACAGCTATATGGGGAAAATCGGTTTGATCAACTCAGGGGGCACCTCTTCAGGAGCATCCGATTTCGCGGAGGCAGTGCGCACTGCCGTGATCAACAAAAGAGCGGGAGGTACCGGGTTGATTTCAGGAAGAAAGGCTTTTCAACGCCCGCTTAAGGAAGGCGTCCAATTACTGAATCTCATACAGGATGTTTATCTTTCCAGGGATATTACCATTGCCTGATTTCATACCAAATATCCTATTAGAATGTAGTTTTTAAACTAAAAATCTTTAAAAAATGAAAAAAGTAAAAGTAGCCATCAACGGATATGGCGTAATTGGAAAACGGGCAGCGGATGCCGTTACCTTACAGGATGACATGGAGCTCATCGGGGTTTGCGATATAATTACTGACTGGCGGATAAAAATTGCTGTTAAGAACGGATACCCCGTATTTGCTTTTAATGATGAGTTCAGGAAGCAAATGGAAAATGCAGAAATACAGGTACAGGGCAACCTTTCAGACCTGATAACAAAGGCAGACATTATCGTGGATTGTACCCCGAAGAATATCGCTGCCAAAAATATTGAGAAATACAAGGAATCCAACCTGAAATTTATTGTTCAGGGCGGGGAAAAGCACGAAACCACCGGACATTCCTTTAGCGCTGAAAATAACTATGGAACGGCAATCGGATTGCAAAGTACCAGGGTAGTTTCATGCAATACAACCTCTATTGTTCGCACGCTTACAGCTTTGAAAAAAGCGGGATTGCTGAAGAAAGCAAGGGGAACTTTATTGCGGAGGGCTACCGATCCATGGGAGAGCCATCTGAACGGAATCATGAACACAATGGTTCCAGAGAAGGATATACCCAGCCACCAGGGGCCTGATGCACAAACGGTTGATCCGGATTTTGATGTAATAACTGCCGCGGTTAAAGTACCGGAAACACTCAGTCACCTTCATTACTGGAATGTTGAGCTTACCCGGCAGGTATCCAAAGAGGAGGTGCTCGAGGCCTTCAGAAGTTCCACACGCATTGCATTAATCGATTATTCAGCCGGGCTCTCAGCAAATAATGCGATTAAAGAGTTAATGCTCGCATTGAACAGGCCTTACGGAGATATGTATGAAGTGGCTCTATGGCAGGACATGCTGAAAGTGGAAGGCGATGAATTATTTTATGCTTACGTGGTGGATAACCAGGCTATCGTAATTCCCGAAACCATTGATGCTATAAGGGCTTTGACAGGCATTGAAGAAAATCCTCAGAATTCTATTGTGAAGACCAATAAAAGCTTGGGAATAAAGCAGAAGTTTTACGACTGATATTTATCAAAAAATAAGGAGATATTAACATGGAATGGATTGCGGAAAATTGGTTTTGGCTACTAATAGGTGTCCTTTTTATAGTTATGCACTTATTTGGTCATGGCGGTCATGGTAGTCATGGCGGTCACTCCGGGCACGGTGGGCAAGAGGATAACGGGGATGAAAAACGTTCAGGCACCGGCTCCGGCCATCATCATCATTAATAATCATACAAAAGGAGGTATATCATGTTGAATATAAAAATTGTAACCTGGTCGTTGGGAACATTTACTGCCGTAAGTTTTATCGTTTGTGTTATTTATGGTCTGGTAACACCGGAGAGCATTCATATGCATACGTTTCTGGAATCCGTGCTGCCGGCTTTCGAATGGTTAACCTTCGGAGGGTTTATCCTTGGACTGGTTGAAAGTTTTCTGTTTGGCGTGTACGCGGGTTTGGTATATGTGCCAATCTATAATTTTTTTTATAAAAAATGGCATAAATAAAAAGAATAATGGAAAGAGGAATTGAACACTCCGGTGCATGGGCCGTTGCACTAATAGTTATTGTAATCGCATCCTGGCTGTTATACCGTTATCTCGCCCCGAAAACCTGGCGCGAGTGGGCCGGCGCGGGGCTAATCCAGGCGTTCATCATTGCATTGTACGCCGAGATGTACGGCTTCCCCCTTACGATTTACCTGCTTGTCCGGTTTTTTGGGCTTGACAGCAGTTATCTTAATGCAAACCTCTGGTCCACGCTTTTGGATATGGGTGAAACCGGCATGATGATTTCCATGATCGTGGGTTATATGCTCCTCTTTGGAGGCTTTGGCATTTTTTTGCAAGGATGGCGCGAACTCTACCGCGCCCGTAAAGAAAACCGGCTCGCCAAGGGAGGATTATACAGCCTGGTGCGGCATCCTCAATACACGGGACTGTTCATCGGGCTTTTTGGCGAAGGTGTTGTACACTGGCCGACAATATTTTCCGTAGCGCTGTTCCCGGTTATCGTGGTGGCGTACGTTCTGCTTGCACGCAGGGAAGAAAAGAAGGTGATTGAACAGTTCGGGGCGGAATATCTTGAATACAAGCGGCGTGTGCCCGGTTTTCTCCCGGTAAAAGGAAAGTGGAGGCAGTTTATGAACATTTAAGGGTTATACGTAAAATCAGGCATCAGTTCTACCGGCACAGATAAGAACAATCTCTTTTATGAGGTTATTAATAATTCTGACATCTTTTGATGGTCCGGAACAAAATGCAGAATTGAACTTTAACTAAAAAATGAGGAATATGAAAGAAAAAAATGAAGATCAAGAACAGAATGAATTCCGGCATGAAGACCATCCGGCTGATCATCAACATGAGCATAACCATGAAAAATCAATGAAACATGATCATAACGGCCACGGCGGTCATTCGCATGCGAATAATGATGTACCGATGGGTATGGCAGGTCACGACCATCACCGGATGATGATCCGGGATTTTAGGAAAAGGTTCTGGGTTTCCACATTGATCTCCATTCCAATCCTGATATTCTCCCCCATGCTCCAGGAATTTTTCGGGTACGACTGGCTCCTGCCCGGGAACCAGTGGTGGCTTTTCGGTCTTTCCTCCATTGTCTATTTCTGGGGTGGTTGGCCTTTTCTAAAAGGTTTTGTAAACGAACTTAAAACCAGGAGCCCTGGAATGATGACATTGATTGCGATGGCCATCAGTGTGGCTTATTTCTATAGTTCGGCAACGGTTTTTGGGTTGGAAGGTGAAGACTTTTTCTGGGAATTGGCTACGCTGATAGATATCATGCTACTGGGGCACTGGCTGGAAATGAAATCGGTATTGGGCGCCTCTAAGGCGTTACAACTTTTGGTCAGTATGATGCCTTCGGAAGCGCACCGGGTAAAAGGCGACGAGGTGGAAGATGTAAAGCTGGAAGAACTGGAAAAGGACGATATGATCCTCATTAAACCAGGGGAAAAAGTACCTGCCGATGCCGTGATTGTTGAGGGGGAGAGTTACCTGAACGAGTCAATGCTTACGGGCGAATCAAAGCCTGTAAAAAAGGGTATGGATCAAAAAGTGATTGGCGGCTCCATCAATGGCAATGGATCCCTGAGGGCTAAAGTGGAGCATACCGGCAAGGACAGCTACCTGAACAAGGTGATTAAAATGGTGGAAGAAGCCCAGAAAACCAAATCGAGAATGCAGAGCCTTTCAGACCGGGCTGCTAAATGGCTTACCTATATTGCGCTTACCGTAGGCTTTGGAACACTGGCGGTTTGGCTCATCCTGGGTTTTCCTTTTGTATATGCTTTGGAAAGAATGGTAACCGTAATGGTCATTGCCTGTCCGCATGCCCTGGGACTTGCCATACCACTGGTAGTGGCTATCTCCACGGCTATTTCAGCCCAGAACGGTTTGTTGATTCGTAATAGGACGGCATTTGAGGAATCCCGTAAAATATCCGCTCTGTTATTTGATAAAACTGGAACCTTGACCAAAGGTGATTTTGGAGTTACCCGTATAGAATCTGTAAATGATAAATTTTCAAAAGATGAAATATTGCGTCTTGCAAGTGCTTTGGAACAAAGCTCCGAACACCCCATTGCTGTGGGGATCATCAAAAAAGTAAAAGAGGGTAAAGTTGCCATCCCAAAACCGGAAAATTTTAATGCCATTACCGGTAAAGGCGTAGAAGCCAATGTAGAGGGTAAAAAAGTGAAAGTAGTTAGTCCGGGTTATTTAAGGGATGAAAAAATAAACATTCCAGAAGATGCCTTTAGCGATGCCGCTGAAACCGTTGTTTTTGTGGTGATTGATGGAAAATTAGCAGGTTACATTTCTCTTGCTGATGAAATAAGACCGGAATCTGCCGAAGCGATTAAAATATTCAAAAAGAATAATATTAAAGTCTTAATGGCAACCGGTGACAATGATAAAACAGCAAAAGCAGTCAGCGATAAACTTGGATTGGATGGCTATTATGCTGAAGTATTGCCCCACCAGAAAGTGGAGATTGTTAAAGAGTTGCAGAACAAAGGTGAATTTGTTGCAATGACTGGAGATGGAGTGAATGATGCTCCGGCCCTGGCCCAGGCCAATGTAGGAATCGCTGTTGGATCTGGCACCGATGTGGCGGCCGAAACGGCAGACATTATCCTGGTGAACAGCAATCCGCAGGACATTGCCCACCTGATATTATTTGGCAAAGCTACCTATAGAAAAATGATACAAAACTTAATATGGGCCACCGGGTACAATGCCTTTGCCATACCGCTGGCGGCAGGGGTGCTTTATTCTAGCGGTTTTGTACTGGGGCCTGCGGTGGGTGCTGTATTTATGAGCTTGAGTACTATCATTGTGGCTATTAATGCTCAGTTGCTGAAAGGTAAAATGAAGAAGAGTAGTGAAAACAAATAGTCAAATCAGAATAATTTAACAATGGAAGCTTTACTACCGGAATGGGCGCCCAACATACACCCCATGATCATTCATTTTCCAATTGTGCTATGGATCATAGCAGTTTTAGCCGACTTGGTTTGGCTGTTCCTTCAGAAAAATTGGTTGAGGAATATGGCTGTGGCCTTATATGTGCTGGGAGCGCTTGGTGCGCTTGGTGCCTATCTGAGCGGCACCCAGGCAATAGATTTGGTTTCCGTGCCAATGCAAGCTGAACTAACGGCCGGTAATCATTCTGACTGGGGTAGTTACACGTTTTATTTCTTTACGGCCTATGTAGCCATCCGTCTTTTCTTTTTCTGGAAACAATGGGATAAGAAAAAATGGCTTGCCATAGTGCTTGTTATTACAGGCATGGTAGGTATTGGGATAGTAGCGCAAACAGCCGATCTGGGAGCTAAACTGGTCTATAAGTATGGAGTAGGAACACAGAAGTAATTTCTTAATCATTAAAAATAATTATCAATGAAACATTTAAAATTGATATTCTGCAGTACAATTCTTGTAACAAGCGCTTACATGTTAAGCAGTTGTTCGCAAAAAAACAATGAGCAAGCCAAATCTGAAGGCCAGGAGCAGTCGCAAATGATGAAAGGAAACGAAGATCATCCGAAAGGGAATGGAGAACACGAACATGTTGGTACTTCCGGCGAACAGCAAACGGCAGGACAGGGTGAAATGATGGATATGAAAAAAGGTGGCAACAAAACCTGGACGCCCGGTGGAAATGGTGCTGAGTTGATAAAATCAGATTTCCATTTCATTACAGGCAGCATTGGGAACATTTACCCGGAAGTCAAGAAAGTTGAAGGAAGCCGGGTACTTGAATTAAAGGCTGATGGCACGCCGGCAGCTTTCGTGTTTCATAGCCAATATGGCAATGTTGGCCTAATTGCCACCCTCAAAAAACTTGATTTCAAAGGGACCATTAAACTAATACACCATGCAAAAGACTTGGACAACTTTGAGTTTGTAGCAGTGAGTGAGAATAACATGAAACTGGGCAGGGTGGTAAACGGAAACGAAAAAATCTTTGATGAAAGCAAGTTTGATGTGCCAACAGGCTGGATGCCGTTAAAGGTGACGGCAGCAGGAACCCATTACAAAGGCTATATAGGCAGCAAAACCATAACACATGGTCATGATGATACTATGGATGATGGCTTTATCGGTTTAATGCTGGATGGAAAGGGTACTATCCAGGTGAAATCTATAGAAGTTGCTGTACTGGAAGATGAATAGCGGACTGGATCTGAAGCGGGAGATGCTTTGAAAATCCAGCGATAAGAATAAAGCTTTTAAAATGGAGGTACAATGATGAACAAACGTGCCATAAATAGAAATCTCCTTCTGCTCATGGTCTGCCTTTTCGTGGTGATGATGGGCTATGGAATACTGTTGCCCGTATTGCCGTTTTTTCTGGAACGGATTATTACATCGCCCATCCAATCGGAAAATATTGTATTTCACTTTGGCATCCTTACTGCCATCTACCCGGTAACACTGGTGTTTACAGCCCCTCTGTGGGGAAAAGTTGCCGACCGTATTGGCTCCAAATGGCCTATAATCATAGGGCTTGGTGGTTTTACGCTCATGCAGGTGATGATCGCTTTCAGCACCAGTCTTTCCATGCTTTATGTTGCGCGAATTGTGGGTAGCCTGGGTTCGTCCTTTTTGGTGCCGGTTATCAATGCTTCTGTCTCAGATATTACAGATGAAGCCAATCGTACCAAAGCCATGGCATGGTCCGGCGCTGCCGCAAGTGCAGGGGTAGTTGCCGGGCCGGGCATCAGTGGCCTGTTGGTAGGCAGTAACTGGCATTTGCGCTGGGATCCTTCCGTGCACCTGTTGATTGACCGTTTTAGCGTTCCCTTTATTGTGCTGGCAATCATTGGCCTGATAACCCTTATTCTGACATTAGTGTTTTTAAAAGATACCAGGGTGAAAATTTCAAATCCATCCATTAAGTCAATTGGCGCCATGTTTCCACGGGGAAAATGGGCCATCTTCGGGAAGCTACTCTTGCTATCCTCAATCCTGCAACTGGTGATCACCTCCTTTGAAACCATATTTCCCCTGTTCATTAAAGACTCTGGTCTGTTTTCGGTAGCCTTTATAGGGGTCGGCCTGCTAATCTGTGGTTTGGTAATGGCCATTATGCAGCCGGTGGTGGCTAAGTGGGGTACGCTTTTTATTGCCAATCCTGAAAAACAGATGGCTATCGGTTTTTTGATTGCAGGTCTCACCTTACCGGTGTATGTGCTGGTTCAAACCCAGTGGATCATACTGTTGACTATCGCTATTTTTGGACTGGGATCTTCACTGATTGTTCCTAACCTGCTGGCTCAGGTTTCCCTCAGGGAACCCAAATCATCGGGCTGGGCTCTCGGTATGCAATCGTCCTTTAGCGGCATAGGCCAGATTATAGGGCCCCTAGCCGGAACGGCCCTTTATGCCTTCATTCCAGTCAGTCCGTTTTACATAACCGGCGGCCTGTTAGTCGCCACTTCATTTATAGGGTTTCAAACCTTAAAGAGATCTGATAACGACCTTGTTTCATCCTCCAAAAATCAAACATCATGACTGATAAAATAAGCATGGTAATTTCTTAAAACAACTTCTTAAACAGACGCGTCTGGCCCTTTTGCTGGTGGTTATAGTAGTACTTGTGTATGTTTATCTTATGCAGTTTGTAGATCACAAACAAAGCTGGATACCTTATTTTGTCATTTTTCTGGCTCTGATAAAGACAAGTTATTTTACATTTTTCACCTTCAGCCAGGTAAATAAATCTATTAACCTGAGTTCGATTTTAAAATAGGGCTAGTTGGTCGGTATCAACAACATCATATTTAATGGCTGGTTTCTTGGGAAAGAAGCAATAAGTTTCGGCGTCGGTTCAAAACGCTACCATTGATCGGTAAAAAATGATACCAGGAGTTTTTTTAGTTCCCCTGGGGTAAATCCGAACTAAATTTGTCCGGAAAGAGTACACGCATCCAAAAACCCAGGGATGTATGTCAACCAGGACTTTTATTTGCCAACACTGCCGGCAGCGCGTAAAGAAGAATCCGCGATTAAAAGA
>SWCA01007083.1_pt2 | contig 21236 bp, 15 predicted proteins | sample 4692961 | NCBI WGS metagenome assembly SWCA01 (sample SAMN10267275, study PRJNA491770) | bioreactor metagenome | isolation source: DHS bioreactor inoculated with | place: Japan: off Shimokita Peninsula
TGTTAATCTCGGTAGGCAGGTTGGTCAGGTATTCGTTTACTGTCAATTCCTGGTAGCGTGCACCAACAATCACGTTGTTATAAATCTGTCCGCCGATAGCAGCCCGCGCGTTAAATCCAAAATCAAAGTTTTTATAGTTGACCATCGATGAGAATCCCATAAATACGTCAGGAACAGGAGAATCTGCATAGTATTTATCATCAATGGTAATCTGTCCATCTCCATTCTGATCGACATACAAGCCTTCAATAGGTTTTCCATTGGTGTCATACACCTGCTCATACACGTAGAAGGTGTTTAGCGGATGTCCAACGGCATGGATCTGGATATTGTTTCCGACGCCAACACCGCTGATTCCACCGGTTTCAACACCTCTGTATGAGGCATCGTCGTAGTTGGTGAGTCGGGTAACCTTATTTTGGTTGTGAGTCAGGTTGAAGCTCAGCTCCCAACTAAAGTCCTGCCTGCTGATTGGGATGGCGTTGACTGAGAATTCAATCCCGTTATTTTCCAAATCTCCAACGTTGGTTAGCAAGCGGTCGGTAAAGTTCGTTCCGGCTGGCACCGGAATGGTATTTAACAGGTCTTTTGTATCCCGTCTGTATAGGTCAATTGCTCCGGTTAGGCGATTGTCGAAGAATCCGAAATCCAGACCGATGTTGTAGGTTGTTGTTTTTTCCCATTCCAAACTTTTGTCATATCCATTCGGACGAATGAGCGTGTAGAACTGGTTTCCGAGCTGGTATTGGGTTCTGGAATCGCTTAATTGGTAAATTCCCAGATAAGGATAGTCTCCACTGTTTAATTCCTGCTGCCCGGTAATCCCGTAGCCAAGTCTCAATTTAAGATTACTAACTGCAGAAACTAGATCCATAAATGGTTCTTCAATAATTCGCCATCCCAATGCGGTTGACGGATATAGTCCCCAGCGGTTATCTTCATGAAAGCGCGAAGATCCATCATTTCTCAAAGTGGCTGTAACCAGGTATTTGTCTTTGTATGAATAGTTTGCTCTTCCGAAAAAGGACACCAAAACATTTTCTGTTTCGTCTTTCGAGTTTTCAATCACCGTATTAAAACGATCCACTTCATAGGCTGAAGCGTTTGACCAAAACCGTTGCCACTCGTAACCGGCCATCGCGTCAATTCGACTGTCAATTCCGGGTAGTTCTTTTTGATAGTTCACGTAGAAATCAAACAGTTTGTTTTCCCGCTCCTGCGTGTAATTCCGGGCTACTCCTGATGATGCAGTTCTTACCCAAGATGCTTCAGGATCGGTATTGACAGTTCCTTCACTGTCCGATTTATCCATACCAACTTTTACCGTAGCTGTAATCTCCGGGAAAAAGTGCAGTCTATAGCTCACTTGAGCATCAGCAATGTATCGTTCAACTTCCGACTCGTCTCTTCTTTGTTGAAGCTGAGCAACCGGGTTGCGAGTTCCGTTTACGTTACGGGAGCCATCGCTTGTTAACCAGGTGGTGTAACCACCATAGATCCCCGTGTTGTTAAAGACCGGTTTCGTTGGATCAAATCGAAGTGCATTACCAATAGCGCCTCGCTCGGCAAACCGATTGTCAATGGTCATGTATTTGATTCCGGCATTTAGCTTGAGATGATTGTCAAAAAAGCTCGGGGTTACTTTAAACGTTCCGGTTTTTCGTTCCATGGAAGAGGTTCGTAAGATCCCGTATTGATCCGTGTAGCCAACCGATGCGCGAATTGGAATAGTGGCAAGTACGCCCGAAGCACTCAGGTTATGGTCGTGGCTGACCGTATTCTGTAAAATTTCTTTTTGCCAATCGGTGCTGGCATTACCCATTAAATTGGGATTGACAGAAGAATGTGTTGCGGCCCTTTCATTGACCAAGGTACGGAACTCATCAGCCGATAATACATCGATGTAATCGACGATTTCATTGACCATGACTTTTGAATCCAACTGTACGCGTAAATCCTGGTTGGCTTTACCTTCTTTTGTAGTAATCAGAATTACCCCGTTTGAAGCCCGTGAACCATAGATGGCGGTCGAGGAGGCATCTTTTAGAACGGTAAAGGACTCAATATCGTTTGGGTTGATGGTAGTCAGTACGTTGCTCATCCCGTCGATTGTTCGATTATCAATCGGCATTCCATCCACAACAATCAACGGATCATTACTCGCTGACATGGACGAACCTCCACGAATACGGATTTTGGCAGCTGAACCAGGGGCTCCGCCTTCGGTTTGAATTCTCACACCAGAAACTTTTCCCATAATAAGGTCCTGTGGCGAACTGGTAGATCCCTGGTTGAATTCGGAAGATGTTACCGACGAAACAGCACCGGTGGCATCATCCTTCCTGATTTGCCCGTAACCAATCACAACCACCTCGTCCAGTTGTTCTGTATCAAGGCGTAAGGCGACATTCAGTGTTGAAGCGTCGCCAACAACATGTTCTGCAGTTTCGTATCCAATGTACGAAAACTGAAGGGTTGCCCCTTTTTCGACATTCAGGTTATAGTTTCCTTCAAAATTACTGATCGTCCCGGTGGTTGTTCCTTTCACAACAATAGTAACACCAGGTAATCCTTCGCCGGTTTCCTGATCGGTGACCTTACCGGACAGACTGACAAGCTGGGCAAAAGAAATCTGTGAAATGATCAATCCCAGGATCATCAGTAAGATTTTTAAGTTTTTGCGAATAATCTTCATAATCGTTAATAATTAGTTTTTTTAATTCAATTAGAGCGTCATGTTCTTTTTTCAGTTTTCAACTTTTTTTAATGTTTGATTAACTCTTTTTTACTTCATTTTTTGTATTCCGAGCCGCAATGTTAATTTTTTTAACATTTACCTGAGTTGTTCTTTAGCAGACTTTTTTCTGCAAACGTTTGCGGTGACGTTTGCGGCGGTTATGTTCTATAACAGGTTGTTACTGGTGGGGTAGTTTGAAACTTATGTGCCAATCGTGATTTTTTGAAGGAAGAAGAAGAAATAAAATACTTATTTTTAAAGCGGGATAAACCAAACGCCAATTCCAGCTATGAGTAGCACTCAGGTAACAATCAAAGATATTGCCCGCATTTTGGGCGTTTCCGCTTCTACAGTCTCTCGGGCATTGAAAAATCATCCGGACATTAGTGAGGCAACCAAGCTGGCGGTGAATGAGTTGGCTGAGAAGCTAAAATACGAGCCTAATGCCATTGCCCTGAGTTTGAAGCACAGCCGAAGCAATACCATTGGGGTCATTATTCCTGAGATTGTCCATTACTTCTTTTCTTCTGTCATTAGCGGCATTGAAGACGTGGCCTATGATGCTGGCTTCACCGTCATTATTTGCCAGTCGAATGAGAAGTACGACCGCGAGGTGGCCAATGTCAAAGCCTTGCTGTCTCACCGGGTGGATGGCGTTTTGGTGTCTGTGTCGAAAGAGACAATCAAATTGGATCATTTGTATGCCATCCAGGAGCGCGGCGTTCCAATAGTTTTTTTCGATCGGATTCTCTCTGAAATTCATACCGATCACGTGATTATTGACGATCGGAAGGCTTCGTACGATGCTACCAGACATTTGATCGACAGCGGACGCAAGCGCATCGCTCATTTTGCCGGACCTCAAAATCTGCTGCTCGGTCGCGAGCGCAAAGAAGGTTACCTGCAAGCCCTAAGAGAGGCTAACTTGCCTGTTGTACCTGAATTGATTATTGAAGCCGACAGTTTTGAAAAAGCGATTCTTGCCACTAATCGCTTGCTGGATATGGACACTGTGCCCGATGGCCTGTTCGCAGTCAACGACTTGACTGCCATTGGAGCCATGCAAACCCTGCAACGGAGAGGAATGAGAATTCCAAAGGACATTGCTGTCGTTGGTTTTAGCGACGGGCGGTTTTCTGGAATCACCGAACCCAACCTCACTTCGGTTGATCAACATGGCTATGAAATGGGCACGGTGGCAGCTGAAATGCTGCTGAGGCGCCTGTTGCATCCAACGGAAGACGAACCTGCCCAAAGCCGCGTTTTAAATGCCAATTTGATTATCAGGGGATCCTCAATGTAAGCTTTACGATTCAAGCCGGGGAATGAATAGTTCCATGCGCTCGCCAGCTATTGGTTGGACAACCCGAAACGTTCTAAAGGATTACTGATCACTTCTGCGTGTTCTTACGTCTTGCGTTTTTCCCTGGGATTTTGCACCCTTTCTTTGGAGTTTTACATGTTTTCTCCGGACGTTTGCAGCTTTTTTGCTTATTGCCTTTTTTCGAGGGTTTAAGCCGGATTTTCTCTGAGGGTTGGCTGTTTTTCGAGTTTTTTTGTGTTTTTGCACTGCTTTTTGGCTTTGAACAAGCCCGGAGTGCTTTAGCGGCGTTTTCTTCTGCCTATCGCCTGTCTTTCTGCTGCGGCTTTCGATACCAAATGACTGGTTTTGGTCTAATAAGTTGGTCAAATGCCCCGGTGATCAGAAAATGATTTCAAAAATTCGAATTTTTTTTTCTGTCCCTGCAAACGTTTGCAATGCGGGTATCAATCGCTTTTTAGCTTTCATTTTTGGCAGGCATGCATCTAAAACAGGCCGAAAGACTTGATTAATTCAGAAATCCATGTTTATATTTGTAGCAGTTATTCCGAAAATAACCAACTCTATTTTACTTCCTTACTGGTGACCGGCAACGGCTCACCCCCTTTTTTATAGCAAGTCATGTTAATGAATGAAGATGATGCTGCCTGTTTGTTGATGAAAAACCGGGTTTAACAGTCATCGTTCTTTCGGATCGACTTTTAAAATTTATTGAACCAATTCTTTCAATTATGAAGCGAAAACCTGTGCTTAGTTTTTGGCAAGTGTGGAATATGAGTTTTGGCTTTCTGGGCATCCAGTTTGGTTTTGCCTTGCAAAATGCCAATGTCTCCCGAATTTTTCAGAGTCTTGGCGGTGATGTGGACCGGCTGGCCGTGTATTGGCTGGCTGCTCCGGTAACCGGACTGATCGTTCAGCCGATTATTGGTTACTACAGTGACAAGACTTGGGGAAAGCTGGGACGCCGCCGGCCGTATTTTCTGATTGGGGCCATCCTGGCTTCGCTGGCTTTGTTTATCATGCCCAACTCGCCCATGCTTTGGGTGGCTGTTGGTACGCTTTGGATCATGGATGCCTCAATCAACATTTCGATGGAGCCTTTTCGTGCGTTTGTGGGCGACATGCTACCAAGTGAACAACGAACCCAGGGGTTTGCCATGCAAAGCTTTTTTATTGGAACCGGTGCTGTTGTGGCTTCGCTGTTACCCTACGCCTTAACCAACTGGTTTGGGGTGAGCAACATCGCTGTTGGCGACCAGTTGATTCCTCTTTCAGTGAAACTGTCGTTTTACATTGGCGGACTGGTTTTCTTCCTGGCGGTGCTTTGGACCGTGATGCGGACCAAGGAGTATTCACCGGAGGAAATGAAGTCGTTTGAAAAGCAAAAGATTTCGGCCAATCCGTCCATTAAGATCGAACTAAAGTCTCCTTTCGAATTAATGGGCGCTTTTATGCGAAATGGCGTTATCTTTTTAGTGATTGGGCTGGTGATGAGTTTCCTCTTCTTGCATTTCGAACTCGAAAAGGAGCTTTACATTTTAAGCGGAGGTTTGGCAATTTTTGGACTGATTCAATTGTTGACCGCCTACTTCACCAAAATCAATAAAACGGATAACGGACTGGTTGGTATTATCACCGACATGCTGAACATGCCCAAAACCATGGGGCAACTGGCCATTGTGCAGTTCTTCTCGTGGTTCGCCTTGTTTGCCATGTGGATTTATACTACCGCAGCAGTTACCGGACATGTGTATGGCTCGTCCGACACCACATCGGCCCTGTACAACGATGGCGCTGACTGGGTGGGTGTTCTGTTTGGGGTTTACAATGGTTTTGCTGCGCTGATGGCCTTCCTGTTGCCGGTGCTTGCCAAATACACCAGCCGTAAAATGACACACGCCATCGCCTTGGTTTTGGGAGGAGTCGGACTGGCTTCATTCTATGTGGTTAACGATCCGAACTTGCTGATCCTTTCCATGCTGGGTGTGGGTCTGGCCTGGGCCAGCATATTGTCCATGCCTTATGCGATACTCACCGGGTCATTGCCCGCCGAGAAGATGGGAACCTATATGGGGATCTTCAACTTTTTCATCGTCATTCCGCAGATTCTGGCCGCCAGTATTTTGGGTTTTTTTATGAAACACCTGTTTGGTGGCGAAGCCATTATGGCCCTGCTCGTCGGAGGCGGTTCCATGATTCTTGCCGCAGTTTCCGTCATGTTTGTCGATGATGTGGATAGTCCGGATAAACTAAAAAAACAACCTGCAACGAATTCATAGATGATGAAAATAAAAGCATGTCTTTTTGATTTGGATGGGGTGATTGTAGACACGGCGAAATACCATTTCCTGGCTTGGAAAACGCTGGCGGACGAACTGGGCATTTCCTTCACCGAAGAAAACAACGAATTGCTAAAAGGGGTTAGCCGCATGCAGTCGCTCGAGATTATTCTGAATCTTGGAAAAAGGACACTAACAGACCAGGAGAAGCTTCGGTTCGCCGATAAAAAGAACCAAGTGTACCTCGATTATATATACAGGATGCAGGCCGACGAACTACTTCCGGGCGCTAAAGAATTTATTGAAGAAATTAAGCAAAACGGAATGTCGGTGGCTTTGGGATCGGCCAGCAAAAATGCGCCATTGATTCTGCAGCAACTCAAGATTGAAGATCTGTTTGATGCAGTTGTGGATGGGAACGAAGTGACGGAAGCCAAACCGGATCCCGAAGTCTTTTTGAAAGGAGCAAAAGCCTTGAAGGTAGACCCCCGGAACTGTGTGGTTTTCGAAGATGCCATGGCAGGCGTCGAGGCGGCCAGGAATGCCGGCATGTTTTGTATCGGAATCGGTGATCCTACTACGCTATCGCAGGCCGATCATGTGATTCCGGGCTTTGAGGGTTTCGGGCTCCGTAGCTTGACAAACCTTTTTGAAGAGTAAAATGAATAGAAATTAAAAGCTTAACCAGTGAAAGATTACATCATACATAGCGAGTGGAAAGTTATTGAAGAGGGGTTTAATCCTACCAATAACCGCGTTTCCGAGAGCATTTTCAGCATTGGTAACGGGCACACCGGTCAGCGGGCGAATTTCGAAGAGAAATACAGCGGCGATAGCTTGCAGGGGAACTACCTGGCTGGGGTTTACTATCCTGACAAAACCCGTGTGGGGTGGTGGAAAAACGGGTATCCCGAATACTTCGCCAAGATATTAAATGCAGCCAACTGGATTGGAATTCATATGGAAATTGAAGGAGAAGAACTCGATTTGGCGACTGCTGCCGTCCGGGATTTCCGAAGGGAACTGGATATGCGTACCGCATTGCTTACCCGTTCGTTTGTGGCAACGATGGCGTCGGGCAAGCAGGTGGAGGTAGTTGCCAAACGTTTTCTTAGCATGAAGCAGCAGGAGTTGGGCGCGATTCAATACCAATTACGAAGCTTGAATTTTTCGGCAGCGGTTCAGGTCACTTCTTTCATTGACGGCGATGTGATGAACGAAGACTCGAACTACGACGAAAAGTTTTGGGATGAGGTGGAGAAGGAAGCTCAAGGGCAGGAAGCGTTCCTGTGCATGAAAACCAAAAAGACGGGGTTTTACGCCTGTAACGGACAACACACGCGCTTGCGGGTCGATGGGAAAGCCTTGGATGCCAATCCAGAAGTCCTTCAGAAAGAAAAACAGGTGGCTACCGTCTTTAAACTTCATTTGAAAGAAGGGGAGGAGCTGCTTGTGGAAAAATTCGCGTCCATGACCTCATCGCTACATTACAAAAAAGACGTGATGATGGCACATAGCAAGCAAGCGGTTCAGCACGCACAGCAAAAAGGTTTCGACCAGTTGTTTGCCGAGCACTGCCAGGTGTGGGAGAAAAAGTGGGAAACCGCTGATGTCGAAATCAAGGGCGATGTTGCTGCACAGCAAGGCATTCGTTTCAATATTTTCCAGTTGATGCAAACTTACACGGGCGATGACGAACGGCTGAATATTGGTCCGAAAGGCTTTACTGGTGAGAAATATGGAGGCGTTACCTATTGGGACACCGAAGCGTATTGTCTGCCTTTCTTCCTTGGGACAGCACCTGAAAAAGTAGCCAAAAACCTGTTGATGTACCGATACAAGCACCTGGACAAAGCGATTGAGAATGCCGAGAAATTGGGTTTTTACCACGGCGCGGCCTTGTATCCCATGGTAACCATCAATGGAGAAGAATGCCACAACGAGTGGGAGATTACCTTTGAGGAAATTCATCGCAATGGTGCCATTGCCTATGCCATTTACCATTACATCAACTATACCGGCGACCGGCAATATCTGGCACCCTACGGTTTTGAGGTTCTGCTGGGGATTTCGCGATTTTGGGCACAGCGGGTTAACTGGTCCGAAGCCAAACAAGCCTATGTGATGCTTGGCGTAACCGGTCCCAATGAGTATGAGAACAACGTCAACAATAACTTCCATACCAATAAAATGGCGGTGTGGACCTTAAGTTACACACTGGAAGTGATTGAATACATCAAGCGCGACCATCCTTATTTATTTGAGGAGATGATTCAGAAATGGAAATTTAACGAGTTGCAGGAAACGGCCGTCTGGCGCGAGATCATCGACAAAATGTATTTCCCGTACGACGAGCAATCCGGGCTTTACCTCCAGCAGGACGGTTTTTTGGATAAGGAAATCCTTCCCGTGCAGCAGATGAATCAGGAGGAACGGCCGATCAATCAAAACTGGTCGTGGGACCGGATTCTGCGTTCGTGCTATATCAAACAAGCTGATACTTTGCAGAGTTTCTATTGGTTTCAGGATGAATTTGACCGGGAAACCCTTACCCGGCACTTCGACTTTTACGAGTCGCTTACGGTCCACGAGTCATCGCTTTCACCTTGTGTTCATGGTATTTTGGCTGCCCGCATTGGTCGCCCGGAGAAGTCCTATGAATTGTACCTGCGCACGGCCCGCCTCGATTTGGATGATTACAACAACGATACCGAAGATGGCCTTCACATTACGAGCATGGCCGGAACCTGGATGGCTTTCGTGGAATCGTTTGGCGGTATGCGGGTCAAGAACGGGCAATTGCTGCTCGATCCCTTCATTCCGGAATCGTGGGAATCGTATTCGTTTAAGCTAAACTACCGTGGCTCACATTTGGAAATACAAATGAGTGATGAGCTGAAGATTACCAATCACAATCCCGGTTCTGTTTCGGTAACGATTTGGGGTAAAGAATATGAATTAGTTGAAAATCAAGAAGTGGTATTGAATAAAGGAATCAAGATATGAAGGGAAATATTATGGATCGAAAACTACTTGTGCTAATAATTTTCACAATTAGTTTTTTAAATCTGTATTCTCAGAATCAAAACTACAATGAAGTAGTTGATTATCTAAAGGAGAATGGAAGATCTCCGGATGAGTATCTCATTGGAAAGTTCAAGCAATATGACGTCATCTTACTTGCGGAGGATCATGCGATCAGAGATAACCTGCTCTTTGTGAAAGAAATGATTCCAAAGCTGTATCAAAACGGAGTTTTTACGATAGGCATGGAGTTCGGGGCCAGGGAACAGCAGCATCAGCTCGATTCGCTGTTATCAGCTGACGAGTATGATTTTCAAATGGCCCGTGATATCATGTTTGCATACAACGTGGGTTGGGCATATCAGGAGTATATGGATTTATATCATGCTGCTTGGAAATTAAATCGTTCGCTACCAGGAGAAGCGCAAAAATTTCGAATCCTGAATTTGAGTTACCAATATGATTGGAGTCATTTCCAAGGAGTAAGAACACCGGAAAATATGAATCAGGTATTTCATAAAGGAACACCGGACATGTACCGTGCAAAAGTTGTTGAAAAGGAGATTATTCAGAAAGAGGAAAAGATTCTTATTTTGACAGGTACGTACCATGCCTTTTCAAAATATCAGATGCCTGTTTATTCTGAATACAGTGATTATTTCTGTGATTTCAATAACCGGATGCTGGGCAACCGACTATATAAAAAGTATCAGGGAAAAGTGACTAGTATTGCCCTTCACCAGCCTTTCCCAGGAAAACCAAACGATAAAGAGGGTCGGCAAAGTCCAGCTAACGGTGCAGTTGAAAACATCATGGGTGAGTTGGATCATCAACCAATGGGCTTCGATTTAGATTCCGTGGTCGGCGATTTACCGGACAATAGTTATTATTCAATGGGCTATCCTAGTTTTAAGGTGGGTCAACTATTTGATGGATACATCTTTCTAAAACCCTTCAGCCAATTGCAGGGATGCGAGATGGATTCCCAGTTTTTTTCAGGCAGAGATTGGGAGCAAATTCATTCGCAAATTCCAGATCCTGATTGGCGGGGTGATCTGAAAAGCCTCAGTGAATTTAGACGTCAGATTGAAAGTTATGTTGATCTATCAAAACGCTATGTAGAACTAATAAAATGAACAAAATGAAATCAATATTGAGCAGTCTGGGAATTTTCCTGGTGCTAAGTATAAATCTATTGGGACTGGAACCAAAAACGGAGATCGGGAAAGTGATTTCTTTTCCTGATTTTCAATCTAACTATGTAGATGCCAGAAACGTGGATGTTTGGGTGCCAGAAGATTACCAGGACACAAAACAATATGCCGTGATTTATATGCATGACGGGCAGATGCTGTTTGATTCAACAAATACCTGGAATAAGCAAGAATGGCAAGTCGATGAAGTCCTTAGCAAACTAATGAAGGAAAATAAAATTCAGGATTGCCTTGTCGTTGGAATCTGGAATAACGGGGAATACCGTCGTGCGGAATATTTTCCAGAAAAAGCGCTTGCCTATTTATCGGATGAGAGCAGGGACACCTTGATTGCTGAATGGTTAATGGGTGAACCGCTGGCGGATGAATACTTGCGTTTTTTGACCGAAGAACTCAAGCCTTTTATTGACAAGCGGTTTAAGGTGCATACCGACAGGGAGCATACCTTTATTGCCGGCTCAAGCATGGGGGGACTAATTTCGGCGTATGCGATATGCGAATATCCTCAAATATTTGGAGGAGCTGCTTGTTTATCAACCCATTGGATAGGAGCCCACCAGGACAATGTTCTCATTCCGGAAGCTTTCAACAACTATTTGACCGAGTTTCTTCCCGAACCGGCCAATCATAGAATTTACTTCGATTATGGAACGGAGGGGATTGATCGCTTTTATGAGCCTTACCAACAGCAAGTTGATGAAACGATGCGAATCAAAGGTTTTGATAAAAAGAATTGGCTTACAAAAAAATATCCCGGAGAGGATCACTCCGAAATCTCTTGGGCTAAACGACTTTCAGTTCCTTTTACATTCATATTAAATTAACGATATACGATTAAAGATGAAAAAACTAATAATTACGTCATTGCTGATAGTTTTCGCAGCAATAACATTTGGAATGAGTGTTGATCGTGTCGAACCCCGGTTTTGGTGGGTAGGCATGAAAAATCCCAACCTGCAGCTCATGATCCATGGTGAAGGCCTGGCCGGCAGCCATGTGCTGGTGGATTATCCGGGTGTGTCGTTGAAAAGTGTGACTCAAGTCGAAAATCCGAACTACCTGTTTATCGATCTGAAAATTTCAGACGAAGCAAAACCCGGAACGTTTCAAATTACATTCACTCAAAGCAAAAGAGATCGAGTGGCTTATACCTATGAATTAAAGGCACGGGCTAAAGGTTCAGAAAACAGGATGGGCTTTAACAGTTCGGACGTAATCTACTTGGTTACCCCCGACCGCTTTGTGAATGGAGATCCGGGCAATGATGCATTACCCGGTATGAAGGAAAAACCAAACCGGCAAGATAAGGATGGGCGCCACGGTGGTGATATACGTGGGATTATCAACAGCTTGGATTATTTGCAGGATTTGGGATTTACAGCTGTCTGGCTCAATCCGGTGCTCGAAAACAACATGACGCAGGTTTCCTATCATGGATATTCCACTACTGACTTCTACAAAGTGGATCCGCGTTACGGTTCCAACGAAGAATACCAGGAATTGTCGGAAGAGTTGAAAAAGCGTGATATGAAACTGATCATGGATATGATTTTCAACCACTGCGGCTCGGAACACTGGTGGATGGATGATATTCCCATGAGCGACTGGATCAATCATTACCCGGATTACAAAATCACCAGCCACCGGCGTACGGTCAACCAGGATCCGAATGCTTCGGAAGCTGACCGGAAAGCGATGGTTGACGGTTGGTTTGTTCCGACCATGCCCGATTTGAACCAGGAAAACCCGTTTATGGCCACCTACCTCATCCAAAACAGTATCTGGTGGATTGAGTATGTTGGTTTGGAGGGCATCCGGCAAGACACCTGGCCCTATCCCGACAAACACATGATGGCGGATTGGACTGCCCGGGTGCTGGAGGAATATCCCAATTTCAACATTGTGGGTGAGGAGTGGAGCATGAATCCGGCCATTGTTTCGTATTGGCAAAAAGGCAAGCAAAACGCCGATGGTTACCACTGTAGCTTGCCGAGCCTAATGGATTTTCCGTTGCAAAATGCGGCCAGCCGGGCGATGAATCACCAAGAGAGTTGGGACAAAGGGTTGATCGAATTGTATGAAGCCATTTCCAACGATTTTTTGTATCCGGATGCCCATAACCTGGTTGTTTTTCCGGATAACCACGACATGTCGCGTTTTTTGACCCAGGTTGGCGAGGATGTTGACATGTTGAAAATGGCCCTCGCTTATTTCTTGACCATCCGTGGAATTCCACAGTTCCTTTATGGAACCGAAGTGTTGATGTCGAATCCGGGAACGGATGATCATGGCATTATCCGTAGCGATTTTCCCGGTGGATGGGCCGGCGATCCGGTTAACGCCTTTACCGGGGAAGGGCTTTCGGCAGAACAAAAAGACCTGCAAAACTACCTGCGCGCCATTCAAAACTGGCGGAAGGAAAAAGAAGTGATCCATGCCGGTAAACTGATGCACTTCGTTCCGGAAGATGGGATGTATGTGTATTTTCGTTACAATGAGAATGAGGTCGTAATGGTGGTGCTAAATAAGAATGAAGATGAGCAAGTTCTGGAAACAAGCCGCTTTCAGGAGGTGATGGAAGGGTTTACCAGCGGCATGGAAATTATTCATTCAAAAGAAATAAAAGACCTGTCAAGTATTGCTGTTCCGGCTCGTTCAGCGATGATCATCGAACTTAGCAAATTTATATCAAGTGACTATTGAATCTATCTATTTCCCACAAAGGCACGAAGACAAAGAACAAATAAAAGCTCTGTGTCCTTTTCGTTTTAGTGGAAAAAAGTATACTAATCCCTTCAAATGAAAAATTAGAAATACCAAAAATGTGCTTTGCCCAACATTCGATAAATAAATAAACCAATGAAATCACTTTCTTTTATATTGTTCCTGTTTGTGATCGCCTGCCAACCAACGCAAAAACCGGCTGATCAGGAAAGTCAAGCGTTAGATTCGGCGCGAGTTGAAAGTCCAGACTGGATGAATGATGCCGTTTTGTATGAAGTCAACATCCGGCAATACACGCCGGAGGGGACTTTCAATGCTTTTGCAATGCATTTGCCACGCCTGAAAGATCTGGGAGTCGATATTCTGTGGATCATGCCCGTTCATCCGATCTCGGAAGAAAAGCGGAAAGGCAGCCTGGGATCGTACTATGCAGTTCAGGATTACCAAGGTATTAACCCCGAGTTTGGCACAATGGAAGATTTTAGAAACCTCGTAACCCAAGCGCATGACCTGGGTTTTAAAGTGATTATTGATTGGGTGGCCAATCACACCGGATGGGACAACCAATGGATTTACGATCACCCGGACTGGTACACCAAAGATTCGACCGGGGCAATCATTCCGCCAAACCCGGATTGGTCGGACATTGCTGACCTGAACTTTGATAAGGAGCCGATGCGGCGTGCCATGATTGATGCGATGGACTTTTGGCTGGAAGAAGCCGATATTGATGGTTTCCGTTGCGACGTAGCCTGGGGCGTTCCACGGGATTTTTGGGAAGATGCCCGGGCCTCGCTGGATTCAATTAAGCCGTTATACATGCTGGCCGAGGATGAAGATCATCCGGCTTTGCTGGAGTATGCGTTCGAATCGAACTACGCCTGGAAACTGCACCATATTATGAATGACGTAGCCCGGGGTGATCAAACAGCACAAGCTATCCGAGACTATTTCAATGAAATGGATGAAGATTTCTATGCGCCAGGTTCATTTCCCATGCAGTTTATCACCAATCATGATGAGAACTCGTGGGCCGGAACCGTTCAGCAACGCATGGGCGACGCCGCCGATGCTTTTGCGGTATTTAGCTTTACCGTGCCAGGCATTCCACTAATCTACAGTGGACAGGAAGCCGGATTGAACAAGCAGCTGGCTTTTTTCGAAAAGGATGAAATTGATTGGTCGAATCTGGAGAAGCAGTCTTTTTATAAGCAATTAATTGATCTGAAAACGGCGAACCAAGCCTTATGGAATGGCGATGCTGGCGGCGATTTCAACTTGCTCGAAACCAATAATAATGAGCAAGTGCTGGCATTTACGAGAGAAAAAGATGCAAATAAGCTTTTGATCATTTTGAACCTTTCCGATCGTCCGGTTGTTTCAGATATCAAGTTCGGTGTTCAGGAAGAGTTTGAAGACGTATTCGAAGAAGGGACATTGAGAATTGGAGAGAAGGAGAGCATCGAACTTCAACCTTGGGAATATAAGATTTACAAGCGATTATAGGTTTTAGTTTAGGTTTAGTTGGTTTATTAGTTTGAAGAGGGTTCGCATTTGCGGCCCTTTTTTTATGAAAAAAAACCGCCTTTGCGTACAAAAGCGGTTTCATATAGTCGAGTAAGTTGCCGATCTGCTTGGGCAGTACTGCAACTTACGGAAGCGCGCCAACCATGAGCTGGCACGACTATCTTTGTTCTTATTAAGAGTCACCCTGCACTTGTTTCAGGGGCTGTCGGCTGTTTGATGGAGATGCTGAAATGCGTTCAGCATGACTGTATTAAAAAAGCTTTTTACCTCACTTCCGAGCCGTTTTTCACTTTGCCTTCCGGCGACACAAACTTCAGCGTTCCATCGGCGTCTTCAGCCATCAGGATCATGCCTTGCGATTCGATACCACGGATTTTACGAGGCTCTAAATTCACCAGAATGGAAACCTGTTTTCCAATAATGTCTTCCGGCTTGTAATATTCGGCAATGCCCGAAACCACCGTGCGTTTGTCGATTCCGGTATCAATTTTAAGTTGAAGCAGCTTTTTGGTTTTCGGAACAAGTTGCGCCTCCAGGATGGTTCCGGTGCGAATGTCCATTTTCATAAAATCGTCGAACGTGCAGTTCTCCTTGGCGGGTTTCGCTACGACTTCGGCTGCTTCGTTGGCTTTCTTGGTGTCCAGCAGCTTTTGTACTTGGGCATCAATTACGCTGTCTTCAATCTTTTCAAACAGCAGCTCCGGCTGGTTGGTTTGGTGTCCGGCCGGCAACAAATCGGTGCGTCCCAGTTCGCTCCAGTCCAGTTTTTCAAAGTTGATGAACCCACGGAGCTTGTTCATGCTGAAAGGTAGGAAAGGCTCCAGGATGATTGTGAGGCTGGCGGTAATCTGCAGGCAGATGTTCATCACCGTTTTTACACGTTCCGGATCTGTTTTAAACACTTTCCAGGGCTCTTCATCGGCCAGGTATTTGTTTCCCAGTCGGGCCAAATCCATCGCCAGTTTCAGCGCTTCGCGGAAACGGTAGGTGTCCAGGCTTTTTTCAACCTGAGCCTTCAGGCTTCCAATCTCCACCAGCGTAGCCTGATCCACTTCATTCAGGTTGCCCAAAGCAGGAACTTCGCCGGCATAATACTTTTGTGTGAGCACCAGTGCGCGGTTCACAAAATTGCCGAGTACAGCCACCAGTTCGTTGTTGTTGCGGGCCTGAAAATCTTTCCAGGTGAAATCGTTATCCTTAGTTTCTGGCGCATTGGCGGTGAGCGCATATTTCAGCACATCTTCCTTGCCGGGGAATTCATCCAGGTATTCGTGCAGCCAAACAGCCCAGTTGCGCGAGGTGGAGATTTTATCGCCTTCGAGGTTGAGGAATTCGTTGGCCGGCACATTTTCAGGCAATACGTAACTGCCTTCGGCTTTCAACATGCTTGGGAAAATGATGCAGTGAAATACGATGTTGTCTTTCCCTATGAAGTGCACCAGCTTGCTTTCCGGGTCTTTCCAATATTTTTCCCAGTCAGGTGTCAGTTCCTTGGTTGCTGAAATGTAGCCGATCGGCGCATCGAACCAAACGTACAGTACCTTTCCTTCAGCCCCTTCAACGGGAACAGGTACACCCCAGTTGAGGTCGCGGGTTACGGCACGGGCATTAAGTCCACTGTCAATCCAGCTTTTGCATTGCCCGTACACGTTGGGTTTCCATTCTTTGTGGCCTTCCAAAATCCATTCTTTCAGCCAAGGTTCGTATTGGTCGAGTGGCAGGTACCAGTGTTTGGTTTCCTTCAGTACGGGCGTGTTTCCGCTGATCATCGATTTGGGGTTGATCAGTTCGGTTGGGCTGAGTGAGGTGCCGCAGCTTTCGCACTGGTCGCCGTAAGCCTTTTCAAAGCTGCATTTTGGGCAGGTGCCCACAATGTAGCGGTCAGCCAGAAATTGCTTATTTTCTTCATCGTAATATTGCTCGCTGGTTTGCTCCACGAACTTGCCGTCGTCATACAGCTTTTTGAAAAAGCCCGAAGCTGTTTCGTGATGAACGGGCGAGCTGGTACGCGAATACACGTCGAACGAAATGCCGAACCGCTCAAACGAATCCTTGATCATGCCGTGGTATTTGTCCACAATGTCCTGCGGTGTAACGCCTTCGTTTTTGGCTTTCAGGGTGATGGGGACGCCATGCTCGTCGGAACCCCCAATGAGCAGTACATCTTCGTTTTTCAGACGAAGATAGCGGGCGTAAATATCAGCCGGCACATAAACACCAGCCAGGTGCCCAATGTGAAGCGGCCCGTTGGCATAAGGCAGGGCAGAAGTAATTAAGGTACGTTTGTATTGTGACATAGAACTGTGATTTTTAGAATCTGTGAAATTCGAATTCGTTTAAGGGCTACAAAGATAAGTGTTTTTTTATGCTTTCAAGGAGGGGAGGGATGGATTGTAAGCTTACACCGATGCTGATCATCTAACCCAAACCAATCCATTTTTAAGATCAGATGGTCTATTTCCCTGCCTAAATTGTGTCTAAAGCAATGCCTTCTCTAAGAACTTGTTTAAGAATATGCCTGGTGATCTTTCTTTTCGAATTGATTTCACTTTCACTTTGAATTAAAATGTCGGCAGGAATTTTTAGCTGGGCCAGCTCATTTCTCATCATGGATTTAATCGCTCCTTTTTTTGCGGATTTTTATGGTGTTTTTCGAAATAATAAGAAAATCGTAATCACTATCCGGATGGTCGTCTTTTCTGGTGCGCGATCCAAAAAGAATAATCCTGCAACCAGGAATCAATCTGTTCACCGTATTTTTGATGATTGTCAATGAATCCGAATTGCTGTAACCCATTTTCCCTGTTTTGGTCTGAAGTCAAAATTACCCGATGTTTTGGAAAATGCCATTTGTGGGAAGCGATCGCCTGCACCGGTATATTATTATCATGAAAAATGGGTTAAGTACCGATTTTCCCAATTCATGTTAACGGTAGTGTAGCCACCTCTACCTTTTCATCATTTCGATCGTTGGAAAAGCAGGCGTGGGGGATAAGGTGGTCTTTATTGTCCCGTTTCGATACAGGTTGAGACTTTGGTTTAAAACTGACTGGATGGTAGCGAAAGGCAAATCCACGTTTGGATTTGCTCTGAAGATCTTCATTTTTGAACGTTCACCGGCTTCCAATGCGGGGTGGTCAAGGTGTTTGCCTTCTACCATCAGGAGGTAAGGTTCATCCGTTTTTTTGTCCGTCCACAAATAACAGAAAGGTTTGCTTTTGAAACAAAAGCAGGGCATTCCCCATTTGGTGGTTTTAGTAATTTCCTTGTCCTGTTTCAGAATGATCCCTCGCAAGGCAAGCAGGCAACTCCTGTTCGGTTCTTCCTGTTTTAAATAATAATCATCTGGCTTGTTCATATCGGTTGCAGAATTATTATCGGATAATCGTAAAAGCGGATTTTAAGCTTTATTGATATATCCAAGTTTTACCAAATCACTTTTGTCTTTTGTCAAGTATGTTTTGCCGTTCACGATCACATAAACCTGCTCACAAACATCGATTATATGTTCGTACAAATGGTCGGTAATAATTATTCCCTTATTTTCCTTCTCTTTGTTAATAATACTTTTTATTGACTCAACATGCACTGGCATAACTTGCGAAAACGGCTCGTCTAACATGCAAAACATTGTTTTTGAAGCAACGATCGAATAAATTTCAACAATCCTTTTTTCACCACTTGAGAGCTTTCTCAACTTTGAATGGTAGTATTTCTCAAATTCAGGGAAGTACTCGATAAACCGGGAAAAGCTTAAATTAAAATCTCTGAAAATTCTTTTGAGTGTTAGGCTTTTAGGGATAAAATGGACTTGTGGTAAATACCTTAGAATTTCGGGATTTCGGTATCCGTCAAAAATTGTCTTGCCATCCACACGAATTGATTTGTCAATAATTTTCAGCTCTCCGTAGATAATATTCATCAAACATGTTTTCCCACATCCATTTCGGCCAAGAATTCCAGTGATTTCTCCCGTGGCGTTTTTCAGATAAATATCCTGAAGCACCCTTTTTGTGCCAAACTCAAGAATAATGCTGTCAACTTCCAGGGAGTGATTCATAATTGTTCGATGCGATGGTTATTAATGCAATGAGAAAGAAAAGGAAGTCGAAAATTAAAACCGGGGCCCAAAGTTTGTGCCTGGACATTCCCAGGTTTTTGTAATAGTAAAATTCATTTTTTTTGTAGCTATTGGTAGAATATACCAAGACGGCGAGCGTGGAAATTTTAAACCAGAATAGGATCTGAATAATATAAATCCCTTTGCTGCCGTACCTATGCACCATGAAAAGACAAGCAAAGGTTATCAAATAGCTCGCCAGAGCAAATGATTTGTAAAAGGTTAATATTAATCTAAATGCCTTCATTTCAAAAGTACGCTTAACAATTTTATTGATATCACGTCTCAATTTTAACCGATAACATTGCTATAAACTTACGCCTTATTTTGTAAAATCACATGAAAAGGTTTGTAATTTTCGCGAGGCATGGTGTTCCGCGCTTGCCGCCAACTTTCCCATGCTAAAGGCAACAAAGGAGGAGTTGGCTCACCCGAAAAAGTAGTCCGGACACTGGAAATAGTGGTTGGAATGGACCAAGGAGCTATTCGGACGGTAAAAAATCACCCTTAAACGGTTGTCCGGAGTAAAAAAGAAGAATGTTTGGACTGCTCTAAATTGTATGTCATGAGTATGCTATTGACTTTCAGTGCTGAATTTCTTAAATTGAGTCTTCTTACGCTGAAGTGCCAGCACAATTCCTTTCAACCAAAAATCCAACTCTTGCCCGAGCTTCCTCTCGAAACCAGTCACCCGAGTGGCCATTACATTTGCCGTCGTTCTTTTTGATTGCTGAAAACCTTTAAAACTTCAAACTTATGGAAGCACAATTTATCGATCTGCACACCCATCCAGCTATAAAGCCCTTGGGTAAAAGTTTTAACCGCAAACCCGGATTTAGTAATCCAAACCGCAACCGGCCAGATAGCCTTTGGTATGCTGATGCTCCATCGCTGCTTGACAAACTGGCCAATATTACCACCACCCTCACCAAGTTCCGGCAAGCGGATTTCACCAGCCTTGCCAAGGGTGGAGGGCATGTTATTGTGGTGTCGCTATGTGGGCTGGAGAAAGGGTTTGTGATGACCAAACTCGGCACCAAACTGGCCGGCGACCTGGTTAATAACCTGGTGATTGGGATGGGAAAAAAGCGCATTGATCATGTGCAGCGCATGGACAATTACTTTGATGATTTAGAGCTGGAGTATGGATTTTACAGGCAGTTGGACGGGAAGAAAGTGAAGATGAATGGGCAGTGGCACCAGTACAAATTGGTTGGCAGTTTTTCGGAAATTGAAGCCAACCCCGAAACTGGCATTCGCACGGTTTATGTGGTGTTGACGATCGAAGGAGCACATGTGTTTAACTGTGGACTTCAACGCATGGGCAAAACGGTTGATCCTGCTGAAGTGATGGCAAATGTGGAAAAGGTAAAGCAATGGGACCACCCGGTCTTCTTCATGGGGCTGACCCATCATTTCGGGAATGAGCTGGTTGGCCATGCACAAAGCTTGCATGGCGTGGTGAGTAAGCTGTGCGACCAAAGCGATGGCATGAATACGGGCTTTACCGACCTGGGCTGGAAAGTACTTCGCCGATTGCTTGACAAGCAAAACGGCAAGCGAGTGCTTATCGACCTGAAACACATGAGTGTACAGTCGCGCGAAGAATATTACCAATTTCTGAAACTGGAACATCCTAACGAAGTCATTCCGTTGATTGTTAGTCATGGTGCGGTCACTGGTTTTCGCTCCCACAACCAGTTGATCGAAGATGACCTGTTCAATTATGGAAAATTTCAGTCAAACGACATCAACTTCTATGACGACGAAATTGTCAGGATCGCCCGGTCGGGTGGTATTTTTGGCGTTCAGTTTGACGAACGGCGGGTGGGAAGTAAATTTGAGCTAAAGAAAACCGGCCCGTTTTTGAACCGCCGGAAAATGCTTTTTCATAAATCGAAATTGATCTGGAACCAGATTGAACACATCGCGGAAGTCTTGAATCGACACAACCTTTTCGCATGGGGCATTCAAAGTATTGGCTCAGACTACGACGGTATGATTAATCCACTCAACGGTTTCTGGACCGCGGAAGATATGCCGATGTTTGACAGCTACCTGGAGAAGCATGCATTTAATTTCTTAAATTCGGAACATGCCAAATCCCTAAAGGAATTCAACAAAATTAGAGCCTCGGACATTGTAGACCGCTTTATGCATGAAAATGCTTACGAGTTTCTGAAAAGAAATTTCTAGATTGCCCGGCTCATACCAAAAAAAAAGCCTGCACGAGGATTGCAGGCTTTTGGTGTAATGTTAGTCAGGTCCGCGACTAACATGCGATCAAAAA
>SWCA01005033.1_pt1 | contig 21232 bp, 17 predicted proteins | sample 4692961 | NCBI WGS metagenome assembly SWCA01 (sample SAMN10267275, study PRJNA491770) | bioreactor metagenome | isolation source: DHS bioreactor inoculated with | place: Japan: off Shimokita Peninsula
TGCCGAAGGAACTGAACAAATTTTGATCAGCCCGGGCTCGGTAGAGATGGCGGGACTGGTTATTCTTCCGCGGAGAGAAGATTTTGACAAGCTGACACAGGATGATTTAACCGATATTTACGGGCAAGTATCCATCGATGATCACGCATTTGAAGAACTGAAATATCGAGTAAAATTGAAGCTATGAACAGACAACCTGAAATCCAGGTCGGCATTTTAGCCGAAAAAGTGATCACTTTTGAGCTGGATGGGCATTACGACTCCAGAGAAGAAATTAACGGTTTGCGTTTTCGGGCGGAGCTCTCAGGAGAGGAGATTGTGATCATTTCCGACTCTGGTCAGCAAATGAAAGGCAAGGAGTTTATTTTTCAGGCGAGTTCGGTCGAGGATTCTTTTTTGCTCGAAGGGGTGACCATTGGCATCGATTTCCATTGGGAACAAAAAGAGAACCAACGGTTTCGGGGCGATTTAAAACTGATTGTTGAAGGCGAAAAAGTGCGCGCCATCAACCTGGTACTGCTTGAAGAATATTTACGTTCGGTTATTTCATCCGAAATGAGTGCCACCAGTTCATCCGATTTGCTAAAAGCCCACGCGGTGATTTCGCGAAGTTGGCTACTGGCACAAATCAATAAAAGCGAACAACTGAAATCCGGTTCAGTCAGCGATCAGTTAACTCAAGGAACAGAAGGAGAACTGATCCGCTGGTACGATCGTGAAGACCACCGCCATTTTGATGTATGTTCCGACGATCATTGTCAGCGCTATCAGGGAATAACAAAAATTGTCAATGAGAAAGCCAGCCGGTCAGTTGACGATACCTTTGGCGAGTTTTTGATACATGGCGATGAAATTTGTGATGCCCGTTTTTCGAAATGCTGCGGAGGCATGTCTGAGAATTTTGAAAACGTGTGGGAGCCGGTTGCTCACGGCTACCTCACTAAAGTGTTTGACTCGGAATACAGCGAAACCACCGGCATTGACCTGAGGCGCGAAGGAGAAGCGGAAGAATGGATTCGAAGCAGTCCGGATGCGTTTTGTAACACCACCGACAAACAGATTCTGTCGCAGGTCCTGCCAGATTTTGACCAGGCAACCACCGATTTTTATCGTTGGAAGATGAGCTACACGCAGGAGCAACTTTCCTCCTTGCTGCTCAAAAGAACAGGCATCGACTTTGGGCAAGTTATTCGCCTGGAGCCGGTTGAGCGCGGGCATTCCTCACGCCTGATCAAACTGAGAATTGTTGGGGTTAAAAGGACGATGATTATCGGCAAGGAATTGGAAATCCGCCGCGCTTTGTCTGAGTCCCATTTGTACAGTTCTGCTTTTGTCGTTGATTACCATGACGTGCAGGAAGGAATTCCGCAGCAAATTGAACTGTCCGGTGCCGGCTGGGGACACGGTGTTGGCCTTTGTCAGATTGGCGCTGCCGTAATGGGCGAAAAAGGATACGACTATCAATCCATTCTAAAACACTATTTTAAGGGTGCCGAGTTGAGGAAAATATACTAGATTAAACGAATGAAAAAAGCAACAACCCGCAATGCCTGGGCCTGGATCCCCTCACTGTACTTTGCCGAAGGCCTGCCTTATGTCTTGGTGATGACCGTTTCGGTGATCATGTACAAACGGCTAGACATTTCGAATACTGACATTGCGCTGTACACCAGTTGGCTATATCTGCCCTGGGTTATCAAACCCATTTGGAGCCCCATTGTAGATAACCTGCGCACCAAGCGATTTTGGATTATCAGCATGCAGTTGCTTGTGGGGGTGTCGCTGGCTTGTGTTGCGTTCACCTTGCCGATGAGCAATTTCTTTCAATCTAGCCTGGCTTTCCTTTGGTTGATGGCCTTCAGCTCGGCTACACACGATATTGCCGCAGATGGGTTTTATATGCTAGGACTCACCAAGCACGACCAGGCATTTTTTGTGGGGATCCGCAATACTTTTTACCGCTTTGCCATGCTGGCGGGACAGGGGCCGCTGGTGATTCTGGCAGGGCACATGGAAACCATTGCTGAAAGTACCTCCTGGGCCTGGAGCATTACGTTTTTCATTTTTGCGGCTCTTTTTGCTGCCTTTAGTTTGTGGCACCTGTTGATTTTGCCCTATCCAACGAGCGATGTGAAGCACGAGCATCAGACGGTGGAAGAAGCACTGGCCAAGTTTTGGGAGACGTTCACATCGTTTTTTAAAAAGGAAGGCATTGGCGTGGCCTTGGTGTTTATCCTGGTTTTTCGTTTGGGTGAAGCTCAGCTGGTTAAATTGGCCTCACCGTTTTTGTTGGATGAGATTTCAGACGGAGGACTGGCGTTAACAACCAGCAACATCGGTTTTGTATACGGGACGGCCGGAATTGTTGCGCTTACCCTTGGTGGTATTTTAGGTGGAATTGCGGTTTCGCGCCATGGCATTAAAACCTGGTTGTGGCCGATGGTGCTGGCCATGAACCTACCCAATCTCGTATATGTGTTTCTGGCTTTTGTACAGACACAGAACTTGGGAATTGTCACCGCTGCGGTTGTGGTGGAGCAGTTTGGTTACGGGTTTGGATTTACCGCCTACATGCTTTTTATGATCTACCTTTCGGAAGGAAAACACAAAACGGCTCATTACGCATTGTGTACTGGCTTCATGGCCTTGGGGATGATGCTTCCCGGCATGGTCAGTGGTTGGGTCCAGGAGCAGATCGGCTACCAATACTTTTTTGTTTGGGTGATGATTTGCACCATTCCGGGTTTTATTATCATCAATTTTCTGAAGATTGATCCAAAATTTGGGGCGAAGGAAGGATAGCCACGGATGCACGAATATGTTCCTTTGAATCGTGCATTCACGGCGACTAAACTTCATAAAAAAGCTCCCTGAATGGCGTTCAGGAAGCTTCATGAGGAATCAACTTTATTTCAATTACTTGGTGTATTTGGCTTCATTTAAAAATTCAAAGCTTTTTTCAACACTTACCAGCGGCTCAAAGTTGTACCGTTCCACTTCAACAATATAGTCTTTCATGCCGGCTTTTTTGGCCATTTTAAAGGCGGGTTCAAAATCCATCTTGCCACTGGCGCCCAGCTCTTCCACGTCTTTTACATGGTACAATTCAAAACGTCCGGGATATTTTTTGAAATAGTCAAGGGCATTTTTACCTCCTTCGGCAATCCAGTACAAGTCTAATTGAAACATTACTTTGTCTGGATCGGTATTCTGCAGCAAGTAGTCGTAGAAAATGTTTCCTTCCAATTCCGTAGTGAACTCCTGGGCGTGGTTGTGGTACCCGAAACGAATGCCGGCTTTGTTACACATTTCTCCAACGGTGTTGTAGTAGTCGCAATATTGTTTCAACACGGCCAGATCCTCGTATGACTCTCGACCCATCGAGGGTTTTACGATCCACTTGGCGCCTGCAGCTTTGTGCGCTTCAATGCAGGTTTTCCACCAGTCCATCGCCTGATCCCATTCGCCTTCTTTCGGCAGGTTCATCCCGGAGTGCGAACCTTTCATGGTCATGCCGTGCTTAGCGAGCAAAGCTTTGAACTCGGCGGGTTCCATACCGTAAAATTTGCCATCGTTGTATCCGGCGGCCTCCACATAAGCATAGCCAATTTCGCCCAGCTTAGCGATGGTTCCTTCGGCATCTTTACCCATATCGTCGCGGACCGACCAGAGTTGAATACCAATTTCCTTTTCTTTTTTTGGTGCCCTATTCCCGGCAAATACTGATGCCGAGAACGTCACGAGAATTAAAGCAATCAAGTTACTTTTTGCTTTCACGTTAAAATTTGTCATGGTTAATGATTTAATAGAAAATAGTTGATAAAAATTTAGTTGTCGAAGACAAAGATAACGAAAAGAAGCTCCGGTTTGAAAATAAAATGGGAGGTTGTTGATGATCTCAAACCAGCCAATTGCTTCAATTTCCCGTTTACAAATGTTAACAATAAAATACCTGCGAGTCTTTAAACCATCCTTCCGATTTTCTGTCGTAGAACATGAACCCAATAAATACAAGAATATGAATTTTGGCAAGGCCTTTCTTTTACTACTCATAATATTGAATATCCCGGCTGTGGCCCAGCCTCCGGGAGAAATTGAAAATACACCCGAGGCAAAGGCAATTGTACGAGGCCAGATCATTGATGCTGACACCAAACAAAGCATGGAATATGCTAACATTTCCATTTATAATCCCGACGACTCATCGCTGGTTTCGGGTGGAATAACCGATAGTAAAGGTGAATTTGTGATCAAACAAATCGACTTTGGAACTTATTATGCTGAAGCAAACTTTATTGGATTCAATAAGACAAGAATCAACAATATCCGAATCAATTCAAGTAATCGTCAGATTGATTTGGGAATCATCGCATTGGAACCATCCACACAGCAAATCGGCGCGGTCAATGTGGTTGCCGACCGGTCACGGATCGAATATAAAATAGACAAAAAAATTGTGAACGTCAGCCAGGATATTAATGCGGCAGGTGGGACGGCTGTCGATGTATTGGAGAATACGCCCTCAATTGAAGTTGATATTGAGGGAAACGTGAGTTTGCGTGGATCAGGAAGTTTTACGGTATTGATTGACGGGAAGCCCAGCGTCATTGAGGGAAGCGATGCCTTACGCCAATTGCCGGCAGCCGTGATTGAAAATATCGAGATTATCACCAACCCGTCAGCCAAATACGACCCGGACGGGATGGCCGGAATTATTAATGTGGTCTTGAAAAAGAACGTGTTGTCCGGATTCAACGGCATTATTAACGCGATGGTTGGCGCGCGCGACAAGTACCGGACAGACCTGACCCTGAATTATAAAACAAAAAAGACGAACCTGTTTTTTGGCGCTGATTTTAATGACGAAACCTATTACGGGTCGGGAAATCTCTACCGGGAAACCTACCTGCAGGATACAACCAGGTATTTGATTTCGGACGGAACCCGGGACTTTGGGCGGAACGGGCACCGCTTTAAGGGGGGCCTGGATATTTATTTGACCGATTTGGCGACCCTGACACTTTCAGGAACCTACGGACAGTACGGCCGGAAAGGTGGTGGTGAGAGTATGTTGCACGAATATACCGAACCTGCAAGTACCGATGTTTATTCGGTTGAAGTGGAGAACTCTAACCGCGAAGGAACCTACGTGAATACCAACCTCAATTTTCAGCAAAAATTCAATGAAGACGGAACACACAAGCTGGATGCCCTGTTTTATTATTCAAATAGTGTAGGCGATGATTATGAGTTTGAGGATGAGTTTTTTGCCAATTCAAATTACGAGCGGACAGGTGGCTACCTGGCCCGCGTGCGAACTATTGAAGAAGAAGACGAAGATGAGTACCGCTTTGAGTTGGATTACACCAAACCCGTTGGTGAGGAAGGGCGTTTTGAAGCTGGGTTACAAAGCCGGATCGACCGGGAGTTTGAAAACTATTCCTTTAATGACTGGGACAATGAGAACAATCAATACATTGACAACCCCGATTTTTCAAGCTCTCAGCATTTCAAACGCGACATTTTTTCCGCATACAGTACGCTTGCCAGCAATTTCGGAAGTTTCAGGTACCAACTTGGGCTTCGTGGCGAGTATGTAAACCGGAGCATTGAACATGAAAAAGCGGATGAACCGGCCGAAATAAACCGGTTCGATGTGTTTCCAACCTTGCACTTATCCTACGAGTTTCTAAATAAAACCCAATTAATGACCAGTTACAGCCGGCGGATCGACCGACCGGGTGGCCGCGATCTGGACCCGTTTCCGAATTACTATAACCGGTACACCATTCGTTATGGTAATCCGGAGCTGCAGCCGGAATATACCGATTCTTATGAAGTTGGTGTCATGAAAAATTGGGGAAAATCGTTTATCTCGCTCGAAGGATTTTACAGGGTAACCAACAACCTCATTACTCAGGTTACCGAGTTGGGCGATGACGGTATTTTTTACATCAACACCGAGAACCTGAATAATGACTATTCGCTGGGTTCCGAAATTATGGGAAATATCAATATTGACGACTGGCTGATTTTCAACACCAGTTTTTCGCTTTACCGGTATCGGATTGAAGGCGAAATTTTGGGCGAATCGATCGACCGGAAAAGTACCAACTACACCGGGCGGCTGAATACAACGGTGAAGTTCAGTCCTTCCTCGCGTTTGCAGTTAACAGGATATTATCGCGGACCGTCGGTTTCGGCACAGGGCGAACGGTCCAGTTTCTTTTTCACCAACCTGGCTTATCGTCAGGATTTGATGGAAGATAAACTTACAGCGACTATAGGTTTGCGCGATGTTTTTGGAACCATGAAATTTGAGCGGACTTCGACGGGCGTTGATTTTTACGATGTATATAAGCGCGAAAGAGAATCGCAGGTGCTCACTTTAACCTTGAGCTACAAGATTAACAACTTTAAAATGGAACGAAATGGTGGCGATGGTACGCGCGAAATGGATTATGACGATGGTGGATTTTAGTTTTTTTCATACAGTTATAGTTAGTGAATGGAAGGAGGTCTGCGGACCTCCTTTTCTGTATGTCGTTTTTTAGAACAGAATCATGAAATGACTTTTTTAGGGATATTGCTTGTGTTCGACTTCATGAGATTGAGTGAGCAGTTTGTTTGGTTTTTAAGAAGACGCAGATAGCAAAAATGGCCTCATTAGATTCTTTCAGAGCAATAATCAGTCGATTCGGTGTGCAAAGTAATGTTTAGTATCATTGGCAGAAAAGCGCCAAAAGTCACCATCTTTTAAAAAAAAATTCAAAAGTTGTAGTTTTTAGGAAAAATGTTTAAAATTTGTCATTTGGTAGCTGGCAGATAACCCAGCAAACGAATGAACACAGCAGTATTTCGATCATTTTTTAAGAATATGTAACCAACTAAAAAAAAACATCATGAAAAAACTACTCGCGAGTTTCTGTTTAATTGTGCTGGTTCTGAGTGCTTCAGCTCAGATGGTTCATGAATATGAAGGACAAAGATATCATCCGGAACATGATCCACTGGTCAATGAAAAATTGGATCAATGGCAGGACTTGAAATTCGGTCTTCTGATGCATTGGGGTGCATACAGTCAATGGGGCATTGTCGAGTCCTGGTCAATTTGCCCGGAAGACTATGGGTGGTGTCAGCGGGAGAAAGGAAATAACCCTGACAGCTACTTCGAGTATGTGAAGGAATATGAAGCGCTGAAGAATACCTTCAATCCAGTCGGTTTTGACCCCGCGAAATGGGCCCAGGCAGCCAGTGAGGCTGGTATGAAGTATGTCGTTTTTACCACAAAACACCATGACGGATTTTGCATGTTTGATTCAAAGTATACGGATTACAAGGTGACTGATCAAGCGTGTGCATTTCATACGAATTCGAAAGCCAATATAACCAAAGAAATTTTTGATGCTTTCAGGAGCGAAGGCTTATGGGCAGGAGCCTACTTCTCAAAACCTGACTGGCATTCTGATTATTATTGGGATCCTTACTTTCCTCCATTCAATCGAAATGTGAACTACGATCCGGAAGCCTATCCCGAAAAATGGCAAAAGTTTGTTGATTTCACGCACAATCAAATTTTGGAGTTGCTAACGGACTATGGCAAGATTGACATCTTGTGGTTAGATGGGGGTTGGGTGGCCAAGTCTTCAAAAGAAGAGTTGCAGCATGCGTTGATTCGCAAAGGAATGGGGACTTCGTCTGGCTTTTTGAAGTCATTTGCTGTGAACCAAGATATTAAAATGGACGAACTGGTTGCAAAGGCGCGCGAAAAGCAGCCCGGATTAATTGTGGTTGATCGTGCAGTGGAAGGGAAAAATCAAAACTATTTGACTCCCGAGAATAAAGTACCGGAAGAAGCATTGCCGTTTCCATGGGAGTCGTGTATTATTGCCGGTGGTGGTTGGTCCTATGTCCCCGATGCGCAGTACATGAGTCCGAGAGAAGCCATTCATATGTTGGTTGACATTGTGGCAAAGGGGGGAAACTTACTTTACAATATTGCTCCTGGACCGGATGGAAAGTGGCATGATGAGGCTTATCAGTTATTGGAAGCAATCGGAGATTGGATCCAGGTTAATGGCGAAGCTATTTACAACACACGGGCCATTGCTCCGTATAAAGAAGCCAATATTTGTTTTACCAGAACGAAAGACTCCAGTACGATTAATGCCATTTACCTGGCTGATGAAGAACAAGAGCAGTTGCCCGCAGAGATTTACGTGCATACTTTCCAGCCAAAAAAAGGAGCGAAAGTAAGCTTACTTGGAGATGAGAAATCTTTGAGTTGGAAAAAATCAGGAAGTGGCATGCTAGTCCAAATTCCGGAAGAGTTGCGGAAAAACCCACCGGCTGGCTATGCTTGGGTACTTCAGTTTGAGGTAGCTGAAGATCGGCTATAATGGGGAAGAGGGTAGCTGAAAAGTAGAATCTACGAATCAGCTAGCCTTTAAATGCCTGGCAAATACGAGAATATGCTTCATCGCTCTTTTCTTTATTTGAGGTTGATATCTTTCGTCCGTTTAGCCCAGCGGTCGCGGGCGAGTTGTTGCATATCGGTTTGGATATCTTTTTCGTCGGTGATTTCCAATCCGAGAATGGTTTCAATCACATCTTCCATGGTCACCAATCCTTCTGTTCCGCCATATTCGTTAATGATCAAGGCGATGTGTTCCTTTTTAAACAGCAGTTTTTCAAACAGCACCGGCACCGTAACATTCTCGTAGCAAACCACAATTTCTCTTTTATGCGATTCGAGCAAATCTTCGGTAGCGCCGGCAGCCAGTTTTTCCATCACATCCTGTTTCAGGACATAGCCGGTAATTTTATCAATACTTTCCTGGTAAATCGGAATCCGTGAGAACTGAAAAAAGCTCTCCTGCCCAAAAAAGTCAGCCAGAGTCGTGGTTTCTGGTGCAGCCAGCATTACGGTTCGCGGAGTCATGATGTCTTTCACTTTGATCTCCCGCAACCGAATCAGGTTGATAATGATCTTGCTTTCGGTCTCCTTAAAAATCCCTTCGTTCAATCCCAGCGAAGCCAGCATGGCAACTTCTTCGCGGCTGACCGATTGCTCCGGCTTGTTTTTCGAAACAGCATGAGTGATGAATTCAGTCAGTAATACCAACGGATAGGCGATAATAATTAAAAGTTGGATAACTCGGGCTGATGGTAAAGATAGTTCCCGCCAATAGCGGGCCCCGATGGTTTTTGGAATGATTTCTGAAAAAACCAGGATTAAAATCGTAAGTACTGCTGAGATGATTCCGAAATAAGTAGCTCCAAATACTCTCGTCGCTTCAGCACCGACTCCGGCTGCCCCAACAGTGTGAGCTACGGTATTCAAAGTAAGGATGGCCGCCAGCGGGCGATCAATTTTGGCTTTTAGTGCCTTGAGCGTTTTGGCTGCGTGGTTTCCTTCTTGTTCTTTTAGGTAGATGAACGAGAAGTTGACGGAAAGAAGAACGGCCTCGAGAATTGAACACAAAAAGGAAATCCCTAACGCTAAAATCAAATAGAACAGTAACATGCTCATGGTGCTCGCTAATTTTTCGAAAAGATAGTAATTGTGTTGGACAAAGCTATCAATTCAGTTGTAAAGTTCTGCATGAAAAATGGCACTCAATCGTTGATGGCGATGAAGAACAGGCACTGGATCGCAAAGCAGCTGGATTTGGTGCTCTTGATTTGTTAGGATAGTTTAAATTCGGACTACCTAGTCTTGTTAATTGAATATTAATATGATCTTAATTTTGATTTCTCGTAGTGCATATGTCTTTTGGACTTCGCAATTTTATAGCAAAAAGTAATCCTATGGCCTTGTTGTGTTTCAAAAAGAAAAAAATAGATGGAATTTAAGTGCAAGAAAGCGGGAAGTGAATGTTATGGTTTAAAGGAGCTGGTTTTGCTCTCCGAAATCAGTCAGCGCTTAATCCAAAGCAAAGAGTTAAAGAACGATTTAACATCGATACTTGAGATTTTAGTGCGCCACCTGGGGGCTGAACGAAGTTTGCTGACCATTTTCAATCGGAAAAATTCCAACATTTATATTGAGTCCGCTTACGGTTACAGCCAGGCACAGCAAGCCCGCGGGAAATACAAACTGGGAGAAGGCATCATCGGGCGAGTGGTGGAGTTGGCGCGGCCGGTGGTCGTCGAAAAAATTTCGAAATCGAGCCTGTTTTTGAATCGGACCCAGCAGGAGCTGAAGTCGGATGGTGGCGAAGAACTGAGTTTCATTTGTGTACCGATCATTGAGGAGGGAAAGGTGACCGGCACCCTGAGCTTGGTGCGAATTTTCAATCCGTTTATCACCAACGATGAGGACTTAAAGTTGTTGTCCATCATCGGGAGCCTCATCTCACGCGTCGTTCGTTCGCGGCAGGAACGAATGGAGGAAATGGAGCTGCTTCGGCAGAAAAATCAGGAATTGCAAAACCTGTTGAAAGGTGATAATTCAACCTTAAATATGATCGGAAACTCCGCCAAGATGCGCGATGTTTACTCACTGGTGAATATGGTTGCTGAAACGAATTCAACTGTTCTGATTCGTGGCGAAAGCGGAATTGGTAAAGAGTTGGTTGCCGATGCGATCCACTTCAGGAGTAAACGCGAAAGGCGGAGTTTTATTAAGGTGAACTGTTCTGCATTGCCGGATAGTTTGATTGAAAGTGAGTTGTTTGGGCATGAGAAGGGAGCATTTACAGGAGCCAACAGCCAGCGAAAAGGACGCTTTGAGCTGGCTGATGGAGGCACCATTTTTCTGGATGAAATTGGCGACATTCCTTTGTCAACCCAGGTGAAAATTTTGCGGATTATTCAGCAACGGGAATTCGAACGGCTTGGCGGCACTGAAACCATCAAGGTTGATGTTCGAATTATTACCGCCACCAACCGGAAACTGGAAGAAATGATTGAACGTGGTGAATTTCGCGAAGATCTGTTTTACCGGATCAATGTCTTTCCCATTTTTATCCCTTCCTTACGCGAACGCCGAAACGACATTCCGATGCTTGTGGATCATTTTATAGAGAAGTTTAACAAGCGGAACAATGCCAAAATCAAGCGGATCACCACTTCGGCCCTGAACATGCTGATGATATACTCCTGGCCGGGTAACATCCGCGAGCTTGAAAATTGCATTGAAAGAGCTTGCATATTGACACAGGACAATGTGATTCACAGTTATAATCTGCCACCCTCGTTGCAAACCGCCGATTCGACGAATACCGGCGCCCGGGGAGGCCTGACTTACACCGTTGAGCAAGTAGAGCAGCAACTGATCCGCGAGGCGCTGACCACCACCAATGGAAACATTGCCAAAGCCGCCGAACACCTGAAAGTGACAGAGCGTATGCTGGGGACCCGCATCAAAAAATATGAGATCGATGCCTGGCGATTTAAGGTATAAATCAGTTCCATGTACGTCATTTCCTTGTCTTCGCTAACTACGGACTATTCCACGATCTTCATGGAATAGTCCATGAGAAGCATGGACACACTTGCCGAAAAGCGCGGACTTCTCCATGCAAGTTATTTCCGGCGCACCTCCAACCATAGCTTACTTCTCCTGGACCTGTCCGGCGCATAGCCCTCTGCCCTTCGCTCCCTGCCCTCCGCCCATCCCACAAAAATGTAGGTTAAGCCAGTGTAAATCCTCAGCAAGTCCCCATAAACATTCACTTTATGCTGTTTAGCATGAAATGTATTCCACTCCCCCTGATCCTACCAAAATGTAGGAATCTTGAATCGTAAAAAACCCGTGCCAAAAAAGTTTATCAGCGCCAACGTGCAGGAGTACAGCGCTTTTTGAATTTGGAAATTGGAGCTTGGAAATTGAAATTTCCCCTTTGGCATTCTTCTCGTTAAGGGCTTCAGCAAAGCAAAAACGTTAAACCCTCAAAAAATTGAAAAGATGAGAAAGATCGCTATTTACGGGAAAGGTGGAATTGGTAAATCAACCACAACCCAAAACACTATTGCCGGATTGGTCGAAGCTGGCAAAAAGGTAAAGATTGTTGGATGCGACCCAAAAGCCGACTCCACCCGCTTGCTGTTGGGTGGATTGGCACAAAAAACGGTGTTGGACACCCTTCGCGAAGAAGGCGAAGATGTTGAGTTGGAAGATATCGTCAAGGCCGGGTATGGTGGTGTACGCTGTGTCGAATCAGGTGGCCCTGAGCCAGGAGTAGGTTGTGCCGGCCGTGGGATCATTACCGCCATTAACCTGTTGGAGCAGTTGGGCGCATGGGACGACAAGTTTGAAATTGATTACACCTTTTATGATGTTTTGGGAGATGTGGTTTGTGGTGGTTTTGCCATGCCTATGCGCGAAGGAAAAGCCCAGGAGATTTACATCGTGGTGTCGGGCGAGATGATGGCCATGTATGCGGCTAATAACATTTGCAAGGGAATTCGCAAATATGCCGAAGCCGGCGGGGTTCGTTTGGGGGGCTTGATTTGCAACTCACGAAATGTGGATAACGAACGGGAGATGATCGAAGAACTGGCCCGGAAACTCGGAACCCGGATGATTCACTTTGTACCCCGTGATAACATGGTACAGCGTGCCGAAATTAGTCGTAAAACGGTGATTGAATTTGATCCGGAACACAACCAGGCCCACGAGTACCGGGCACTCGCCAAAGCGATGGACGAAAACACCATGTTCGTCATTCCAAATCCGCTGGAAATGGAAGATTTAGAAGACCTGTTGGTCAACTTCGGCATTCTTAACTAACTAAAAAATAGGAGAAAAAACTATGTTAATGATCAGAGCAATTATTCGTCCCGATAAATCAAGCAAAGTATTGAAAGCCCTTTTTGAAGCCGGTTACGTGGCTGTGACCAAGATTCCCGTGGTAGGTCGCGGAAAACAGCGGGGCATTAAAATCGGGGATGTGACTTACGATGAACTGCCCAAGGAGATGTTAATCATCGTGGTGAAAGATGAAGACAAGGAGTTTGCCATTTCAACGATTCTGGAAGCTGCCCGCACGGAACCAAACGGCGCTTTTGGAGATGGAAAAATATTTGTCACATCCGTTGAAGAAGCCTATACCATCAGTCGGGGAACAAAAGAGTTATAACCTTAAAATCCAATGATTATGAAGATGATATTGGCCATTATCCGCATCGATAAAATGAACGAAACAAAAAAAGCCTTGACCGAAGCGGGCATCACTTCGATGACCGCAACCGGAAAAGTTTTCGGGCGCGGGAAAGGCTTATGGGATGCCAAAGTGCTGGAGGGCGTTAAAAACGATACGCCCGAAGCGTTGGCTTACTTGGGAAAAGAACCCCGGCTCAGACCACAGCGTGTCCTGAATATCGCTGTTTCCGACTACAACGTTCAACTAACAATTGATACGATTATTAAAGCTAACCGGACTCCTGCTCCCGGAGACGGCAAGATATTCGTCCTTCCACTGGATGATGCATGTCGTGTTCGTACAGGTGAAACTGGCACAACAATTCTTTGATAAAAAGTAAAAGCAATGGTAAATAGAAAAGATTATACAAACGGATTACCGGATCCTTCTGCACTTAGGGAAGAGATTCTGAAGAGATATCCCCGGAAGATCGCCAAAAAGCGGGAAAAGTCAATATTGATCAACGACCCGGGACAAGAGCAGGAAATTCTGGCCAACGTGCGGACAGTCCCCGGGATTATTACCCAACGCGGTTGTACCTACGCGGGATGCAAGGGCGTTGTTTTGGGCCCTACCCGCGACATCATCAACCTGGTACACGGGCCAATCGGCTGCAGCTTTTACGCCTGGCTTACCCGCCGCAATCAAACCCGTGTGCCCGATGGTGGCGACAACTTTATCACCTATTCGTTTTCCACCGATATGCAGGATGAAAATATCGTGTTTGGCGGAGAAGCCAAACTGAAGGAAGCGATCCGTGAAGCATACGAACTATTCAAACCCAAATCTATTGGAGTTTTCTCAACCTGTCCGGTAGGGCTGATTGGCGACGATGTCCATTCCGTCGCCCGCGAAATGAAAGCGGAGCTGGGGATCAACATCTTTGGTTTCAGTTGCGAAGGATACCGCGGTGTGTCACAGTCAGCCGGGCACCACATCGCCAACAACGGTGTATTCAAACACGTGGTCGGCAACACTGACAGGGAGCGCACCGGAAAATTTCAGGTGAATTTGTTGGGCGAATACAATATTGGTGGCGATGCATTCGAAATAGAACGTTTATTCGAAGAAGCCGGCATCACCTTGTTGTCTACCTTCTCCGGAAACTCAACCATCGAAAGCATGGAATATGCCCACACCGCTGACCTGAACATGGTGATGTGCCACCGCTCCATCAACTACATTGCAGAGATGATGGAAGAAAAATACGGCATCCCCTGGGTGAAGGTGAATTTCATTGGAGCCGATTCAACGGCCAAATCACTGAAAAAAATTGCCGACTATTTTGGCGACCCCGAATTGACAGCCAAGGTGAATGAAATCTGTGATCGTGAAATGGCCAAAGTGAAAGCGGTTGCCGATTTGGTCATACCATCAGTGGAAGGTAAACTGGCCATGATGTTCGTCGGCGGATCGCGGGCTCACCACTATCAGGATTTATTTGCTGAACTGGGCATTCGGGTGGTTTCGGCCGGTTACGAGTTTGCCCACCGCGATGACTACGAGGGCCGGAAAGTCATTCCTTCAATTAAAATTGATGCCGATACCCGGAACATTGAAGACCTTGTGGTATCAAAAGATGAGGCTCACTTCAGAGACGATTTGGTTGAGAAGAAAGAATCGCTCAAAGAATCAGGTTACACCTTCAGCGATTACGCCGGGATGATGCCTGATATGAAGAAAAATGCACTGGTGATTGATGATGTCAACCACTGGGAAACGGAGAAGTTGATTGAATTTTACAAGCCCGATGTGTTTTGTGCCGGCATCAAGGAAAAGTATGTGGTGCAAAAATATGGAGTCCCGCTCAAACAGTTGCACTCTTATGACTACGGCGGCCCATATGCAGCCTTCGGAGGAGCAATTAATTTTTACACGGAAATGCAACGCATGCTGGCAACCAACATTTGGAAACTGGTGGACACACCCTGGAAGCATGAACCGGAAATCGTTGGAAGTATGACTATTGAAGCTTAAAAATAAGGAGGATAAAAGATGTTACTAAAACATACAACAAACCAAGTAAAGGAGCGGAAAGCTTTGACTGTGAATCCGGCAAAAACTTGCCAGCCGGTGGGTGCCATGTATGCTGCTTTGGGAATTCACGGATGCCTGCCACATAGCCACGGTTCGCAAGGTTGCTGCTCCTACCACCGCAGCGCGCTAACCCGTCATTACAAGGAGCCGGTGATGGCTTCAACCAGCTCGTTTACCGAAGGTTCATCCGTTTTTGGCGGACAAGCCAACTTGATGACAGCGATCGACAATATTTTTGCAATTTATGAACCGGAAATCATTGCTGTTCATTCCACTTGCTTGTCCGAAACCATTGGCGACGACCTGAACCAAATGGTTATCAAAGCCCGTGAAGAAGGCAAAGTACCTTTGGGAAAGCACGTCATTCAGGCTTCAACTCCAAGTTATGTGGGATCGCATGTGACCGGTTACGCCAACATGCTGGAAGGTATTGTGAAATACTTCCCGGAGAAAACAGAGGAAAAAAGACGGCAGATCAATTTGCTGGCTGGTTGGGTTGAACCTTCCGACATGCGCGAACTAAAACGGCTGTCAGGCTTGATGAAAATGAAAACCGTTTTGCTGCCCGATACTTCGGATGTGCTGGATACCCCAATGACCGGGAAATACGAAATGTACCCCAAAGGCGGGACGACTATTCCTGACATGGTGAGTATGGGTGATAGCATGAGAACCATTGGGCTGGGCGAATGGGGCACGCGAAAAGCGGCCATTGCATTGGACAACAAATGCAAAGTGCCGTTCGATATTGTTGAACTGCCCATTGGGTTGAGGGCGACCGATCGTTTTATTCAAGCTATGGCCAAAGCCGGGAAGGTCTCCATTCCTGAAAGTCTGGCTAACGAGCGCGGCCGCCTGGTCGATGCCATTACCGACATGCACCAATACCTGTATGGCAAGCGCGTGGCTGTTTTTGGCGACCCGGATAATATTTTGCCTCTGATTGAATTCTTGGCAGATATGGATATGAAGCCAGTTTACACCGTTTCAGGCACTCCCGGGAAAGCCTTTGAGAGGCGCATGGCCGAAGTTCTTTCACCGCGTTGCCCGGAGGCGAAGTACAAAAACGGGCCGCAAGCCGACATGTTACTGATGCATCAGTGGATTAAGCAGGAGCCGGTTGACCTTATTATTGGCAACACCTATGGAAAATACATTTCCCGCGACGAAGGCATTCCTTTTGTTCGAATGGGCTTTCCAATTTTGGACCGGATCGGGCACAGCTATTTCCCATTAGTCGGATACATGGGAGCCCTACGAATTCTGGAAAAAATCCTGGGCGCCTTGATGGACAAGATTGATGCCACTTCACCGGAAGAATCATTTGAGTTGACCATGTAATGAACTGAAAATATCCTTCATGTCAGTCTCTCCCCGAAGGATCTCCAGGGCGACATCCCTTTAAAACGTGTTCTTGTTAATCTCAATAGAAAGGGGGCAACGTGCTGTCCCCTTTTCCTAAAAATCAGATGCGAATGAATACATTTATTAAAGACAGGCAAAGCCAAATCCTTACCAAAGGAAAAAATGATGCATCCATAGCTTGCGGTAAAGCCAGTGTGGCCGGTTCGGTCAGTCAGCGGGCATGTGTATTCTGCGGATCGAGGGTGGTGCTTTATCCAATTGCCGACGCTTTGCATTTGATTCACGGGCCGGTGGGCTGTGCCGCTTACACCTGGGATATTCGCGGAGCGCTATCTTCGGGTCCGCAGATTCATCGCTTGAGTTTCACCACGGATTTAAAAGAAAAAGAAGTAGTGTTTGGGGGGTGAAAAGAAATTGTATCAGGCATTGATCAGCTTGATTGATACCTATAAACCCAAAGGTGCTTTTGTGTATGCAACTTGTATTGTGGGAGTGATTGGCGATGATGTGGCTGCCGTGTGCCGGCGGGTAACTCGCGAAAAAGGCATTGATGTCATTCCGGTCATGTCCGAAGGTTTTAGCGGAACGAAAAAAGATGGCTATAAAATCGCTTGCGGTGCTTTGTCATCACTGATTGGAACGGACACCATGTTCAAAGCCCCGGAATACAGCATCAATATTTTGGGTGACTTCAATCTGGCTGGCGAACTCTGGATGTTAGCCGAATACTACAAGAAGATGGGAGTGAACCTGCTTGCTGCAATGACCGGTGATGGCCGGATTGATGCCGTTCGAAAAGCCCACACCTCACAATTGAATGTGGTACAATGCTCCGGTTCAATGATTGGCTTGGCGAAAGAGATGAAGGAAAAATATGGTATCCCGTTTATGAAAGTTTCCTATTTCGGTATTGAAGATATGTCGGATGCTTTATATGAAGTGGCCAAATTTTTCAAATCTGAAGAGATGATGCAAAAAGCGCAGATGTTGGTGAAAGAAGAATTGAGCAAGTTGCTTCCTGCCCTACAGGGATACAAACAAAGGCTGGAAGGCAAAAAAGCAGCGATTTATGTGGGAGGCGCTTTTAAAGCCATTTCACTGGTCAAAGCGCTGCGCTTAATCGGAATGAAAGCGGTGGTGGTTGGCTCACAAACCGGTAATCAGGACGACTATGAATTGTTGCAGGAATTGTGCGACGAAGGAACGATCATCGTGGATGACTCCAACCCAAACGAGCTGGCAGAATTTGTAAAACAAACCGGTGCCGATCTTTTCATCGGCGGGGTAAAGGAACGTCCGATCGCCTACAAACTGGGGTTGGGTTTTTGCGATCACAACCACGAGCGTAAAGAAGCTCTGGCTGGATATGAAGGCATGCTCAACTTTGCCAAAGAAGTGCATGCTTCGGTTTGCAGCCCGGTGTGGCAGTTTATGAAACTTAAAAGTTGAAGATCATGTCTGAAAATGCACCTGTCATAAAATCAACCAAAGAATTCACGGCTACCCGAAACGCCTGTAAACTCTGCGCACCGCTTGGTGCCAGCATTGCTTTCAAAGGTATTCACGGATGTGTTCCCATTATTCATGGCGGGCAGGGGTGCGCGACTTACATCCGCCGTTACCTCATCAGCCATTACAAAGAACCGGTGGATATTGCGTCTTCAAACTTTTCCGAAGAAGCCACCATTTTCGGCGGCGGCGCCAACTGCTACACGGCACTTGACAATGTGATTAGCCAATACAAACCCGAAGTGGTGGCTATGGCAACAACCTGCCTCTCGGAAACCATTGGCGATGATGTGAATTTTTATATGCAAAATTACCGGAAGGACACGGGGCTGAAGGATTTGCCCCAATTTGTCACCGCCTCCACTCCCAGTTATCAGGGATCCCACATGGATGGTTTTCACGAAGCAGTGGCTTCAACAATAAAAACCTTTGCCAAAGCTGGCCCAAAAGGAGGGCACGTCAATGTGTTCCCGGGTTTTGTATCTACCGAAGATATCCGTCAATTGAAACAGATACTGAACGATTTTGAACTGGATTTCGTCCTGCTTCCCGATTATTCAGAAACATTGGACAACCCGATTTGGGGAGCTTATAAGCGGATTCCTGATGGTGGAACTCGGGTTAGCGCGATTGAAACATGCGGATCGGCGGTTGCTTCCGTCGAGTTTGGAACCATCCTAAATCAGGGCAGCCTTTCCGGTAGAGTCAAAAGTAAAAACCTGTCACCAACTGGTGCTGCTTATCTCGAAAAAGAATTTGGTGTTGAAAATCACCGCATGCCGCTCCCTGTCGGAGTAAAATTAACCGATGTTTTTTTCAATGCGCTTAAAAAAGTCAGCGGAAGGGAAATTCCAGCAAAGCATCAAGGTGAACGCGGCCGATTAATTGATTCTTACGCCGACGGGCATAAATACGTCTTTGGAAAGAAAGCGGTGGTTTATGGAGAAGAAGATTTTGTGGTGGCGATGACCACTTTTCTGGATGAAATTGGGATTGATGTGGTGTTGGCGGCAACCGGAGGCGAAAGCGGCAAGCTGGAAGAAGAAATCAGGACGTATTGTCCGGAGCGTGGCGAAAATATTCTGGCTAAAAACAACTTCGATTACGAAAAAATCCACGAATGGTGTCTGGGCAACAAACCCGACTTGTTCATCGGAAACAGCAAAGCCTATTATATTGCCCGCGAGCTGGAAGTTCCAATCATTCGCTGCGGCTTTCCCATTCACGACCGGTTGGGCGGGCAACGCATCAAACATGTTGGCTATGCCGGTACGCAGGAGCTGTTCGATAAAATTGTGAACACTTTAATGGAATACAAACAAGACCATTCGCCGGTCGGGTATAAATATATGTAGAACCGTGATCGGATGACTTCAAGTCATCCGATCATTAAAAGGACCCACAAAAACTAAAAAGCTATGATTGACGTTGAAAAACATCCCTGCTTTAGCAAAGAGGCAAAAGGAAAATATGCCCGGGTACATTTGCCGGTAGCCCCCAAATGCAATATTCAATGCAACTATTGCAAACGAGATAACGACTGTGTCAACGAAAGCCGTCCGGGAGTGACAAGTAAAGTGTTGTCGCCAGAGCAGGCGCTCACTTACCTGGTTAAGTTGAAGGAGAAAATGCCACACCTTTCCGTGGTGGGCATTGCCGGGCCCGGCGACCCGTTTGCCAACCCGGTTGAAACCATGACCACGCTGCGCCTGATCCGAAAGGAGTTTCCGGAGATGATCCTGTGCCTTTCTTCCAACGGTTTGAATGTGGCGCCTTATGTGGATGAGCTGGCAGATCTTAAAGTGAGCCATGTGACCATCACCATGAACGCGTTGGATACGGAAGTGACCAAAAATATATACAAATGGGTGCGTTTCGACAAGCGGGGTTATATCGGAGCTGAGGGAGCGAAGCTATTGCTGGAAAAACAATTGGAAGCCATCCGGATGCTGAAGATGTATGACATCACTGTAAAAATCAACACCATTGTTATCCCTGGAATCAACGATCATTTGGTTGGCGATATCGGCATGTCGGTAAAGGCGATGGGAGCTGACCTGATGAATTGCATCCCGATGTACCCGGTTGCTGACACCCCTTTCGAAAACCTCACCGAACCATCTCCAGCCATGATGAAGTTGATTCGTACTGAAATCAGCAAACATATCGACCCTATGACTCACTGCGCACGCTGCCGTGCCGATGCAGTCGGTTTGCTGGGCAAAGATGACCCGGAAGCTGCCAAGCTTTTATCTGACATTGCCAATTTATCGGTTTCGATGGATGAAAATCGCCCGTTTGTGGCGGTGGCGAGTAACGAGGGTATGCTGGTGAATCAACACCTTGGCGAAGCCGACTCATTATATATCTATAAAGAAACGCCTTCGGGATACCGTTTGGTTGAGGAGCGCCGGACACCACCGTCAGGAACCGGCAATTTGCGTTGGACGGCTTTGGGTGACAGCTTAAAGGATTGCCGGACGCTGCTCGTTGGCGGTATCGGCCCTTCACCTTCATCTATCATCGGACGTTCGGGAATCAAAATCATAGAAATGACGGGTTTAATTGATGATGGGTTGGATGCGGTGTACAAAGGCAAAAATCTGAAAACCATCAAAAAAGTAGATGTTTTCCGGTGTGGTGCTGAATGCTCGGGAAGCGGAACCGGCTGCGGATGATGCCAGCCCCCGATGGATGAGTCACCCTGAACTTGTTTCAGGGTCTGTAAGTGGGAGCAGATTGTAGGAGATCCTTATCCTGCAACTGCGGACTGCATGACAAGAACCAAGAGAAAATCAACCTCTTAATATTTCAAAACAATGAAAAAACCTGAATTTCACATTTTAGTCTGCAACTCGTACCGGGTTGCCGGCGATGCCAAAGGGTTCTGTAATAAGAACGGTGCGGCCAATTTTGTTCCATACATCATGGAAGAGTGTAACGACCGCGGAATTGATGCTGCCGTATCATCCACCGCCTGTTTGAATGTTTGTTCTCAGGGGCCGGTCATGGTCATTCAACCTAACAATTTCTGGTACGGAGCGATCACTGAAGAACGAATCGACGAGATTTTGGATGCATTGGAAGAAGGCAATGCCGTTGACGAGTACTTGATCGCTGACTAATAAGACATGTCCGATAAATGTTCATATCCTAATTAACTAATTCCATGC
>SWCA01004629.1_pt1 | contig 21122 bp, 20 predicted proteins | sample 4692961 | NCBI WGS metagenome assembly SWCA01 (sample SAMN10267275, study PRJNA491770) | bioreactor metagenome | isolation source: DHS bioreactor inoculated with | place: Japan: off Shimokita Peninsula
CCTTTTTTTTATCGACAGGCTATGACTCCGGTATCGGAGTATCCGGCAACTCGCTGGCAGATCCTAAGACAAGTTCAGGATGGACGGCTCTGCCTTCAGGGGTTTGGTTGGCCTGCGGAGTTCTTGAGTTGGAAGCACGGCGTCTGCAACTAAGTATTGGAGCAAAAAAAATGCGGTCTCTTTTGGATAACCGCATTGGAAAAAAGTTTAGGACTTTCTTATTTGACAGCGACTGCATAGTCGTAAACTTCATTTCCTGAAGCCAATACCACTTGGTATTCTCCCGAAGCTAATTTAGAAAGATTAAGTCCTTCGTTTACAGAGAAAGAATTTTCCAATGCTTTGCTGTAAACCAATTCCCCATCAGAATAAATGTATAAGCTTGTTTTTTCACCTGCATGGTTCAGGAATGCGATGCGCAGAATGTCTTCGTCGTATGAGAAGAACGGCGCTGCCAGCATTTTTTCTTTTCCTACACTGATTGAGCCGTTGTTGATGGCAAACTCGCGCTGGCCTTTCACGCCGTCAAGACTTACAATCAACTTGTAATTACCGTTTTCCAGTTTCGAAAAATCATACACTTTCCGGTAATCAGCCATATTTCCTTCCATTTCCTTGAAGTAAACCACGCTGCCATAAACGTCTTCAATACTGATTTGAAATCTTGTCTCAGCATCGTTCGAAATGGCCACTACGGCACGCTCTGCAGTCAGAGGCAGGATGTTTACACGCAAGTTTCCCGTTGCAAGGGCGATGTTTGCAATAACTGTTAAAGCAACCATCATGCTAATTGTTCTAAATGTTTTCATAGTTTTGAATTTTTAAAAGTTCAATAATGAATGACAGTACAAATCTAACATGTTTTGCAGCATGTGTTGCAAAACATACGTTAATGGTGGGTTAAGTTTATGTTTCGAGATCGATAGGTAAAATTGATGGATGAAAGATCGTCTCTAATGCCAGTAATTAAAGGGAGTTTCATAAAAATAGGCAGCATTAACAAAAATGATGCCACGTAATAATATTCGTATTAAATCTACTTCAAATAAATGGACATAAAAATATTTCAATTGCTGGACGGAGCTAAACAGGCTGAAGGGCTCACTGTGATTATTGATGTCTTCCGCGCTTTCTCGGTCGCTTGCTATGCCTTCGATGGAGGTGTCTCCCGGATTTATCCCGTGGGACAGATTGATCTGGCTTACCAGATAAAGCTGCAGAATCCGGAATACCTGCTGGTAGGCGAGCGTCTGGAGCAAAAGCCTGAAGGTTTTGACTTCGGCAATTCTCCGTCGCAATTACTGACTGGGGCATTGAAGGGAAAAACAATGGTTCATACCACCAGCAGTGGTACCCAAGGAATTGTTAATGCCACAAGCGCCGATGAAATCATTACCGGGAGCTTTGTGAATGCCGGTGCCATAATCGACTATGTGAAGCTGCAGAATCCGGTGAAACTATCGCTGGTTTGTATGGGTTATGCCTGCCAATACCCAAGCGACGAGGATACTTTCTTGGCCGAATACCTGAAAGCGAAATTGGAAGATCAGCCAGTTGATTTTTCGGCAATGGTGAAAAAGCTGAGATATGGGGCCGGAGCCCGGTTTTTTGTTCCCGAAAGGCAGGCTTGGGCACCGTCAGTTGATTTCGACCTTTGTCTCGATCTCAATCGCTTCAACTTCGTATTGAAAGTTGAGCGTGAAAAGGATTTGTATTTTCTCAAAAAAATTGAACTTTAAGCCTGCTTTTATCTTACTACATCATACGAAGTATAATTCATGAAATATCATGAACTACTTCTTCAACTGGATAAGCGTTGGAAGTAGATAATCACGAATTGGAATTAACAGAACATGAAAAACTACAATTTTGATGAATTGGTTGATCGAACCAATACCAACAGTATTAAATACGATGCCCGCGAGCAATTTTTCGGCAACGGAGAGGTGTTGCCCCTGTGGGTGGCCGATATGGATTTTAAAACACCTGATTTTATCGTCCAGGCTTTGAAGCAACGCCTGGAGCATGAAGTGTTGGGGTACACCTTTCGTGGTGACTCGTACGCTGATGCCATCATCAACTGGCTGGATCTGCGACACGGATGGAAGGTCGAGAAAGAGTGGATTTCGTTTAGTCCGGGAGTGGTAGCCGGACTGACTTTAGCGATTGATACCTATTCGAAGCCGGGAGATGAAGTGATTGTACAACCCCCTGTTTACTTTCCGTTTTTTGATTCGGTGAAAGGCATGAGCCGCAAAATGATTGAAAATCCGTTGAAGCTTGAAAACGGTCGTTATACGTTTGACTTGGAAGATCTGAAAAGCAAAATTTCGCCCAAAACTAAAATGCTGCTGCTGTGTAATCCTCAAAATCCCGGAGGAATGGTTTGGACCAAGGCGGAACTGGAAGCTTTAGCGACTGTTTGCCTCGAAAATAAAGTACTGATTGTGTCCGACGAGATTCACGCGGATCTGGTTTTTGAGGGACATCGACACATTCCTCTGCCCACTCTGTCTGATGAAATTGCCAACAACTGCGTGGTTTGCATGGCAGGAAGCAAAACTTTCAATATTGCCGGCTTAACCACTTCGTTTGTTGTCATTCCGAATAAGAAATTGTTTGTGCGTTACGAGCGAACCTTGAAGGTTCCGCACTTGCACATGGGCAATATCTTTGGTTCGCTGGCATTGGAGACCGCTTATCGCGAAGGGGCAGACTGGGTTGATCAGATGGTGGATTATTTGCAGGAGAACTACCGGTTTTTGGAGTCTTTTCTGAAGGAAAACCTGCCGCAGGTGGTGCCAATGAAACCCGAAGCCACCTACTTGATCTGGCTCGATTTTTCGGCCTTTCAATTGAGTGATGAAGAGTTAAATGACAAGCTGATTCAGGCTGGCGTTGGACTCAATCGCGGTGTGCAGTTTGGCAAGCAGGGAAGCGGCTATATGCGGATCAATATTGGCTGTCCGAAAGCCACGCTGGAGCAGGCGTTAATTCAAATGAAGGAAGCCTTCGCCTAAAAATTCTTTTCAACCCATTTGGCCATTTCCGCTGTGTCTTGTTCGAGCATGCAGCGGAAATGTTTTTTTGGACAATACTGTCGTCCTATCTTTGAGCAAGGCTGGCAGCTTAATCCGTCAACTTTTTGCACATGCGATGCTGCATGGGGTAAATAGGGCGTCATACCCAGATCGGGTGTTGTGCTTCCCCAAACCGACAGGATTTTCTTGTTGAAAGCCGCGGCCATGTGCATCAGTCCCGTGTCGTTTGAAACTACCAGCCGAGCATTTTTGACTACCGAGGCCGACTGGTTGATCGTGAGTTGATGACACAGACTCAGGATTTTTCCTTCAGCTTGTTGTTCAATTTGCCAGGCCAGCGCGACTTCACTTTTTCCACCAATTAAAATGCAGGGGACATGCACCTGGCTAAGAAATTCCACATGTTTTTCAGCTGGAAGTCTCTTGGTGTAGTAGGTGCCCGATAGCACCACCGCAACATAGCCTTTTCTGAATTCCTCCGGTAGGGTTTCCAGGTTGAAATTTTCTCCTTTCGGAATGAAATAGTCCAGCCCACATCCATCGTTTGTAATGCCCAGTGGAGCTACGGCATGCATCATGCGGTCAACAATGTGAATTTTGGGGAGGATGTTGATTTTGAAGGAGACCAACAGCCATTTTTTGATATTCAGTTTTTTCAGCGTGAACGATTTTTTGCGGAGATTTCGTTTGATGAACTGGCTTCTTAGATTATGGTGCAAATCCACAATGTAGTCGAATTCTTCTTTTTGAAGTTGCTGTACGAGCTCGGTTAGGTTCGAATTCAATAAATGAATATGATCGATGTAAGGATTCGCGCGAAGCAGATCAGCGTGTTTTTCTTTGGTTAGAAAATGGATTTCAGGTCGGTTCAGTTGCTTTTTTAAGCAACGAATCACCGGGCTGGTTAATACTATATCGCCGATGGAGCTAAACCGTATGATTAATATCTTGGTGTTCAATGGTAAAATAATACCCTGAAAGATATTGATCTTTCAGGGTATTTCAATTGCTGATGATTATTTTTTTTATGCGGATTCGGTCAGCACAATAATCTTGTTGTGCTTTACTTCAACCACTCCGCCACCAATGTCAAAAAAGCTTACCTGGTCACCTTTCTCAACCACTTTGATTTTGCCTGCTTCCAGCGTTGAAATGAGAGGTGCGTGGTTTTCAAGAACGGCAAATGAACCCTTGGTTCCTGGAAGTTGTACCAAAGTAACCTCACCGGCAAACACTTTTTTTGATGGAGTTATAATTTCAAGAAACATAGTCCTATTTTTTTAAGCTTCGGCTTCGGCCAGCATTTTCTCACCTTTTTTTATGGCTTCTTCAATTGTTCCAACCAAGTTGAAGGCCGATTCCGGATATTGATCCACTTCGCCATTCAGAATCATGTTGAAGCCTTTGATGGTATCTTCAATGGAGACCAGTTTTCCTTGCAGTCCGGTAAATTGCTCGGCCACAAAGAATGGTTGCGACAAGAAACGCTGAACCCGTCGGGCGCGGTGAACGATCAGTTTGTCTTCTTCCGATAGTTCATCCATCCCAAGAATAGCGATGATGTCCTGCAATTCCTTATAGCGTTGCAGAATTTCTTTTACTTGCTGTGCGCAGTTGTAATGTTCGTCACCCACAATGTCAGCAGTCAGAATTCGTGAAGATGAATCCAGCGGATCAACAGCCGGGTAAATTCCAAGTTCAGAGATTTTACGGCTCAAAACGGTGGTGGCATCCAGGTGGGCAAAGGTTGTTGCCGGCGCCGGGTCTGTCAAGTCGTCGGCAGGTACATAAACGGCTTGCACCGAAGTGATTGATCCGTTTTTCGTTGAGGTGATTCGTTCCTGCATTTCACCCATTTCGGTGGCCAACGTAGGCTGGTAGCCCACGGCTGATGGCATCCTTCCAAGCAAAGCCGAAACCTCTGAGCCTGCCTGGGTAAAGCGAAATACGTTGTCGACAAAGAAAAGAATGTCACGACCGCCGGGGCTGTCGGAGCCATCCCCATCACGTAAGCTTTCGGCAATGGTCAATCCCGAAAGCGCCACGCGGGCACGGGCGCCGGGAGGTTCGTTCATCTGTCCGAATACCAGCGCCAGTTTTGATTTCTTCAGCGCAACCGGATCAACCTTCGAAAGGTCCCATCCGCCTTCTTCCATCGACTTGCGGAATTCATCGCCATAGTCAACGATTTTGGCTTCAATCATCTCGCGCAGCAAATCGTTTCCTTCACGGGTCCGTTCTCCAACACCGGCAAAAACCGAAAGTCCGCTGTGCGCCAGGGCTATGTTGTTAATCAATTCCTGAATCAAAACGGTTTTACCAACACCGGCACCCCCAAATAAGCCAATTTTACCTCCTTTTACGTAAGGTTCAATCAGGTCGATGACTTTAATTCCGGTGAAAAGGATTTCGCTTTCAGTTGTCAGATCCTCATATTTCGGGGGTTGGTTATGGATGGTCAATCCATCTTTTGGTAAGCTTTCCATGCCATCTACGGCATCGCCTGTTACATTCAGCAGGCGTCCGAGGGCAATCTGCCCGTTTGGCATCCTGATTTGCGCACCTGTGGCAATGACATCCATACCACGTCTTAATCCGTCGGTGGAGTCCATCGAAATGGCCCGGACGGTGTTTTCACCAACATGCTGCTGGCACTCGACAACCAGGTTGGTTTTGCCTTCCCGAACAATCTCCAATGCATCGTAGATGTTGGGCAGTTCACTACCTTCCTGATCGAAGCTGATATCAACTACAGGCCCGATGACCTGTACGACTTTACCGATATTTTGACTCATGATAAAAAGTTTACTTCTGTGGAGCCGGAAATTACAAAAACCAGCTTAATTGCACAAATTTTATAGGTTTTATATTGACTGTTGTTTTAACACCAATAGCAAACGCTTTTGCCGGTTTAATGTTCACGTTTCATGATGGTTTTGGCCAATAAAATCAGGGGCTCCTTCCGATTTATTTCTGCCTCAACTGCTTGCAATTCTTTCAGCGCAGATTGGTAATATTCGTCCGATTTTTGACGGCTGATTTCCTGCAAGTTTAATTCAGTGTATATTTTTTTGACGGCTGCTATTTTTTCTTGTGGGTTGAAGTCTTTTCTGTTTAACCAATGGTTCAGTTGGACTTTTTGTTCGGGATTGGCCAATTCCAAGGCTTTCAGTAGTAAAAAGGTTTTTTTGTTGGCAAGGATATCGCCTCCGGTTTTCTTTCCAAATTTAACCTGTTCTGCAAAAACATCCAGCAAGTCGTCCTGTAGCTGAAAGGCTAGTCCGAGGTTGATTCCGAAGCCGTAAATCCGGTCAGCATCAGCATCCGGGGCCATAGCAAGTTGAGCACCCATTTTGAAGCTTCCGGCAATCAGAACAGCCGTTTTCAGCCGGATCATTTCCAGATAGTCGTTGATGCTTACGCTGGTTTGATTCTCAAAATCCATATCGTATTGTTGGCCTTCACATACCTCCATAGCCGTTTTTGAGAACAGCTGAGTGATTTTTTGAATGGCGGGGCTTTCTGTTTTGAGCAGGTACTGATAGGCCATAATCGACATGGCATCGCCCGACAGGATGGCAACGTTTTCATTGTACTTTTTATGAACCGCAGGCTGGTTTCTCCGGATATCGGCAAGATCCATAATGTCGTCATGCAGCAGGGTGAAGTTATGGAAAACCTCAACAGCAATGGCCGCATTCAACGCCTGGTCAACGTCTCCGCCAAAAAGGTCGCAGGCCATTAGAAGCATCGCCGGACGCAGTCGTTTGCCCCCCATGTTGAGGGTGTATTCAATGGGCTGATACAAATTTACCGGTTGGGTTTGTCCAATTCTCCGGGCTTCCTGGGTGAGCCGGTCAACCACCAGCTGCTGCAGGTCTTCAATGGTAAACATTGGTTTCATGCGTCTTTTTCTTCGTTGTGTGTTCCTTCAATTTCAAGGTCATCCAGCTCAATATCTTCCTCCTCGTCGTATATTTGAAGTAAGGGTTCGTGGAATGATTTGGTGGTGGTATATTTTTCAAGCCCGGCCAGAAGTGCGGGAAGCAGAATCAGGTTTGACGTGATGGCGACAAACAAAGTTAAAGAAACCAATACGCCTAAAGCAGCCGTTCCGCCAAACTGAGAAACGCTGTAGACACCAAATCCAAAAAAAAGCACAACGAAGGTGTACATCATACTGACACCGGTTTCGCGAAGGGCCAGTTTAACTGATTGCTGAATGTTCCAGCCTGTGGTCGTCAATTCCTGCCGGTACTTGGCCAGAAAATGAATGGTGTTGTCAACAGAAATCCCAAAGGCAATGCTGAATACCAAAATGGTGGACGCTTTGATTGGGATTCCGGTAAAACCCATAATGGCCGCGGTGAAAATTAGCGGAATGATGTTGGGAATGAGTGACATGAGTACCATGCGCCAGGAGTAAAACATGATAGCCATGAATGCGGCAATCAGCACAATGGCGAGCGTTAAACTACTGAACAGGTTTTTGACCAGGTATTGCGTTCCTCTAAAAAAGGTGATACTGGAGCCTGTGACGGTCACTTCAAATTTGTCGGGTGGAAAAACCGAGTCAACCTCCTGTTTAAAATCGGTGTACAGTTCTTCCATCCGTTTGGTTCCCACGTCGTGCATGCGAATGCTGATTCGGGTAACCTGCTTGGAACTATCAAGAAACGAGTGTAAGGCGCTCACTCCGGTAGCTTCATCTTCTTCGCTCTTAGTTGCATAGGCGAGGATGAAGTTTTTTTCCTGGTTGTTTGGCAGGCTGTAATAACGCTCGTTACCATTGTAAAATGCTTGTTTCGAGAACTTCAGGATATTAAGCAGCGACATGGAAGACGACAGTTCATCGTAGTCCTCCAGTCGTTTCTCCAGTCGTTCAATTCGCTGAAAGTTACTCAGGCTCATGACACCATTCCGGCGTTTTGTATCGATAATGATTTCCAGTGGCATCAGCCCGTCAATCTGTTCTTCAAAATATTTCAGGTCTTTGTAAATGACATCACTTTCAGGAATATCATCCACCATATAACCAGAACTTTTGATGAGTGAAATGCCATAAAACCCCAACAGCAAAACCCCAATAGTGGATAGATAAACCAATTTGCGATGGTTTTGCGTAATGGTTTCCAAACGGCGCACGATGGTTTTAAAAACGCGGCTTTCCAGATGTTTCATGTGTCGCCGACCGGGTGGTTTGGAAAAGCTGAACAAGATCGGAATCAACAAGAGGGAAAGGACGAAAAGTGTCAGAATATTTAAGGCGGCGACGACTCCAAATTGTCGGAGTACTTCGCTATTGGTAATCACAAAGGTGGCGAAACCCGATGCAGTGGTCAGGTTGGTCAGAAAAGTGGCATTCCCAATTTTGATGATCACCCGTTGCAGGGCTTTGATATTGTTGCCATGGCTGCGAAATTCATGATGATATTTATTCAGCATGTAGATGCTGTTGGGAATGCCAATTACAATCAGCAACGAAGGGATCATGCCCGTGAGTAAGGTGATTTTAAAACCAAACAGGGTCATGGTTCCCAAAGCCCAGGTTACGCCGGTAATGACAATCAGAATAGGAAAAAGAACCGCTTTGAACGAACGGAAGAAAAAGAACAAGGTCACAATGCAGAGCAACAAAGCCAGTCCACTGAACAAGTAAATTTCCTTTTTTATTTTGATTGAATTGATGACCCGGATGTAGGGAAGCCCCGAATAATGAAGATCTAAGCCGGTTTCTTTGGAAAAGGATTCGCAGGTTTTTTTGATGGCTAATACGAGATTTTCTCGCTCTTTCGATTTCATTTTGTCTTTGTTGACAGTAATGGCCAGCAAGTAAAAGTTCGATTCCTGGTTATACAACAATTCCCGGTAAAAAGGCAAGCTGTGAAAAACCGAGGCCAGGCTGTCGAGTTGTTGTTGTGAATCGATTTCATCCGGAAAAATCTCCTCAATTTCGAATTGTCGTTCTTCCTGGTTCTTTTTCAGATTGTACGCATTTGACACCGAGAGCAGATTTTCAACGCCGTCAATCTGATCCAGGTTTTCAACCAAGCGATGCCAGTCTTCGAAGTGGTCCAGTTTGAAAAAATCCTCGTCCTGCACGCCCACTACAATCAGGTTTCCTTCTTCTCCAAAAAGCTCCCGGAATTGCAGGTAGTCAACGTATGCACTGTCTTTTTTTGGCAGGAGCTGTGCCGATTCATACGACATTTCAACTTTGGTTGCCTGATAGGCCATAAAAATGGTTACCAGTCCTAAAATTGAAAGCAATAACCGCCTGTTTCTTAGTATAATTCCGGAGAGCCAAACCCACATAATAAAATCTCGTATAAAAATTATGGCGAAAATAGTTAATAAAACGGGATTACGAAAGTAACGTGAAAGGGTGATTTTGATTGTCCTGATATTTGTATTTTGCCTGGCTTTCTGGTGAGTGAATTGCCGAATCAAATGCGATACGTGTCCGGCTCCTTGTTCTTTTTAGCATTAAAAATTTAAAAAAATGATGAGATGAAAAAGTATTTTTATCTGGTTGCCACCCCCGAATCCATTATTGTTTCTCATTTGAAGCCGCTTGAGTTTGGGAATTACCTTGCGGTAGGCACCAGAAAGCAGATTCATGGGCAGGCTGTATTCTTTGAGTTTGATCCAGATCAAACTCAGTTGCATCAGGACTACATCAATCTGAAAATGAAACCTTATGACGACGGAGAACCCAAGCGATCTGTGTATCTTTCCATTTACCGGTGTTTTGAAAGCATTCCGCTGAAGGCGCTGCGAAACCTGTACGTGGTTACCGACGATGGAAAAGTGCTGGAAATCGTGGCTCACGATTATATTCCCAAAACCGTCGATGAAATTCATCTGTACCAGCAATTGATTCCGATTACGACAAGAGTGGCCAGTAAGCTGGCGGTGGTCGATTTTATCCGCCGATTAACGGATTTGAATCAGCCAGTTTCAGCACCCAAAGTATTTCTGGCCGATTTGAAGTTGAATGAACTCGAAAGTAATCCCGATGCTCCGCTACGCGATCTGCCTTATCCTAATCCCGATCATTTGCGGGAGTGCATTAAGCGATTGAAGGAATCGCCCGCTCGCCAAACCAAAACTGTTTTGCGTTTTTTGCGCGATGACATTCCTTATCGAACCATTAAGACCGGCTTTTTTGTAGGTGATCAAAAACATTACCTCTATTATCCATTCCCTTCAGAAAAGGAATTGGAGGGAAAATATTATTCCTGGTGGCGTTCGGCATTGGTGCGGCACTTCTGATTGAACACACCTGATAATCAGAGAATCCCTAGATCTATAGCTTCGGAGCGTTCAATTCGTGCGACACTTTCCGAAGCTATTTTTCTCATTTCACGAAATAAAATTTCTTGCTTTTGTTTTTTCTTTTCAGAAAAGCTGTTATTTTTGCATCGCTTTTGAAACAAAAAACACTGGTTCTAAAAATAAAAATTCCCTAGTAGCTCAGTTGGTTAGAGCGGCGGACTGTTAATCCGTAGGTCGTAGGTTCAAGTCCTACCTGGGGAGCCTTATTGTTAAATAAAATTAACTAAAATGCTTGAAATCAATGAATTTCAGGCATTTTTTATTTTAGTAAAATCCTGAAATTTGCGGTATTGCCTGAAGTTTAGGCGTAGAATTCGGGAGTATTTTTTCAAAATCAAAATAACTCACCAGAGATTCTGTAATCTACTCATTTATTGCCTCTTGTTGCATTGTTTTGCACTTCCTCCGACCACTAATCGGGAGTATTTTTGTAATTAAAAAATGGAGGAAAGATTATGCAGTACGACTTGAATGTTTTGTTTGTTTTAAGAAATGCACAGGTAGATCAGAACGGATTGTCCCCAATTTATTTGCGGATTACAGTCAACGGACAAAGAGCGGAACTATCTACAGGAAGAAAAATTCAATCCACAAAATGGGATTCCAGCTCGCGAAAAGCGAAAGGGCGGCTTGAAGACGCCAGGACCTTAAATGACTACCTGGAAGGTTTGGAGAGAAAGGTTCAGCGGGATTTCAATTCCTTGCTTGAAAAGGAAAAGGAGATTTCCGCAGCAATTTTAAGGGACGTGGTCACCGGGAAAACCCAGAAAGAACACAAGTTGATACAGATTTTTGAGACCAATAATAAACTTGTAGCTCAAGAAGAAGGAAATAAATATTCCCGAAGTACAATTGACCAATATGCAACCACCCTGAAAAGGCTGAGGCTTTTCCTTGAAGAAGAATATGATTGCTCCGACATGTCGCTTTCCAAGCTTGATTTGCTCTTTATCAGGAGATTTGAGTTGTTCCTTCGAACTCAATATGGAATTGATCATAACACGATCATGAAGCATCTAAAACAACTGAAAAAGGTTGTCCACTTTGCGATGGAGATGGGATATGTTGACCGTGATCCATTTTTGCAATATAGAACAGCCTACAAGCAGGTTAGTCGAGGATTTCTGACCGCAGACGAATTGAATCGTATTGAGACCCATAAATTCAGGCTAAAACGATTAGATCAGGTGAAGGATGTTTTCTTGTTTGTTTGCTATACCGGGTTATCATATTCTGATCTAAAGAAACTAACGAGAGACAGTTTGACCAAGGGGATTGATGGAAAGAACTGGATTGTTTATGAACGGGAGAAAACCGGTGTCCGGGCTCCTGTGCCATTGCTTCCGCCAGCACAAGCAATCATTGATAAATACAACGATGACCCAGAATGTCAGGCCGATAATAAGTTGATTCCTGTTAAAAGCAATCAAAAATTGAATTCCTACTTGATGGAAATAGCGGAGCTGTGCGAAATTGACAAACATATTACCATGCACCTTGGGCGCCATACTTTTGCCACAACGGTCACTTTGACGAACGGTGTGCCTATTGAATCGGTATCAAAAATGCTTGGGCATACGTCCTTAAAGACCACGCAGATATACAGTAAAGTGGTTGATACCAAGATTTCGGAGGATATGGATAAGGTTCTAGAAAAATTAGCGAAGAGAAAAATCAGTTGATTTCTTAAAATAAAGTTCATAGCTTGGCGTGAAAAATCATCCAGCTATGACTCTTTTTGAATCTACTATGGAAAAACCTCTCTTTTTCCTTCAGTGCTATTTGGCAAAGGACGGGGAGTCATATTTGCGAGATGAATTTCAATCCTATCTGGAATACGATTATTTCTATGATTCTGAAAGTGGTTGTATACACGATGTTGATTTGGACACTGGAAAACTGATAGGGGTTATTACCTTTCCAGAGTTTGTGAGATTTCGATTCAAGCGGGAGCTGGAGAATACCAAAGGATTTATATATGAAAAGAGTAAATTGAATGGGAAAGATCAGGATGCAAAATTGTATGCTGCGCTTCTTTTAGATTGCTTAAATATAAGAACGTATGCAGATTCTAACGAAGAGTTGATATTCAGAGAAGAAATAAATCAATATATAAGTCAAGTCTTAACATACATTTATCTGAAGTTTGAACGATTTTACCCTAAAACGCCAGAATTTAAAAGAGTTAAAGAATACTTCGAAAAAAGAGATAATTCAAATGTTACTGGGTTCAAGCTTTTGACTCAAGTACGTAATTCACCTCTTCGCGATATATTCAGTAGGATGCAGGATGAAAAATTTATTAGCAGACGTTCCAGATTTGCGTCCTTCGAAGAGTTTTTTAAAGGAGAAAAACCACGATTTACACTTAACTGGGAAAAAGAGCTACGTGAGTTATGGTACTTCATTCATCGTTTAACAAAGTCAGGAACTTTGGAGAATCCTCCAGCTCAAAAGTGGAAGCATATGAATTCAATTTTCACATATATGGGCGAAGAACTGCCTAAAAATTGGCACCGAAACCATAATAAATTGCAAGGCCAAGCAAAAAAAGAGGCAATCGATAGAATAATTCGCATGTTTCAACCTCGTCAAGAATAAATTCAGCAACATTTTTAAAAATAAAATGCGGAATTCTATCTTAAAATCCCTCCAAAGATAAGCCTTCCATTCGTTCCACATTTTTCTATTTCCGCGTTTTAAAATGCGGAATGAAATTCGCTTTGTTGTTAAATTTCAACTACTTATGTTTGTATTAATTAGCAATAATGCTAAGAAATTAAATACGAAAAATATGAATGTATTTAATGGTTTAAAGAGAGGTATTAACGGGATGCAATCCCAAGTGATTAACACAAAAAATTTATTTAATGAAGAAAAGTAAATTTTTACAAGAGCTCCGGACGGCGATAAGGGAGGAGATCCGGAATGAAGCAATTGTGCAGCCAACTTGGCTGAGATCCTCCCAAGTAAGAGAGATGTTGAATATCAGCGACTCAACGTTGCAGACATTACGGGTAAACGGAACAATTCCGGCCTACAAGCTGGGGACGACCTGGATGTACAAGCAGGACGAAATTGTGGCGGTGTTGGAAGCCAGCAGAACGAACAGTAAGGAGGTGCCCAATGAATAATATCGACTTAGGATATCGGCTGAAAGAGTTGGCGGTAGAAGTAAAGAGGTTAACTGTTGAAGTGCAGCGTTTGACTAAAAAAGAAGATACAGACGAACCATATGATAATGCCGATATGATTCGAAATTGGAAGGTCTCTGCTCGCACGTTGGCTACCTGGCGAAAAGAAGGGTTGATTGGATACGTGCAGGTTGGCAGCAAAATTTGGTATCCAAAGGATGTGCGTGATGAGTTTATCAATGCAAATTATGTAAAAACTGAAGCTGAAGGAGGTAATAGTGGTGAATAAGGTAAGTTTTTTTGAAAGTTTCTATGGTCCAAGCATGGCAATGGCATTGAATGACATCGTTGACTTGATTAAAAATGGAAAGTTTAAAGATTCGATTAATGAATTACGTCGTTATGAAGTAGGTAATCGTGCTTTTCGGGGAGTAAAATCAAGACTCCCCCATTTTACTCCCTCTGGACTGTATGGAGAACGTCGGAGGATAGAACAGCTGTTAGAGTATAATCCTGTGGTTGTCCTTGATATTGACCATGTTGGGCATGATGCTGCTAGAATTCGGGATAAAGCAGGAGAGCTTGAATATACAATTGCGTCATTTATTAGTCCTAGCGGTAACGGTGTTAAGATACTGGTGGCAGCTGATTCAGATAAAGACAACCATGAAGACACTTATTTCCAAATTGCTGACTACTATGGTAGGTTTTTGGGTTTGGACATCGACAGGTCAGGTAAAGATGTGACCAGAGCATGTTTTGTTTCTTACGATCCTGATTTATCGTATAACCCAAATGCAAAGGTGTTTTCGACACGAACGAGCAATTCCGTTATAGAATATTCTGAAAGAGATATATCTATTGAGCCTTCAGAATTATTCACATATACAGTGGATTTTACAAAGAAAGTGGAAAGTTATTTTCCAGGGAATCGAAATAATTTCATCTATTTCCTTGCTAATAATCTCAATCGTGTAGGTATGGATGAAGAAACTGCTGAAGGTTATATCTCTAATACTTTCAAAGACGCGGATATTTTACGTGAAATTCCACAGACGGTAAAAAGTGCATATTCTAACACGGATGAACACGGGATTCTTACACCTGAATATGTAAAAACTGCAAGTTTTGCAGCGCCTGCAAGTTTTTCAACGAAAGAAAACTCACCAATGATACCCCCTGATGTTTATAATAACCTACCGGGTATTCTTGCTGAATGCACTCAGGTGTTTGAGGTGCCCCGGGAGAAGGACATTTTTTTGACTGGTGCCCTAGCTATCCTCAGTGGATGCTTTGATAATTTATCAGGGCTTTACGATCGAAGGAAATTTCATCCAAACTTATATTGTTTTATAATCGCTCCACCGGCGAGTGGAAAGGGTGTCTTAAATTATGCACGTGAACTAGCACAAAGAATTCACGATGGTATGGCAAATCAAATAATGGGAGCCGGCGACAGGGATTCTCAAAAGGTGCATTTTATCCCCGCGGATTCAAGCTCGGCAGCGGTTAAGAGGCTACTGAAAATGAATTCTGGAATGGGCACAATCTGCGAAACAGAGGCAGATACCCTAAGTGCTACTTTACAGCAAGACTGGGGTGGTTACGATGATTTAATGCGAAAAAGCTTTCAGCATGAATCCGTTACTTTTAGTCGTGCAGATGATAATGATGCAGTTAAATTAAGCGAAATTAAAAAGCCTAAATTATCAGTTTGCTTATCGGGAACGCCCGGTCAGGTTCCTACTTTATTAAAAAGTACTGAAAATGGCCTTTTTAGTCGTTTTCTGTTCTATACCTTTCGACAAGTGGGAGTTCCAGTTTTTAAAGATGTTTTTGCGGGAAGTGGATCTAATAATTTGGATGAGTATTTTAATGGTTTGTCTTCCCATATTCACGCTTATTATCTAAAAGTAATGGAATATGGGAGCATAAATTTTCAATTATCATCTGAACAGCAAAAAAGGTTTCTTCATCAGTTTGATGTGCATCTGAAGAAGCTAAATGCCCAATTCAGAGAAGAGGCTAATGGTATTGTTTTCAGACTTGGTTTAATCACCTTTCGTATTGCAATGTTACTTTCAGTTTTACGAAAACTTGATGAAAATAGTCTTGAAGCAGAGATCGAATGCACTGATACAGATTTCCAAACCTGCATATTGCTTTCTGATGTTTATCTGGAACATAGCTTACTTGTTTTTGGAAGTCTTGGAAGGCAGAAAAAAATAAAGTCGACGGCATCAATATTGCTAGATTTTTTGCCACGAGATTTTAGTCTGTCTGAGGCTGTTGAGATAGGGCGAGTTGTGTGTGATATAAAAGAGCGTTCAATCTCATACTATTTGAAAGAGTTGGTCCAAGCCGGATTTTTGAATCAGCCAAAGACCAACGGACGGTATTTTAAAATAAGAATGCAATAATTGCATAAATTGCAGAACTTGCAAAATGTAATCTGTAGAGAATATGCATTTAAAATAGGCCTGCCTTTTGGTGGGCCTTTTTATTATTATAAATAACTAGCGTCAGGGCTTTTGATTTTCTTGATAAAATCAATCTGGAGAGTTAATTTTTTGAAAAGAAACAAAATGTAGAGGTTTTATATCTTATATTCATGTCCCCAAATAGGAATCACAATGGAGACAATGAATTATAGGAATGAGTTCGTGAAGACATTAAATGATAGAAAATTCTTTATTGATACTATCGGTGCAATGCCATTCAGAATTTCGAACGAGCATTGTAACTCACCTCAGGAACAACAGTATATATTAAATGAATGTATAACTAGGATACTGTTAGACCAGACTTTAAAAGAAGAAGATCTGCATTATTTTCTTAACCTGCTTGGCGATTTATTGGAGGAATTCACTCTTTGTGCGGTAAATGGCAATGAATGTTTCCTTCAAGATAATATAGAAGTTGAAATGGCGGATTGTGATGTAAAGAGTATGACCGGAATATCGACTCCGATATCATTATCAAAGCTTGAATATAAAGACTTGAGAATTTTAGAAACTTATTGCAAAGCCAAATTCGAGGCTTGCGAGAGTTTAAAGAATAAAATTCAGGATAGGTTTAATGTAAAAATTAAACCTTCCTCTCCTAAAATCACTTTGGACTTATCAGTGGGGGAGATTGCATTACTTTTTAAATTGCTTTTAAAGGATAAAATACTGATTAGTGATAATCAGGAAGAAATGTATAGAACCATTGCGTCAACTTTTTCTTCAAAGAAGGCAACAGATATAAGTGTCTCATCACTTAAAAATAAGTTTCTTAGCCCAGACCCCACTACTGTAGAGAAGATGGACATAGTTTTGACTAGACTTAAGCAAATACTAGGAGAACTAAAGAATAAAAAATAATGCATTAAATAATTTGTAGTCAGTCACATATGTGTGGGTTGCACAACCCTGTGCAACTGTTTTTGTAATCTTTTTTTTGATTGCTTTACCCTCGGAGTTAGCTGGATATTCTCTCTCTCCAGTTAAATTGCTAAACGAGAGTTTAGAAAGAAAAGAAGAGATTATTTGTAAATAAAAGTTTTATGAACACAAAAAAAGCAAAGAAAAACAGTTTGGACGTGATGACTAAATTTGGAAACAAAAAGGCTATTGAGACAAGAGAAAAACAAGTGATTGAAAACAAAATTGCTGAATGGACAGAGAAGCCCTGGAACCCGATGACGGGTTGCGTGAAAGTTTCTACGGGTTGTGCGAATTGCTACGCTGAGAAACAAGCCGAATGGCTGTACCGCATGAACAACCCCCGCTATAAAAACGGGTTTCGGTTAACCTTGCACGAAGACCTTCTAGAGCAACCTTTGAGATGGCGAAAGCCTCGTCGTGTTTTTATCGGTTCGATGTCAGACATATTTCAACGTGCGATACCCGAAGATTTCGTATTGCGTGCGTTTGAGACGATGAATCAGAGCCCTCAGCACACGTTTATTGTACTCACGAAACGAGCCGACCGGATGGAAGAATTGGCTCCAAAAATTAACTGGACTGACAACATTTGGCTCGGTGTGACGGTAGAAGAGGCAGCGTATAAAGACCGTATTCACTGCCTTCGTAATACTCCTGCAGTTCGAAAGTTCGTATGTGCAGAGCCGTTAATCGGTGATCTGGGACAGGTGAACTTAACTGGAATCGATTGGCTGGTTATTGGTGGCGAGTCTGGCCCAAATTCCAGACCTATGGATGAAGAATGGGTAGTCAGCCTACGTGATCAATGCCGATTGCAAAACGTGATGTTTACATTCAAACAGTGGGGTGGTGTTAAGCGAAAAGAAAATGGTTCGCTACTTCAGGGCGAATACCATCACGACTTGCCAGCAGTTATGCGCGACTAAAGCAGAATCAGATAAAGGCTCACCAATTCGGTGGGCTTTTTCTTTTAGCCAGTGTTTATGCAGCGTCTGCCATTCGGGGCTGTTCTTACCTAATGCTGCCGCTTGACGAGTGTTGACCAATTAAAGGACCCGATATATTTTGGGACAACCTGTTACCGCTTTGCTAATCAAAGAGGGAGTCTGGAACTTACAGCATGGAACTACCCCTTTGCTATTTTGAATGAAACTAAATTATGCTTGGCTAACTAACTTGTATTGTAAAATTACATAACTTGTGGGATTGAAACGAAAACCTGAGTTTGTGATACCACGAAACACTATCAAACATGCTCATGCTGGACACACACAATACAGTGCAGCGGGGTGATCCGTTCCGCATCCAGCATTACATCCCCGTTTCAGCTCTTGTCGCGGTGGACAAATACGCGTTTCCAAAACGCCGCCGACCCCATGTTGTAAAACGTTACCAGCATGGGTAGAAGACAACGACCCGAAAGAAAGTAGCGGAGTGAAACGTTAGAAAAGTGAACCATTTTGACAGGTGAACAACATACAGAACATATTTCAAGCAAACAACGAGTAGGCCAACACTCATTGCCGACCCTGCTGTATTTTTATTTCCCCCACCGCATGTTTTTTTTAATTCAAATAAGCGAAGCGATTCACGAGCACCGCTAAAAGAAAAATTAAACAAGGGAGTAATTTTATTTCCACACGCAAATGCACATATCGTCAATAAATCAAACACTTATTATATCGAAATACGAGATACAAGAAATATATAAGCTATCTTAGCGCCTTAAATTTATACGGACATGAACCGAATAAAGGAAGTACTTGAAGAGAAAGGAATAAAGCAGACTTGGTTGGCTGAACAACTTGGCAAAAGTTACAACATGGTCAATGGCTATGTGCAAAACAGACAGCAGCCAAGACTTGAAGTGCTTTTTGAAATTGCTAAAATATTGGATGTGGAAGTTGCTGATTTATTGGCGGATCAAAAAAAGAAACGAAAATGAATAGACCAATAATCAACACAATAGTAGACTACATTAAGTCCCAAGCACGGAACAAGATCATTTTTCACTCTCAGTGTATTTCTGACTTTGAATCTGTAAATATCGGACTACGAATTTCAGAGAGTATTTACAATTTTAAAGAGCCAGGAAGAATCGCAATGCGAGTTTCGGCTGAATTAGATAAAATTCTTAGTACAGCTATCTCACACCATGATAAGTTTGGTAGATATTTATCCATTGAAAACATAGGTATCCTTTTCGAACCAGAATTGAAACACGATTTTACCCGTATGCTTGACAGCTACTCGCAAAACAACGTGCTTTTCGTCAAGTGGGATGGTGAAATAGATACAGACAACATCTACTTCCTGACCAAAGAAAACGGAAACAAAATAAACATAAAGAACTTAAGCCATATCGCAATATGAAGTATAAAGAACTATTGAACTTCGAACCCATTACCGAAGTTGTGAAATTTAGCCGGACAAGTGAGTCGGACTATCAGAGAACACTGGTAAAGACCTTTGTATTCTCAGACACTTTCAAAAATCATCTTATACCCTTGATGATTCGAAACCTTGATTTCAACTATTCCGGAGAATCATTCGGCTTGCAGGTTGTAGGTAATTATGGTACAGGTAAATCGCATTTAATGTCATTGGTTTCCTTACTTGCAGAAGACGCAACATTGATTGATTTGGTCAAGGATGAAAAGCCTAAAAAGGACTTAAAAATTATTGCAGGAAAGTTCAAGGTTTTGCGGTTTGAGTTGGGTAATACAGAAAGTCTTTGGGAAGTGATTACTTTCCAAATTGAAAATTATCTCAAAAGTCAGGGAATAAATTTCTCGTTTAATGGACACGGCCCGAAGCCTTATTTCGATAAGCTACTCTTAATGATGGCTGAATTCGAAGAAAAATTTCCGGACAAAGGTTTTCTTATAGTAATTGATGAGATGCTTGCCTATCTGAAGGGTAGAAGTGCAGCAGACAAGCTGAATCAGGATTTGGCAGTATTACAGGCATTGGGTCAAGCCTGCGATAAATCAAAGTTCAAATTCATTTTTGGTGTTCAGGAAATGATTTACCATTCGTCTGAATTTCAATTTGCAGCTGATATGCTCCAAAAAGTAAATGACCGCTATAAGGACATCATGATTACCAAGGAAGATGTAGCTTTTATTGTAAAAAATCGTTTGCTCAGAAAAGATGAGCACCAAAAGCAAAAAATCAAATCACACCTTGATCCTTTTTTGAGCCTTTTCACAGATATGCATGGTCGGACACAGGATTATATGGAGCTTTATCCTGTTCACCCTACTTACTTTGAGAATTTTGAGAAAATCAGAATTGGGAAAAGCCAACGTGAAATCCTTAAAACACTTTCCAATCAGTTCTCGGAAATACTAGAGCAAGAAGTACCCAAAGACAATCCAGGGCTATTAACCTACGACCGCTATTGGGAAGATGTCCAAAAAAGCCAGGATTTGATGGCAATCCCTGATGTAAGAAAAGTAAAAGAGATCACCGAAACCATTCAGGACAAAATTGATTCGTACTTCACCGGTGTAAGAGCTTCTAAAAAGCCGGTAGCCAAGCGCATTATAAATGCCTGCGCCATTAAAATCTTACAACACGAACTTCAAAAGCAAAATGGCACGAATACTGAACACCTGGTTGATGATTTATGCCTAACGGATAAACTGGCAACTGACCGTGATTTCTTAATCGACATCATTGATTCTGCGGCGCAGCAAATTATCACCGCTACATCAGGACAATATTTTGATAAAAATGCGGAAAACGCCGAATACCACTTACGTATTGAAGGTGGTATCAACTTCGACCAGAAAATTAAGGACTACGCTGCAACTATGGCCGATTCACAAAAGGATGAATACTTCTTTAACCCAACTTGAAAAAATTTGGTCTAAAATCAGCTGGTCTCATTTTTTTTATTTTCGTTGAAGTTCTCAATATCAGACAGATATAAGTTGCATCTATTTTTGACAAAAACACTAATCGGCTGATGAGCAAGTAGGTAAGATTTCTGAATGTTTTCGGTAGTCCCCCATAGATTTGTTTGTTAGTTTTATTGTATTTACCTTTGCAGGATGTTTGTAAAACAAATCAAAAAGAAGAACAAAAATGCAGACAAGCAATATATTTATTATCGTTTGGTGCATACATATAAGATTGGCAGTAAGGTGCGCCATCAAAACATCCTATCCCTTGGC
>SWCA01008468.1_pt1 | contig 20928 bp, 16 predicted proteins | sample 4692961 | NCBI WGS metagenome assembly SWCA01 (sample SAMN10267275, study PRJNA491770) | bioreactor metagenome | isolation source: DHS bioreactor inoculated with | place: Japan: off Shimokita Peninsula
GGGGGGGGTGCCAGGAAAATATTGGCAGATGAAAAGTTATAAATACCATTTCTGATTGCTGCGGTTATTTCAGCTTCAGCCTCCAAATGTTCAAGCCCTGAATAGTGATTGTAACAGCCAATTAACGCGTATTGCATCCAACCCGGCATTTCAGGTATACGTTTATTGAGGTCGTCAAGCAATCCCGGCATGCGCATAAAGTGGCAATTTTTCAAAAGCACCTCCATCAGCATTTTATTGGGAAAATAATTGTTGGCCATCAAAGCTTCGAGGACGGAATGTGATAAATAAGGAGAATACTTTAGCAGGGTACTGTAAAGCCCGGGCGCATCGTAGCCTGCATGGGATATAACGCGGGCAAGTAGTTCGGGGGTGTTTCCACCATCGGTCAGATGACGTTTCTTTAGCTGAATGGTTTCTTCCAAACCATCCCAATAGGCACAATTTGCATCCGGTACTTTGTTCCCAATCATCCATTCCGGACGGTAAGTACTGTCACCCGGATGGCTACCTTCCATCAGTATCTGGGCAACGCGGGCCGATTGTAAAAGTGTTTGATGCTTTACGGTATCGTTATAGGAATAGTAATTTATGACCGGGCCTTCATTGCGTATGTCGCCGTGGCGCTGGTACTTTTCGTGACTAAAACGGTTGCCGGCAGGAGCAAGTGTTTCATTAATTAAAGAGCCCTGACGCAAAGCGATACCGGCATTGGTATTATTGCTGTCGGCTGTAATCGCCACATCAAAAACATTGCCGTTGAACCAATTATTCAAAAGCCTCAATCCTTTGGCGCCGGTAGCTGATCGATTCTGGTTCTGGGCCAGCAGTCCAAAATTTGTTTTACTGATAATGTTTCCGGCAATCAGATTGTTGGCTGTACCGCAGGCATTAATTACCATAGCAGCCGAAGGAATAATGGTGGTAAAGCCGCCAGAATTGCCGGTAAAGCTATTGAAGCTGAGATTATATAACTTGCATTGATCCAGGTAAATACCTGCGCTCAAGGGTTTGATGGGTTCAGGAATTCCGGTCTGTGCCATTTTAAACCTGCTGTTGCTGATATTCACAAAGCCGGCACCAGATGCTAATATGCCCGTGTAATTGCGGTCAAAACGAACTCCGTCAAGAACCAAACCATAACCCGGATGCGAAAATCGGGCTTCAATGCCATAGGTGAATTGTTTAAAAATGGGATCTGAACTGGTGGCGAATGGGAGGGAGTCGTTCCCTGCAGCCTTTTCAACCACAAACCATGAGTTGAAACTCTTTATGCCGCTTCCCCGCGTATTTAACTTTTGGGTGGAAGTGGGTATAAGATTTTCGAATTGACAACTGGTAAAGTGAATCCCCTGAACGCCATTAAGTTCCACCTGCGCGTCAGGAAGTTGGCCATCGGAAGGTGCATTATTGGTAAAGCGGCAAAATTTGAAAACAGAGGGATTTATTCCACGGGTTGGATGCATCAGCACCGTTTGTATGTTATTGCGAAAATAAGCGCGATGGGCATAAATGATTCCACCACCGCCAGGGCATGGATTTAATGTATCCTTAACCGCGATACATTCCACAGCAATGCGGGCATTTTCAATTACTGCCCCATACAGCATTGTTAATGTGCCTTGCGAAAGTGTGGTGTCGGCAAAGTCAGGATGTCCATACAGCCGTATGCCTTTCCACAGGCTCAGGCAATTTGCAGAAAGTTTGCCGCCCTCCATAATCAGCGATCCGCCCGGCAATACCTTAATGATTCTGTCGTGACCCATTTCAATATTGGCACGTATGGTAAGGCTGGCATCGGGAGCAATAATTACATCATGAAGTACATTTTTATCTTCCTCCCAGAGCGAGTTTTTGTCAATGATTTCGGCAGTTTCTGAAACAGGTAAGCACAGATCGGCTTCCCACAGGCCACGGCCAAATGTGGCAGCTATTACTTTTTTTCGTTTGTAACTGATCTCAAGATCCGATATTATGGTAAGCGGCAGGCCGTCTCCGAAACGAACCCAGGCCTGCATGGATGCATCCCGGTAAAAAACACCAATATCAGTGCCGGCAATAAGCAGGTCAATACCTGCACCTTTAACATACCGAATTACGTTTACCGGCAGGGGCGGCAATCCTTCAGAATGGTTTTTCCAGGAAATGCCGCCATCATCAGTTACATACACCCGACGGCCAACCCATTGATGGTCAAGAGCCAGCCATATTTTGCGCGATGAATCAGGATGGAAGGCAAAATCGGCCACACCGGCAAATCGTAAATCGAGCTGCCCCCGGGGAGTGATGTCAAACCAGCGGTTGCCGCCATCTGGTGTAATCATCAGTTTGGGTTGAGTGGTGTTGGACCAGCACGGATTTTCAAAAGCTGCAAGGATAACCTGAGGGTTGGAAGGTGAAACCTTAAGCGCAATCAGTTTTTGGTTGCCAGAAAAATTGCTGATGCGATCAAAAGTTTGTCCCCCGTTTACCGACTTCCATACTTGCTGTATGCCCACGTATATAATTTCCGGATTTTCCGGATCCATAGCTACCGGTTTGTCTTTCCGTCCTGTTTCAGTGCTGTCGGGAATGGTCAGGTAGGAAAAATTGGCGCCTCCGTCAGTAGATTTCATCAGAAAGATATGCGGTTTGCTTATTTTTGGTGGGAAAGAAACAAGGTAAACCTCATTTGGATTTTGGTAATTGATCATCCCGTCATAGGCATCCCCAATACGCGGATGTTTCCACCATTCGCCGGTTTTGGTATTGTAAAACGAAACATTGCCATCCTGCGGTCCTCCAAACATATTGTCGCTGTTATCATCAACGGTAATGTTGTAGAGCTGCAAAATCTGCATGCCATTGCGGGTAATGTCACGGTAGGTAAGTGTACCATCTTCCGAAAGTGTAACACCGCCATCGTTGCCCATATAAACCCTGTCGTTTCCCTGGTGCGGCAGAACAATCAGATCGCGGACATCTTTATGATAGGTATGTATGCTATTGCCAATAAAATGAGCTGAGTCGCTTTCGATGCGGTACTTATAAAGCCACATTCCGCCAAGATAAAATTCGTTGCTTCGGGTAGGAGAACAGGCGAGCTGCATTTTCCAGTAGCTGCAGAACGGGTCGCCCAGCAGGTGAATGCGGTTAAATGATTGTGCGCCATTTACCGAAAGAAATAAATATTTTCGGTTGCTGTTTATATGGGTCGTATCTTCTGCTTCGCAAAAAACAAGTATCGAATCAGGTGCCACTGGAGATAGGGAAATGGCAATACGCGTTGGCCTGAAGTTGGTATCGAGAGAAATAAGATGAGTGAGGTCTGTCCAGCTTTCACCATCATCGTAACTTTTCAATAATCTGTTGCCGGCGGCATATACTTCCTCCACATTGCCGGGGGTGTATTCAAGGCAAAACAATTCAGCACCAGGTTCATTATAAGTCTCCTGCCAGGAAGCAGCGCCATCAGTGCTTCGAAAGATTTTCCCCCTGAATCTGGCTTCAGCATTCACCAATGCCAGCAGATGGTCGGGATTGTCAGGACGCATACCCGATTGCTGGATAATAAAATTATAGGGAATGGTTTGATTATTCAGTCCTGTTTCATGCCATGACAGGCCACCATCAAGACTTTCGAGCATGCCTACGCCATAACTCCGGGCAAAGCTATAATGTCCGGTTCCAAGTAATATGCGGTTTTTATTGCGTGGATCAACATGTATAGATAAGATGCCCGTGGTGAATACCGTGTCTGTAAGACAATGCCAGTTTTCGCCACCATCGGTGGTTTTAAACAAGCCTCCGGTATTGCTTCCGGCATATAATGTAAGGTAATTTGTAGTGTCCACCCAAAGTGCGGAAACAAGGCCAAGCTGGGCAAGCACAGGGTCTGTGGTCCTGGATGGCCCTAAAGGATACCATTGTGTGGTAAATTTCGAAAAGTCTCCACTCCTGAGATTTAGCTCCCACTGACCTTGTTTTCGTGCCTGCAGGTAGCTTTTCATGCTTCCCCGCTCATCTTCGCGTGCACTTTTAAACCATTGTTCTCTGTAAAATGCCTTGCCGGGAAATGAGTTTTGTTGTGCAAACAGTATAGATTGCAACAAGCAAAGGCTTACAAAAGTACAGGCAAAAATGATATTTTTCTTTCTCATATCCAGGTTGTTGTCGGCAGATGGCAGTGGGGATCCTTCTTTGGTCGTAAAGCTGTTCTGAGAGCAAACAACCACGTAACCCCGGGTAACCTTAGCTGGCTGGCAGCTTGGGTCTGAGTCCAAAAATAATGAAAAATTTTCAATATTGGCACATATCAATCTGGTAATTTTATGGCAATCATCTTAAAGTCACCTACCGAAATATTATCGAAGCCTCTTTGGGTGCCTCCTTCAATAAAAACACATTGATTGCGCGTGAGCAAGGCTGGCTCCTGGTCAGAAGTTAACATGGCTTTGCCTTCAATCACATAAAAGAATGCATCATTTTCGTTGCGGTGAGATTCAATTTTTTCGCCCGGACTTAAACGAATGTGTATAATTTTTGCTGTATCTGACTGGCCCATAATGCGACCGTCAAGGGTGGAAGCTACTTTTTCAGCATTATCCAGAGTGATAATTTTCATTGTATTTGTCTCCTTTTTTAGGTTTCTTTCTTTTTTGCTGCTTCATCCACATCCAGAACCCGGTAATGAGAATCATTAGCAGGCATATTCCCATTAATGGAACATAGAGGATGTAAAAATCACCTAAAATTAAGGAAAATATCCGTCCGGTATGTATTTCCAGAGAAAAATTCCACAATGACAAAGGAGTTTCCTTTAATTCACCTGGCATTGGTGCCGGGTGCAATCCTTTTTTAAGGGGAATCCATCCGGCGTCGTAATCAAATAAAGCAGTTGGCTCATTCTTTTCCATCAACACACCGGCCACCGCCAGCGAACCAAAGGGAGAACTGTTCTCCCGGGGGGTAGCAGGCAGACCCGTAACGGCATCTCTTACTGTATTTTCCGGAATATTCCATTTGTATAAGCCGCTGAAAGAGCCTATCAGAAACAAGCTGTCATCTATGGGTTCAAATACGTTTATACCCATTACGCTCACAGGTGGTTGCACGCTGAACGACCTGGCTTTGGCGTTTATATCATTTAATTCCCAGTGCCAAAAACCTTCGGAAGTGGAAATGATAATGCGCTTGCCGGCTGAATCAATTACCATATCGCGCAGCTTGTCGTGCCAAAAGTTGGTACGGTGGTTTCCACCCAGTGGCGAAATGCGACCGTTTGCAATTGGAATGAGCAATGGAGGCCTGAGAAACATGCCGGTAATGGTGGTTATAAGTAAGATGGCCATCCAGTAAACGCCGAGACGGTTGTGCCATCGGATAGAAAACCGGTTAAATTTTTTGAGTCTTGATTTTAATTGCTCTCCCGTTCTCTTAGCCAAAGATGGCGCAAAAGTGTAATAAAATCCCGTTAAGGTTAATAGTATGAGAATTAGTCCCGTTAGATCAACGATTAGTTTACCGGTTAAACCCAACAGTTCACCACTGTGGATAATCCAGGTGGTCCGGAAAAGACTGACTTTTCCGTCGTGCTTATCTGGCAGGGGGAGATCAAGCGCACGGGCATCAGAACTACCATCCTCAATGAGATATAAGTTTGAACGTGTGAGCACATAAATGTCACTTGCATGCTGTAATATTTTTACCACCCTGGGCTGGCTTTCAGGAAGTGGATGCTTTTGCCATTGCCGGTTGGCAGCGTTATAATGGTACAGCCCGAAAAGGGTACCGGCCCAAAGACCGTCATTGCTGGTATATAATAATGAAAAAGTCTTGCGGTGGTCGATACCCTTGGGTAAGCCTGTATTAAAACTGGTAAAGTGTTTAAAACTCCGGTCGGTTTTCCAGATGCCTATATTTCCATAAATTAACCGGGTACTGTCATTCAACCAAACCGAACCTTTGATGGCCGCCAGGTTCCAGTTTTTAAACGAATAATTGGCCGGCATCCATTTTCGTGAAACATTCACCGGTGAAAAGAAATGGCGGTGATTCATGACTATTCCCGAAAGGCAAAATAGGAGAACAAAAAAGCCAATAACCAACGAAGGCCACTTATGGTATTTGCGTAGTCGTTTCATTGCGAAGGTACGGAAGTTATCAAAATTGACCGGTTACAAGCTACGAGTCTCTATTGTCTGCATGTAAAATGGCAATGCAATGGTGCTAAATCAGGCTTTAATCATGGTCAGTACCATTTTAAATTTTTCACTTGCCTTTAACGAATGTGGGATATTGGCCGGCATGATGATGGTGTCGCCGGCTTCAAGATGATTAGATTCTCCCCCGATAATGATTTCTGCTTTTCCTTCCATTACCTGTACCATGGCATCGAATGGGGCGGTATGTTCACTCAGTTGCTGACCTTTGTCGAAGGCAAAAAGACTTACATTGCCGGTTTTCTGTTCCAATACGCGCATACTCACAATGCCGCCTTCTGAGTAATTGATCTCATTTACAAATTTAAAGGCTTTATGTGTGTTGAATTTGTTCTTTTCCATGATCTTTTATTTAGAGATGAAATAAATAACCACTGCATCCCCGGCACCTTTGCTCACCCAGTGATCAAAGTTAAGGCTACTGGCCTTATCAATGAGTGGTGCGGGTAAAAAGGGTGCGGTCAATTGATAAATTTTACCTTTTTCGAGTTGCTTAAGGTCAGCAATCACCTGATTTACCGGATGTTCTCCCGCAGCAAGCATGGCCCGGGCATCCAGTTCGCCGGCAATAAGTGATTCATTGAACCAGTCCGGTTTATGCTGGTTATAGGTCGTGTTTTCTTCCTGATTCATGAGGTCTTGTCCGATTTCGTTTCGTAGTTTGTTAATGAGTTCATCCACACTGACATTTCCTATGGCAGCAGCCTGCTGAAGCGTTGCAATCCTGGCCACTGTTTTACGCAGTAAGGGGTTTTTGAGTTTCTCAAATGCCGGCACATAGCCTATGAGCGTTTCTTCGAGCTGAGGATAGGTTTCAATCAGTTGAAGTACTTTGGTTTTGGGGGTTATAATGAGTTGGTTTTCCATGTAGTCTGCTGCTTAGGTATAAGAAAGTATTCTCTGCTCACCTTCCAGTTCCCGGTAAGGTGCAATGTTGTGCGAAACTTCGAGTGTGCCCAGGTATTCGCCCTGTTCGCCGCGCAGTGCGAAATACTCGATGTAGATCATTTTCTCACCCATTTTAATCCAGAAGGGTGCCCGATCGTGTTTGCCAGATTTAAAATCATCAATAATCTTGTCAACAATATGCGCGCTCGCGGGCGGATGACAGTGCCTTACATCACGATTGAGAATGGCCCGGTTGCGCTGAAATACGCGCTCGGCTCCCTGCGAGAAATATTTGACTTTATCGTCCTTATCCACAAAGGTCATGTCGAGCGGTAAGGTGTTGAGTATCGCCAGCAGCTCGGCAGCCGAAAATCCTCCCGAGGGCAGTTGAATGTGGCTTCCTGATTTTTGTGCCTCATTGATGCTGGTTTCTTCTATCCCTTTAGGCCTCCATTCGGTTGGCGGATCGTAAAGGCAGAATCCTATTTCGAGGGATTGTTTGCTGATTTCATACCATTCAGCATCGGTGAGTTTGTCCAAAGCCATGGGAAACAGGATTTGTTCTTCCTTTACCGTCATGTCTTCAATTCCAAAAAGCGTTTGATCGAAAATAATTTCCGCCGAAGCCTTTAACTCATCCAGTGTTACATCGGTTTGCTGCAGAATTTCAATACTGCCTTTGATGAGTTCCCTGATTTCATCATGCTTGCCCCACATTACTTTGGGAGGTCCGGTAATGCCTTTATTTTCCAGATAGGGAAACAGCAGATATTCCTTACGCTGATAATGTTTATCTACATCAAACAACTGATTGAAGAAACCGCGCAGTTTAAGTATAATTTCTGTGAGATCGTGGCCCTGAAATTCATCAAGACTTTGCAGCAGTTCTTTTGCCTGAGCAGTAACTTTGAGGGTTTCCTCATTCTCGCGCTTCATCACTTCAATGGGATGTCCTTCGGGGATATCCTTCGATCCCGAAAGGTCGATATTTCCCTGTAAAACAGCCGAATGGGCATCACAAAGTTTTAATACTTCCTCTTCGGGCAGGCCTTCGCTGATGAGTTCCTGCTCCACTTCAACCACCTCGCCGTAAGGGATGTTTTTGAGTGTGCGAAGCAACTCCTGGCGGACTTCTTCCTGTGATTCGCCCTGGTGAAGCTTTAATATCAGCTCTTTAAGTTGTGCTTTGCGCTTTTCTGAATTGTTGATTAACTCGCTCATTTATAAAGGATTATTCGTTGAAAAATAAAGGGAAAGTGTTGTGATGATTGCCTGAGGCGTAAAAAAAGCCGTCTGCTGCTTTTGATAAACAACAGACGGCGCTTGCATGTTTGATTAATTCAGGAAAAGTTTCATGTCTTCGTCAACACTTCCGATGGGGGCAATACCAAAAGTATCCACCAGCACATTGGCCACATTGGGCGAAAGGAAAGCGGGAAGGGTAGGGCCTAAATGGATGTTTTTAACTCCAAGATACAACAGAGCCAGCAGTACAATGACGGCTTTTTGTTCATACCAGGCAATGTTGTAAGCAATCGGCAGTTCATTGATGTCGTTCAGTTCAAAAACTTCCTTCAGTTTCAGGGCAATAACGGCCAGTGAATAGGAGTCGTTGCATTGTCCGGCATCCAGTACCCGTGGAATGCCACTTATATCGCCCAAAGGCAGTTTGTTATAACGGTATTTGGCGCAGCCGGCAGTAAGAATAACCGTATCTTTTGGCAATGCTTCGGCAAATTCGGTATAGTATTCGCGGCTTTTCATGCGGCCATCACAACCGGCCATCACAAAGAATTTACGGATGGCACCCGATTTAACTGCATCAACTACTTTATCGGCCAGGGCAAATACCTGTGCATGGGCAAATCCCCCAACAATCTCACCTTTTTCAATTTCAACCGGTGGCTGACAGGTTTTTGCATGGGCGATAATTTCACTAAAATCTTTCATCTGGCCTTCTTTTCGGTCGGCTATGTGCTTAAATCCGCTGAAGCCTGACGATCCCGTGGTGTAAACCTTATCGCTGTATGTTGCTTTTTTATTCGGAGGAACAATACAGTTGGTGGTGAAAAGAATTGGGCCGTTGAAAGTAGTAAACTCTTCTTTCTGCTTCCACCATGAATTTCCATAATTACCAATAAAGTGACTGTATTTCTTAAAAGCAGGATAGTAATTGGCAGGTAACATTTCGCTGTGGGTGTACACATCTACACCGGTGCCTTCGGTTTGCTTGAGCAGTTCTTCCATATCCTTCATATCGTGTCCGCTGATGAGAATACCGGGTTTGTCGCTTACGCCAATGTTTACTTTGGTGATTTCAGGGTTGCCGTAAGCGGTTGTATTGGCTTTATCAAGCAGCGCCATGGCTGTTACCCCATGTTTTCCGCATTCCATTACAAGACCAACCAGTTCATCGGCAGTGTGTTCTTCGGTGGTTGAAACCAATGCCCGGTTCATGAACGCATATAAGGCAGGGTCTTCAAATCCAAGATTGAAGGCATGTTCGGTGTAGGCAGCCATTCCCTTTAAGCCATAGATAAGCAGTTCGCGAAGTGAGCGAACATCTTCATTTTCTGTTGCCAGAACGCCAACTGCAAGCGCTTTGGCGTCGAATTCAGCCTCGGTAGAAGCAAACCAGGTGGCTGACTCATCCAAAGATTTTTCATCAAATGAAATGCCTGCTTTTTCGCAAGCGGCTTTCATTCCGGCGCGAAGTTTCAAACCTTCATGAATCTTGCGGATAAATACCTCGCGGTCGAAATTGGCATTGGTGATGGTGGCAAAAAGACCATCGGTAACAAATTTGTTGACGGCAGCATTTTCAATCCCTTTTTCGCGGGCTTTTTCGGCATAAATGGAAATCCCTTTCATGACAAACATTAATAAATCCTGGAGATTGGAAACATCGTCTGTCTTTCCGCACACTCCTTTTACTGTGCAACCGATTCCTTTGGCTGCTTCCTGACATTGATAGCAAAACATGCTCATTTTTTTGTGTTTTTTGTAAGTGTTTATTGAGTTGATTTTTGTTTTTTTTTAGTCTTTGGTCTTTGGTCTTTGGAGGTTAGAAGTTAGAGGTTAGAAGTTAGAGGTTAGAGGTTAGAAATTAGAAATTTCTCTTTTTCGCTCTCACTCTTTCACCCTGTCTCCCCGTCCCATTTCCTCGTCTGTCTCACCGCTCATTGTGTCTGAACAACTCCGGCTTAAACGTTATGGAAGCCCATGCCCAGTTGCTGGTTTCATCTTTATTGCCTCCTTTGAGTGCAATGGTTGATTCAGTTGTAAAGTATTGCGAATAGCCAACATTCAGATTAACGCCTGCTGCAAGTTTATAACCAATATAAAGGTCAAGTTCCTGTCCCAGGTTACTATCCATAGTTTCAGAAAGGTTGGCCGGATTATTTATATCCGCGGCAGCGCTGAAGAAATGAAAATCAGCACCCAGACTGAGCCTTGCCTTGCCATAGTTAATCTTTAGAAAAAGATCCTGTAAACCAACATTGTTGATGTGATTGCCCACATAATAATAGTCCATATGGCCATTAAACTTGTGATTTGTTCCGTAAAATGGGTTGAAACTGTTGATCTCATTATGTGTTGGGTCAATGGCATCATTTTGACTGGTGCCTGACAGGTATTCAAAACCGGGGGTAAAACTGAGACTTTCAGTTATTGACCATTTTGCATTTATGGCAAACATGAGTGCATCCATGTCTTTGTTGCCCATCTCTTTACCCATTTGCTTGTAGATGCTTGCATTAAGCTGTACAGGGTTTATCGAGTAGGTTCCGGTGGCCCCTATTGTTTGTGAATACCGGGTGGTGTATGAAATTTCTTCATTAGCATCCGTTTCCATATCTTGCTTGCCGTTATTCAAAAACAGCACACTAAGATTCAGGTCTCCTGCATGTCGATTGATCCAGAGCAACTGCATGGTTTTGTAATTGCCTTCAATGGTATAAATCCTGCCACTGAGTTTCTCCTGATCCTGGTTGTATGCAACTCCGGCATGAACTTTCCAGGCATTTTTTTCATATTTCAGCAATCCGATATCATGACTGCGGCCCTGTTGTGCCCAGTCCACGTTGCCCAATATGCGGGAGTCGTCGTAAACCAGTTCCTGACGGCCCAATTTAATGGATAGGGTAGGGGTAAAGAAATATTCTCCCCAGGCCTGGTGTAGCGAAAAGTTGTTATCAGAAAGATTGAGTTGCGGCACATTGCCCCACACCCTTACGTCCTGAAGGCTCAGGCCGAATTTCATCTTTTCGTTGGTATAAGCCATATTAAGCCGGCTGCGTTGCGAAATAAAAGCGGCAGCATCCATGTTGGTGGAGGCCGGTTGTTTGTAACCATGCCGGTATTCAGCTCTGGGTCTAAGTTCACCGCTTAAAATGAATTGTGCTGATGCCACTGCCGGCAGTGCAACCGCAATAATCAAAAAGGCAATCTGTAGTTTTGTTTTCATATTTTGGTTTTTGGCTTTTTTGGTTGTTGGTCTTTGGCTTTTGGTCTTTGGGGTTAGAGGTTAGAGGTTAGAAGTTGGAAGTTAGAAGTTAGAAGTTAGAGGTTAGAAGTTAGAAGTTGGAAGTTGGAAGTTAGAAGTTAGAGGTTAGAAATTAGAAGTTAGAAATTCTTCTCTCTCTTTCATTCTGTCTCCCCGGTCTCTCTGTCACCTTGTACTCGCTTACCTCATCCGCCTTCGGCGACTTCTCCTATAGGAGAAGGACGTTCTAACTTAAATTGTTTTTTCAAATAACATCTCCTTGTCTCTCCGTCTCCTTCTTGTCTTCCTGTCTCCTTATCTCCATTTCTCTTTCTCCTTTTCTCCTTGTCCCTTCTTCTTCCCCCAGTCCCAATCACATCCATTCTTCGCTTAAAAGCTGTCCCTGCAAACCTACAATAGTTTTTTTAATTGGTATGTTTTTTCCTGACATTTGCCGTGCCATGGTTGCCATTTGAATCAGTCCGCCACAACAGGGTACCTCCATCATCAGAACACTCAAAGTGTTGATGTTGCTGTTGGTAATCATGCTGGTGAGCTTTTCAATATAGGATTCTTTGTTAGAATCCAGCTTGGGGCAGGCGATGGCCAGAGTTTTTCCCTTGAGATATTTATTGTGGAAGTTACCCATGGCAAATGCTACGCAATCGGCGGCCAGCAGTACATCCGCATTTTTAAAGTATCCGGCCTGTGGGTTAAGTAAATGCAATTGCACCGGCCATTGGCGCAATTCGCTGGGGGCATCTTCACCCGCAGTTTGCGCCGCTTCGTTTTTGGCCTGATTTACTGCTTCATCTACTTTACTCAGGTCAATATTAAAATCAATGGGCTTAGATCCCGGACAGCCCCCACCGCAACCCGAAGAAACGGGAACGGCTACAGCAGCTCTTGCCTGCTCAATAGAAGCAAATGATGCTACTTGTTGCCTGGCGGGTTTAAAGTTGTCCTCGCCATTTTTAGGAGACATATCAATATTATTGTCCTTTATATAACCAATGGCTTGCTTCAGCAGCTCCGTTTCGTTGTGATCGCGCAGGTGCTCCAGATGGGCCAGAATGGTATTGCGCCCCTTAGGTACAACCATTTGTTCCATAACTTTAATTTCATCGTACGGCTCGGCTTCCCGCTCTTCGAGCGAGATGGCTCCTTCCGGACAGTGGCCAATGCAGGCACCCAGACCATCGCAAAACAGGTCGCTGATAAGCCGGGCTTTGCCATCAATGATTTGCAATGCCCCTTCGTGGCAATTCGGGATGCAATTGCCGCAGCCGTTGCATAAATCTTCGTCGATTTTAATTATGGTTCTTTTCATTGGTATTGTTGCAGTTTATAAGAGTTGATCAAGAGTGGTTTCTTTTAGGTAATCAGAAAATTCCCGTGAAAATTTATCTGCAAGGCCTCCAAATACGCATTGCAGAAAAGGGCATTTCCCGCTCTCAATGCCGCAGTAATGATCGTCAATGGATCCATCAAACAGCTCAAATATGCGCATTAAGTTAATTTCAGAGGCTTTACCTTTTAATATAAATCCTCCTTTTGGGCCTCTGGTAGACTCAAGCAGGTTGTTCTTTACCAGAGTCTGCATCACTTTGGCCAGATGGTTGCGGGAGGAATGGGTAAGCTCGGCAAGTTGATTAACATTCATCATATCGGTACTGTTGGCTACCAGGGCCATGCTATGTACCGCCAATGATGCCGCTTCAGAAATATGAACCAATTTTGCCATAATTTTTGTAAAGGAGTATTTAGGTATTAGAATGCGCAAATATACAACTAAAAAGTTTACCTCCAAATAATCTTATGAGTTTTTTAATTTTTAATGAGTTTAGTATCAGAACTCCTGACCTCGTTCAACAAAAATAAGTATTTGCGAACACATTAGCGCAAACAATAAAAGCGGTAAATTTGGCACATGCAATTAATATTACCTATTTATCCGGTTAATACTACACTGATAAACGCGAACGTGGGAGTTTACCAGCAAGACGGTATTGTTCAATATTTAGTGAATGGTTTGCCAGTTTATTCCCATTCCAAGGACGACAATTCATCCTTTCGTTTTATAACCAGTAATTTCATACATCAGGGCTTATGCCGCAATGTTGATATTGAACGGGCCTTTGGCGTTAGCGAAGATAGTGTGAGAAGGGCATTAAAGAAGTATGAGGCCAAAGGGGAGGCCGGTTTTTTTGGTGCCGATGCACGTCATGGCAGGGCTCACAAGATAGTTGGCGGATGCCGGGAAAGAATACAGTTCAAGTTAGACAAAGGGCAAAGTGTTTACTCCATAGCCAAAGAAGAAGGCGTAAGGGAATCTGCCATACGTTATCAAATCAAACAAGGGTATTTAAAAAAAAGCTCGCACTAATTCAAACAGAATGTTTAGGCACTACCCTGAACCAGCGCAATGAGGTTGACCAGCAAGCCGCACTTGGCATAGCCGCTTCGCGGGTAGAAGAACGCGTAGCTTGTTCCCTTGGGCAAAGTGGGGCGCCCGATATTAAGTTTGAAAAAGGCCAGGCTTTGAGTTGCGCGGGAGTTTTATTTTTATTGCCGGCCTTAATTGCACAGGGGTTACTAAAAACAAAAGAAGTTTATACCTGGCCATCAAAAGTATACTATAGTTTAGAGTCCATCGTTCTCACCCTGGCCTTTATGGCGCTTTTGCGCATCAAGAACCCTGAACAGCTCAAGCAATGCAAGCCTGGAGAAATTGGCCGTGTTATAGGATTGGACAGGATTCCCGAGATGAGGTGTTTACGCAACAAACTTCAGTTGCTCACCTCTCAAAACCAAGCCATGCCACTGAATAACCTGTTGGTTAATTCATGGTATAAGGAAGATTCAATACAGGATGCAGATTTTTTATATATCGATGGGCATGTGCGCATTTATTACGGCAACAAAGCCAACCTCCCCGTAAAATATGTTTCAAGACAAAAACTTTGCCTGAACGCTACTACCGAGTACTGGGTAAACGATGCCAAAGGCATGCCCGTAATGATGGTTATGGGTGAATTGACAGAGAAATTACAAACAGTTATCGAAGAACAAATCATTCCACAACTTCAGAAAACAAAACTTTTGGCAGCAGATGGTCCCGTGGTGGCCAATCAACCCCTGTGCACATTTGTTTTTGACCGTGAAGCCTACCAGCCAGCATTCTTCAAAAGGCTATGGGAAGAGTACAAAATAGCCATCATAACCTATCGCAAAAATGTAAAGGACAAATGGCCTGACGAAAGCTTTGAAAGCATTGATGTGAAAGTAATGCAGCAAACTGTTAACATGCAAATTTGCGAGCTCGGCACACAACTTGGAGGTTACTGGTTTCGCGAAATAAGACGGCTGAATGGCGACGGCCACCAAACAGCAATTATTACCACCCATCCAACCTTGGAAACTCAATTCACTGCCGGGCGCATGTTTGCCCGGTGGAGCCAGGAAAACTTCTTCCGATACCTTATCCAGGATTATGATTTTGACAAAATGGTTTCTTTCGGAACAGAGCCCGTCAACCCCGAAAAAGAAATTGTGAACCCTGAATACCGAAAACTAACCCACCAACTCAAAAAGCTAAGGGAAAAAATCAGGCGCATTGAAGCCCGGTTCTACCCTTTATTGCAATTGGCCATTGACCAGCCTATTGATGAGTTACTCACAATATCTCCCAAGTTGGCAGAATACAAGGAAAAAATCGAAGGCTTCCGAAAACAGGAAGAAACACTCTTATTACAACGGAGCCAACTAAAACCACGCCTGAAAGTCATCCAAATGCCCGAACAAAAACGCTACAATAAACTCAAACCAGAAAGCAAACTTTTAATGAATGTCTTACGAATGATTTGCTACCGGGCAGAATCTGCTGTTGCTGAATATATTGCCCCTTATCTGGCAAGAGATGAAGATGAAAAGCGCATGGTTGTGAAACAAATCATCCAATCCAATGCTGATCTGTCTCCCGATTATATCAATAAAACACTTACTGTAACACTGCATTCATTGTCGGCAAACCGGTTCAATAATGCTGCTTCTGAATTAGCGCAACTGTTAAACCAGACAGAAACTATTTTCCCAGGCACCAATTTACGTATGATTTATAAAATTACCGCTAATTCACATTGCGAGGGGTAAGGAGTTCTGAGTATAGAAACTCCTTTTTTGTCAATAAGGCATAAAAAAACAAAGCTTCACCAAGTTTATTCATTGATATACAAAGCATCGTGCAACCTGGTAGCTTCGTGTTATAAGCATTTTACTCTAAAATAAGCTTTCGAAAGGTTCATTTATATGCCACTAAGACACGAAGAACCTCAGGCTCACAAAGAATTGGGAATCAAAAAAATAAAGTAGTGATTTATTGTGCCTGCGGGCCTGTATACGCACACGGGCAGGCGCACATGCGTAAGTTTTTATGCCTTAATGATGAAGTTGTACTATCGGAAGATGCTCGAAATTTTAGATTAAAGCTTCAATCAGCTATGTACCATCAGGTCAGCCAGGGTTTTATTTCCCATATATTCACGGAATTCTGCAGTCATTTTCTGTACGATGTTTCCCATTAAACAATGATCGAAAGGACAGATGGGATGATCCAGGGGGCAACTGGTTTCTTCGAGCTTACCTTCTATGGCTTCAAAGATGGTTAGTAAACTTAGCTCATAAGGCATAACCCTGAGAGAAAAGCCACCGGTAGGGCCGCGGTTAGAACTAACAAATCCTTCTTTTACCAAACGTTGCATCACTTTAGCAACATGGTGCCTGGAAGCTCCCATGCGCTCTGAAATCTTGTTTACATTTAAACTTTCACCTGATTGTGCAATTAAAACCAGACTATGGATGGCTATGGAAGACGCTTCGGATATGGTGACTACACGGGACAATTTGATGTAAATTTAAGCATACAAAGGTCGTAAATATTGCTTACAAAAGTTCTTTTTATTACAGAAATAAAATTTTGTTGAACCGGAAGTCACTCAGCAAGTGAAGCCAAAAGGTTTAAATAAGAAAGACTTCATAATACGTGACGGGTGCATTAATTATTTATCTACTTTTGCACTTCATTTTTTGAGACCTTTTTAATTCATAATATGCAAGAAATCAGAAACATAGCAATCATTGCCCACGTTGACCATGGTAAGACAACCCTGGTTGACCGCATTTTATATCAGTCTAAACTGTTCAGAGAGAACCAGAATATGGGAGATTTAATCCTTGACAGTAATGATTTAGAGCGGGAGCGGGGCATCACTATTTTATCGAAGAATGTTTCTGTATATTATAAAGACTTTAAAATAAATATTATTGATACCCCTGGTCACAGTGATTTTGGCGGTGAAGTAGAGCGTGTGCTCAATATGGCAGATGGGGTGTTGCTTTTGGTAGATGCTTTTGAAGGTCCCATGCCACAGACCCGGTTTGTGTTGCAAAAAGCCTTGGAACTCGATCTGAAACCTATTGTGGTGATCAATAAAGTAGACAAGCCAAATTGCGATCCTGAAGGTGTTCAGGAAGCTGTTTTTGAATTGATGTTTAATCTGGACGCTACTGAAGATCAGTTGAATTTCCCCACAGTATACGGTTCATCTAAACAAGGATGGATGTCGGATGACTGGCGTAAACCAACCGAAGACATCACGCACTTGCTGGACATAATTATAGAAACGATTCCTGCTCCGGTGTTTGAGGAGGGCAACACCCAGTTGCAAATTACCTCCCTCGACTACTCTTCCTACGTTGGTCGCATTGCAGTGGGCCGTCTTTCCAGAGGAATATTGCGATGGGGCATGAATGTATCGCTTATCAAACAGGATGGCAGAATAGTAAAATCAAAAATCAAGGAATTATATACCTTCGAAGGGCTGGGTAAAGAAAAGGCGAAGCATGATATTTATCCCGGGGAAATTTGTGCCGTTCTGGGTATTGATGATTTCGAAATTGGCGATACCATTGCTGATTATGAAACACCTGTTGGACTTAAACCTCTTCACATTGATGAGCCTACAATGAGCATGCTTTTCACCATCAACAACTCTCCGTTTTATGGGCGTGAAGGTAAGTTCGTAACATCAAGACACATTCGTGAACGGCTTTTCAGGGAAATTGAAAAAAATCTGGCCATGCGTGTGGTTGAGACCGGTTCTCCTGATGCATTGATGGTATATGGTCGCGGTATCCTCCACTTATCTATCCTGGTTGAAACCATGCGTCGCGAAGGTTATGAGTTGCAACTTGGGCAACCTCAGGTGATTATCAAACAAATTGATGGTGTGGATCACGAGCCTGTCGAAATGCTTACGGTGCATGTACCGGAAGCATCCTCAGGAAAAGTTATTGAACTTGTAAGCCAGCGGCGGGGCGAAATTGTGACCATCGAAACCAAAGGTGACCGCATTCATCTCGAATTTAGTATTCCCTCACGGGGAATTATCGGACTTCGTAATAATGTTCTTACAGCCACAGAAGGTGAAGCCATTATGGCTCACCGTTTTCTGGCCTATGAACCCTGGCGGGGTGATATCGTGGGTCGCAGGAATGGTTCGCTCATCTCTATGGAAATGGGGCAGGCCATTGCTTATTCCATTGATAAACTTCAGGACAGAGGAACTTTCTTTGTTCATCCCAACGAGGATGTGTATGCAGGTCAGATCATCGGTGAACATGTACGCCCGGATGATTTGCTGGTAAATGTTACTAAAACCAAGAAACTCACCAACGTTCGCGCTTCAGGTACCGATGATAAAATATTTATAACCCCGGCGGTTAAATTTTCACTCGAAGAAGCCATGGAATATATTGCCAAAGACGAATATCTTGAAGTAACACCCCGTTCATTGCGCATGCGAAAAATCATACTCGATGAACATGAACGTAAACGGTTATCTAAAAACCAATAAGGATTTGGCTCATTGTTTGGTAGCAACAGTTATATTTGATCCCGGAAAAATAAAATTTTAAAAAATGAGAAAATACATGCTTTTAATGCTGGTTGGGATGTCGCTGATATTCAGCGGATGTGAAGTTCTCGACCAGATTTCACAAACAGCCAGCCTTGCGCGGTGCGAGTTCAGGCTTAAAACGGTGGATCAACTTAAACTGGCGGGAGTTAACATTCAGCAGGTTAATCAATTGAGCGACCTGAGCCTGAGCGATGCTGCCCGGATTACAACCGCCATTGCCACAGGAGGCAGCCTGCCATTGACTTTTACTCTAAATGTGGAAGCGAAAAATCCAAATTCTTCTCTGGCCGGAATGAATCGCCTGGACTGGATACTTTTAATTGATGATATAGAAATGGTAAGTGGGGTGAATGAAGATCGCCTGCAAATTCCGGCCAATGGTGGAACCTCTGTGCTTCCTTTGTCCATTGCCATCAACCTTAAAGAAGCACTTAAGGGAAAAAGCGGAGAGGCCATTGCTAATTTTGGCCTGAATCTGGCCGGAGCAGGCAATCGTCCCACACGCATTACTCTAAAGGCCAAACCCACGGTTATTGTGCGCGGGCAGTCTATTGCCTATCCGGGATACATAACCATCAACAATGAATTTACTTCTCGGTAGATTAAAACGAGAGAGATATGATTAATCTCCAATCTTTACTACCTTTCTGCCTTTTATCTCTCCTTTCAGGATTTTACTGATATTCATTGGTAGTTCTTCCAGCGTGATCATATCAGCAATTTTATCCAGGGTTGCCGGTTTCCATTCATCGCTTAACTTTTCCCACACTTGTCTTCTGAGTAACATTGGACAGGTGGCTGAATCTATGCCCAGTAAATTGATGCCATTTAATATGAAAGGAAAAACAGTAAGTGGTAATTCGTGAGACGAGGCATTTCCACAAACGGCAACATTTCCATGTCGCTGGCAGGCGCGGGCAGCGGTTGCCAGGATATTTCCTCCCACGGTGTCGATGGCTCCGGCCCAGCGTGGTCGAAGCAGCATTTTCCCTGATACATCATCTACCTGATCTCTCGAAATAATCCCGGAAGCTCCCAGTGCAGTGAAATAATCTCTATCCTTATGTTTTCCTGAGGCTGCAATCACAGTGTAACCAGCTTTGGCAAGTATAGCAATGGCCAGACTGCCCAATCCGCCTCCGGCGCCGGTCACCAATATTGGTCCTTTTTCAGGAGATTGTCCGTTTTTTTTCATCATGGTTAAAGCAAGGCCGGCGGTAAAGCCAGCGGTGCCCAACATCATGCTTTCGATGCAACTCAGGCCTTTCGGCAAAGGAATTATCCATTCAGCAGGAACCCTGATGCGCTGTCCGAACCCTCCAAAAGTGTTCATTCCCAAATCATAACCACTAACCATTACCTCGTCGCCTGCTTTAAAACCAGCAACCGATGATGAAACTACAACGCCACTGGCATCAATACCCGGGGTATGTGGATAGCGTCTGGTTATGCCCCGGTTGCCGCTGGCAGATAAAGCATCCTTATAATTCAATGAAGAGTAGCTAACTTTTATCTCTACCTCATTTTCAGCTAAAGCTGATAAGGGAAGCATTTTTATTGTACAAAAAAATTGTCCTTGTTCATTTTCTTCGGCAACAAGGGCTTTATACATAGCTGACATGATGTATGGATTTTTACAGAAAGAATTTATTACTTCACTTTACTCAGGTATTCAGCCCAGCTCATTTTAAGGTAATCTCCATCACCATAAAAATGGAGCAGAGGTAAAAGAGTTTCAGGCTTTTGATATCCTTTCAGTTTATAGGTCCAGTCGCTGTTTTTGTCGAGTATAACATACGAAGGATAAAGGCGTTCGTTTTTCAGCAGTGCCGAAGCAAGATTATGGGTTGATTTTGATTTTCCGGGATTCGGATTCACAAAGTTCTGATCTTTAAAGTGAATCGATTCTTTTTGCTCAGCATTCAACTTTACAGCATAAAACTTTTTATTGATGTATTTAACCACTTCGGGATCAGTAAACGTTTCCTTATCCATTTTTTTACACCAGCCACACCAGTCGGTGTAGATGTCAATAAAAATCATTTTTGGCTTTTTCCTGTTCAGAGCCACCGCTTCTTCAAAGCTAAGCCATTTAATGGAAGCACCGGGTTTTGATTCAGAAGGTTTATCCTGCGCCCTAAGTGCCGTAGAAACCAACGTTAAGGCAAATAGAATAAATAAAAACAGTGGCGAAAATATTCTTTTCATGGTAGGTTGAATTATTTTTTTAAGAGCCAAAGATAATTATTTGTATTGATTTGTAGCCTGCCGGAGTTGAGTGATCTGTGATCTGTAATCTGTGATCTGTGATCTGTGATCTGTAATCTGTGATCTGTGATCTGTGGGTTTGTTGATTTGTTGATTTGTTGAGGCGTTG
>SWCA01000529.1_pt1 | contig 20841 bp, 11 predicted proteins | sample 4692961 | NCBI WGS metagenome assembly SWCA01 (sample SAMN10267275, study PRJNA491770) | bioreactor metagenome | isolation source: DHS bioreactor inoculated with | place: Japan: off Shimokita Peninsula
GCCCTTTTGAAACTGATTTACCTGGCTACCGAAAATATTGCAAAAAAGTGGACCCAACCGCTTCAGAACTGGAGCCTTACCGTCCAGCAACTTTGCATCAAATTTGGCGAGCGAATGAAAATAGACCTCTGACTTTTTTAATCTTTAAAAGCAAAGAAAGGCCAGGATTTAAAACCTGTCAAGGGTAATACAAGCGGCTCCGTTCCTGCGCCGCCCTTGACAGAACTCAAATCCCGACCAAAAAAGCTTTTACGATTGAAAAATGAAAAATTGAATTAAATTTGCATGAAAGAAAAAAATCAGACAGAGTTTAGATTACACTCCCCGATTAATGGGTGAATATCTCACTATAACTTTAAATTGCTTGCTGGATGCAATGAGTATTTTAAATGTCAACAATAAAAATTCATAGTTACACAAATTCCTCAATATCAAACCCGCTTAATCTTTCATCCGACCTCGCCTCACTTTCATTTTTCCCCAGCTTCCCTAAATGCAAATCAATCAACTCCACAATCCGTTTTTGATAATCCGGGGAAATAGAAGCCATTTGTTCAACCCAACGTGTATTGTCATTCTCGTGAAGCAGCCGTCCAGCTTTGTCCGGATTTTTCGGTTTCGTGCTTCCAACTTCGTTAACCACTTCCATCATTTCTTCAAAAGTGATGTCGGAAGAAGATTCAGATGATAGCCCAAGCTGTTCCAGTTCTTCCTGTTCCTCGATAGAACTAATATCCGGTTCGTATTCTAACAGTACTTCAATATCCATTATTCCAGATGAATCGGGTTTGGGAACAAAACGTTTATCGGCAGTCAGAACAAACGTACTTTTGCCTACAATTCCTTCAGGTGCGTCTTTCCTTGATGTACTTTCTCTTTTTCCTGAGTCAGTTCCGGTTTTGCGCCAGTCTTTCAGCAGAAGGACAGAAAGAACCAGGATTAAGGTAACTAAAATAATTTCAACCATATCAAGGTATTTTGAGTTAAAAAATATCCTTATTCTTTTCATTGTACAGTTTGACAATTTCCTCTTGGAAATCTTCAAAATGTCGGCTCAGTATATTGTCAATGTAATTGAAAATCGAAATTTCATCGCTGCCGATAACACGCACGATCTTCTGAATTCGTTCGTGGTATTCCTGCCGGATTGGTACATGCTTCCCCAAACGTGCCTTGCCATCGGATTGCCGGATAAACAGGAACAGGTAATCAGAAGCATTTTCGTTCTTCCTAACCTTTGGCTTTTTAACCGTCTTTTCATCCCTTTGCCCTGATACCTGTTTCTCACTTTGGATAGTTGAGATTAAAAAATCTTCGTCTATTTCTTCGGGATTGTATTGTTTCCGTGCCATGATTTTACAGTTTAATTGTTTGAAGAATTTCCGTTGCCAGCACATCAAGGTTACTGCCTTTCAGTAAAGTACTATGAGCCGGGAATAAGGTAGAACGAAAAACCGGCCTATGTCCCGAAGTAAGTTCACGCCGAAAACGTTTCGAATCAGGAACAAAGGTTCTCAGGATATTTAGACCCAGTTCGCCAATCACATTTTCATAAACTTCGTAGAGTTCGTTTTTCTCCCGCCCATCCACCATGTTCCAAATTAGGTACAGGCCTTTGATGTTGCTTTTCCCGACACTTACCAGGTTTTCGTTGAGCATGGTAGCGAACTTTAAGGTACTTTCCAAAACTACCCGGTCGGCGCTGACCGGAGAAAAGATATAATCCATCCCGGCCAGAGTTTTTACAACTCCTTTGCTGTTCAGTGTTCCCGGAAGGTCAAAGAAAATAATGTCAGGCTGAGAAGCAGCATTGTCGATAAGTTTTTCGGCAGTTGAAATAGCATCTTCGGGTAAACTTTTTTCAACCGGGTAGGCTTTTCGTTTCAATGCGGTAAAATGATTGTAAGCCATCTTTTTGTAGTAGTTATCCTTCATTACCTGCTCCATGTCGCGCCGGCGCATTTCAATAATGCTGTGTTGCGGGTAATCACAATCCACAACCGCGATTTCCAAACCTTGCACATAATGCAGGTAACTCGCCGTTAAAACGGTAAAAGCAGTTTTGCCCACACCTCCTTTTTGGGTGCTGAAAGCAATAAATAGTGTTTCTTTTTCCATTTTATTTAATTTATCGGTTAATGATGTTGTTGTTTTATCGTTTGCTTCTTCAATTAGTTCCCACGTTACTTCGTCAATTGAATTCCTGAACCACCGATTAAATACCTGTTTGAACATTTAAATGTTTAAGCGTTCGAACGTTTAAACACTTCGGCAAACCAACCTTTAATTATTGACCAATTGGAATAGCTGAACCGATGAATACCTGAATCCTTAACTCCCCATTTGAAAGAGTAGATATCCCCTTAATTATCCATCCTAATATTCCTGTTATAGTTCGTTGATTCATTTCACTAATCAGGCTTTCATACCCGCAAATGAAGGGATAAAAATCATCGAAAACCCGGTTTTAAAAGTGGCTGGAATTGTTTGGCTTTAACTGTCTGCTTTTGGCGTTTTTCAAGGTAATAATGAATCAAAACACTCCCTATACCTTTGCCCCCAGTAGAAAATAGCATCGAAAAATGACCTTGAATTATGGGACGACAAGCATTAAAAAATACCAACGCTGAAAGAGTGTGCATTGGCACACGGCAAGTTGTGTTTTGAGTAACTCAAAACGTTCCGGGTAACCCGGAACCACTTGCCCCGATGGGGGAAAATCGCCCTCCGAAGTCGGGGATTTTTTGAAAAGGGAAACGGATAAAGTTTAACGCTACAAAACAGGAAAAAATGACAATGAAAACAAGGAAAAAACATAAAGGAGGCCGGAGACCCAAATCAGACCCCTGCAAACACCGCTATGCGATTAGCCTGAACGATGAAGACAATGCCCGGTTTTTATCGCTGTTTGAAGCTTCTGGAATGGAAGTGAAAGCCCATTTTATCACAGCCTGCGTATTTGAAAAGCCGGTGAAAGTGGTAAAAATTGACAAAGGAACGATGGATTTTTACATGCGCCTGACCAATTTTTATGGACAGTTCCGGGCAATCGGGGTGAATTATAACCAGGTAACCAAAGCCATAAAAAACAATTTTTCGGAGAAAAAAGCTCTGGCATTTTTGAGCCAACTTGAAAAAGCAACACTAGACCTGGTTGCAGTCAACAAACAGGTAATGGATTTAACCCGTGAATTTGAAGAAAAATGGTTGCAAAAATAAGTTCAGGAAGTTCGTTGTACAGCGCCCTGGCATACAACCATCAAAAGATAAATGCCGGTGATGCAAAAGTGATTTTCACCAATAACATGATTGAGCCAAAGAATGGAAATTTCAGTATCGGGAGTTGCACCCGCTCATTTGAGCCTTACTTGCTGGCCAATAAAAAAACGGAAAATCCGGTTATCCATATCTCATTAAATCCCAACCCAAAAGACAAATTAAACGATGAACAGTTTGCTCAAATTGCAGACGAATACATGAAAAAGCTGGGTTACGGGAGTCAGCCTTTCGTTGTTTACAAGCACGAAGACATCAACCGCCATCATATTCACATCGTTTCGGTCAAGGTGGATGAAACCGGGAAAATGATTCGGGATAATTTTCAGCATCGTTTATCCATGCGGATTTGCCGTGATTTGGAACGAAAATATCGACTGGTTTCGGCCAATGAAAAACAAAAAGCAGAAGGTTGTTCATTAAAAGCAGTTGACCCGAAGAAAGGCAACATCAAACAGCAAATTGCCAATGTTGTGCGGCCTGTATCACGTTCATGGCATTTGCAATCCTTTAATGAGTACAAGGCTTTACTTTCCGTTTATAACGTGCAAGTTATAGAAGTAAAAGGAGAATACCGGGGAAAATTGTACACTGGAATCGTTTATGCCGCCTTAAACAAGAAAGGTGAAGTTTTCGGAACACCCATTAAATCCTCAAAGTTTGGCAAACAGGCCGGAAGTGATGCCATACAGAAACGGATTGAAAAGTCAAAAGAAACCATAAAAATCAACAGCCTCAAAGAAAGTCCGAAGGCATTTATTTCAAGAGCGTTGGCTTCGTGCAAAAGCAGAAAGGATTTTGAAAAACAACTTTCAAAGAACCAGATTTCAGTCTTGTTCCGTGAAAATGAATCGGGGCGTATTTACGGCGTAACCTTTATCGACCACCGGCAAAAATTTGTTTTCAATGGTTCGCGTTTGGGAAAAGACTTTTCTGCCAATGTCTTCGAGCAAAAATTCAATGGAATAGAACACGGCTCAGAACAGGAAAAGTCACCGGAATTTGTACCGCCCCAATCCACTTCGACTCCTGATCCAACATTTGAAAATTTATCCGGTTTACTGGCTATCGAAAACCGGGGAGAGAATTACGAAGAGGAAGCTTTTATACGAAGAATGAAAAGAAAGAAACGAAGAAAACGAAAACTATAAGCTATGCAAAACGAGGACGATGTAAGAAGCCTTGCCAAAATCATCGAACTGATCAGGGGTGTCAGCATCCTTGTTCTTGTCATCCATATCTATTGGTTTTGTTATGAATTCCTGGCGGAACGGGACGCAACATTATCAGTCATAGACAAAATTCTGCTGAATTTCCAGAAAAATACCGGACTGTTTTCTGTGCCAATCCGGACAAAGCTGGTGAGCTTTGGATTGCTTGCTATTTCATGCCTCGGAATTAGGGGCGTCAAAGCTGAAAAAATAACTTGGGGTAAAATATCAACTTTTCTGGTTTTAGGATTGACCTTGTTCTTTTTCAATGGTTTTATTTTAAAGCTCCATTATCCGTCGATCCTGAAATGTTCTGTTTATATGCTTTCCCTTGCTGCCGGGTATATTTTCCTGTTAAAAGCCGGGCTATGGATGAGCCGCCTGATAAAACACAACCTGATGGAAGATGTTTTTAACCGGAAGAATGAATCGTTTATGCAGGAAACCCGGTTGATGGAGAATGATTATTCGGTGAACCTGCCTACCCTCTTTGAACACAAAGGGAAAACCTATAGCGGATGGATTAATGTGGTCAATCCGTTCCGGGCAAGCATTGTTCTGGGTACTCCTGGAAGTGGAAAGTCTTACGCCATCATCAATAATTACATCAAACAGCAAATACGAAAAGGATTTGGCATGTATATCTACGATTTCAAGTTTGACGACCTGAGCGTTATCGCGTACAATACATTACTGAAAAACACGGACAAATACGGGCATCCGCCCAAATTCTACGTGATAAATTTTGACAACCCCGAACGGAGCCACCGGTGTAATCCGATTGCACCGGAATTTATGACCGATATTGCCGATGCTTACGAATCGGCTTATACCATCATGCTGAACCTGAACAAAACCTGGATTCAGAAACAGGGCGACTTTTTTGTAGAGTCGCCAATTATCTTACTCACAGCCATTATTTGGTACCTGAAGATTTACAAAGACGGAGAATTTTGTACTTTCCCTCATGCCATCGAATTTCTGAATAAGAAATACGCAGACATTTTCACCATTCTCACGTCGTACCGGGAACTGGAAAATTATCTATCCCCGTTTATCGATGCTTGGGAAGGCGGTGCGCAGGACCAGTTACAGGGACAAATTGCCAGTGCAAAAATCCCGCTTTCAAGGATGATTTCACCACAATTGTACTGGGTGATGTCAGGCAACGACTTTACATTGGATATCAATAATCCCAAAGAACCAAAAATACTTTGCGTGGGTAATAATCCCGACCGCCAGAATATCTATTCCGCAGCTTTGGGTTTGTACAATTCCCGGATTGTAAAACTGATAAACAAGAAAGGTCAGCTTAAAAGCTCTGTTATTATTGATGAGCTTCCTACGATTTATTTCCGTGGGCTGGACAATTTGATTGCCACAGCCCGAAGTAATAAAGTGGCTGTTTGTCTGGGATTTCAGGATTTTTCGCAATTGAACCGGGACTATGGAGATAAAGAAGCCAAAGTGGTGATGAATACCGTTGGAAATATTTTCAGCGGACAAGTAGTTGGCGAAACGGCCAAAACTTTGTCGGAACGATTTGGGAAAGTCCTTCAAAAACGGCAATCCATGACCATTAACCGACAGGATAAATCCACTTCAATAAATACCCAAATGGATACTTTAATTCCTGCTTCAAAAATCAGCAACCTGACTCAGGGTGTTTTTGTCGGGGCTGTTTCTGACAATTTTGAAGAACGCATCGAGCAAAAGATTTTTCATGCCGAAATAGTAGTTGATAATGAAAGAGTAGCGAAAGAAACTGCCGCTTATCAGCCCATTCCGGTAATTACAAACTTTACAGATGAAGATGGGAAGAATCATTTACAGGAAGAGATTGAATACAACTACCGGCGGATAAAAAATGAAGTGGCACAAATTATTATGGATGAACTGCAAAGAATAAAAAAGAAATAACAATGCTAATAAACCAATCAATAATAACAGATATAAAGGCCATTATCGTCCAGACGAAGGACAGGGCTATTCGTGCGATTGATCATCAGCGAACGTTGATGTATTGGCACATTGGCAAACGTATTTTTGAAGAAGAACAGGAAGGGAAAGACCGTGCAGCTTACGGAAAGTATCTCACCGAATACATCGCCGGAGAACTGGAACCGGAGTTTGGCAGTGGCTTTTCGAAACGGCAAATAGAATTGTTCCGGCAGTTTTACCGTACTTTTCCAGTTACGAATACACTGTATTCGCAATTGAGTTGGAGCCAATACAAGCTGCTGATACGTTTGGACACACCGGAGCAAAGGGAATTCTATATGGCAGAAACGATAAAGAATAACTGGACTGTACGCCAATTGGAGCGACAAATTTACAGCAACCTGTACGAACGCCTCCTGGTGGGTAACAACAAGGAAAGCGTGCTGGCGATAGCAAAAAAAGAAAAGTTACCCTCCGACGCCAAAGAGATTATCAAAGACCCGATGTTTCTGGAGTTCCTGGGATTGAAAAGGGAATCCTCCTACTACGAACGGGATTTGGAAACGGCCATTATCACCCATTTGCAAGAATTTCTATTGGAATTGGGCAATGGGTTTTCGTTTGTAGCAAGGCAAAAACGGATACATATTGAAGGTGATGAGTTCTTTGTGGACCTGGTACTTTATAACAGGCTGCTACAATGCTTTGTAATCATCGACTTGAAAACGACCAAGCTCACACACCAGGACCTTGGACAGTTGCAGATGTATGTCAATTATTACGACCGCATTGAAAAACTGCCACGGGAAAACCTAACCATCGGTATTTTGCTTTGCGCCAGTAAAAATGATGCTGTGGTGCGATTTACTCTGCCCGAAGGTCAAAAACAGATCTTTGCCAGCCAGTATAGACTTTACTTGCCAACAGAACAACAATTGTTGGATGAAGTAAATAAAGAGCTGGATAGTTTTGAAGAGAAATAAGATATGAACGAAAAATAGACTCCCTTATGATCATTAAGAAAAAAAGGTGAATTGGGGACTATTTCTACAAAATACTTTCTCTCAACATATAACCAATAACCGAACCTTTATTTATCAAATAGTTTAAAATAATTAATAAATCATTTTTGATTTTAACTTTAGACCTAATTCCTTCTCGATTAACATTGACATACTTTCTACTTAGTTTTTCCAAATAATAAATCGTATTTTCATCTGACTTGGCTTCAATTAAATTTCGATTTTTTTCTAACATCTTGGCGACCCAGAATATTCCCTCATTCGAATATGAGCTTCCTATTTTTTCTAATAGCTTTGAGATTGCATATAGAGCTGACGGACAATGTCCAAGTTTTTCAGAGATTTCTTTAAAAAAAATGCTATTCTCAGGTTTAAAAGTGTGCCACTCCTTTGCTGTATCTTTCCATGGATTTAATGCAAAAAGGTAACCTTTCACTATCTTATCTGTGTACCAATATTTATCACCATCTTTACACAGAGCTACTATTTTATCTTTAAGGAGGTACCACACTTTCCAAAAGTTATCATATGAATTTAACTTGTCCTCGGCAGAAATAAATTCTTCCATAAGATCGGCAATAGCTTCAGAATTATTGAAATTGTCAAGAAAAGGCTTTAAAATGTCTTCAATCTCATTAATGGGAGAGCTTAATACAAAGATTGATAATTTTCTCAAAAATCCGTGATGAGTTTGATACTCAACTTTTTCATCCCGATCCCTGCTTAATAATATTTTGCTAAATATGATGGATGTATATTTTACAAATTCTTTGTGTTTACTCTCTTTTGTTTTCAATGGTATAATTTGGAAAGCCGTATATAAAATATCTAAATCTGTTTTAAGAACCGAAGTGAGGTCGTATTGAACTTTGTTATTAGCTAAAATTTCTTCAAGTTCACCCTCATTTAGTTTAATGAATTCTTCTATTACCTTATTCTCATTTATCCTGTAAATACCATTTCTAAAATTTTCTTCTTTTTGCCCCTTCCAGAAAACTTCATATTTTGGAGCTAGTAATAAGTAGCCAAATAATAATGATTGAGCGTCACTATAATTGGTCTCCCATAATTTGTTGATTGCAATAGCGGCAAAACTGTTAAATCCTTCGCCAGCCACATTTATCTTATAATTCTTAAATAAAGTCGTTAATAATATCACTTTTATAATAACCCTATCCTCTGGGAACTCTCTCAAAAGAATTGGTAATACAGAAATAGCGGATTGGGTTCCGTCTGATACTTGATAACTGTAATTCTCTGTTAAGGTTATTGCCGCAACTTCAAGTATAATATCTTTACAAAAAACTTTTTCTTCCTTTGACAGTTCCGAAAAATGATCCCGCACAATTACAGAACAAACTTCTGTAGGAATAGAATCATTGAATAAGTGAAAATATCCGTCATTTGATTCATTTAAAGTCTTTACAATCTCTTTAACGTCGTCTAATGCTAATTTGGGATTCTTTTCGTATTGTTCATAGGCTTTGAATTTTTCATCGTTAAGTATCTTGTAGCTAGCCCATAACTTTAAGGCACTATATTTATGAGATTTGGAAATTTCGTTTAATCTCTCTTCATTATATTTAGCAAGGTCTGGCTCCATCTCAGGATTTAAATGAATTTCAAATCCCTCTTCAGTTTCTTTAAATGTAGGATTCATTTTTCTTTTATCAACCCTAGTAAGAAATGTCCTCCATACCTTATCGGAATCCGTTTCATCATTTTCGGGAGGTAACATTTTTATATATTCATCTAAAATGTTCCAAATCACCACTTGTCTTTCTCCCGCTTCTTCTTCAGTTATATCCATACTTCTAAAAAATTGATAATTAACCATTAGGTTCTCCAAAGACCAGGTTCTATGTTTCAGCTTTTTTGATTCAATTCTTTCATTTTGTAATAACTGGGCATTTTCGCCAGAGCCGAGGGGACACAATGTTGTATAGTCAAGCATAGCCCTATTAGAATCATATTTGAAAAGTTCTTTTGTTTTAAACAAAATCTTTGCAACATTAAAAGTCTTTTCTGGATAAGCGAGAACAATACTTGTAACCACCGCTGTAAGGGCAGCTGACTTTGAATTACGAAGAAGATAAATCAACCAACTTTCCAGGACGTTGGTGTCTGCATCTTTACCATATTCAAGAAAGATCTTTTCAAGTGCCATGAGCATAGACTCCAGTACTTCTGGTGCTACTTGTGATGCCCGATAAGTACACCATAATCGGATACTTATATATTGCTTAGCTGTGTTTTTGTCATCAAAATAAATTTCAATCTCTCCAACTTCGTCTTTATCTAATCCCGACTTATAATAAGACTCAGTTGATTTGTTAACAAAATCAATGATAAAATTTATCGTCTCTTTTAAGGATGATTTAAGGAGCCGATAAATAGGAGTTTGATATGCGCTTGAAGGAAAATATCTAAGCCGATCATCCTCTAATCCAAAGTATTGATCAACATCTATTCCTGAACGATAACTAAAATCACCCTTCCTTTTGGTGTATACCCAAAATAAATGAGCGAGTTGAATAACATGATTAGGTAATCCACCACTCACATTAAATGCGTACATCTTTGTTAAGATCGTCTTTGAAAGCTCATAGTATGGATCCCGATGATATTTCCATTTATTCAAAATTACTTTCTCAAAAATCTCTTTTAGCTCATCTTTTATTTCTTTAGCACCATGAACAATAGTTTTAATAAGTCGCTTTAAATCTTCTTTTTCTGAGAAAAAAACATCTTCATCAACTATATATTGATAATATTTCAATGCAATTAGGCTTGATTCCCTTGTGGTTATTCCCGTTTTGAATTTATCATTCCAATCAAAGATTACTGGCATAATGAATCCGATATTCTTTATTCCAATTGCTTCGATATTTTCATGTAAAAATTTGATTAGATTACCCCATCCTTGTCCTTTGGGCTTTGTTGTGACATACTCAAGTGAAAATATATCAGGTTGTTTAACTCCAAACAATTCCAAAAAGTCTTCATCAATTTCTTTACAAGCAATTTTTAGTAGAAAGGCAAACTTTTTTAGTAAACCAAAATCTTTTTCAAGCAATTTGTCCTTTAGAAAAACAAATAGTCTTTCGGAATAATTAGAAAGCAATGCCGACACTAAAATCTCATCTTTCCAAAACGATTGAATTTCAACGTCATTTAACACTTCTTCAATGAAATCCTTTATCTCACTATCCTCCATTAAAAGTTTTTCCGAAATCCAGTTCCTTAAGCTTCTCCGAAACGCGAGATTTGAACCTAATTCGTTAAAGAATTTTGAATTACTTTCTTTTTTTACAAATTGTATTTCGATATTTTTTTCTAAAGCCCATTCTTCATAAATATCGTGTGTTATAAAATAACCAGCCGTTTCGTAACCTAATAGGCCATCTTTCACTAATTCATCGTCTAAAATCGTCGAATCACAATCAGGATTTACAAAAAACTGTCCTTCTTTTGCCCTTTGATTAGCAACCTGCAAAAAACATCGTTCTCTAGATGGTTTTGATTTTTTTACAATCTTGCTCCAGAGTTTATTTTTAAAGTCAGAATAATCAATAGTTTCTGATTCTTCATTAAATTTTAGATATTCATTTAGATAAAAGGGATTTCTAATTAACTCCTTTAATTTCCTATCTGTTGGTAACGAAAAATTAAATTGTTGCGAGAGTCCCTCTAAATCAGAAAGTTCTATGTTTTTGACCTTGAAATTCAATGGAACAATTTCATATATTTCAAAAAATTGATAGTTTAAATCTTCGAGATAATTGTCCCTTGTTGTAAAGATGATTTTCCAATTATGAGAAATACAGGTCCTAAGAAATTCTTTGAAAGGATCGGTATTGGTCAAATCAAGCAATTTCTCTGAAGAATCTATTATTATGGTTTTATCTTTCTCTTTTTCATGAGCATCTAAAAAATCATCAATCGTATAATTGCTAAAAAAGTGATTTAAATTTCGTATCTCAAATTCAGAAGCTTTAAAAATATAAACTGGTCTTTCTGTTTTTACATGTTCAAAATAATTCTTGATTATGGCTGTTTTCCCAACACCACCAACACCGCTCAATATTGTAATCTGATCCGATTCTTTCAGGACTTTTATAATATCTTCTCTACTTATTTCAATAGTTTTATCACCAAACTTGATTTGGGTACGAATTTCCCCTAATATTCTTTCATTATGATTTTTTTGTTCGTTTAATAAATCAAATAAACTTCTATCCAGGGAAAAGAAGTGCTTTGCGATGGTCTTGTTTTCCTCTACAACAAAATGGGATTTAAAGAAATTTCCTGTATGGTTCCAATCAATCTCAACACCAATGCTTTTTGCTATTTGGTCGATTTCTTTTTTTGAGACAGGATCGTTCTGTTTTTTGCCTTGTCCCCAAACTTGATTTGTATAGAAAACAATCTTCGTTATTGAAGGAAAATCTTTCTTGCTACCCCTAACTAATTTGATAATTTTTGATTTATTTTGCGAAATAGTCGTGTCATAAAACTTGGCTTGCCACACAATAACCTCTTTGCCAACTGTTATCGGGTTGGTTTCAATATTTCGTTGATTAAAATATCCAAAGATTCCTAATGGTCTTTTGAATTCTTGACAAAAAAGTAGGTAGGAAAACCATTCAAAATTGTCATGAGGATTTTCACTAAATTTTGTTTTAAATATATTCCAGTCAGGTTTAATCATTAGCGTCGCATTTAGTTTTTTGATGAGTTACGTCAGTTGCAGAAATAACTATCAAATATAATTATTAACCAGAGATTTATTGGTGATATTAGTTGCCCAAAATTAACGTAGTGCAGGATATATTCATGAAGCCTGCATGAAATAATATTCAAAATCTATACTTCTCTTAACAATCGAATATTCAAACGCCACACCCACCCCCATCAACGCCAAACACGGCCACCTGTCCCGAATTAAGTAAAAACTCCGATACATTAGCTTTTAAATCATTAAAAAAAATGTATCATGGAACAAAAAACGAATGACCAGGATGTATTACTGGTAAAAGAAAAAAACGAGAGTAAATTGAAAGCCGTAATCGGTTTTGATAATGACGGCAAGTTAAAAACAGAGCCACCGAAACAAGCCAACTCAGCCAGTTTTTTAAAAATTGACGAAAATGGGTATGTGTTGCAAAATTTCTTCACTAATTTTCATCGTCAATACAAAAACCCAACAGATTTCCTTTTTTTCAAAGCACCGGCCAATCTTGTTGAGAAGACAGCATTTGACTTGGAAAAAATGCTGAAAGGACCGGAAAATAAGTCGAAAAAAGAAATGTTGGAAAAGCACGAAAACAAACCTGAAAATTATATCAGAAAGGATGAAAAACAAGAAAAACCAAACCTGATTGATGAAAACAAGGTGGATTGGGAACAACTGGAAAAGCTGGGTGTATCGAAAGATTTCCTGAAGAACACCAAAAATTTGGAGGCCATGTTAAACTTTCGGAAATCACCGGATTTAATCCCCATCACCATCAAAACAGATAATATTACCATTCGCACCGATGCACGACTGGCTTTCCGACAGGATGAAGACGGTAATTTTAAGGTGTCTGTCCATGCCGTACGGAACAAGCCCGAACTTGACCGCCCTTATTTTGGAGTTACGCTAACCGACGAAGACAAGAACAACCTGTTGCAAACCGGAAATGCCGGACGGATTCTTCATCCGCAATACAAAGAAGGGGAAACAACGCCGGTATTTCTTTCCATCGACAAACTGACCAATGAGCTTGTCGCCGCCCGCGCCGATAAAATAAATATCCCGGAAGAGATAAAAGGAGTAAAGCTGAATGAAAACCAGCGAAAAGAACTGGCGGAAGGCCGGCCCGCTTTTGTGGAAGGTATGACAGCCCGCAGCGGGAACGAATTTTCTGCCTGGTTACAGGTTGATGCAGACAAACGGGGTATCGGTTTTCGTTTCGACCAAAGGCAGGAACAAAAGCAAAATACGAATGACCAAAAACAGGTGCGTATTCCCAATTCCCTGCTCGGAAAAGAACTCACCGAAGAACAGCAGCAAAAACTGGAAAAACGCGAGACAATTTATGTTTCCGGGATGAAGGACAAGGAAGGCCAGGAGTTCAATGCCTACGTGAAAATTAACGATGAAAAAGGCAAGCTCGATTTTTACAAATGGAACCCTGACAAAGCCCAAGCCAGAGGGGCTGAAGTCACTCCCGACAAAAACAGCAAAACACAGGTAGCCGTTAATTCAGAGGGTAAAACCAATGAAGCGACCAAACATGTAAAAGAACCTTTGGCTATGGAGCAGGCCAACCCGACAGAGCAGCAAACAGTCAAACGAAACCGCTCAAAAAAACATTCAATGTAGCAGTTCACATGTAATTAAACCAAGGCGTTCAGGAAATGACCTGAGCGCCTTTTCAGAATTCAATTTTTAACATCTAAAATAAAAGAGCCATGAATAATAGCTATCAGGAATTGTCCTGGTTTAAATTGTTGCTTTTACATTTTTTATATGAAAGCCATCCCGAGTTAATTGATGATACAGATTTGCTGAATACCCGTAGCGACCTTGCTTCTAAAACTTATTCCGAAGCGGTGAAAAACGGGCACAGCCAGCTTGAAGCAGAGGAGCTGGCGCTCAAAGAACTTTATCGGGGCCTTCACTTCTCTAAACATGATACCTTAGTTACCATTCTTTGGAATGAATTCTCCAGGGAAATCCCCATGGGGCAGGCCAAAGAGTTAGCCATCAAACTGCTTCCCGAAGTAGATGGGATATTTTCAAAATATAGGTTAACCGATGAGTTCGCATTTAGCCCAGAGTTTAACGGTTTATATACCGAACTCACCGGGGAACTTTCAATCTGGGTCGAAGAGCATGAGCTTCAATAAAGAAAAACACCTTCGGGCAAATATTGATGCTATAAAATTGGTTTTTCAGCTTGAAAAGGAGGACCGAAGTCCGACAAACGAAGAGCAGGAAGCCCTGAAACAATATTCCGGTTTCGGGGCTTTAAAATGTATCCTCAATCCGGCGGAAAGCCTGTCTGACATTGTTCACTGGTCAAACTCGGAAGTCGGGCTGTTTCCACTTGTCTCAGAATTGCATGATATATTGAAAAGGAATTCCAAATCGGAGCAGCAATACAAACAGTATGCAGGCAGCCTGAAAAACTCCATCCTGACCGCCTTTTTTACCCCTCCTGAAATCGCACAGGTTCTTGCCGAAACATTAAACCAAAACCAAATATCTCCTAAAAGTTTTCTTGACCCCTCAGCCGGGTTGGGAGCTTTTATTTCATCGTTTAAAAATCAGAATGAAGGGCTTTCAGTAACGGGTTTTGAAAAAGATTTACTGACCGGTAAAATATTATCCAAATTGTACCCCGATGATAAAATCAGGACTACTGGTTTTGAGGAAGTTGAAAGCCGTTTCAATAATCATTTTGATTTGGTTTCTTCCAATATCCCCTTTGGCGATGTTGCTGCTTTTGATATTTCATTCCTGAAAAGCAAAGATAAAGTCAAAAGGCAGGCAGCCCAGAGTATTCATAACTATTTCTTTTTAAAAGGAATGGAAACGATTCGGGAAGGAGGAATTCTGGCTTTTATCACATCACAAGGAGTTATGAATTCTCCGAAAAATGAACCGATACGCCAGTGGTTAATGGATAACAGCCGGTTGGTTTCGGCAGCGCGTTTGCCCAATAACCTTTTTAGCGAATATGCAGGAACCGAAGTAGGCAGCGACCTGATTATCCTTCAGAAAGATTCAAATAAGAAGCAGTTGACACAAAAAGAGAAAGATTTTGTAAAAAGTGAGAAACTTTCAAGCGGAGTTTTAAATAACAACTACTTCAATGATTTTACACGAGTAGTTCACACCGAAGGATTTATCGACACTGACCCTTACGGAAAGTCTGCGCAGGTTTTTATTCATAAGGAAGAGGTAAACGGAATCGCTTCGGATCTAAGAAAAATGCTGGAAGCTGATTTCAGGGAAAAGCTCGATATCGGTTTATTTCACCAAGATAATTCCAACAACAAGATTATTTCTGTTTTGTCTCCAAACAAAACTGAGCAGAAGACAAAACAACCAGAACCTGAATTGACCCTCTACGACCTTTTTGGCCTTAGCCAGGAAGAACGCAGCCAACATAAACCAGCCAGGCGAAGAAATTCTGCAAAACCGATAAACAAACAGCTAAACCTGTTTTCACAACCGAACCCGGCAAATGGAAAACAGGCCAAGGAAATCATTTCCTCACTCCCAGAAATAAGACTATTTACAGGAAAATTATACACCCATCTCAAACCCGGTTCATTGGTAAAAGACCAAAACCAGCTTGGGTTTTTAAAAGAACTGGATGACAATACGGCAACATTGGAGCGGTTAAAACTAAACCCACGACAGGAAGGTAAAGCTTTGCTCTTTATCCAAATCAGAGATACTTATCATCAACTGTACAACAATGAGGCAGACAGTTTAAAGGAAGATACGGTGAACCGAAACCGGCTAAATGGCTATTACGATGATTTTACGCAGAAGTATGGAAATCTAAACGACCCCAAAAATCTTGGATTGTTGAAAATGGATTCCGGTGCCAACGAAGTGTTAGCTTTGGAGAGAGGGGAAAACGGGGAACTGGTAAAAGCCGATATTTTTAATCAGCCTGTTACTTTCAATGCAAATGAACTGAAACAGGTGGAAACTTCAGAAGAAGCGCTTGCCGCTTCACTGAATAGGTTTGGGGAAGTAAGAATGGATTACATGTTGTCCCTGCTGGACGAAAAGAGCCGGGAAGAACTGGTTCAGGAACTTCACGGACGGATATATTTTAACCCGCTCATTCAAAACTATGAAGTCTCTGATAAATTTATTGCGGGAAATGTTGTAGATAAAATCCAAAATATCGAAGATTATTTATCGCGACAACCCAATGACATTGCAGCACAGGAAGCATTAAAAACGCTTCAAAATTCGATTCCTGACCCCATCCCTTTTGAAGAACTGGATTTCAATTTTGGTGAACGGTGGATTCCTGTAAACATTTACAGTCAGTACGCTTCTCACCTGTTTAAAACCAGCGTTGATATTCACTATTCATCTTCTGTTGATGAGTTTTCGGTAAAAGCCCCGTTCACCAACGCCAATATCTATGAGAAGTACGCGGTCAAATCTCAAAGCCGCCTGTATGACGGCATTGCCTTGATGAAACATGCACTTGTAAACACGACACCCAATATCACCAAAAAGATTATTGTTGACGATAAAGAGGTAAAAGTCAGGGACAGTGAAGCCATCCAATTGGCTAATAGCAAGATTGATGAAATACGAAACGGATTTACTGATTGGCTGAACGAGCAAAGCCCTGAATTCAAACAAAACCTAGCAGGATTATACAATTCAACCTACAATTGCTATGTTCGACCAAAATACGATGGTTCTCACCAGACTTTTCCAGGCCTTGATTTAAAAGCATTGGGAATACCCAACCTTTATTCCAGCCAGAAAGATGCTATCTGGATGTTGAAACTAAACGGAGGTGGTATCTGCGACCATGAGGTAGGCTCAGGCAAAACATTGATTATGTGCTGTGGCGCTTATGAGATGAAACGTTTGCAACTGGCAAATAAGCCCATGATAGTCGGGTTAAAAGCCAATATTCATGAAATCTCACAAACTTTCAGAACAGCATATCCCCATGCCAAAATTCTCTATCCTGGGAAGCAAGACTTTAGCCCGGCAAAACGGGTAAAGATTTTCAATGAAATCAAAAACAACTCATGGGATGCAATCATACTGACCCACGAACAATTTGGAATGATACCACAGTCGCCGGAAGTGCAAAAGCAGATTTTACAGGCAGAACTGGACAGCGTGGAAGAAAACTTGGATATAGTCAGGAAACAGGGAGGAGAAGTTTCACGGGGAATGCTGAAAGGTTTGATAAAACGACAGCAAAACCTTGAAGTAAAATTGAAAACCATCACACACGATATTGAAAACAGGAAAGACGATGTGGTGGATTTTAAAATGATGGGGATAGACCATCTGTTTGTGGACGAAAGCCACCGGTTCAAAAACCTGATGTTTAATACCCGTCACGATAGGGTTGCCGGGATGGGAAACCCACAGGGAAGCCAACGTGCCTTGAATATGTTGTTTGCCATTCGTACCATACAAGAACGCACCGATAAAGATTTGGGTGCAACTTTTTTATCGGGTACCACTATATCCAATTCATTAACTGAGTTATTCCTTCTGTTTAAATACCTCCGTCCAAAAGAACTGGAACGCCAGCGGATTAAAACCTTTGATGCCTGGGCCGCTGTTTATGCAAAGAAGACAACCGATTATGAATTTTCGGTAACCAATGAAATCGTACAGAAAGAACGCTTTCGGTATTTTATCAAAGTTCCGGAACTGGCAGCATTTTACAATGAAATTACGGATTACCGGACAGCGAAAGATATTGGCATCGACCGGCCTGAAAAAAATGAAATCCTGCATAACATTCCCCCCACCCCACAACAGGAAGAATTTATTCAAAAATTGGTTGCATTTGCCAAAAACGGTGATGCAACAATCTTGGGTAGGGCGGCGCTATCGGAACGCGAAGAAAAAGCAAAAATGCTGATCGCTACCGACTATGCCCGCAAAATGTCACTGGATATGCGGATGATAAGCCCACACTATGATGACCACGTCGATAACAAGGCCTCACATTGTGCTGCCTGGATAGCTTCCTATTACAAACAGTACAACGATTACAAAGGAACCCAGTTTGTATTTTCAGATTTGGGCACTTACAAACCGGGAGAGTGGACACCATACAGCGAAATAAAACGAAAGCTGATTGAAGACCATCATATTCCAGCCCATGAAATACGGTTTATCCAGGAAGCCAAAACTGAGAAGGCCAGAAAAAATATTATTGAAGCGATGAATGAAGGCCGCATCCGTGTACTGTTTGGTTCTACAGATATGTTGGGAACCGGTGTGAATGCCCAAAAGCGGGCGGTTGCCATTCATCATCTCGATTCTCCCTGGAGGCCATCGGATTTGGAACAAAGGGAAGGCCGGGCTATCCGAAAAGGGAATGAGATAGCCAAGTTTTTTGCAGAAAACAAAGTGGACGTAATTATTTATGCGGTAGAGAAAAGCCTGGATTCTTATAAATTCAACCTCTTGCATAACAAGCAACTTTTTATCCGCCAGTTAAAGACAAACAGCTTAGGGAAAAGAACCATCGATGAAGGCAGTATGGATGAAAAATCTGGCATGAATTTTTCCGAGTATGTCGCCATTCTTTCCGGCAACACTGACCTGCTTGAAAAAGCCAAACTGGAAAAACAAATCACTGCATTGGAGAGCGAAAAGCAAGCGTTTAATCGAAGTAAATCTTCTGCCCGCTTCCGGTTGAAAGATATTCAGCAAAGCATTGACTCAAACAATAAAATGATTTCGAGAATGCAAAAGGATTGGGATTTACTTAATAGCAAGACCAAGAGGGATGATACGTGTAGCATTCTGAATCCGGTCCAACTGGATGGAGTAAAAGGCTCAGAACCAAAAGATATTGGAATAAAACTGAATGAGATAAACGAAAGCGCCCGAACGAATGAGGAATACAAAAAAATCGGGCGACTGTATGGATTTAATCTTCTTGTTAAAACAGAAGCGAGTATGAAGGATGGTTTCGATTTTACAGAAAACCGGTTTTTTGTGGAAGGTGAAAGCGGAATAAAATACACTTACAACAATGGGCACATCGCCAAAGACCCGAAACTGGCATCAACCGGCTTTCTAAAAGCTTTAGAGCGTATTCCGGTTTTAATCGACAATCACGAAAGATATACCGAAAAAGCCGTCAAAGATATTCCGGTTTTGGAAGAAGTGGTAACCTGCCAATGGCGAAAGGAAGATGAACTCAAAAGGTTGAAAAGTGATTTGGCTGCTTTGGATAGAAAAATTCAGATGACAATTGGAGAGAATTCAGTAAATACAGAGATGCAAAACAACAAGACAATTTCTCAAAATTCCAATACCTCCAATGAAAAAAGGGCGGTTGAAATATCTGAGCCCAAAGCAAAATTCAGAGTCTGAAACTGCAGCAAAGAATTCATTTTTAGATTTAATAGTTTGCATTTGATATTACAATCTTCTGTGTCAAATAAAAAATCCATTTCATTTTCAAAAAGCATTTACAAATACATTGATCTTGACAGGGTAAATAAATATTGTCGTTTGGGGACGCAACCTTTTTGCTTTTATCTCAATCTAAAATATGGCTCACTAAAAAACTAATTATCATGATACGAATAAACGGATTAATAAGATTAGCCTTACTGGTATTTGTTGCATTGATGTGGGGTTGTTGGAATGATGAAGATACATTTGACAAAAAAACGGCAAGTGGTAAAACAAGTCTTTTTGAAGAGGTAACTGAACCAGAAACAAGTACAGGCCCGGAAGGGGGCTATCTATCTTTATCTGACGCATCCTCCGGGTCTTCCGGTGGAAGGTCAACGACAAGTACAGGCGATTGGGGAGGCGGAAATCCAAACGGGCAATTCGAACCGGGGATTTTAACTGCAGGCGAATGGAACGACCTCTATAACTGGGATTTTTGGAATAATCTGTTGAATAATCAGGAGTATTATGAGGATGTAAATAAATGGAACCTCAAAGAAATAAAAAGGTACAGTTTTGTGGTTGCAGATAAAAATGACGGATTGGTTGCAAACGCCGAAGTCAGGCTCCTATCCGGTGAAGTAGAAGTTTGGAAAACCAAAACAGATAATAAAGGGAAAGCCACATTATGGTCGGATTTGGACCTTGACGGACTAACTGCCCACGTTAAGTTTGAAGATACTGAAGAGATTGTAGAAGCTTTAGATTATTCCAGGGGCATAAACAAAGTGTACCTGAATAAAACGATAGAAAACAGAAAAATAATTGATATCTATTTTGCAGTTGACGCAACCGGTTCAATGGGCGATGAAATCAACTATTTAAAAGCGGAATTAAACAATGTAATTGAACGGATAAAACAAAACAATCCTTCGTTGGAGATGCGTTTTGGATCGGTGTTTTACAGGGATGAAGGAGATGAATATGTAACCCGCCCTTTCAATTTCACAACTGATGCAGCGAGCCTGATTTCCTTTATATCAGACCAGTCTGCCAATGGTGGGGGCGATTTCCCCGAGGCTGTACATTCTGCCCTGGATGTTGCCATTACACAAAATTCATGGAATGATAATGCTTCTGCACGTATATTGTTTCTGTTACTGGATGCTCCGCCACACTACACGCAGGAAGTTATTTCAAATTTGGAATTAAATTTAATTAAAGCTGCAGAAAAAGGTATTAAAATAAT
>SWCA01004626.1_pt1 | contig 20794 bp, 17 predicted proteins | sample 4692961 | NCBI WGS metagenome assembly SWCA01 (sample SAMN10267275, study PRJNA491770) | bioreactor metagenome | isolation source: DHS bioreactor inoculated with | place: Japan: off Shimokita Peninsula
GTCGTTCTAATTTGTGTGCTATCTCTAACTTCGAGCGTACACGCCCAAGATACTGGAGAAGCTCTGTTCCAATCTACATGTATTGCTTGTCATACTATTGGAGAAGGAAGATTAATTGGTCCTGATTTGAGTGGTGTATATGAAAGAAGAGAAATGGCATGGCTCATAGAGTTTATTCGTTCATCGCAAAAAATGATTAAAGGAGGAGACTCGCTGGCCGTGGCCCTTTTTGAGGAATACGGTAAAATTCCGATGCCCGACAATAATTTTGGAGACGATGAAATATTGAGTATTCTCGATTACATTAAAGAAGTTGATTTGGCTCTTTCTAACGAACAAAGTAGCAATGTGTCGGCTCAAGATAAACCTGTTCAAACCATCACAATATCTTATCCACCTGAGTTAGTCGAAAAAGGGAAATCCCTATTTTATGGCTATGAAAAATTCTCCAATGGCGCTTCTTCCTGTAATGCCTGCCACTTCATCCAAGATGAATCCATAATTGGTGGAGGGAAGTTGAGTCTTGATCTCACAAAGTCTTTTGAAAGACTGGGGGAACCTGGAATTAAAGCCATACTGACAAATCCTCCCTTCCCAGAAATGAGTATAGCTCTTCGTAATAAAAGCCTGACAGACGATGAGAAAGAAGCCATTACGGCAATGCTTCAGTTTGCCAACAATCACTACGGCAATGCTCCTAACCGCCTGCATGACGGACTCATCTTTATTGTATTAAGTTTCGTATGTGCCATGTTTTTTTTGGTTTATCTCTATTTGTTTTTCGACTATCGTAAAATTCCTAAAGCATAAAACAGCTACCTGTTAAAAACAACATAAAACCTAAAATATGAGCTGGATCAAAGACATGATATCGCCTAAAACCCGCCAATGGGAAGAGTTTTACAGAAACCGCCATCAACATGACAAAACCGTACGAAGCACTCACGGTGTGAATTGTACAGGAGGATGCAGTTGGAACATCCATGTTAAAGACGGTATCGTGGTTTGGGAAACACAGGCACTCGATTATCCGCTTCTTGAAGATTCGCTGCCCCATTATGAGCCACGTGGTTGCCAAAGGGGTATTTCATTTTCATGGTATCTGTACAGCCCGGTCAGGGTAAAATACCCCATGATCAGGGGTGCGCTGATTGATCTCTTCAGGGAAGAAAAAGCAAAAACCGGCGATGCAATGCAGGCGTGGCAAAACATTCAGCAGGATCCCGTAAAAAGAAAACGCTATCAAAAGGCCCGCGGAAAAGGTGGATTACGTAGAATTAGTTGGGATGAAGCCCTCGAAATTATTGGAACAGCCAATATTTATACCGCCAAAAAATATGGCCCCGATCGGGTGGTGGGCTTCTCTCCCATACCGGCCATGTCGATGATGAGTTTTGCCGCCGGATCGAGATTTCTTCAACTCTTTGGCGGGGTAAACCTGAGCTTTTACGACTGGTATTGCGATTTGCCCAACTCCTTTCCCGAAATATGGGGTGAACAAACCGATGTAGGTGAGAGTGCCGATTGGTACAATTCGAAATTCGTTGCAGTAATGGGCGCCAATTTAGGAATGACCCGTACCCCCGATGTACATTTCTTCGCGGAATCACGACACAACGGAACCAAAACAGTAGTTTTTGCTCCCGATTTCAACATGGTTGCCAAATATGCCGATCAATGGGTTCCGGTACACGCCGGCCAGGACGGTGCTTTCTGGATGGCAGCAACTCATGTGATCCTCAAGGAAGCCCATTACGAAAAGAAAATTCCCTATTTCCTGGAATACACAAAAAAATATTCTGATGCTCCTTTTTTAGTTGAATTGCAAGCTGAAGGTGAAAACTACGTACCCGGAAGACTCATCAGGGCCAACATCATAGAAAAATATAAAAACATTGAAAACGGGGAGTGGAAATTTCTGAACATCGATGAAAATACCGATGAATGCATCTGTCCATCAGGTAGTTCAGGTCATCGATGGCAAGATAAAAAAGGAAACTGGAACCTGCAATACAACGATGGCGAAACGAACATTGACTATAGCCCCCTGCTCAGCCTGATCGATAAAAATGAAGAGATTCTGCAGGTCGATTTTACTTATTTTGAACAAAAGCAGACAGTAAAACGAGGAGTTCCGGCTCGCTATCTTAAAACCGACAATGGAACCCTTGCCTATACAACAGTATACGATTTGCTGATGGCACAATACGGAGTCGACCGCGGGTTGGATGGTGCATATCCTTCGGCTTACGACGATGCTTCAGCAGCCTACACCCCTGCCTGGTAGGAAATTTACACCGGGATCAGTGCTGGTACGGTACTTCAGTTTGCAAGGGAATGGTACCATACAGCAGAAGTCACCAAAGGAAAATGTATGGTCATCATTGGTGCCGGGATCAACCACTGGTACCATAGTAACCTGATTTACCGTTCTGCTACCATGGCCCTGATTTTGACCGGTTGTATCGGCGTTAATGGTGGTGGAATGAACCACTATGTGGGGCAGGAAAAACTTGCCCCGGTTGATTCATGGAGTACCATCATGTCGGCTAAAGATTGGAAAATACCAGCCAGAATGCAGCAAGCTCCAATTTGGCATTATATTCATTCCGATCAGTGGCGTTACGATGGAAATCAGGCCGATTACAATTCCGTTCCCAAAAACAGTTTTTCGTCTCAGCATTCAGCCGATCTGGTAGCCAAATCGGTACGTAACGGGTGGATGCCCTTCTACCCGCAATACAATAAAAATCCGCTTCACATTACCGATGAAGCGAAAAGAGAAGGAAAAACCGACCTGAAAGGTATTCAGGATTTTGTCATCAATCAGTTAAAATCAGGCGACTTAAAATATTCGGTGAATCAACCCGACGAGGAAGAAAATTTCCCCCGTGTGTGGTATATCTGGAGAGGCAACGCCCTCATGTCGAGCGCCAAAGGACATGAATATTTTCTGAAACACTATTTGGGTACCCATCATAATGAAATATCCGATGAAGTTGCCAAAGAATTTGTAAAAGAACTGGAATGGAAAGAAGATGCTCCGCAAGGAAAGATGGATTTGGTGGTAGATTTGAATTTCAGAATGGACACCTCTGCCCTGTATTCCGATATCGTGCTTCCTGCTGCATCGTGGTACGAAAAGGCCGATTTGAACAGTACCGATATGCACTCTTTCATTCATCCCCTGTCAGCTGCAATTCCTCCGGTTTGGGAATCTAAAACCGACTGGGCTATTTTCCGCGAAATTGCCAGGATAACCAGCGAGGTGGCCCAAAAGCACATGCCCGAACCAATTGTTGATCTTGTCAATCTGCCCATTAACCACGACACTCCGGGTGAAATAGCGCAGCCCAACATCAAGGATTGGTTTACCGGAGAATGTGAGCCTGTTCCGGGAAAGAGCATGCACAACATAGTTACGGTTGAAAGAGATTATTCCCAGTTATACAATAAATTTATCAGCCTGGGCGACAATGTGCGAAACGGTATCGGAGCGCATGGTACATCATTCATGGTAGATGATTACTACGATCAAATGCTCTTGGGTGACAAACGGCTGAACACCATCAGCGGTAAGACCTATCCTTCTATCAAAGAAGATGTTGAAGCCATTGATGTTGTCTTGCTTTTATCATCATTAACCAATGGGAAGCTTAGTGAAAGAGCCTATCGTACTGCTGAAAAAAATACCGGTCTCGACTTGAGTAAACTCCGGCCAGCCAACAACGAAGCATCGGTCACCTATAAGGATTTACAGGCTCAGCCTCATCGTTTGCTCAACTCGCCCATTTGGTCAGGCCTCACGGAAAATGGCAGAGCCTATTCTGCATTTTCGTTCAACATTGAGCATCTGGTACCATGGCGCACATTAACCGGCCGGCAGCACCTTTATCTCGACCATGAAGGTTATATGCTCTTTGGGGAAAACCTGCCCACATACAAACCTTCACCACGACCTGAACTGTATGGCGATTTGAGGAAAACAATCAACGATGGCACAGGCAAACTGCTGAATGTCCTCACTCCTCACGGAAAATGGCACATTCACTCTACCTACGGCGACACCCTGCGTATGCTCACCCTTTCGCGGGGAATGGAACCATGCTGGATGAGTGAAAAGGATGCCGCAGAGTTGGGAATTAAAGACAACGATTGGGTTGAAGTTTTGAACGATAACGGGGTTTATTGTACAAGGGCCTGTGTTAGCTCACGGATTCCTTCAGGTATATGTATTGTTTACCATTCGCCAGAACGCACCTATTCTGTTCCGAAATCTCCGAGCCGGGGAAATCGCAGGGCTGGTGGGCACAACAGTTTGACACGAGTGCATTTGAAGCCGAATCTGCTGGTGGGTGGCTATGGTCAATTCTCGTTCCACCTCAATTACTGGGGGCCTGTAGGCGTTAACCGCGACACCTTTGTTTTGGTAAAGAAAATGGAACAGGTAAATTTTTAACACGCAAAAACTTAAACGAATGAAAAATATCAGATCACAAATATCAATGGTATTTCACCTCGATAAGTGTATTGGATGTCATACCTGTTCCATCGCCTGTAAAAACATTTGGACCGACCGGAAAGGGGCTGAATACATGTGGTGGAACAACGTAGAAACCAAACCCGGTGTTGGTTTTCCCCGTGGTTGGGAAAATCAGGAAACCTTTAAAGGCGGTTGGGAAAAAAATGGTGATAAAATACAGCTGAAAGGTGTCGGAAAAGTGAAAGGACTTAAAAAGATTTTTCACAACACCCACATGCCTACCATGGATAACTACTACGAGCCTTGGAACTATCAATACGAAAAATTATTCGATGCACCCGAAGGCGATGATCAGCCAACTGCTGAACCCGTTTCGATGATTACCGGGGAAAAAATGACACCACAGGCCGGTCCCAACTGGGACGACGACCTGGGGGGCTCGATGGAATATGCCCGCAAGGACGTGAACCTGAAAGATTTGTCACCAGCCGAACAGGAAACCATGTTCCAGCTCGAAAGAATGGTCATGTTCTATCTGCCCCGCATTTGCAATCACTGTTTGAACCCTGCCTGTGTAGCTGCCTGCCCTTCGGGAGCTTTTTACAAACGGGGTGAAGATGGCATTGTTCTGGTTAATCAGGAAAAATGCAGGGGTTGGCGGATGTGTATCACAGCCTGCCCTTACAAAAAAGTATATTTCAACTGGAGTACAGGAAAATCTGAAAAATGCATTCTTTGCTATCCACGCCTCGAAACCGGACAAGCACCTGCTTGCATGCACTCCTGTGTCGGACGGATCAGGTATCTGGGAGTGATGCTCTATGATGCCGATAAAATCAAGGAAATTGCTTCGTGCGATGAAAAAGACCTCGTTCAAAAACAGCTTGATATTTACCTCGACCCCAACGATCCGGAGGTGATAAAAGCAGCTAAAGCCTGTGGAATTGCCGATTCAACCATCGAATCGGCTCAAAAATCACCGGTATGGAACTATGTAAAAGAATGGGGAATTGCCTTACCGCTGCATCCCGAATTCCGCACCTTACCAAATTTGTTCTATGTGATGCCACTGCTTCCGGCAATGGCTCAAATCAACGAAGACAATAACTACCATACGGCCAGCTCGGCATTGTGGGACGATATGAAAAATCCACGCTTGCCCCTCAAGTATCTGGCCAGTATTTTCAGTGCCGGCAATGTGGATACGGTTGCAAACATCCTTGAAAAACTCATGACTGTAAGATTACACCGCCGGGCTGTTACTGTTGGCGATCTTAACCAGGACGATGTTGATTTGGCAATGAAAAATGCCGGATTATCTGTTGACTTGTGTAACGCGATCTATCGGCTAACTTCGTTGGCCCGTTATGAAGAACGATTTGTAATTCCTCCGGCACACCGCGAAGAGGCCATCGAAATGATGGAAGAAACGCACATCCACAAAGGAAATACAGGCTTTGGATTCATGGATAAACCAAAAAGAGGATTGTAAAATGAGTAAGTTAAATCATTATAATGCGCTGGCTGCCCTGTTCAGCTACCCTTCGGATGCATTGGTCACTTATTTCGATCATTGGATAGAAATCGTACAAAACAAGGTTCCAGATAAGAAAAAACTGCTGGATGATTTCATTCATCACATTCAAAACAAAACACTTGCACAACAGCATGAATATTACATTGCAACCTTCGATGTTCAAGCCGTATGTTTTTTAGACATTGGCTATGTGCTTTACGAGGAAGATTATAACAGAGGGGTATTTCTGGCCAATATGAAAAATGAGCAACGTAAAGTGGGGAACGATTGCGGAAGTGAACTCCCCGACCACTTACCCAACATGCTTACACTGTTACCCAAACTGAAAGATGAAACTTTTGCCGAAGAACTTATTGTTTCGATGATGATGCCTGCAATTGAAAAAATGATCGCCTCATTTCAGAAATCATCAAACGTGTACAAGGGTATGCTCGAAATACTTTGGTCAATCATGAACAACGATTTTCCGGATTCAGCCTTCGAAAAATTCAATTTCAGTACGCAGGAAAAGGCGAAATCTTTCGAATGTTTACCGCAATGGCAGAATATTAAATGAACATGCAACAAAAACGATGAATTATGGAAGGAATAATCATTTTTATTGTACTCCCCTATCTGGCTCTTCTTACTTTTTTGTTTGGAAGTATTTACAGGTACAAATACATGGGATTTCAGGTTTCTTCGCTTTCAAGTCAATTTCTTGAAAGCAATCAGTTGTATTTTGGCAGCCGTCCGTTTCATTGGGGGCTTGTATTTTTGTTTTTCGGTCACCTTGCTGCCTTTCTGATTCCTCATTCTGTTTTGGCATGGAATCAAGCTCCTGTAAGATTATACATTCTTGAAATATCAGCAGGCGCATTTGGACTTTTAACATTAGCCGGACTCATTCTATTAGTCGTCCGCCGATTCCAAAGCAAGAGACTCCATGCAGTGACAAGCAAAATGGATGTTTTTCTCTATCTGCTGCTTTCAACCCAAATTATTACAGGACTTTGGACCGCCTTCTTCTATCGTTGGGGTTCTTCGTGGTTTGCCTTGGTTTTAGCACCATATTTACAATCAATTTTCAAGTTTAATCCTGATATTGTCGCAGTGAGCCAACTCCCTCTTGTTATACAAATTCATATAGTTTCGGCGTTCATAATGGTTGGAATGATCCCGTTCACTCGTTTAATGCACTTTCTTGTATATCCCCTTGCATACCTATGGAGACCATACCAGTTGGTAATTTGGAATTACAGAAAGCAAAAAGAAAATTATTAGTTTTACCAAATGCTAAAAGACAGGTTCAACAGGGTACACAGCTATCTTCGCATTTCGTTGACAGACAACTGCAATTTTAGGTGCACGTATTGTATACCTGATAATAATATACAATGTATGCCGTCAAAACAATTGATGCAACCTTTTGAAATTGAAGAAATAGCAAAAATTTTCGTAAATCTCGGCGTAAATAAAATACGCCTTACTGGTGGTGAACCGTTAATACGGGCTGGCATAGAAGAAATTATAAGTCGATTGGCAAAATTACCCGTAGAATTAACACTAACGACCAATGGATCAAGATTGCATAATTTTATCCATCTATTCAAGGAAACGGGTATAAAAACGGTGAATGTAAGCCTGGATTCGCTAAAACCAGAAAGTTTTGCCCAAATTACCCAGCGGGATGCTTTCAGTCAAGTTTGGAATAATATCCTTCTACTAATAGAAAATGGCATAAAGGTGAAGATTAACACTATCTCCCTGCCCAACACCGTAGAAAATGAACTGTTTGATTTTGTTGACTTAACACGTGTCCTGCCCTTACATATAAGATTCATAGAATTCATGCCTTTTTCTGGCAACCAATGGAATAAAAATAAAGTAATCACGGCACAGCAAATATTGGACAAAGTACAACAGGATTATGACATCGTGAAGTTGAAAGACGGGCCACATGCCACAGCCAAGAAGTATAAAGTGATTGGTTACCAAGGCACAATAGCTTTTATTACGACGATGAGTGACCATTTTTGCGGGGAATGTAATCGTATAAGACTTACTGCCGATGGTAAAATAAAAAACTGTATTTTCGGAAAAGACGAAATTGATATTTTAGGAGCATATCGTGCGGGTGCATCAATTGAAACTTTTATCAGGGAGTCTATTGATAAAAAACACGAGGCAATGGGAGGGCAATTTGTTAATGGCTACAATCGAATCGATCCTGAAGCTATTAAAAATCGGAGTATGATTCAAATTGGAGGATAAAATGTATGATTTCAGTAAATGAAGCACGAAAGATATTATTGGACAACACAGAGAGGTTTAGATCAGTTAAGACGAACATCGGGCATGCCTTAGGAAATGTAGTAGCTTGCCCGGTGATTTCGCCTATTGATGTTCCCTCTTTCGATAATTCAGCTATGGATGGATATGCAATGGCCTATAACAGTTTTCAAGACCACTGGCAATTGGTGACAGAAATACCTGCTGGTTCAATGAAGACAGTGCATTTGAACAAAGGAGAAACAGCTCGCATTTTCACAGGATCTCCTTTACCTTCAGGTGCTGATACCATCATCCCGCAAGAGCTGGTCGAGCGAAATGACACCGAAATTTATTATCTGCAAAGTGGGATTAAAAAAGGCGCTAACGTGCGACGAAAAGGAGCCCAGGTTAAAGCCGGAGATGTGGTAATGGAAGCAGGCACTCTGCTCACCCCAGGAGGAATTGGATTATTGGCATCAGTCGGTGTTTCAGACGTTGACATCTTCTCTTCCCCCATGGTATCAGTAATTGTTACGGGCAGTGAACTGGTGGAAGCCGGACAGCCTCTGAAATATGGTTCTATATACAACAGCAACGGACCGATGCTCAAAGCCTCATTGAACCAATTGGGAATATGTGACATCCACGGTGTTCAGGTGCAGGATGATGAAGAAAAACTGTACCAGAGCATTAAATTGGCACTTGAAAAAAGTGATGTGGTAATCATCAGTGGCGGTATTTCGGTGGGTGATTACGATTTTGTGAAAACAATTCTGTCCGATTTAGGCATTGAAGAACTATTTTATAAGCTAAAACAGAGACCGGGAAAACCTTTTTATGCCGGAAAAGTCAACCACAAGTGGATCTTTGCGTTACCAGGGAACCCGGCATCAGTATTGAGTTGCTTCAACCAATTTGTTAAACCTACTTTGAAATTTGGATTGGGACACGAAAACGTATGGCAACCCGATACCGTGCTCCCGTTGGCCGACAGCTGTCAAAAAAAGAAAGGATTTACCTTCTTTATGAAGGCCATTCAGGACGCTGGACAGGTTCGTTTATTAAGCGGGCAAGAATCGTTTAACCTTAGGGCATTTTCAGAAGCCAATTGTTTTGTCGAACTTGACGAGGAAGATGAATTTATTGAAGCTCAAGCCCTAGTCAAGGTTTACAGGTTATGAACTTACTACTAACAACCGATTATTCAGCCGGGATTTTGCTTTTTCTGCTGTTACCGTTGGCCGCTTTCTTTTATGCATCAGTCGGACATGGAGGTGCAAGCAGCTATTTGATGTTGTTAGCCCTTTTTAATTTCCCTCTGATTCAAATCCGCCCTACAGCCCTTATTTTAAACATGGTGGTCGCCGGTTTTGCGTTTCTGTCATATCGAAAGACCTGTAGGTTCCGACATGAGATCTTCTGGCCACTTGTGTTATTTTCTGTTCCGGCAGCCTACCTCGGAGGAACCGTTATGGTGGATTTCGTATGGTATAAAAAAATATTGGGCTTGGTATTGCTTTTTCCCATAGCCCGTTTGTTAAACTTGTTTCCTGTTAGTATCAATGTAACTATCAAGCAGCAATTTTGGATGGCTCCTGCTCTGGGTATCTTTATCGGTTTCTTATCAGGACTAATTGGTATTGGTGGCGGAATTATTCTTTCGCCAGTTTTGCTCATTATGGGGTGGACCTCCATTCGCGAAACAGCTGCTCTGAGTGCCCTTTTTATTTTCGTAAACTCTGTAGCAGGATATGCTGGAGTCAGGGCCTTTGATGTACCTATCACTCCAGAACTCTGGCTTTTGATGCCAGGCACCATTCTTGCCGGCATGATTGGTGCCTGGTATGGAGCCTACCGGTTCAATGTTAAAACACTCCGATATCTGCTAACCACGGTGTTAATTTTTGCTTCTATAAAATTATTACTCACATGACCATAAGAAATAAAATGCTTAAACTCAGAATTTTTGGCATGCTTGCTGAAACAATTGGCCAAAGCAGCATGGATATTCCGCACATAGTGGATACGGAGAGTTTGACGACCTTCCTACTGGAAAAATATCCGCAGCTGAAAAACGTAAAATTCACTCTTGCTGTAAACAAGCAGTTGATACATAAAAACACACTTTTGCAAGCAAATGCAGAAATTGCTTTACTTCCTCCTTTTTCTGGAGGTTAACAATTAGATAATGGAGCGTTTTAACAGACAAATAAAATTGCCTGAACTTGGGCAGAACGGACAGCAAAAATTACAATCAGCAAAAGTGCTGGTAGCAGGAGCAGGCGGTTTAGGCTGTCCCGCTATTCTTTACCTTGCTGCTGCTGGAGTTGGAACCATTGGTATTGCTGATGGCGACTGCATTTCTGTTTCCAACCTTAACCGTCAGATCCTTTTTGGACATCGTGACATCGGATTCAATAAAGCTTCCGTTGCCGCCCAGTTTATCACAGAACGGTATCCGGATATTCGGGTTGAAAGTTATGACGAGTACCTTTCGCTGGATAACTTACCCTACATTTTGCCCCGCTATGATTTGATTATTGATGGTTCGGATAATTTCTCCACCCGATACCTGCTTAATGATGCCGCAGTCGTATTTGGAAAACCGTTGGTTTACGGAGCTGTTTATAAATTCGAAGGACAGGTGGCGGTATTCAATGCCAAAAATGGAAGTGCCACCTACCGCGATTTATTTCCTTTTATCCCTGCTCCGGGCGAAATACCTGATTGTTCTGACGGAGGGGTTCTGGGAGTGCTGCCCGGAATCATTGGAACCATGCAGGCTGCCGAAGCTATTAAGTGGATAACAGGAATCGGAAAGCCCCTCATTAACCGGGTGCTTTTCTTCAATTTGAAGGAAAATTCGCTTTACGAAATTGAATTGACACCTCATCCCGACTCACAAAAGCAACAAGCTTCCTCCCTTGATGAATTGCTTCACACCGATTATTCGGTAGCTTGCTCTTCCGAAATCGAAACCAGCTGGAAAACAGCAATCGAGAAAGCAAAGCGGGAAGATGCCGTTTTTGTTGACATCAGGTATCCTTACGAGCTACCTCGTTGGAAAAATGAACGCTGTCACGAAATCCCGATGACCGAGTTGCATGAAAAAGCAGACTCAATAGCCAGTTCAAATACCGTATTTTTGTTTTGCCAACATGGTATCCGTAGCCGTGTTGCAGCTATTGAGCTGAGGCAACGATGGGTGAAGCAAACCGTTTTTTCAATTGAAGGAGGTGTTGAACATCACGATTCCCCCGTAAAATAATAGTCAGATGAATCAAAAAGTAAAAAACATATTCTGGGAGGGACCAATTCCGGCAAGCAAGGTTGCCGATTCGCTCCAGTCCCATGCCTCAAAAACCCAGATTGGGGCCCATGCGCTGTTTTTGGGACAGGTACGTGCCGATGAAAAAAAAGAAGGAAAAGTAACCGCAATCGAATTTACCGCTTACGAAGAGATGGCCTTGGAAAAAGCCTCCGAAATCCGCGAAGCAATATTTGCTCGTTATCCAATCAGCTGTATGCACATTTGGCACAGCCTGGGACGTATCCATGCCGGTGAAATTTGTTTGATGGTTTTTACATCGGGAACTCATCGACGCGAAGCTATAGATGCATGCAACGAAGCTGTTGAAAGAATAAAAGCAGAACTTCCGGTTTGGGGACGAGAACTACTGGAGAATGATATGCACCAATGGAAAGTGAATACCTGACAGATGAAGATAATTACGCTCTTAACCGGAAAAATTGAGCCATTAGGACCAGATGAAGTCACCAGTGGAATCAATAAAAAAGAAACTTTTGCCCGCGAAAAGGTTTTATTAAACGGCTTTGTAAACGATGAACAAGCAGACAAAAAACATCACGGTGGACCAGACAAAGCCATCCATCAGTATGCCTTTGAACATTATACTTGGTGGAAAGAAACTTTGGGTACTCAAAAAAAACCGATCTACCAGGCAGGAGCTTTTGGTGAAAATATTTCCTCAATTGGGATGGACGAATCAACAGTTTGTGTGGGAGATAAATTCAGGGTAGGGTCAACAATTCTTGAGGTCAGTCAAGCCCGGCAACCTTGCTGGAAACTCAATATCCGTTTCAGTTATCCCGACATGTCACAAATGGTGCAGGATAACTATCGTACCGGATGGTATTATCGGGTATTGCAAGAAGGCGCCATACAGGCTGGCGATCATTTTGTGCTATTGGAACGCCCCCTGGCTCAATGGCCTCTAAGAAAATTGCTTGATGTCCTCTACCGCGATGTCCTGAACTACGCTTTACTTGAAGAAATGACAACACTCGCCCCTCTGGCCGAAAGCTGGAAAAAAACTGCTCAAAACCGCCTTCAAACAGGTGTAGTTGAAAACTGGAACAAAAGATTATTTAACCGATAAACACAAGATCATGATTAATATTACTCAAAAAAGAGTTACCCTGCGCACAGCCATCGCTCAAGCCATAGTTCATGTTAGTCTCAAAGAAACCATTCACGCTGTCAAAGAAAAGCGTGTTCCAAAAGGCGATGTATTGGAAGTAGCCCGTACTGCAGGTCTTTTTGCAGCCAAACGTACGAGCGATATGATTCCCGACTGCCATCCCTTGCCGATTGAATTTACCGATATCAGATACCAATTAGAGGAATCAAGTATTCACATTGAAGCTGAAATTCATACAATTTACAAAACAGGAATTGAAGTCGAAGCCATGCACACCGCCTCGGTAGTGGCCCTCACTATTTACGATATGCTCAAACCTATCGACCCGCTCATTACAATTGAGAAAATTAGTCTGATAGAGAAAAAGGGAGGAAAAAGTGAGCTGGTAAAAAACAAAGAAAAAACCGAATTTAAAGCCGCGGTTGTGGTATGTTCCGACACCGTTAGCGCCGGAGAAAAGGAAGATCGTTCGGGAAAAGCCATTGTCCGAAAACTGGAAAACTGCGATGTCACAGTAAAAGAGTACGTTATTATACCCGATGAAGCAGATTTAATCAGGAAACGAGTCTTAGATTATTCGAAAGATGGTCTTCACCTGGTTGTCATTACTGGAGGCACGGGACTTTCCCCACGGGATGTGACACCGGAAGCCTTAGAGCCAATCATCGAAAGACGCATACCCGGGATTGAAGAAGCGATTAGGGCCTATGGCCAGTTACGTACTCCATTTTCCATGTTGTCTCGTTCTGTGGCTGGTCTTGTGGGGAATACACTGGTCCTAGCCCTGCCCGGATCAACTCGCGGTGCCGAAGAATCAATGGATGCAATTTTCCCTCCTGTTTTACACCTATTCAAAATGATGCGGGGAGGGAATCATCATTAGCTGCTTATAGTCAAGTATTATACACTGAACCTATTCAAAAGAACAATAGTATCGGATCGCTGGGAGTATGGCTTAAGAATGCAGCTTCAATCATTGACAGTCTCAAATATTTGGAACATCAACTTGCTCCATAAGTGGAGTTAGATATCTTTTGGTGTTTTATACTATATTTACGAGCGAATACTAATTGAACCAAAACTTACACAGATGAAAAATGCATTACTTCTATTTTTTGTACTGGCGTGTATTCATGCACAGGCACAAATTCAGAGAGGAATTGAGAAATCGGATATCAGAAGAGGTTTTTACGCTGCCTTTTCAGCGGGAACATCCAATCCAACAGGGAATTACAAGTCGTACTCGCAAATAAAAACCAATGCCGATGGTCAGGTTTTGTTTGGTGCTACTGAAGAAATTGCCGGGAAGATACACTTCAATATTGATGCGGGATATCAGTTTGGCGCATTTGGAATGGGTCTAAGCCTGGGGACTTTAAAACATGAAATATCGGATGTGAACCTTCAGAGTGACATACTGAACCTGGATTTTCCATTGCACTCAAGCGGAGGTGAACTTGACGGCACTTATTATGGCCTTGGACCAGAATACACGTTGGCCTTCGGGAAATTTTCGACCAAAGCCAGTACACGAATTGGCTTGGTTGATTTTTCAGCATCAAGATTTACAGGGAGCTACAATGGTGATGATGTAGATGTTCCCGTAGAATTAATGCAAACAGATTTGGGGAGCGATGAAAAAACGTCACTCGCATACTCTTCTGTAGGCCTACAACTATCCTATGCCATTTCCAAACAAATCAGTGTGTTTGGAAAAACCGATTATGCATTTGCACTTGGCGATGGCTTGCAAGTCACCGACGCAGGAGTCATCCCCAATGATATAGATGGGGATAAGATGATTACTGCTTTTGATGTTCAATATCCAGAAGAAGGAATTCCATTTGAAAACATTCGAACTGTCAAACCCCGGATGATGAATGTGGATGTAGGGCTGACCTGGCATTTTAGCACAGCAAAAAGCCAGAAGAGCAAAGCATCGGTAAGAGGTTGGGACCAAAAGGAAAAATCGCAATTTAACAGTCCAAATAGTGGGAATACTTCGCAGGAGGGTGTACAACAAAGAAAATTACCCATCAGGGAAGGTGGACAAACAATTGATGCCGGAAATATCCCTGAGTCGATCCATACAAACGACATTACGTGGAATGAATCTCACGGTACGACGAGGAAAAGGCCGGGACGAACAAAGTATGCCAACATCACCTTCAAAAGAGGGGCTTCGCAAGAGAATATACCGATTGATAGCGATAAGCTAGTTGTTGCTGTGGCCAAAGACGCGAAGCTAACCAAGGCTGACGCGGGAAATGCTCTCAATGCGATTTTTGATAAGTTATCTCAGTCACTAAACAATGGAGAAAACTTGCAACTCATTCATTTTGGGGAGAAAGGAACTACCTCTGATTTAAACAGCGGAAGCAATGCCCGGGTAGCCGATTTGAAAAAACTGGCCGATGAATTGGTCAATATGGTGGCAGATGAGGCAAAATTAACCAAGGCCGATGCCGGAAATGCCTTGAATGCTTTCGTAGCAAACCTGTCAAACACCTTGCGCGAACATGGCAAGGTGGCACTATCACGCGAAAAACAAGCCGATAAAAACAAGCTACTTGTTGCTGTATCAGAAAGTAAAGCGTTGCGTTTTTCCATTGACGACCCCGATGATGACGGTGATGGTGTACTTGATGTCAGTGTTGTGGAAACAGATCCCCAGGATACGGATGGCGATGGTTATGGTGATTTATCGGCCATGCTGGTCGTAAAAATCGATCAAACCTTGCTGAGAAATACAAACGCAGTCATGACTTCAGAAAATAAAGATTTGCTGGACAAAAGGCACGGTCGACTGGGAATCAGGGCTTTACGCATTCGCGATTATCGGCATGGAATCAGAGCCAAACACCACGATGAACGCATTAATGCTGTACGCACCAATGACGCACGAATTAAAACACTGCGATCCAAGGATGAAAGAATAAAATCGGCTCGGATCAATGATGCAAGGATTAAAACAGCTCGTGCGAATGATGCAAGAATTAAGGATGCCCGCGCAGTCGCCAGAGCAGATAAACAACATGAAGGCGCAAGAATGAACAGTACAGAGCCCCGGGATCAACTCGTCGAGATAATCTCAGACGAAGATTTTCAAGTGGCTCCTCAAACGGGTATCGATACGAAATACCTTCGCATCAAAAATCAGCAGTCTGTTCAAGTTGACAAAGGCCCGCTTCAGTTGATCGCTCCATTGCTTTCTGTTCAAAACAATGATGAATCAGTCACTTATCTCTGGACAATAACCAACAGGGAAGAAAACACGACAAATTCGTTCAGTGGCAGTTCAATCGTTCACGACTTCAGCCAGACAGGAACATACGAAATTGAAATTACACCTGTGCTCAATGATCAAAAGCGAAGACCTTACCAGGCTTTGGTTGTCGTAAAGTAAGCAGCAGATTCTATGAAGTTGATTGTAGGCTTTGCCCTTTTTTTACTTTCCTCCGCAGTGCTATTCGGGCAAGCGCAAAACCCGAGACACCCGGCTGAATGGGAAGAAGTGAGCGCCGTGGTCATGGAATTCCGCTATTTTAAAAATCCTGGGGTGAGTTGGGACGAAGCCTTTGATCCGTTTGTAAAAACAGCGCAGGCCTGCATCAATGAAGGCATTGAATTTTACATTTTAAATCCGGATACAAATTGGAGCAGAAATCCCGTGCCGGTTGATCTTGATACGGTTTTTGACAACCGGAACATTTCGTCACCGTTGATCCATATTATCCCGACAGATACGCTTTCTGCTTCTTTCCCATGGGCCAGAGACCATGGAATGTATTTGGTATACCAGAATGATGTTGAGCAGCGGTTCCTGCTGAATTTCGAGGACGACCATTCCGGCAAGTTTATCGCCGACCATCTGGACATTCCTTCTGCTACGATAGAAAAACGGATTACCGAACCTTATTACAGCGATGGAGGAAACTTCATGACTGATGGTCATGGTACATTTAATATTGCAGCCAGCTATACCGCAAAAGAAATTCCGACAGGATTACAAACTGATTTCGCTTATTTTCGCAGGCATTTTGGTATCAGACAGACCCTGAATCTGCCAAGTTCCTTGGTCCATATTGATTATTTCATGAAAATGATTGATGAAGCTACATCCCTTGTTGCCAACATTCCCAATAGCAACTACGATGTGTCAATCGATGAGTTTTATGACGACCAGTATTACATTGACCAAGCTGTCATTACTGTTTCACAACAGCTGCAAGCTTTCAACGGACAACCGATCAATTTCATCCCCATACAAAATGCGCCAACAACTTATGATGAAAAGACCGGTATTGTTTTACACACTTCGAAAGCTACTTATATCAATTCACTTATTCTGAATAAAACGGTGTTGGTTCCGCAATACCGGATCGAACCGTTTGATGAACAGGCAATCGCCGCTTATACGAAAGCGATGCCTGGCTACAACATTGTTGGAGTTGATTGCAGGCAATATGCTCATCTTTCGGGAGCGATTCACTGTTTAACCCATGAGATTTATGCTAAAAACCCAATTTACTTGCAACATCATTGGTACGAGGGAAATTTGAGCCATGCCCCCAATGGCTATTCTGTTAGCGTCATGGCAAAGTCGGCTGATGGGATTCGCCAGGCTGTTCTACACTGGAGAACCAATAAAGACGAGCCCTTCGCAGCCAAAGTGATGAAATCAATGCCCGGCAATCATTTTCAAGCGATGATTCCTTCCTGCGAAAATGGAACAACCATTGAATATTATTTGCAAGTGGAAAATCAGATGGGGAAGGTCGTACACAAACCGATAGCTGCACCAGCACATGCATATTCATTCACCATTGGAGCACTGTAAAAACAGATTGCCGAATCAACAAAAGGACAACTTCCTAATCTTATACCAGAAATGCGAGACAAATCTGCATATCGGATAACGTAAATTTGGCAAAAACCAGCATCTTGCTTTCCATGGTGGCTGCGTGTTCAGATAGACCAACGCTCTACTGCCTTACTCGAAGGCACAAGCTATAAACTTCAAAAAGTCCTTGGAAAATGTCGCTGCCGTCAAATCAATATAAAAATCCAAACAGCCACAAGGGGATGATGTTATCGTTTCCAATTTCAATATCATCTTTCACGATAAATCCATTAGCTGCTCCAGCAATTTGATGTTGCTGCTTGCTTTTGCCCCCAATCTCGACAAGGTATTTTCCGTTTACCAGAAAATCACCTTGGGTAGCGGCATCTATTTTAGAAACCGATTGAGCCTGCGACATAAAAAAAGTTTCGCGAATATGCCCCACCTCTACATCCCTATTTGCAAGCGAATACATTAGGTTTGTATTTTGCAGGTATATTTTCTCCGGCTTATTCAGACTGTTGATGCCTTTTTCCGGAACATAGAGCAAGGATAATAAATTCGCGTCTGATAAATATTTCAAATATTGCTTCATTGTATTGAGGCTTATTCCAGTGCGCTGACTAAGCGAATTTAAGTTCGGTTTAAACGGGACCGAACCTGAGATGATCTGCAAAAGCTTCCTCAGATAAATAATATTGGAAGTCTGAACCTGTTCATATTGTGGGATATCTATTTCGAGGATAACCTGAATTGTTTCGTGTAATTTCTGATGGAATGCAGAAATATTCTCTTGGTAAAAAGGATAATACCCATAGGCTAAATATTTTCCCAAATGTTCAAGCGGCCTTATTTTTGCAGAAATACCAACGGCAAGCTGAACATGATTTTTAAAAATATCATCGATAGGTACGACAGGGAACGAAGCAATCTTTTCAAATTGAAGAAACTCCCGAAATGACAGCCCCGGCATTTCATATATGATAGCTCTGCGACTCAAGTCCGCCTTTGCTTTCGTGATTTGCAACAAGGAAGAACCGGTAAAGACAACCTTCAATTCGGGAAAATCATCGTACATATTCTTCAGCTCAATGGACCATGCCGGGTACCTGTGTACTTCATCGAGAACAAGCAATTCTCCACCCTTCTTATAAAAACTGTCTACCAAATCATACAGCTTGTTTTCAGTAAAATACAAATTGTCAAGACTCACGTACAGCACTTTTTCATTGGCCTTATAATTTAACCTGATATATTGTAAAAGCAAGGTTGTTTTACCAACTCCCCTACTACCTTTTATCCCGATAAACCGGTTGCTCCAATCTACCCGCTTGATAAAGTCACGAACAAACTCCGTATTTACTTGTGCATATTTTTCATAAAACCGTCTAACAAGGCTCTCCATAATTTCTCAATTAACATCAATACACTGATTCAAAAATAATCAAATTACATCAATGTATTGATATTTTTAGCCACTCTTTTTTCAAAGAAAAGTCTGTGTCCCAAATAAATCATAGAAGGTTCCACTAGCTATAACGGTTTTAATCGTTGGGAGTATCCTACAGTTGAGATCTGTGAATCAAATCTATCCATCAAGATAAACAGTAAAAGTTCCCCCACGATTTCAATCACAATCTTTTAAGCAAGCTTCTTACTATCTTTGGCCAAACCATAGCAAAACAGTAGTGATGAACTATCTATTTTTAATAGCCTCCTTCAATGCCTTGTTTTTTGCCGTTTTAGTCTTGCAGAAGAAAAAAGCGTTGCATGATAAAATACTGATTTATTGGCTAATTTATTTGGGTTTATATACCGGCATCTATGCGTTGTTTTCAAACAGACTATTTGTCGATTTTCATCTCCTATCAGCAAGTTTTGTTTCATTGCTGTTACTTCATGGCCCATTCTTGTTTTTATATATTTCTGCACTGATTGACCAGCGATTTCAATTCAATTGGAAAAAACTATTCCACTTTGTCCCTTTTATCCTATTCAACCTTTTCATCGTTATTGCATCCGTATTTCCGGAAATATCGGAACGAATACGATTAGACCATGTGGAGCATGCACATGGGGCACCGTTGCTATTTAATCTGTTCCTGATTCTTACTGTTTTATCCGGTCCATTCTATTTTATCCTATCCATTTTTCTTTTTAAACGGTTGGATATTAACATTTTCAATAATTTTTCATCAGATGTAAATGTGAACCTCGACTGGTTAAGAAAGCTTGTTTATTCTTTTGGAGCTGTTTGGACCGTATTAATGATTATTGCCACGATCCATCATGTTTTCGGAATGTTCTCATGGATTTTTTGTACGCACGGCTTGTTTCTCTCTTTGTCAGTTTTCATCATCTTAATAGGATATTTCGGCTTAAAGCAAAAGGAAATCTTTATTCAATACCAGGATCACAGCATCGAATACGTAACGGAAACAAAGACGAAGTATGGAGGAGTCCTATTGAAAGAAACTGACAAAGAGAAACACGCAAGTAACATACGGCATTTTATGCGCCGGGAAAAACCATATCTGGATGCTGACTTAACCTTGCCTCAGCTGGCAAGCAGACTTCAAATTCCTTCACATTTACTTTCAAGGGTGATCAATGAAAAATTTGGACTTCATTTTTTTGATTTTATAAACCAATACAGAGTGGACGAAGTAAAATCAAAACTGGATCAGCCTGAATTCGATCATTTATCTTTATTGGGAATCGCGTTTGAGTGTGGTTTTAATTCAAAATCTGCGTTTAACAGGGTCTTTAAGAAATTAACAGGCTTAACCCCCAGCGAATACAAGAATCAGCTATAAAAGCTTCCAATACAGCGGTATAACTTTACTCCCGCGACGTCCAACCTGTTAACAGGGCACTGCAAATGTTGCCAAATAAGTACCACATTACAAAGTAGGTCGCACAAGGATCTGGGACATCGTACTTTTGGTTCATAATAATTCTAATAGTAACAATTAAAAAATTTATCATGAAAGCAAAAGTATCCTATTCAAGAAAGAACCACCTCAAAAGAATTCCAGTCCGTAAAGGCAAATGGCAAGCAGTCTTCTCGCTTGGTTTCGGTTTACTATTAATGATAGTTGCTACACTTCCTGCCACAGCACATTGCGATTCGTATGATGGGCCGGTAATTAAAGATGCCATCCATGCTCTTGAAACGAATAATGTCAACTTAGTGTTGAAGTGGATTACGGATGAACAGGAATCGAAAATCATTC
>SWCA01009081.1_pt3 | contig 20782 bp, 22 predicted proteins | sample 4692961 | NCBI WGS metagenome assembly SWCA01 (sample SAMN10267275, study PRJNA491770) | bioreactor metagenome | isolation source: DHS bioreactor inoculated with | place: Japan: off Shimokita Peninsula
GGACTCATTAATTTCTAACGGACTCATTAATTTCTAACGGACTCATTTTAAATTATCCACAGATAGGACATTAGCAATTTTCATTACAGCTGCCTGATAAATCATCACAGTTAAATAATCTGAAGTCATAATCATTAATTATAAGGCCATTGGTGACGTTATGAATATAATAAAAGACATATCAAATTCCCAAATCAGTTTTATACGCGTATTATGGTGTGACAATGCTAATATCATCCGGGCGAAGGCAGTTTGCGTGGACTCGGTGAATGATCAGGAGGTTGCCGTGGGTATTTCCCGTGGTCAGCAGGGAGTTCCAGTGATGTACGACGGTGTTGTAGCCGGATGTGGATTGGATCCTGTGGGAGAAATAACATTGAAGGGTGATATGTCAACTTTAACACCAATACCCTATGCTCCAGGCCATGCTCGGGTTATGGGTGACATGTTCATTGAAGACAAGGTTTGGGAGAACTGTCCACGTGGATTTTTGAAAAGAATGATCACCAAACTCCAGAAGGAAGGTTTAGAGGTTAAAGCAGCCTTTGAAAATGAATTTTATCTCCTAAAACAGAAAGGGAATAATAACCATAAAAACATCATCAATGGTTTATCAGTAGAACCCTCAGATTTTACCCCTTTTTCTTCTTCATTTTCCATGGATTTAAACCACAATATCATAATGGATATAGTTGAGGCCTTAATTGTCCAGAACATAACGGTTGAACAGTACTATCCAGAGTCTGGTCCTGGTCAGCACGAAATAACCGTGGGATACACCGATGCGTTGGGGGCTGCCAGTAATCAGATCGTCTTCCGGGAGACAGTGAAGGCCATAGCCAGTAAGCACAATCTTAGGGGATCATTCCTTCCGAAGATATTCCCGGATAAGGCAGCTAATGGATGTCATCTCCACCTCAGCCTGTGGAAGGATGATAAAAACATTTTACATGACCCTGAATGTAAATATGGCCTTAGCGAAACTGGAAAACAATTCATAGCCGGGATTCTGTATCATTTGCCGGCGTTGATGGCCATCACCACCCCTATCCCCCGATCTTACCGCAGGATACGTCCCCAGATGTGGAGTGGGGCATATCAGGTATGGGGTTTGAATAACCGGGAAGCTGCCATCAGGGTGATCAGGAAGGATGATGGTAAATTAAGGCATTTTGAACTTAAAACTGTGGATGCATCTGCCAATCCCTACCTGGCCCTGGGGGTAGTGATTGCAGCGGGACTGGATGGTATTCAGGAAAAAATGGTGCTGGAAGAACCTGTGCAACTTGATCCTGCTACCCTTTCAACCAGGGAGATGGATGAGATGGGAGTTAAACCACTCCCAGGGAATATGGGGGAAACACTGGATAATCTTGAAAAGGATGAAGTTATTTTAAATGCCATGGGGGAGGATCTTTCCAGATCATATTTAGCAGTTAAAAAAACAGAATACGAAACCCTGAAAAACTTACCATCTGCCAAAGAAGTTGAATTATTGCTTGAAAAGTATTGAAAAAGAGAATAAATTTAATAATTGAAATTTAAAAGGTGAATTGAGGTTCTTTTGATATGGATTTTATCAATTCCTGAGCAGCTTCCACTTCTACTGATTTCCCACTGACAGCCAGCCATATTGAACCTTCTGCACCGGCAACTCCCCCGGCAGCCACCATTTCTGCATGGGCACCGGTTAAACTGGCCAGGGCTTCTATTTCTGTGAAAACTTCCCCTACCACTGGTAAAAGTCGCGGTCCCTTTGCTCCAGGGGAGTTAAGGCATAGGGCGAGGTCATCCAGATCATTAGTGACTCGTTTTTCAAGACCAACCGGGAGGATTAAACGCACCCTGCGACCCACCACTGCCTGTAAAGCCGCCCCAATAGTCCCTCCCTGGGGATGACCAATATAAATGGCAGCTTTTTTATTGGAGACATCCAGGGCATTTGCCCCTTTCAGGATGACATCCCCTTCTTTAAGGTCATCTATAACATCGAATATAGTGAGGCCCTTCTTCCAGACACCATCCACCAGGACCACGTCTCCTGGAAATCCACTTTCATCCTTCAAACGTCCCGATTCACTGGTAAGACCAACTGGAGGTAGTACAATACCTCGGAAGAACCTTTTCCTGGAAAAACCTTCCAGTTGATTGACAGAGGACAGTATCTCCTCAGCCACGTATCCGTTGGTTGTCCCGGCAATGATAACCACGACCCCAGATTTAATGGCATCTTTAATGGCCGAATGATCCTTTAGTGCCCTGGCAATGAGTCTTTTACCTGCTGCCGGAGTGATCAAAAACTGTTTCATCTTTTATCCCCTTTTTAATTAAAATTTTCCCTTACAATAATACAGATATTAGAATTTTCATCATTTCTCATTTACTAATTTTTTGTATTTCTATTTAATGTTTGGACCATGCTTATATGTTCAGATGATAGGAATATTATTATTCTAAAAGTAATAAAATATACTGTATTAAGGTGAGAAAATATGATTTAGGGTGATTTAAGATTATGATAATTAGATAAGATTTCACTTCATAAATGCATTGAAAAAGGATTTAAAATAATTTTAACAATTTAAAATTTTTTTTATTCATTTATTCAGTTAAAAAGAGGTGTTAGAGTATGGCGAAAGTTATACATTTTGAGATTCCTGCAGGAAAGCCAGAAAGAGCAATAAAATTCTATAAGAATGTTTTCGGATGGAAAATAAATAAATGGCAGGGTGAATTTGATTACTGGCTGGTGGAATCTGGTGAGGAAGATGAACCAGGGATTAATGGGGCTATTAAACCAAAAGAATCTGGTTCTATGATTAGTGATGTCATAAGTGTTGATTCCTATGATGAATTTGCCCTAAAAATAGAAACTGAGGGTGGGAAGATGTTGACAGAGAAGATGACCATCCCAGATATGGGTTACACCGGATCCTTCCAGGACACCGAGGGAAATGTTATGGCAATAATAGAAATTACCATGTTATTTATAACTCGTACCTTCCATGCACCGCTGGGGAAGGTATGGGGGGCATGGACCGACCCTGAATCTATTAAAAAGTGGTGGGGTCCAAAAGGCCACACAACACCCGTAGTTAAAAATGACTTTAGAGTGGGAGGCTCTTCCCTCTACTGCATGCGATCCCCTGAAGGCCAGGATATCTGGAGCACCTGTATTTATAAGGAGATAATTCCCATGGAGCGGATTGTGTCCACCGATAGCTTCGCTAATGAAGATGGTAATGTGGTTCCGGCTTCAGACTATGGAATAAGTGGTAACTGGCCTTTAGAGTTAAAAGTGATGGTAACCTTCCATGAAGAGGATGGTAAGACCAGAATCACCTTGCAGCACACCGGCTTCCCTGATAATGAAAATAAAACCTTAGCAGAGGCCGGTTGGAATGAATCCCTTGATAAACTCGCAGAATATCTTGTCTAAAGGAAATGATTGAAATGCAAAAAATAGTACCATTCTTATGGTTTGAAGACAGTAAAGCTGAAGAGGCAGCTAAGTTCTATACATCCATCTTTAAAAATTCAAAGATAATAAATACTATGCGATACGGGAAATCCGGCCCCGGCCCGGAAGGATCAGTTATGTCTGTTAACTTCCAACTCGAAGGACAGGATTTTTATGCATTAAATGATAATCCACAATTCAAATTTACTGAAGCTTTATCGTTATTCGTGAACTGTGATACTCAGAAAGAGGTTGATGAGTTGTGGGAAAAACTCAAAGAGGGGGGAATGGAACTGGGACCCGGTTGGGTTAAGGATAAATTTGGTTTAGCCTGGCAGATCGTTCCCAGTTTTTTATTTGAATTCTTAAATGATCCAGACCCAGAGAAATCCCAGAGAGTGATGAAGTCCATGATTCAAATGAATAAACTTGACATAGATAAGTTAAAGCAGGCGTATGAGGGAAGATAGACCAATAAAAAGATAAATAAAATGTGTTTTGTACAAGGAGGGTTAAATTTATGGAAAAACTACATTTCTCAATCATTATAAATGCACCTAAAGAAAAGGTCTGGGAAACCATGCTCGGTAAGGATACATACGGAAAATGGGCAGACGTATTTATCCCGGAAATATATTATACGGGTGACTGGAGTAAAGGCAGTAAAATACTTTTCCTCGCACCGGATGAAACCGGGAAAATATCTGGTACAGTCAATCGAATAAAGGATCATAAACCATATGAATTTGTATCAATCGAAAATATTGGTATGGTAAAGGATGAACAAGAAGATATTACCAGTAAAGAAGCAACGGTGTATGCTGGTGCGCTTGAAAATTACACGTTAAAAGAGTTAGATGGCTCCACTGAGGTACTGGTGGAACTATTTCCAGTTATGGATATACCCGAGGATTATAAAGAAATATACCAGGGCATGTGGCAGGAAGCACTGGAAAAGCTTAAAGAACTGGTTGAAAAATAAAAATGGGGGAAGATTATATGGAAACCCTGCATTATTCAATTGTTATAAATGCACCTAAAGAAAAGGTCTGGAAGGCCATGCTCAATAAGGATACTTATGAAAAATGGACTGACGTGTTTATGCCTGGTTCAAGTTACGTCGGTGATTGGGCTGAGGGAAGTAAAATACTTTTCCTTGCACCAGATGAGACCGGTAAATTGTCTGGAATGGTGAGCCGAATCAAAGAGAACCTTCAATATGAGTATATTTCCATCGAAAGTGTTGGTATAGTGTCTAACGGCGAAGAGGATACCTCAAGCCAGGAAGCTAAAGAATGGGCAGGTTCACTTGAAAATTACACATTTAAGGATTTGGATGGTAAAACTGAACTACGGGTGGATTTAAATTCAGATATGGGTGTAGATCAAGAGATGTTGGAAATGTTGGAGAAAACCTGGCCTAAAGCTCTAAATATATTAAAAAAACTGGCAGAAGAATCGTGAGTTTCCAGATATTTACTGAAGCGCCTCCAGGAGATTGACCTTTAACCCGACACTTTACCATCTGATGAAGGCATACCCTAATCCGACCCCATTTTTTCCAACATCCAATCCAGATTTAATGGGATAATAGACCATGATATATTTTACCCTTAGATCCAATTGTTAAAATTTCAGATTACCTTAAATGTTTTCTAGATTGCCGTAAAAGTAGCAAAAATTTGTGTATTGGTGGTGTTGGTAAATGACACGTTACCGTAACGAGATGCAAGCTATAAGAAAGTATATCCGTAACCTGGATAGCAGGGTAATTGAGACAAACTGTGGATCCATCGAGTATGCTAGAACCGGGAATGGTTACCCCATACTAGCCGTGCATGGCAATGCTGGTGGCTTTGATCAGGGTTTAATGATGACTAATAAGACCATTGACCCCCAGTTCCAAGTTATATCTGTTTCACGGTTTGGTTATCTACGCTCCTCTATACCAGAGAAACCCAGTGTAGGAATGCAAGCTGATGCCTACGCTTCCCTTTTGGACTCATTGAATATGGAGAAGATTGCTGTTGTTGGTTATTCTGCTGGTTCAGCATCATCCATCCAGTTCACCCTGCGCTACCCTGAGCGCGTTTCAGCACTTATTCTTGTTTCTCCTGCGGCCCCTGGAAAGGGTCCGGTCATGTCCAAAGCCATATTCAATATCTTCTTTAAAAATGATTTTATATACTGGGCAACCATCACCTATTTCGGGTCGTGGGTTCAGGATGCCTGGATTGGTGTGCCTAAGGAATTTACACTTACACAAGAATATGAGGCTGAAGTTAGAGATCTACTGTACCACATACTGCCAGTTAGTGCAAGGGTTGATGGGAGTTTTTTTGATATCTACACTTCATCTCCTGAGATTTTTAACAGTTCTAATAACGAAAACTATCCCTTTGAAGATATTGCGATTCCAACATTGGTGATCAGTGCTCAAGATGATCCACTAGCACTCCATGAAAATGCACAGAGCCTGGTTGAAAGAATTCCCCAATCTCGTCTGTTGGCTTTGCCTGATGGCGGTCATCTGTTATTAGGCCATTATGAAAAGGTTAAATCGGAGATTACACGGTTCCTGCATAGTAATAAGGTCTCAATAGATAAGGATATGTGAAATTAAAGTGAATAAGTCTATTGATAGGGTTAGGTCTTCAAAATATAACTAGAGGTCCTATTATATTTGATGAAAAAAATGTATAAGAGAACTTCCAAATACTTTAAAAAATTATTTAGTTAATTTTTTTCTGAAAGTACTCTATTTTAATGGATAAATCTAATCCTGATTTACTGCACATACTGTTTAACATTTTCACGGACAATAGCAGAGGCTCCGAAGCTTTTTATTCCTTTTAACATTTCTGGGAATTTATTTTTAGGAATTAAGACATTAACTTGGGAGAAACTGCTTCCTTTAACTGCGGTGGGTTCATCAGAACAGTATTCATTGGACATTAAGAAATCCTTTACAGGGTCCAGTTTCTGGTTAGCAATGTTAAATTTGACATCGAAGTATTTCCTTGCCTTTATTGCTCCGAATAATTGTTCAAATATAATCCTTGCCTTTTCTGCCTTTTCCTGTGTGCAGCTGGGACCAGCGTATAATCCTGCACTTGATTCCATAATGGTTTCCAGGATTTTGAGTCCTGCTTTCCGGAGGCTACTACCAGTTTGGGTGTTGTCCACAACCAGGTCGGCTCCTTTTGCTATGTAAACCTCGGTGGCGCCGTCGGAGTTAATTATCTGGACCATTTCATTGTCCCCATCCCACAGACCACGTACCTGAACTAAAGGTTTGCTTTCACCGAATAATTCCTGGTAACCATCGTTTTCCATGAAGAACTGCCGGGTGAGGTTGGGGTACTCGGTGAAACAGAGTATGGGATTTTCCCGACCCTTATTGGCCCTGAAAAATTCAGACAGAGATTCATAAGGATCATCGCTGGGGACGGCCACGATGAGCCGGGTTTGACCGTAGTCAAGATCTCCCACTTTTTTTATGAACTGTTCTTTTAGATTCACTGATTCTTCCCGGACCCAGTCTTCTCCGATAATTGCCAAGTCAAGAATCTGTCGATTGAGTTCCACTGGTGCACTCTGGGGTCTGGTTAGAAATCCCTTAATCTCAGGGTCATTGAGGATGGTGATTTCGTTCTCTTCCTTACCGGGTTCGTATCCCCGAACCTCATAACCGGCATCAACAAATAACTGGTAAGTGTTACCCCGGTTAACATTGTTTAAACTTCCTTTAGGAAGGCCGAGTATTATTTTTTCCATTTTAAATAACTCCTATTTCGCTTCTAATCCTATTTAGGCCTTTTATAATCTGCTTGAACTTAGTTTATAGTTTAACTAAAACATCTAATATAATTATTCTTCTTATGCTTTTACAGGTCCCATTATTATTTAAACAGGGACAGTGCCATTTTATCTCCAGTTTAACATCTTATTATTGGTTTTCATCATGGAACTTTCTGGTAAAAAATAAAGGAGATTTTAAAAAATTAGAAGTAAATGGGGGTTTTAACCTAGAACTTAAGACCATAGTTAGTAAAGTTGTAGGAATAATTGGTCAGGTTGTAGGTTGCCAGGACTTTATCGTATCCCATGGTATAAACCAGGTAAGCTCCTATTGCCCAGAATATTACTCCAATTATTATATAGGCTATTCCCCAGTATTTGGCCTTTTTTTCTCCCCGGGTTAAGAGGTAGATTCCTGAGGCCAGGGTTAAGGGAATGAAAAATATTATACCAATGAATCCCAGGAGTTTGGCTACAAAGTGTGACTTGTTAGTCTCTGGTTCATGTTTTAGTTCGCTTGAGTTTACTTTTTGGCCCTTCTTCCGGTCATTTACCGGAAAGGGATTCTTTGGATTACCACAAAACTGGCATCGGTCTGAGTTTTCTGGATATTCTACTCCACATTTTGGACATCGCAAATTAGTCACCTTATACTAAATACATATCATCCTTCATTTAATGTTATTGGGCTTACTTCCATTGAATTAATTTCAGTAAAAACCCCAAACCTCCCATGTTCATTACATCTATTATAAATCATTAAATACTACATTCAATATTATACTAAATTTGAAACTGGAGTATAACTAAGGAACTATTTAACAGAAAAAAAAATGATAGGGGATCAAAAAGATGGCATCAATGTGTACAAATCCAGATTGTGGTAATGTCAGACGGGTTGAAGGAGTCTGTCCTGAGTGTGGAAGTCCTGCTAAAGATTTAGGATTCAAAGAAGGCACAGCACTGATAAAACTTAAAAAAGAAAATGAGGAACGTAAAAATGACGAACTTGCTGCCGAAGCCCAAAAAATTATAGACCAGGAAAATGCTGAAGCAGCTGGTAAAATAGGAACCATGGAAACTGGAGATGATGAACCAGGAGCGGAAGTTGTTGAAAGTTCTAAAGGGTGGAAAAGTTCTCTAAAAAATATTCTGGTTTTCATTATATTTGTGATCATATTCTACGTGGTGTTCATTTACATCTTAAATTAACACCTTTCTTTAATCCGTTCCCATGATTTTTAGGTTATGAGGGATTTTAGGCAGATAAAATTAGTATAAAGTCATTTGAAGAGGATCTATCTTATGGGTATTTCAAGGACTTTTAGACAGATGATCAAGTCATAGAGTGGGGTGAACTGGAAAGCCAATGATTAAAGGGAATTCCATGATCACATGGACTTACAGGGTTTTAAGTCCATCTGTTTATGGAAATGATTAAAACATATGGAACCCTGAATTTGTCCATAAAATTTCTATCCCGATGAAGTAATGTAAATGTAGCCCTGGAAAATAAATAATATACCGGGATATCTGATTTTTTTAAAGGGATCACTCTGCAGGTGAAGAAAAATTATCGAGGGATTATCTCTTTTAAATTTGACATTGCGCTAATCTGCAAATGGCCATTGAATCTGATTTAATTGGATTAGTCAAACATTGAATCCATTATTTTATCAGGAATTGCAACATTTTCCATCCATTTAAAATGTTTAACATTATAAGTGACAAGTTTTCCATTTAATTGAAGGGCTGTAGCTCCAATAGAATAATCTCGTGCATTTTCAGCAAAATCCAAGTTACCCATAGCAGAATGCGCAGCTTTAATTGCATCGTATCTCCCGTATGGAACAACTGATATGTTCATCTGTTCTAAAAATGCATCGGTCATGGATTGAGTTAACCCTTTTTTTAGAATATTGAACAAGTAGTAATGAACATGAAGTTGGAAAACAATTGGTTTGATGTTAGTACAGTCCCAAATCTAATACAACAATGACAACAATGAAATTTCATCCCAAAATGGTCTGATATTGTCATTACATAGTATTTTCTTTTTCATTTTCCCAACTGCCCTAACTGGAGTTTCTACATAAGATAATAATAAAATTGCAGAGTTAGGACGTCTACTACCACTTAGTTACCGTAAAAATAACTGTAGTCCGCTCTCTTCCTGCTTTTCATTGAAAAATCAAATCATCGGGTATGTTTTAACCTAGATTAAGATTTAATCATCACCTTTGTTTTTACTGGCAATCATATCACTTAAATATATTACTCTATGAAAAGAAACTTTAACTGCATTATCTACTATTGTCCATTTCATGATATTTCCAGGTTGTAAATTGAATTTTTCCCTAATTTCCAAGGGTATAACTGTCATAAAATCTTCTGAAATTTCTGATTGAAACAATGAAACCACCCATTTAATATTATTTATTCAAGTATTTGTATTTTATTATGATTCCTTGGATTAAATAGAATGGAGTTTAATCGTACTAAACAGCGAAGAATGTAATATTACTAAAATAATCATATAAAAATCATCCAGCAATTTAATGAAATCAGAAGCTATACAAACTATTAAGTAAATTTAAAGCTTTTTAATGACTTATTTTTCAACAGTAGGACATATTTCCTGACTATTGAGTCTATTTTAAAGCTTATGTTCATTGGGTGTTATATTAAAACAAATAAGAATTTCCAGACTATTGAGTCTATTTTAAAGCGAAGTAAAAGTAAATTGAAGGAATGCCGGTGTTGTCAATTTCCAGACTATTGAGTCTATTTTAAAACCTACACTGCTATCAAAAGATTTAGAATCGAACATATAATTTCCAGACTATTGAGTCTATTTTAAAACACATTTTTATTGTTATATTAGCTTACGCGCTATTTCAATTTCCAGACTATTGAGTCTATTTTAAAACCTACAAAAAACTGACTATATTCAATTAGCAGGGGAGATATTTCCAGACTATTGAGTCTATTTTAAAACCCGCTAATCATGTTAACCCGTTCGATACATGTGACAAATTTCCAGACTATTGAGTCTATTTTAAAACTTCCCTTAATTTGCTTTTACTCCCAAACCATTCCTGAATTTCCAGACTATTGAGTCTATTTTAAAACTCTGCATAGGTCATGGTATGTTCAACCCCTATCAAAAATTTCCAGACTATTGAGTCTATTTTAAAACTCGGAAATTCCGTACAGTTGGAACCGTTACAGAATGATTTCCAGACTATTGAGTCTATTTTAAAACCGCGTCGATTTTTGGGTTATTTTACCAATAAATGGTGCAAAGTTCTCCAATAATAGGGGTGTATTTGTCCACCATCAGTAATGTAGTTTACTTATAAAGGCGGACTAGAGAATCAGTTCGATGGGATTTTTTTCAATCCCAATAACTTCTAACTTGAAATTTTTGCGATCTTTAAGATTATAGATCAAAATAGAATCTTTATCTTCATTTGCAATGTCTTTGAGACCAGATTTCAATTTTTTGAATTGAGATATTGAGATTTCACCCTCAAAAACTGAATTCTGCCTCCAGTGAAGGTACATCTTCAGGAATTTATTTACTTTATTCACCCTATTAACATCTACATCATAAACTATTAACAAGTACACTTACCACCACATCCTGAAGCTCCTGTACTCTTTATCGCCGAGCACATGTTTTATTAATTTGTAACACTCCAATCTCATGAGGTATTTATAGGAAACTTTTCGTTTAATCTCAGGATGCTTAATAGTTGTTTCCAACTTAGCCTGGTACTCTTTTAAAAATATGCGTTTCCCCTTTTCGTTGAGTAAAACACCAACATCATGATTAAAATCCTTTTCTGTCAGCATATTATTGTTAACCAGTTTGAAAATAACCCTTTCAACGATTACTGGTTTGAATATATCTGCGATATCTAAAGCGAGAGAAAATCTCCTTTCAGCAGGTTCATGCAAGTAACTAACTGAAGGATGTAAATAAGTGTGATATATTTCAGAAAGAGCACTGACATACAGTAAAGAATTACCAAATGATATTAATGCATTTATTTCAGTTGTTGGTGGCCGTATTTCTCTTTTATCCATCTCGAAGTTTTTAAGAATTTTGTTGAAGCTCTGGTAATAACTATGCCATATCCTGCCTTCATTACTCATTATCTGAGCTACATCTCCATTTATAACTTCTTTTTCAATATCTTGGATATATGGTTCAACTTCTTTTCCTTTTTTAAGATAATATTTAAGTGTTTTAAGGATATTGTTTTGGATTCCTTCCACCATTTCACTAGCTATCGCAGCCCTTTTTTCAGGATCACTGTAATGTTCAGACTGTTGTACTACCACTAAACCTGAATTAAGTTGCACTCGTGGATAAAGTGAACCTTCATAGTATCCGTACATGTTGAAAAAGTTTACAGGAATCCCTTCTTTCAGTAGGAGAGAAGACGCACCTGATTTTAGGGAAACTTTACCATAACAGTTTATTTCATTAATCCTGTTGATGGGTAGGGCTTTTTTACCTTCCTCATTTACGAAATAAAGAGTGTTACCCTTACGCTGTAAAATACCATGGGAAGTTATATAGAGTGGATCCTTCATTATAGACACCTAAACCATGCAAAGTTCATAATAAGTACACCTCTTACAGTAAGGCTTAATAATCACTGGAGGTGGTAAAGGTTGAGAGACTATTCTTTCAATATCTTCAACAATATTTTCTATTTCCTGCTCTTTTTCAGGAGTTAACGTTAACTTTTCCCTTTTTTTCTCCTTAGGATAAACAAGGACTCCGTCAGCTTCTTTTCCAAGTTTTTTAGCATTCCATAAATAATAATAAAGTTGATAACGAACTGGTTCTTCCAACTTACTCGATTTTTTTATTTCAAAAATAGTATTCTTTTCTCCAGTTTTAACAAAATCAAAAGAAATATTGCCTAGATTAACATTTTTCTTTTCCCTAGAGAAACTTTTCTCATGAATATGTCGTCCTATACTGATATCATCATTATCATAGTTCATATTGATTTGATTTGCAAAAAACCAGAGTTCTCGCTTGCAAGCGATGTAGTATTGAACCATTACGCCTGTGACTCGCATTTAAACCTCAAAATCGATTAAATTATGAAAACATCTTCTTTATCGTTGGTAATGAAACCCGTTTCAATGTCATATTTTCGGTCTAAATCATCTTTATTTAGGTATCCTAACCATTCAGTTTCCTTTACAACTTTACCTATTTTTTTAGGATCAACTGAGACTACATAACTATAAAATTCAGGTTTAATGGTTAAAAACGCAGTTTTCCTTTTAAACCTATCCTTAATTTTTGTAATTTCTTTATATTTTTTCCAGATTTCTTTTGCATCCTTATCGGCTTCAACAAAAACATCAATTTTCTCATAATTTCTTATTAGTTTAAATTCACTTTTAATACACGAAAATTCTAATTTTTCAAGGTAAGCTATCAAATCTAAAGATTTATCCTGAGATCCTCTCTCTGAAACAAATTTATAATAATTTGGAACTGCTGTACTATTAAATTCACGTTCTTCTATTGAATAATTGCAATTAATTACATCAGCGGTGGCATTTATTAACACTGAGTTGTATATATAAGAATAGAAATTCCTAGCTTTATCATCCTTTAAATTCACTACTTCGACTAACCCTTTTCCTTTTTCATTACTTCTGTTGCATCGCCCTGCAGTTTGTACAATACTGTCTAATGGTGCCATATCCCTATATATTAAATCAACACTAATATCAACACCTGCTTCAACCACTTGGGTTGTAACTATAATATTGCGCCTTTTTTCATTGTTATTTATCCTTTTAATCCTTTTTAACCTATGTTTAGGGATTATTAAAGTAGAAATATTCATGATCTGGAGCTTATCCGAGCAAACTATACCTTCCGGTTCTACAGGCAGATCTTCATCAATCATTTCTTTAATATAGTTGTATAATTCTTGGGAAGCATTAATGGTATTTAAAACAACCATAATATCTTTATCAGGTTCAGAAACTATTTTATCCCAAATTAATTTCTTGAAAACATCAAAATTCTGCGGTTCAAGATTAAATTCATATTCTAATCGGTTAAATACGTTGAAATATTTATCTTTGTCCACTAACGATTTAATCTCTTCATTTTCTTTAAAAATAAGAGGTTGAGTGGCTGTCATTAATATAACCCAACAGTTAAATTCTTTAGAAAGATATTTTAAGGAATGATTCACTAATTCCCAGTAGTGATGAGGTATTGACTGAATTTCATCTAGAATAACAATAGAATTAACGATATTATGGAATTTCCTTGCTGCTCTGTTTTTGTTGGTTATTAAACTGTAAAATAACTGTATAAATGTTGTAATGACAATCTCTGAATACCACCCTTCAGTTAATAATTGAGATTGATTGGAGCTGATTTCAAGTTCTTTTCCAGTTTTATAACTTATATCAGACAAATGATGATGTTTTAAAAGCATGTTTGAGAATATTTCTGAATCATCAGCTCCGTGACTTAAAACTTTGGAAACCACTTCTGCATTTTGATCTATGATGCTAAGGAAAGGTAATGAGTATATTAGTCTAGGTAAAAAACCAAATTCAGTTTCAATTTTTTTCCGCAGTTTTAATGAAAAAGAAAAGGCAGATAAAGTTTTACCACAACCAGTTGGTAAATTTATAGATAAAATTCTATCTTTCTCGAGATCCAACAAATTTAAAGAATTAATTACTTCCTCGTAAGATTCTTCCCGTATTAAATTTATTTCACTTTTTTCACCTTCAAAAGCAGCCGTTTTATATTCATCAACAATATTATCAGATATTTCAACTCGGGGAGGTTTGTGTGTCCCGGAAGCATCCATCTTATCTGCATCTAATAACACCGAATAAAAAAAGAGAATTAAAAAGTAGTGATCAAGCCCTTTAGCACGGGTTAGTTTCCTCAAATCTCTTTTTATATCTTTAACAACTTCTTCAAATTCATTTAAAAACTTTGAAATGTCAATATTCCATTTTTCATAGAATTCTTTTATTTCTTCAAAATTGTTTTCTTTAATGTTGGCCAGTTGTCTTCTCACAAGATCTAAATCTTTTAGTTTAGAAGATTCCCCATCAATTCCTTTAATGTTTCGAAGGTTTCCATGATGTTTAAGAACAACAATCCATGATATAGGGGAAATGTGCCAAAGATCTTCAAATTTATTGGATCGAATATAGTTTTTAACACAATAATAAGTAAAAATTGAGGATAATAGACCATGTCTGGCTTTTTCAGTTTTTTCATGATCTATAAGATATTTCTGGAAATAGGTTGTGGATTTGGCGAAATCGTGGGATAAACCAATTAAAAATGCAATCTTTGAATACTGATCCTTGTTGTTGATTTCTTTATCCAAAACGGTTTCTTGACAAAATGTGGCAACATTGGATAAATGAACTTCCAAAGGTTTTGTTGGGTGTGATTTGAGCTTAAAAGAAGATGACATTCATATCACCAATTGAATGATATTGACCATCTACAATAAGCATGGAATCTCCATTTTCTTCATAGTAAAATTCTTGAAATTCGTTTACTATTCGTTCGGCATTTATGAATGAAGGAGACTTAACAGCACCATATTTTTTCCCGGGTTCTATCTTTATTTTAGCCTTTTCAGTTGGAATTATACTATGTACCTTTACATCTTCTCCTGTTACTAAAAGTTCTTCAGGTTCAATAAAACTATTTTTAACAAGTTTAATATTTGCTAGGCACTCCGATATTCCCAAATAAGGAGTGTAAACTGATTTATGGTTTGATAAGTACGTGAAAAGTTCATCCATTATTGAATCATCATCTAACCAAAGACATATCCGGTATTTAACATCTTTAAGAAATTCAGCTGGTAACTGAGTTCGCTGCCCTTTATTGTCTGAAAGAATGAATCCTGTTTTGGTGTCTATCAAGTTCAGGTTTATCCTCATTTTTTTGATAGGATTAATAATTTGCAAGGCGAATGCACTGTTTTTTGGTCCAAACAGATCATAGTAACTATCTCTATCATACCCAAGTATCCCTGAAACAATTCCGGCTAAAGTAGTTCTACTGGGGAACGGGTAAGAAATTGTAGAGGTAGTGGTGTATCCCCTCCGGAAATACCCATAGTCACCCCATATATCGAAAACCACTACTTTGTCAATCATATAACTCCTCAATTTTAGATAGTTAATTCGCTTGCAGGTAATCCCTTTTCAACCAAATATTCAACTAGATCTACTTCGATTGGAACACTATCCCTAAATTTAACCGCAGGATCAAATTTAACACTTATGGAGTCTATTTTATCTAAATCTGATTTTAAAGCAATGATAAGTTGAGAAACATCAATTTGTAGTTCATCAACGCTTCGTAGCTTTTTATCATCTTCAAGATCGTGTTCAATCTTGATTTTTTTATCGAGATCACCTATGAAGTAATTTGCATCACTGTAAGTAACTTTCAATAATAATCGGGGCATTTGTCCAAATTTAGACCGGGTTATAAGATTTTTAGTACCATTCCAAATTCCTTCAACAAGTAGAGACTCATCCTCTTCAGTCATCAAAGTCTTTTTAGCTGCATTTTCGTTTATAACACCATAAAAAGAAATTAATGAATAGGGGAGAATGTATTCTTCTCTGAAAGTTTTTTGTTGTTTGCCTGCACTTGAAGCAAAAGCTCCTGTACCTTTGATATGTTTCATTTCAACTTTGTGCATTGATCTTCCAAATCGGAATTGAACTGGCCCCGTTAATGTTATTGAACTTTTTCCCTTCTTTTTTATCTCAAGGGGTATGGTACCACCAAAAAGACGAACATCAACGCACTCTTTTAAAATATTATTATACATAATTCTTTTAATTTGACTCAAAGAAAGATTTTTGTCAGTTATATCCACTTTCTCTCCATTTTCATCAATTAAATAATCCATAGCCCTTAATTTAGCATCTTGAATATTTCCATTTTCATCCTCAATTTCCTTAACAAAAATTCCCTGGTCTTTAAAATCATGGAGATAATCTCTTATAGTCCGTTTCAGACGCACATCAGTAACTATGTTTAACTCGACATCTTCATCTATTCTGGGTTTGTTCTCATCTAAAGGGTCGCCATTTGGATTTGCATACGATATGTCATATAAAAAAACCAGTTCTGATCTATTCATTTTTTACACCTTCTTTATTCTGTTTAAATAACCCATTGAGGGTAAATCCTAAAACGAAATAAAAACTAGTTTCATCTCCTGAAAGTTTCCAATTTTTATTGGATTTTAATAGATTAACGGATATGAGTTCTTCTAAATCGGGATAAGCTGCTTTGTACTCTCTTAATTTGTTAATTATCATAGGGTACAATTTTTGAATTTTTTTCTGATCTAATGTAAGGCCCCATAACTTTGTCATGAAAGGTGTTGCACCTAATGATCTATACTGTATTGCTGTAAGTTTTTTGGTGATCAAACCCATTAAAAACGCAGCTTTCTTCTCTGGAGTATCAATAAACTCACCATAGACTTCAAAAAATTCTTTTTCATTATCTTCTTCATTATGTGAACCAATCTTCATTTTATCAACACCTTTCAATAAATTTAGTTCGTTAAAAAACATGTAAAGCATCAATGCTTGTGTTGTTAAAAGTTTCATGGAATAATCATTTTCAGGATCAGTCCTATGAGCTTGTTTAATTCTATCCATAAACTTTGAAATCAAAAAATCTTTGTTAACAGATTTACCACCTACAATAAAACCAATTATATCTAAGAAGTATTTATCATATTTTGAATGGAAAAATTCTCTTAAAAAACCAGCATACCAATTATATTGATTGATGTATCCTTTGCTTTGGGAATTTCTCAATTTGATGAAGTCTCCTTCAATATTTTTCCCAAAATTTAGTTTTAAATTCTCTTCTTTGAAAAGAATGTCATTTTTAATGATATCTTGAGTTTTATAAATGTTCTTCATCCAAGATGGGAGGATGCTTTCAACATAATTTAGGATATCAATAAATTTACCTCCACCTTTGAGATCATAAAATAAAAATTTGAATTCCAGCACGTCATCGGTATTTTTCACAATGGAATAAAGGCTATCTTCTTCCTCAGAATCTTCCTCTTCGATTAACCCTTTCTCGTATTTTTTACCTTTTAAATCAACTACACGTTCATAAAATTCTTCAAACTCTTCATTATCTCCTTTAAACAGGAAATTCGGGATCACGAAAAATTTTAGAGTAAATAAATTGAAAGAAAGGTATTCTTGAACAAATTTTTTACCAGCTTCCAGGAAAACAGCACATTTTCCACAGATAGGTACTTGTTTCCATTGATCAGCCTGTATGAAGTTAGGTACATTTCCCTTTTTATCAGCTGTTGAAAAAGAAAAACCGAAAGCATTGGGGACAAATCCATATACTTCTTTTGATTCATCACACAAGTAACATGTTCCGTTACCACTTGATTCGCCAATAGTCTTTAAATTATGATAACGATGCATGGCTTCTTCTGAAAGAATTTCTCGAAATATAAGATAATTCCCACAGAATTTCTTTTCGAATCCATCTTGGATGGAAATTGTCAGCAAAACATTATCTCTATTTTTTTTATCGATAGATTGAAATTTATCCTCTAAATCTATTGTAACCTGATCTTTGTTTTCAGTTAATTCTTCAGCTATTTTATCGAGAAATTCAGGGTCTTTATGGGTTTTAAACCATTTTAAAACTCGATTTTTAAAAGTAGATTCTGCTTTGCTAGTTATTAGGGAAGCTGGAGTATAATCAACACCGTTAGGTGGGCCCCCTTTGTATAAATACTTATTACTATCCCGTTTATTTAATTCTTCTTCAATTATACCTTTATAAACAAATTTTGTATCGACATACTCTAAATTAATAAGCAAAACTCGTTTTGTTCTGCTTGTTAACTTTGCTGTATCTTGAAAAACGTCAATTTCTTCCAATTTTTTGTGTTCTACAATAAATTTGCCTAAATTGTATAAAGATCCTATCAAAATTCTCACCCCACACTATTAATCATTCCAAATCCTAATGAGTTCTTTTCTCCCAGCCCACAATCCATCAAGAATCTGTAAAATCGTTTATCGTCCATGTTGAATTTTTCCAGGTTTTTCCATAAAGTTCCGATTATGAGGAACATGTTATCTGCTTTCTTAACCCTCACAGCCACTTCTCGATCGTACTCGAAACGGTCAAATAGATTGCCATCGAAATGGTAATTGAGATTATAGTAAGCGTTATATTTTTTAAGAGAATTGTCTTTAAGACGTTCTAAGAAAAAAGAGAAGTCATTGGTATTTTTAAGAGAATAGTAATGATTTTTTCGGTTATCATCATGAAGAACAATGGGAGTACTGGTAATAAAACGGCTCGTCAAAGTTGGATTAAAGGGCTTCGAATTCACTCGCTTCATGCGTAATTTGCCCAGATAAAAATGTTCCTTACTTTCCAAAGAACTTACCAAAGTACGTATAAAACCGGGTTTCGGCGAACTAATAATTAAATTTTTAATTTCACCCTTTTTAAAATCAGAAACAGGGAAAATGTTAGAATAAGAAAAATATTTAAATCCACCAGAATCATGGTAATTAGAATAACCAGTGTCATTTAGTAATGAATATATGAATCCCTGGATAGTGTGCTTGTTAACCGAGTCATAATGAGAATCATTTTCAGGAATAAATTTAAGAATTAATCTCAATTGAACTCCTCCAACATATTGATTTATCTTTATTAAAATCCCCAATACTTAACAAATTATATTGATATTTCATTACAAATATCCGGATACTTATTTTACAGTAAATAATAGCTGAAAGAATATGATTATAATTATATTGGATCAAATAATCATTCTCTGGTGCTTTTAAAGATATTTTAAGTCTTATTCAAACAACCCCCTATCCCGGACCCCTATCAAAAAATAAAATAACCGGAAGTACCTTCAAGTTATTATGGGAATATTGTTGATAATGCGTATTATTATCATCATATATAAATTTAACTAAAATATTCGACAACCCCACCATCAAGGTTATTATGTACATGACAAACATATAAAACTTTCTAAATATCATGACACTTTCATGTTTAATTCAAAGATATAACTTAAACAGTTCATCACTTTGAAATTTATGAAAAAAATCCATACCACCAACTTCGTCATATCAATGTATAGCGAAGTATCTTATTTTCACATAAAACCCACCTTTATTTTAATATAATAGTTGGGCAAATGTAAATCTATAAAATATTAACTGAATACTAAAAACCATTAATTTGATTAATTCCAAAAAATCATAAATATTTAAGATTTTAAGACTTCCAGGGTAAAATATGAGGGTTCCTTCATTAAAACCAGACAAAGAACATAAAGAACAGCCTGGGGAAAAACAGGCCGCATCCAGGGAATTTCGGGATAATTTAAATGAATTAAAAGGAAAATTGAAGATTATAAAAGGTAATAAAAATATTTTCATCCTCGGAGTTCTTTTAATAGTTTCTTTGAGTGCTATATTTGCATTATCATTTAACTGGAGTCCTGCGGCTAACACCACTGGCTCTACCGAGGTATCTTCCACTACCTTAGCCACTACCAATGATTCCACCGTGGTTAAAGAAGGACCTTACGGAAATACCAGCTCCAATATCACTGTAGCCTACATTGTAGGGGTGCACCCCCGTGAATCTGCATCACACCAGGCCATAATTGAATCCATACATGATAGTGATTCATCCCTTGAAAAGAGATATTACCTCTACATTATCAATGCACCGCTTTATCAGAATAATTATCCCCAGGAACGGATGAACGGCCAGTTACTGACCAACAAGTACGTAGTGCCAGATATAATTAACAACAGTTACCAGTTAGCAGTGGATGTTCATTCCAGTAATGGCAGTTACCCGTTTAACAGATTCATATTTGCCCCGGCACGGGGAAATAAATCCATTTCCATAGCCCTGGAACTGGATGATAAAATATCCTGGCTGAAATATTACTATCCTCCCAACCCATCCAGCATAGAATATGTAACCCTACCCCTGATACAGAATGGTATACCTTCCATTGTCTACGAAGCGTACAAAGATGATTCCAACACCACCACTAAAGAACATGCCCGTGAATTTATAAAAGTAATTGACACCAGCCAGTTATGGGGATGATGTATAAGAACAATCAAAAAGTAGACCATGTTTCACTCATAACAAATAATTAGATCATATTAAAAAAATCAGGGTAAATCTCACCCAATTTCCAATTTCCCCAAAACATCTGTTTTTCAACCAACCAGTATACATGTGGTTAATAATTTAGAGTAATTTCGATGATTTTCCATTAACACCCATAATTCCATACTCTTATCCATAAATAATATTAAACTTATTCTGGAAAACAATCTAGAACTTTAAAACCTGTCGGGATGAGTAACCCTCTTTTTCAAACTGGGAGTTTAAAAATTCCACCT
>SWCA01007413.1_pt2 | contig 20715 bp, 22 predicted proteins | sample 4692961 | NCBI WGS metagenome assembly SWCA01 (sample SAMN10267275, study PRJNA491770) | bioreactor metagenome | isolation source: DHS bioreactor inoculated with | place: Japan: off Shimokita Peninsula
ACTTGAACAGCCGCGCTTCACGCACCCAGAGGTCCATGATGCCGCCCTCGCCCACCAGATCGTCGCCGATCGACTGGATGAAGCAGGCATGGGGCTGCGGATGCTCGTAGGACGACGCCGAGCGGGTCAGTTCGCGGGTTTCATGGTCGACGTAATAGTGGCCCTGCGACGGGCCGTCGATGCCATAGGCCCAGTGCAGCCCGGTGTTGAACCATTGCGGGCTGTTCGGCGCAGCCATCTGGCCCGCGAGCATGTAGCGCATTTCGTCGAAATAGGCCTGGGCATCGGATTCGGCGGTGAAATAGCCGCCTTTCCAGCCCCAGTAGGTCCAGGCCCCGGCGAGGCGGTCAAACACCTGCTTGGCCGAGGTCTCGCCGCCAAAGCGTTGATCTTCGGGGAGTTTTGCGAGCGCCTCGGTATCGGGCACATGCCGCCACAGGAACGCGGGCACACCCGCTTCCTTCACCGGCTTGGTCGCGGCCGGAACACCGGCCTTACGGAAATATTTCTGAGCGATCACGTCGGACGCCACCTGGCTCCAGCGTTCGGGCACTTCGACACCGTCGAGGTGGAAAACCACGGTCCCGTCCGGGTTGCGGATCTCCGACATCGTGGTGGTGAATGAAATCTCGCTATACGCGTCTTTGCCTGCCTCGGTAAACTTGCGTTCGATCTTCATGGCGCCCCGTCTGTCCTTCTACATGGTCCACGGCCCGTAAATGGCCGGGATTTTCGCTCCTGTGTCGCCGAGGCGGCAGGTTAGATAACATAGGAAAACAGGCAAAAAACTGCTCTGCTGATCCGTGGCGGATCAACGATACTTCGCACCCCGTTCGGGGACTGCTCGAATTTATGTCTTCCTATCCCTAACCGCCGGGCCGCCACACTATATGTTGTAGCTGGCCGGCGAGCTTGCACAAACTGGCGTAGGGTTACCAAAAGATCAACGCCCAAATTGCAGGAAATTGGGCTTGACCGGGGGGCCGAATTCGGCGGCTCTGAGTCGGCTTCGGTTAACCAATTGTGGACAGAGTTGGAAAGGCACCGGTTTTTCAGCGCTTTCCCGCGCACGGCTGCCGCGACGCTTCAGGCGGCTGCCGCGGCGAACAAATTGTCACGCCCCCGACGCAAGCGCGGCGCATCTGCAACAGGCAAGCCTGCTGTTTCGCCAAATGTTCGAAAAGCGCAAGAATCGGGCAGAATACACACCAGATTTGGGGCCTGCCTGTCGCAATCCCCTGTATCTTGTGATTTCCCAAAGACTTGGGCGGTCCAGTGAAATGGTCGGGGCGGCGAGATTCGAACTCGCGGCCTCCTGTTCCCAAAACAGGTGCGCTACCAGGCTGCGCTACACCCCGACGGCGGTGTCATACAGAGAGTATCCGGGGTTGGAAAGCCTGTTTGGCCGGTTTCACTCGGCGCAGGCCCAGGCCGCTTCGTCGCCGAAGGCGGGATGGCGCAACTGGTCGCCGGGGCCGACGCCGATCGCCGCCGCCAGACCGCCCCGGATCTCGAGCACCGCCAGCACGCCGTCGCCGCCACCGATGCTGGTCAGGTCACCGGGCACCGCCATCGGATGCACGTATTGCACCACACCCTCCGGCGTCACAAACACCATATCGAGCGGGATCAGGGTGTTCTTCATCCAGAACCGATAGGCGCCGGGCCGGTCATAGACAAACAGCATCGCCTGCGAGGCGCCGAGGCTTTCGCGAAACATCAGCCCCCTGGCCCGCTCGGCATCGTCATCGGCGATCTCGACGGTAAAGCCCGCAGTGCCCCAGTCGCCGCGAATATCGAGCCGATCCGGCGCGCAAACGTCCTCGGCCCGCGCGGCCGACACCGCCGCGACGAGCGCAAGCGCGGCGGCAGCGGCGCGGCGCAGCATCACGCCGGATCGTCCTTGCCGTTGCCAATCGCGGCGTCCCAGGCGCTGACCAGCACCGCCATGCGCCCGCGCGATCCGTCGATCACCCGCAGGCACACGGCTTCGCCCGGCTGCAAATCGGCAAATCCCGAGCGGCGCAACACCTCGATATGGATGAACACGTCTTCCGCCTTGCCAAACACATTGGCGAAGCCGAAGCCCTTGCCCTTGTCAAACCACTTCACCCGCGCCGGCTCCATCGGCCCGGCTTCGGACAGGTCCACCTGGTCATGTTCCAGCACATCGGTGCCGGAGTCCATGCCCTCGGGCGGCTCGATCGACAGCACTTCCACCGCCTGCATACCGCGCTGGGTGGTCTGCGCGACGAGCTCGATCCGCGCCCCGTCAGCGATCGAACTTTGCCCGAAATTGCGCAACACATTGGCGTGCAGCAAAATATCGGGCATACCCTCATCCGCGACCACAAAGCCGAAGCCCTTGGCCGGATCAAACCACTTTACCTGCCCGCGAACGGTTTTCCGCTCACCAGCATCACCTTCATGTTCTCTCGTCATGTCACGCGTTCCCGCGATCTGTTCACATCCCAACCCCTGTCTGCGCCAGATCGTCGCTCTGTGCAACCAAGGAGAACCTATCCTTTTGTACAGGCCAAGCCTAACACGGAACTATCGTCACGTCACATCCACATTGCCGAGGCCCGGTGCCTCTCCTAAGGGTTGAGCCGCTGCACCTCCCACGACCTTTCAGGCGAAGCCCGACGCCAGCGAAAGCGGTCATGCAGCCGAAACGCGCCATCGGCCCAGAACTCGATTTCCAGCGGCCGGATCCGGTAGCCGCCCCAGAACGGCGGCCGGGCCGGGTGCAGCCCGAGCTGCGGCGTCAGCCGCGCCACCTCTGCCATCAGGCTGGCGCGCGAAGCCAACGGCTGCGACTGGTGCGAGGCCCAGGCGCCAAGACGGCTCTTGAGGCTGCGCGAGGCGAAATAGGCATCCGCCGGCGGTCCGTCTTCGCGGCTCACCAGCCCGCGCACCCGCACCTGCCGGCGCAGGCTCTTCCAGTGCATCACGAAGGCGGCCTTGCCACCGGCCTCGATCTCGGCGGCCTTGGCCGAGCCGTAATTGGTGTAGAACACGAAGGCGTCGGCCTCGATCTCCTTGAGCAGCACCATCCGGGTATTGGGCAGGCCGTCGGCGTCGACGGTGGCCAGCGCCATGGCGTTGGGATCGTTGATCTCGCTCTGCTCGGCCTCGGCCAGCCAGGCCCGCGCGATCGCAAACGGATCACTCCCGGCGAAAATTCCCGTCCTGTCGCTCATCCCGGCCTCCGTCTTCGCGCTCAGGTTGCCGCAACGTCGGCCCGGCCTTCCGGCAGGCTTGAAGCACCCCGATCAATCGCCTAAACCGACTTAACCGAAAGCGACGGGACGGGGAACAGCGAATGTCCAACGGGTTGATGAACGGCAAGCGGGGCCTGATCATGGGGCTCGCCAACGACAAGAGCATGGCCTGGGGCATCGCCAGGGCGCTCAGCGACGCCGGCGCCGAACTGGCCATTTCGTATCAGGGCGAGGTGATGAAAAAGCGCGCCATCCCGCTGGCCGAACAGCTCGGTGCGCCGATTGTCGCCGAGTGCGACGTTGGCGACGACGCCTCGCTCGATGCGCTGTTTTCCCGGCTCGAACGCGACTGGGGCACGATCGACTTTCTGGTCCATGCCATCGGCTATTCCGACAAGACCCAGCTGCGCGGCAAATACGCCGATACCACCCGCGAGAACTTCACCCTGACGATGGATATCTCGGTCTTTTCCTTCACCGCCGTCGCCCGGCGCGCCGCGGCGCTGATGCCCGATGGCGGCAGCATGGTCACGCTCACCTATCTCGGCGGGGAACGGGTGATGCCGCATTACAACGTGATGGGTGTGGCCAAGGCCGCGCTCGAGGCCAGCGTGCGCTACCTGGCGGAAGATTTCGGCAAGGAGCGGATCCGCGTCAACGCGATCTCCGCCGGGCCGATCAAGACGCTGGCCGCCTCCGGCATCGGCGATTTTCGCTACATCCTGAAGTGGAACGAGCTCAATTCGCCGCTGCGCCGCAATGTGACCATCGAGGACGTGGGCAATTCGGCGCTCTATCTGCTCTCCGATCTCGGCGCCGGCGTGAGCGGCGAGACCCATCATGTCGACGCCGGCTATCACGCGGTCGGCATGAAGGCCGTCGATTCACCCGATATCGACACCGCCATGGCAAGGAAAGACCCATGACCGAGCAACTGCCCCACGAAAAAGGCTTCCACGTTTCCTGGGACCAGATCCACCGCGACAGCCGGGCGTTGGCCTGGCGGCTAGACGGGCACGGGCCGGACGATGGCGGCTGGAAAGCGGTGGTGGCGATCACCCGTGGCGGCATGGCCCCGGCGATGATCGTCAGCCGCGAACTTGGCATCCGCACGGTCGATACGGTCAGCGTGAAAAGCTATGACCACCAGTCGCAATCGGCGCCGGTGGTGATCAAGGCGCCGGACATGGAGATGATGGGCGACGGCACCGGGGTGTTGATCGTCGATGATCTCGTCGATACCGGCAAGACCCTCGAAGTGGTGCGCGCGCTGCTCCCCAAGGCGCATTTCGCCACCGTCTATGCCAAGCCCAAGGGCCGGCCGATGGTCGATACCTTCATCACCGAAGTCAGCCAGGACACCTGGATCTTCTTCCCGTGGGACATGGCGCTGCAATATGTCGAGCCCTATCGCGGCAAGGATTGAGCCTCAGTGTTCGCGTGGAACTTCACTGCGATGCTTATATTGCTCATGGGTATTTGCAGCCATTGATGGAGTGAACTGTGAATCTAGCGTTCGGAGTGTCATTTGCCATCATTGCGGGCTGTTTTCTTTCCGTAGCCCGCAACCACTTCTCGGAGAAAAAGGACTACCCCGCCGACGTCTCTGGGCCGACAACTGCAATAGTTGCCGCCTTCTACGCCGGCGTTTTCGCGCTGGCATCCTCAATCGTACTTGCCTTCGAAGGAACAAAGTCATTGCAAGGAACGGCAGCAATCCTTTTTCTCGCTGCAGCATTCTCCCCAGTGGGAGGATACGTCGGAAGGACACCCGCTTTGATACTGGGGTTGTTTCTCCTGGGCGCGGTCGCACCCCTGATCCACGAAGCGGTTCAATATTGACAATCACGGCCTAGATGGGTCCTGCCCCTATTCGCGCTTTACATTGGAAAGGACGCGCCGGGAATCGAACCTCTCCCGATGCGAAACCGGAGCGGATGTCGCCGCCTCAGTCCATCTGTGTCAGCCCCGCCCGGTAGCGCGCGGCATTGTCGCGGTAGTGCCGCGCCGAGGCGATGAGTTTCTCGCGCGCCGCGTCGTCGAGCACCCGCACCACCTTGCCCGGCGCGCCCATCACCAGCGATCCGGGCGGAATCTCCTTGCCCTCGGTCACCAGCGCGCCAGCGCCGATCAGGGCACCCTCGCCGATCACCGCGCCGTTCAGGATCGTTGCCCCCATGCCGATCAGCGCGCCGTCATGGATGGTGCAGCCATGCAGCATCGCCTTGTGGCCGACCGTGACATGGGCGCCGATGGTCAGCGGAAACCCCATATCGGTGTGGCACACCACCTGTTCCTGGAGATTCGACCCCTCGCCCACCAGGATCGGCTCGTTATCGCCGCGCAGCGTCGCGCCGAACCACACCGAGGCGCCCGGCCCCAGCACCACCTTGCCGATCACGTTGGCGTCCGGGGCGACCCAGGCATCCTCCGCCAGCTCCGGCGCGATCCCGTCCAATGTGTAGATCATTCCTCACCTTCCGAAAATTCCGCCTGCAAGCCGCGCACGAAATTCACCAGCCCCGGCTGCTGCGCCAGCCGCAACCGCTCGGCGGCGACGATGGTGGTGAGCCGTTCGAAGGTGGCCTCGAGGTCGTCATTGATCAGCACGTAGTCGTAGCCGTCCCAGTGGCTGATCTCGTCCCAGCTTTTCTGCATCCGCTTCTGGATCACCTCGGCGCTGTCCTGGCCGCGGCTTTCGAGGCGGCGGCGCAGCTCGGCGATCGACGGCGGCAGAACGAAGACCGACAACACGTGATCCTGCAACGGCGAACGCGCGATCTGCTGCGCGCCCTGCCAGTCGACATCGAACAGCACGTCGCGCCCGGCCTCGATCGCCGCGCGCACCGGCGCCATCGGCGAGCCGTAGAAATTGCCAAACACGTGGGCGTGCTCCAGCATCTCGCCATCGCCGACCATCTTCTTGAACACCGGCTCGGAGACAAAGCTGTAATGCACCCCGTCTTCCTCGCCGGGGCGCGGCGCGCGGGTGGTGGCAGAGACCGAGAACCGCAGGGTCTCGTCCCAGTCCATCAGCTTGCGTGCGAGGGTGGATTTGCCCGCGCCGGAGGGCGACGACAGGATGATCAGCAACCCGCGCCGGGTCGAAAGTTCCATGCTCGTCACTCCACGTTCTGAACCTGTTCGCGCATCTGGTCGATCACCGCCTTGAGCTCGAGCCCGATCCGCGTCAACTCCTGATGCTGCGATTTCGAGCACAGGGTGTTGGCCTCACGGTTGAACTCCTGCATCAGAAAATCGAGCTTGCGGCCGCGCGCCTCGCTGCCCGCCAACATGCTGCGCGCCTGCGTGACATGCGCGCCGAGCCGGTCGATCTCTTCCCGGATATCCGATTTGACCGCGATCATCGCCAGTTCCTGCGCCACGCGGGCTTCGTCGGCGCCGTCGGTATTGTCCATCACCCGCGCCAGCGCGGTGCGCAGCGCCTCGCCCTGCGCCTCGCGCCGGGCCTCGGCGGCGCCTGTGGCCTCGGCCACCAGCGCTTCGACCTGAGCCAGCTGCTCGGTCAGGATCGCCCCCAGCGCCGCGCCCTCATGCGCCCGCATCTCGTTGAAGGCCGCGAGCAGCGGCGGCAGATCATCGAGCAGCGCCCTGGCCAGCGGCGCGGTGTCCTCGTCCTGCTGGGTGCTGTCGAGCACGCCGCGCATGGCGGCGATGTCGGCGGCGCTGGGGCGCGCCAGCACCAGCCCGCGCGCCTCGGCGGCATGGGTGATCTCGACCAGCATCGACAGCGTGCGTTCCAGCGCACCGGTGTCCAGACTAAGCCCACCCGCGTCGGCGTCGCGGCTCACCCGAAGCCCGAGCGAGACATTGCCCCGCGTCACCGCCGCCGCCACCGCCTTGCGCGCCGGCTGCTCCAGCCCGTCGATCCAGTCGGGCAGTTTCAGCCGCAGATCGAGCCCCCGCGCATTGACCGCGCGGATATCCCAGACCCAGTTCCACGGGCCGAACGCACCCTTGTGCGCGGCAAATCCGGTCATCGAATGGATCATCGCGGAGACCTCCCAGGGTTAACCATTTGTTTAGATTCCACCCCCGCCGGAGGCCTGTTCGTGGCAGTATAGGGCATCGGCGCCGCGTCTGTCTTTGGTTAGCAGACCGTTCCGATGGGGGCAATATCGCCGCCGGTGGCCCGGTGGCAAGGGGCTGACATGGCACATGGATATTGGAAGAACGACAAGATCATCCCGATCGGACCGCTGCGCCAGCGCGCCCTGTTTCCCGCGCTGGGCCGGGTCGAGACCTATTGGGAGGCGTTGCGCGACGGGCGGCTGATGCCCGCGCGCGGCGAGGTCGATCCGCGCGGGATCGCCGATGTGCTGGAATTTGCTTTCGTTCTCGAACGGATCGCCCCCGGCCTCGCCCGGCTGCGGCTTGCCGGGATGCACCTCAACGAGTTGATGGCGATGGAGGTGCGGGGGATGCCGCTGACGGCGATGTTTCTGCCCGAATCCCGGCGCGAATTGCAGCGCCTGATTGAAACCGTGCTGGGCAGCCCCGCCGCGCTGCGCCTGACGCTGGCGGGCGATGCCGGGCTGGGGCGGCCGCATCTTGAAGGGCAGATGCTGCTGTTGCCGCTGCGTGACGATCACGGCCGGGCCAGCCGCATCCTTGGCGCCTTGCAGACCCATGGGCCAATCGGCCGTGGCCCGCGCCGCTTCACCATCCGCAATGTCGAGACCAAGCCGATCATCGGCGATCATCCCGTCGCCCCACGGCCACGCCCGGTCTTCGCCGATACGCCGCCCCGCGCCGCGCCCGACGGCGCAAGCCCGCACAAGGCCGGGTATCTGCACCTCGTCCACGACGCCGACGACCTCTGACGCGCCCATCGGCATCGCCCAAACGAAAACCCCGGAGACACGGCTCCGGGGGTTTCTCAGGTCTGACGGTCTTGTGTGGTCAGCCGGTGGCCACCTGGTCGGTCTGGGGCTGGGTGTGTTGCGCCAGTTCCTCGGCGACGAGGAAGGCCAGTTCCAGCGATTGCGAGGCGTTGAGGCGCGGATCGCAGACCGTGCGGTAGCGGTCCGACAGGTCTTCGTCCGAAACCGCCGTCACACCGCCGGTGCATTCGGTCACGTCCTGCCCGGTCATCTCGAAATGCACGCCGCCGGGGATGGTGCCCATGCCGCGATGCACGGTGAAGAACTCCTGCACCTCGGACAGCACCCGGTCAAACGGGCGGGTCTTGAAGCCGGAAGGCGACTTGATGGTGTTGCCGTGCATCGGATCGCAGGACCAGACCACGTTGGCGCCTTCTTCCTGCACCGCCTCGATCAGACGCGGCAGGTGCTTTTCGACCTCGCCGGCACCGAACCGCGCGATCAGCGTCAGCCGCCCGGCCTCGTTCTTCGGGTTCAGCTTTTCGAGCAGCACCTTGAGATCGTCCTTGCTGGTGCTCGGCCCGGTCTTGAGCCCGATCGGGTTGATCACACCGCGCGCGAACTCGACATGCGCGCCATCGGGCTGGCGGGTGCGGTCGCCGATCCAGAGCATATGCCCCGACCCCGCCACCACCTGCCCGGTGGTTGAATCAACGCGGGTCAGCGCCTCTTCATATTCCAGCAGCAGGCTCTCGTGGCTGACGTAGAAATCCACCGTTTGCAATGTATGCGAGAAGTTGCTGTCGAGCCCGGCGGCGCGCATGAAGGCCAGCGTGTCGGAGATCCGCTCGGCCATCGCCCGGTAACGTTCCGATTCGTCGCGCTCGGTGAAGCCCAGCGTCCAGGAATGAACCTTGTGGACATCGGCATAGCCGCCGGTCGAAAAGGCGCGCAGCAGGTTCAGCGAGGCGGCCGACTGGGTGTAGGCCTGCAACATCTTCGAGGGATCGGGCTGGCGCGCCTCGGGCGTGGCGGCAAGATCGTTGACGATGTCGCCTCGGTAAGATGGCAGTTCAACGCCGCCGATGGTCTCGAAGGCGGCCGAGCGTGGCTTGGCGAATTGCCCGGCCATGCGGCCGACCTTCACCACCGGCACCTTGGCGCCGTAGGTCAGCACCATCGCCATCTGCAACAGCACCTTGAAGGTGTCGCGGATGGTGTCGGCGGAAAACTCGGCAAAGCTCTCGGCGCAATCGCCGCCCTGCAACAGGAAGGCCTCGCCGCGCGCGGCCTTGGCAAGCTCGGCCTTGAGCCGCCGCGCCTCGCCGGCAAACACCAGCGGCGGATACTTGGCCAACTGCTTTTCGACCGCGCCGAGCGCGCCTGCGTCGGGGTAGTCGGGCATCTGCACCCGTGGCAGGGAGCGCCAGGAAGATTTCGTCCATTCGGTCATCGCCGTCTCCGTTCGTTCTCGCGGCCCCGCCTCTGGCGGGAACGTCAACTGCGGTCGGGGTGATATAGAACGCGCGTGCCGCATGTGCAAAAGAAACTTGCCCGGCCTTGCGCCGCGCCGCCAAAGCTGGTGTGGTCGTCGGCACCATCGAACCAGGAGGGCAACCGGGTGGCATCGACGTTGCAGACCAGCGAACAGGAGCGCGGCACCACGCGCCGGTTCGTCTTTGTCCTGCTCGATCAGTTCACCCTGCTGTCCTTCGCCGGGGCCGTCGACGCGCTCAGGCTCGCCAACCGCGCCCTCGGCTACCCGGCCTATTCCTGGCTGATCGCGGGCGAGTCCGGCGATTGGGCCACCAGTTCCAACGGCACCCGCGTCGCGGTCGATATCGGGCTTGGCGAGTTGCGCCATTCCGACACGGTGATCGTGGCGGGCGGCGAAGACGTGCAGGAGCATTCCACCAAGGCGGTGTTGAACTGGCTGAGGCGCGAAGCCCGGCGCGGAGCGCGGATTGGGGCGTTCTGCACCGGCGCGCATACGCTGGCCAAGGCCGGTCTGCTCGACGGCAAGCGGGCAACGATCCACTGGGAAAACCACGACGGCTTCGCCGAGGAGTTCACCGAGGTGGAGCTGACCCGCTCGGTCTACGTGATCGACGGCAACCGGATGACCACCGCCGGCGGCACCGCGTCGATCGACCTGATGCTCACCCTCGTGGCCCAGGACCACGGCCCCGAGATCGCCAACGCCGTGGCCGATCAGCAGATCTACACCACCATCCGCACCGACCGCGATCAGCAACGCTTGTCGGTGCCGACCCGGATCGGCGTGCGCCACCCGAAACTGGCGCAGGTGATCCACGAGATGGAGGCCCATATCGAGGAACCGGTGAGCCCGGCGGAACTGGCAAGGCAGGTGGGGCTCTCAACCCGCCAGCTTGAGCGGCTGTTTCGCCGCTACCTCAACCGCTCGCCGAAGCGCTATTACATGGAACTCAGGCTCGGCAAGGCGCGCAACCTGTTGATGCAGACCGATATGAGCGTGATCAACGTGGCGTTGGCCTGCGGCTTCACCTCGCCCTCGCATTTCTCAAAATGTTACCGGGCGCATTACCAGACCACCCCCTACCGCGAACGCGGCAGCCATTCCGGCGCGCAGGCGGGCGCCTGATCGGCCCGCGACCGCTCAGCCGTCCGGGCTGATCCGGTAAACCGCGCCGCGATCTTCGGAGAGAAACCAGATCGTGCCGTCCGGCGCCTCGCGCACGTCGCGCACCCGCGCCATCTCGCCGCTGCGCAACACCTCCTGCGACCAGTCGGCCGGGTCGAGCACGGCGATATGGTCGAACTTCAGGCTGCCCACCAGCAGCGCCCCGCGCCATTCCGGCCAGAGCGCGCCGGAATAGACCGCGAGGCCAGAGGGGGCAATCGACGGGTCCCAGTAGAAGTCGGGCTGCGCCATGCCCTCGCGTGCCTGCCCGACCCCGATCTGGCTGCCATCGTAGTTGCGCCCATAGGCAATCACCGGCCAGCCGAAATTCACCCCCGGCGCGATCCGGTTGACCTCGTCGCCGCCCTTTGCGCCATGTTCCACCGCCCAGAGCTGCCCCGTCCCATCGAGCGCCGCGCCCTGCGGGTTGCGGTGACCATAGCTCCAGATCGCCGCCGCCGCGCCGCCCTCTGCGGCAAAGGGGTTGTCGGCGGGCAGGCTGCCGTCGCGGTTGAGCCGCAGGATGCTGCCGTTGTGGCGGCTGCGGTCCTGCGCCAGCGCGCCCTCGCCGCGGTCACCGATGGTCAGAAACAGCCGGCCATCCGGCGCCTCGACGATGCGCGAGCCAAAATGCTGGCCGCGCCGGCCACCCGGCGTCATTTCGAAGATCACCCGGAAGTCGTCGAGCACATCGGCCCCGGCGCTGAGCCGCCCGACGCCGAGCGCGGTGCCCGCACCGCCGGGCTGCGGCTTGGAGAAGCTCAGGAACAGCGCGCGGCTGGTGGCGAAATCGCGCGGCACCATCACGTCGAGCAGGCCACCCTGCCCGTCCGCCCAGACCTCCGGCACGCCCGCAACCGCGTTGCGGCTGCCGTCGGCTGCGAAATGCCACAGCCGCCCGTCGCGTTCGGTGACCAGAAATCCACCATCGGGCAGGAAGCCGAGACTCCAGGGCGTATCGAGCCCGCGCGCCACCCGCTCCACCTTCAGCGCCCCGACGCTGGCGTCAAGGCTGGCGGCGGCAACGGGCGTGCCGAGAAGCGCCGCCAGCATGGCGACGAGGAACAGACCGGAGCGGAGGCGATGCAGGCAGAACATGGCCAAAGCCTGCCCCAACGTCAGCCTTGCCGCAACGCCTCCCACGTGAAAGTGACCGCCGGCGCAATAACAATCTATCGCCGCGAAAGGCTTTTCTTTTCCAAAAGAAACGCTAGGGTTGGCTCCGGAGTTTTGTCCAATATTGGGAGACACAAATGAAGAAACTGCTCATGGCAAGTGCCGCCTCGGCCCTGATGGCCACCGGCGCCAATGCCGAAGACATCAAGCTCGGCGTTCTCCTGGCCTTCACCGGCCCGCTTGAAAGCCTTGCCCCGTCGATCGCCGCTGGCGCCGAACTTGCCATCGCCGAGGCCACCGCCGACGGCGCGTTCATGGATGGCAGCAGCGTGACGCCGGTGCGCGGCGACTCGACCTGCATCGACGCCGCCGCCGCCATCGCCACCGCCGAGCGCCTGATCACCTCCGATGGGGTCAAGGGCATCGTCGGCCCGATGTGCTCGGGCGCCACCGGGGCCGTGCTGCAGAACGTCGCCATGCCCAACGGCATGCTGATCATTTCGCCGTCGGCCACCTCACCGGCGCTGTCGACCGTCGAAGACAACGGGCTGTTCTTCCGCACCGCGCCGTCCGACGCGCGCCAGGGCGAAGTGATGGCCGCGATGATGAAGGAACGCGGCTACAACGACGTTGCCGTGACCTACACCAACAACGACTACGGCAAGGGCCTCGCCGATGCCTTCGCCGCCTCCTGGGAAGCCCTGGGTGGCACCATCACGATCAACACCGCGCATGAAGACGGCAAGGCCGACTACGCCGCCGAAGTCGGCGCGCTGGCTGCCGCCGGCGGCGATATCCTCGTCGTCGCAGGCTATGTCGACCAGGGCGGCTCGGGCATCGTGCAAGCCGCGCTCGATACCGGCGCCTTCGACACCTTCCAGTTCCCCGATGGCATGATCAGCGTGACGCTGGAAGAGAAGTTCGGCACCGATATCGATGGCTCCTTCGGGCAGACCGCCGGTTCGCCGGCCGCCGAGAAGTTCGCCGAAATCGTCGGCGACGCCTTCGACAGCACCTCGACCTATGCCGATACCGGCTACGATGCCGCGGCGCTGATCCTGCTGGCGATGCAGGCTGCCGGGTCGACCGACCCGATGGTCTACAAAGACAAGGTGATGGACGTGGCCAACGCGCCGGGCGAGCAGATCTTCCCCGGTGAGATCGCCAAGGGGCTCGAGATCCTCGCCGCCGGCGGCGAGATCGACTATGTCGGCGCCTCGGCTGTCGAACTCGTCGGTCAGGGCGAAAGCGCGGGCTCGTATCGCGTGATCGAGATGCAGGATGGCAAGCTGACCAATATCGGCTACCGCTGATCGGTGCAGCAAACACTTGCGAATCGCACAGCCCGGGACCAAACCCCCGGGCTGTGTCATATGACAGGGGTGGGATAACGTGATCCGGGTCGAGAACCTGCACAAACATTTCGGCGGCTTCCATGCCGTCGACGGCGCGTCGCTTGAGATCGAAAAAGGCACCATCACCGGGCTGATCGGCCCGAATGGCGCCGGAAAAACAACGCTTTTCAACGTCGTGGCCGGCGTTCTTCAGCCAACCTCCGGGCGCGTCACCATGGATGGTGAAGACATCACCGGCCTGCCCCCGCACACGCTGTTCCACAAGGGCCTGCTGCGCACTTTCCAGATCGCGCACGAGTTCAGCTCGATGACCTGCCGCGAAAACCTGATGATGGTGCCCGGCGGCCAGGCCGGCGAAAAGCTGTGGGACACCTGGTTCGGCCGCAAGCGCATCGCCGAGGAAGAGCGCGCCCTGCGCGCCAAGGCCGACGAGGTGCTGGAGTTTCTCACCATCGAACACCTTGCCGACAACCGGGCCGGCGAGGTTTCGGGCGGGCAGAAGAAGCTGCTGGAACTCGGCCGCACGATGATGGTCGACGCGCAGATCGTCTTTCTCGACGAGGTTGGCGCCGGTGTGAACCGCACCCTGCTGAACACCATCGGCGACGCGATCATCCGTCTCAACAAGGAACGCGGCTATACCTTCGTGGTGATCGAACACGACATGGATTTCATCGACCGTCTCTGCGACCCGGTGATCTGCATGGCCGAGGGCAAGGTGCTGGCCGAAGGCACGCTGGCCGAGATCAAGGCCAACGAACAGGTGATCGAGGCCTATCTCGGCACCGGCTCGAAGCACAAGAAAGCGGCGGAGGCGACAGCATGAGCAAACCCTTTGACGCACCGGGCTACAACCGCGACGGCTCGATCGTAAACCCGAAGGGCCAGGGTCAACTCACCCCCGGCCCGCAACATGGCCGCGCCAAGCCCGCCCCCGGCGGCCCGTTCCTGATCGGCGAGGCAATGACCGGCGGCTACGGCAAATCCGGCCCCGACATCCTGCACAACTGCACCATCGCCGTCGACAAGGGCGAGATCGCGGTGATCGTCGGCCCCAACGGCGCGGGCAAGTCCACCGCGATGCGCGCGCTGTTCGGGATGCTCTACGTCAAGAGCGGCAGCGTCCGGCTCGATGGCGAGGATATCACCCAGCTCACCCCCCAGGCCCGCGTGGTCAAGGGCATGGGTTTCGTGCCGCAGACGCATAACATCTTCACCTCGATGACGGTCGAGGAAAACCTCGAGATGGGCGCCTTCATCCGGCGCGACGACATCACCCAGACGATGGAGCAGGTCTATGATCTGTTCCCGATCCTGAAGGAAAAACGCAACCAGCCCGCCGGCGAACTTTCGGGCGGCCAGCGCCAGCAGGTTGCCGTTGGCCGGGCGTTGATGACCCGGCCCAAGGTGCTGTTGCTCGACGAACCCACGGCGGGCGTGTCGCCGATCGTGATGGACGAGCTCTTCGATCGGATCATCGACGTGGCCCGCACCGGCCTTCCGGTTCTGATGGTTGAGCAGAATGCGCGTCAAGCCCTTGAAATCGCTGATAAAGGCTATGTTCTGGTGCAAGGCGCGAATGGCCATACCGGGTCGGGCAAGGAACTGCTCGCCGACCCCGACGTGCGCGCGAGCTTCCTGGGGGGCTGACGATGCGCAGTCTCCTCCTCGCCCTGCTTTTGGCACCGGTCCCGGCGCTGGCCGATCCGGTCTGCACCTTCACCGAAGAGTGCTACATGTCGCTGGCCTGCGAACAGACCGCCTACGAGGTGACGCTGGAGCTCGACCGCGACGCGATCTCGACCATCGTCGAAGACATGGAGATCCTGCATTATCACAAGGTCGGCGAGACGACCCAAGTGGTGGCGCAGGGCATGGGCGCGCTGCATATGCTGACCATCGGCGCGAACACCGCCGTGATGAGCGTGCATATCGGGGCGGGTCCGGCGGCGATCACCTATATCGGGGCCTGCGAATGAGGCCGCTTGCGCGACAGATGGCGCTGGCCGGCGCCCTCGCGGTCCTGCCCCTCGCCGCCGCCGCTGAAGGCGCGCGCCAGGTGTTCGACTGCCGCGCCGACGACGGCACCGCGACCCGCTTCACCATCGCCCCCGTCGCGCTCGACGCCAGCGGCAAGGGCGACATCACCGTAACCCGCGACGGACAGGACTTTTCCGGCACTGCCGCGTCACGTCGCGGCCCGTTCCAGTTTGGCACCGACACCGACAATTTCGCCTTCGTGGTCGACGATCAGGACGACGACGGCCGCCTGCGCGTGCGCCTGCACCACGTGGCATTGACCGACAACGCCGACGCCCCGTTCGAAATGACCCTTACCTCTCTCACCTGCGAGACCGAATTCTGATGGACTTTCTCAACGCCATCGTGGCGCTCACCAATTTCGTTCTGATCCCGGCGATCGCCTATGGCAGCCTGCTCGCCCTCGGCGCTCTCGGGGTAACGCTGATCTACGGGATCCTGCGCTTTTCCAACTTCGCCCATGGCGACACGATGGCCTTCGGCGCGATGGTCACGATCCTGGTGACATGGTGGTTCCAGTCGATGGGCTGGCATCTGGGGCCGTTGCCCACCGCGCTCATCGCCCTGCCCTTCGGCATCCTCGCCACCAGCGCCATGGTGCTGGCGACCGACCGGGTGGTCTATCGCTTCTACCGGCGGGTCAAGGCCAAGCCGATCGTCTTCGTCATGGCCTCGATCGGCGTGATGTTCATCATGAACGGCCTCGTGCGCTTCATCATCGGCCCCGGCGAGCAGAGCTTCGCCGATGGTGCTCGCTTCATCATCTCGGCGCGCGATTTCAAGGACTGGTCGGGGCTCGACGAAGGCCTGGCGCTGCGCACCTCGCAGGGCATCATCGTGATCACCGCCGTGGTCGTGGTGGCGGCGCTGTTTTGGTTTCTGAACCGCACCCGCACCGGAAAATCCATGCGCGCCTTTTCCGACAACGAGGATCTGGCGCTGCTCTCGGGCATCAACCCCGAGCGGGTGGTCACCTATACCTGGCTGATCGTCGCGGCGCTGATCACCATCGCCGGCGTGCTCTACGGGCTCGACAAATCGTTCAAGCCCTTCACCTATTTCCAGCTCCTGCTGCCGATCTTCGCGTCCGCCATCGTCGGCGGCCTCGGCAACCCGCTTGGCGCGATTGCCGGCGGGTTCGTGATCGCCTTTTCGGAGGTCACGGTGACCTATGCATGGAAGAAGGTGCTGGGCTACCTGCTGCCCGAGAGCCTTGAGCCCGACGGTCTCGTGCAACTGCTCTCAACCGACTACAAGTTCGCGGTGTCCTTCGCGATCCTCGTGGTCGTGCTCCTGTTCAAACCCACCGGGCTTTTCAAGGGGAAATCGGTATGAGCGGCCTCTCGATCAACTGGAAAAACATCGCCCTGTTCGGCCTCGTCGCGCTGCTGATCCTGTGGACCGGGATGTTCCAGAGCTGGAACGTGGCGTTGGCGATCGTCAATATGGGGCTGGTCTCGGCGATCATGGCGCTCGGGGTCAACATGCAATGGGGCTATGCCGGGCTGTTCAACGTCGGTGTGATGGGCTTTGTCGCGCTCGGCGGGCTGGCGGTTGTGGTCACGTCCGAGGCGCCGGTGCCCGAGGCGTGGAGCGCCGGCGGAATGCGGGTGATCGCGGGGCTTGCCTTTGGCGCCGGGCTTCTGGCGGCGGCGGTGTTTACCTACAAGAGGATGCAGCCCGGCCGCCTCCGCGCCGTCACCATGACCGCGTTGCTGGTTGTGGGCTTTTTCATCTACCGCTGGATCTTCGACGCCGGGGTTACGGCTGTGGAAGCGGTCGACCCGGCGGCAACCGGCTTTCTCGGCGGGCTCGGCCTGCCAGTGCTCCTTGCCTGGCCGGTCGGCGGGGCGCTCGCCGCCGCCGCCGCCTGGGCGATCGGCAAGACCGCGCTCGGCCTGCGCTCGGACTACCTCGCCATCGCCACCCTGGGGATCTCCGAGATCGTCATCGCGGTGCTGAAGAACGAAGACTGGCTGGCGCGCGGGGTCAAGAACGTCAACGGCCTCGACCGGCCCTGGCCGGTGCCCTACGAGGTCGACCTGCAACAAAGTGCGGGGTTCCTCGACTGGGCGCAGAGCGTCGGCGCCGACCCGGTGACCGCCTCTTCCATCGTGGTCAAGCTCGCCTATGCCGGGCTGTTCGTGATCGTGCTGGCGATCCTGATGTGGATGAGTCAGGCCGCGCTCAAATCGCCCTGGGGCCGGATGATGCGCGCGATCCGCGATAACGAGACCGCCGCGGAAGCGATGGGCAAGGACGTGACCCGCCGCCATTTGCAGGTGTTCATCCTCGGCTCGGCGGTGGTCGGCATCGCCGGGGCGATGATGACCACACTCGACGGGCTGCTCACCCCCAGCACCTACCAGCCGCTGCGCTACACCTTCCTGATCTGGGTGATGGTGATCGTCGGCGGCTCGGGCAACAACTGGGGCGCGGTGCTGGGCGGCTTCGTGATCTGGTTTTTCTGGGTCCAGGTCGAGCCGCTGGGCCACGGGTTGATGCAGATCATCACCGCGGGCATGAGCGACGGCTCGGCGCTGAAGGCGCACCTGCTCGCCTCGACGGCGCATATGCGGCTGCTGACCATGGGCATCATCCTGCTGCTGGTGCTGCGGTTCAGTCCACGCGGGCTGATCCCCGAGAAGTGAGCCAGCCCGCGCTCCTCCGGCTGGCGGTCGGGGCATCGCGTCGGATCGCGGGCGAGGCCGCCGGTGTGCGCCTTGTGCCGCTGCCCGAAGCCCATGCGCTCACCGATCTCGATACCGCCTCAGACTGGGCGCGCTGGCGCGGCGGTCACCGGCCCGGTTGACGGTCGGCTCCACGGCACAGCGCCGGCGGCCTCTCGGGCCCCCGGCGCCATATCCAGTCACCTTTGTTCTGTTCAGATCGCGTCGAGCAGACTGGCTTCGCGGGCATCCAGCATCAGGCGCGACGACATGTAGCTCGCGGTGGTATTGTCGTAACGCAGGCGCGGCATCGCCTCGGTGATCGCGTGCCATTCTTCCGGATAGGCGACGCGGATCGACCACGTGTCGGGCGCGAAACTTTCCATCCAGAGGCCATTCACCTGGATCAGTTCATGCTGATCGAGCAACAGGTGAATCCAGCGCCCGACGGCGCGCGGGGCAATGTCGACACCTTCGAGATGCGTCAGATCGCCGACCGATGCCAGCACCTCACGGGTGGCAAAAAGCATGTCGTTGAGCGGGCTGCGCACCAGCACGCGCTGACCGGGCGCCAGGATCAGGTTGCCCGCGTCCGGGTTGGTGCCAAGCGCACCGGCGCGAATGCGCACCGGGCCGAGCCTAGGCTGGTCAGCCGAAGCCTCGACATCGTCATACATTACCGTCGAAGCTCCGATCCAGCGCACCGGCTGGAGGCCGTGATCGCGGGTAATCACGCGATCGTCCACCCGCAGATCGCGCGCCAGAACCGAGCCGCGCGCGGTTTCGATCACGCACCCCTGGGCAAGGCCGGTGCTGGCGAATTCCGGCATTGCGACCGGACCAAGCGACGACAGTTGACCGGCGCGCACATCGAGCGCGGGCGGCAGGTCATTTTCAACGGCGGGAGAACGAAAGTGCAGCATCGTGACAGTCCGATTACAGGTGATTGTGAGCAGTCAGGCAAGATCACCCTACGCAGCAATCATGCCCAGAATGTGAAGGAAATCCGGAAAATCGTGGCGAGACCGGCGGCGGAAATAATTGCGTATTGCCTTTGTTTTCATAGGGCATTCGTTCCGGCGCGCCCGGTTTTCGCCACAATTCGCCACATTTTGCAGCACACCGCGGCCCTGGCCCGACGTGCCCTTGGAATCGCTGTGACTCCTGCGAATCGCCTTGTTTTGAAGGGTGAAAACCAACTGTTGCCACAGCGGACACAATCCAGCCTACAGGTGACTATTGCCGAATTATGGCAAGACAGTGGCGCGGGGGCCACCGTGAATGGTCAAAGCGGGCGCAACGGGCCGCGTTGCCAAAACGAAAACAATCCCACGGTGCACCGCAGGATTGTTTCCAGACCCGAAATGGAACCCACCGCACCAGTCGGTGCCGGTTCACGCCTGAAAACTCAGGCAAGGCAGCCCCCTGCCCCCCTTTCGGGTCAGGCTGCCCGCCGGGTGACCCCGGCGGACATGCTGCATCACTCCTGAACGAGCATCCGCGCTTCGTGCTTCTTGAGGATCCGCCGCGCCGCCGCGTAGTCCTCGATCCCCTGTTCGGTTTCGAGTTCCGGGAACAGCGCGAACAACTCCTGGCGTTGCGCGTTGCCGATGCCTTTGAGCGAATGGTCGCCCGGCTGGAAGCTCTCGGTCCACGCCCCGTCCGACAGCACCACCTCGTGGTGGTCGAACATGAAGTGCACGTAAGTCACACCCAGCGGCTCGACGATCTGGATACCCTTGTTGTCGACCAGGTGTTTCGCCGCCGCCAGCACCTCGCGCTCGTCGAAATAGAGCGTGGTGCGATCATTGGCGACCAGCACCCGGTGGTTCGGGCTCACCATCATGTCGCGTTCCGGCAAGCCGTTGCCAAGCGCCCCGGCGCGGATCAGCACCGGCTTGAGGTGATCGGCCAGCGCCAGTTCCTTGAAGGTGATCGGCTTGTGGCCGACCCACTTGATCTCCTGGATGCCGTTGTCGCGGGTGATGACCCGGTCGCCCGGTTCAAGCTCTTCGACCCGGCGCTCGCCCTTCGGCGTGGCAATCATCGTGCCCGGCGTGAAGCAGGGGATCACCTTCTCGATATTGTAGAAATCGAGCGTGCCAAGATCGTTGCCATCCTTGTCGAAATAGCTGACGTAGCCGTTTTCCTCGTTCGGGGTGGTGAAGGTGACCTTGAGCGAGCCGTTGGCCGGGGTCGATCCGGTCAGATCGAGCGTATCCCAGTCGTCGCCACCCTCGTTGCCGTCGATGCGGTCGCCGACATTGACGTTGACGAAGGTGTCACGGTCATCGCCGCCGGAGAGCGTGTCATTGCCCTCGCCGCCGTCGATCGTGTCATTCCCCGCGCCGCCGTCGATGATGTCGTCGCCCTTGCCGCCAGCGATCACGTCGTTGCCGGCTCCGCCATAGACCTCGTCGTCGTCGGCGCCCGCGTCGATCGCGTCATCACCATCGCCACCGTCGATATAGTCGACGTTGTTGCCCGCGGTGATCGTGTCGTTGCCATCGCCGCCATAGAGCACGTCCTTGCCGGTGGTGCCGATGATGGTGTCGTTGCCGCCATCGCCATAGATCGTATCGCCGCCGGTTTCGCCATCGAGATAGTCGTCGCCATCGCCGCCATGGATCTCGTCCTTGCCGCGACCGCCATAGATCTCATCGTCGCCGTCGCCGCCGTCGATGATGTCGGCGCCGTCATCGCCATAGATCAGGTCGTCACCCTGACCGCCAAGGAGCGTGTCGATCCCGTCGCCGCCATGGATCGTGTCCTCGTCGATGCCGCCGTCGATGTAATCGTCGCCCG
>SWCA01000146.1_pt1 | contig 20524 bp, 17 predicted proteins | sample 4692961 | NCBI WGS metagenome assembly SWCA01 (sample SAMN10267275, study PRJNA491770) | bioreactor metagenome | isolation source: DHS bioreactor inoculated with | place: Japan: off Shimokita Peninsula
GGCAGCAATTACTGGCTTTATAGCTAAAGAGAATGTAGTTGGTACACTGGCTGTTGTATACTCAATCACAAACTTTATTGATACTGAAGAACTTGCTCTAGTATCTGATGGAGTAAATGTTGCAAGTGTTATGGGTCTAACCTCTGTGGCTGCATTATCATACTTAATGTTTAACTTGTTTACGCCACCATGTTTTGCGGCTATTGGTGCTATGAACTCTGAGATGGAGAATAAGAAGTGGCTATGGAGTGGGATTGCATTCCAATTTGGTATGGGTTATAGTGTGGCATTTATTACTTATCAGGTAGGAACTTTAATAACAACGGGTTCTTTAGGTAGCGGTTTTGTACCAGGTTTAATTGTTGTAGCAGCATTGATCGGTTATGTTGCATATCTCATGAAAAAAGGTGATGAAAGAGCACAAAGCAAGTTAGCCTTAAGTGTGTAGGAGGGAATTATGGGAAATATAATTGTAATCCTAATTATATTAGGAATAGTATCTGCTTCAATCACAAAAATTATTATTGAAAAGAAAAAAGGAGCAAAGTGTGTTGGTTGCCCTGCTTCTTATAGTTCATCGAATAAGAAAAATTGTGGGTGCAACACCTCGAAGTAACATTATAATTAAAATATAATATAACAAAATCCCGAGTAAGTTTTTACTCGGGATTTTGTGTGTCATATTGTATAATCTATTGTAATGGAAAAAAGGAACTACAATAATCGAATTAAGAATTGGCAATACATTATAATGTTCGTGTTATTGTATATAAAAATTAATAATACTAAATTAAAATTCGTAAAAAGTATTGACTATCTAAATTACCTTTGTTATTATGTAATTGTTGAAAAAAGAAAATAATATCTCATATAATTCCAGTAATAAGGATTGGAAGTCTCTACTGGGTAGCCGTAAACTACCTTACTATGAGTGAAAGTGCATCTAGGGTTCCGATTAAGTCTTGATTATACTTAATGGCTGGTCCAAGTGATGCAGATATTACATAATGTAATGTCACACCGTGGGGATAAAAGCCCGGACGGGGAGGTTTCACTTTATAACGAAAAACTCCCCTGTCCGGGTTAGTTTTTTGTTAAAAGTGCAATAATACTTAATAATACTAAATAAAAGATTTTAGTGAATTGAGGAGTGGAAAATATGGGAAATGAAAACTTGAGAAACGACCAATCTGCACTTGAAAAAATGTTCAGACTTTCTGCAAATGGAACAAATGCTAAAACAGAAATTCTAGCAGGTATTACAACATTTATGACAATGGCTTATATCTTAATAGTTAATCCAATTACATTGTCAGCCACAGGAATGGATTTTGGAGCTCTATTTACAGCAACGGCATTATCATCTTTTATAGCAACTTTAGTAATGGCCTTTTATGCAAACTTACCCTTTGCCCTTGCACCGGGTATGGGACTGAATGCTTTCTTTGCCTATACAGTAGTTCTTCAAATGGGATATTCATGGCAATTTGCATTAACAGCAGTATTTTTAGAAGGAATTATCTTTATTATTCTTACTTTCTTAAATGTTAGGGAAGCAATTATTAATGCAATTCCCTTGGCTCTAAAGAAGGCAGTATCCGTTGGTATAGGATTATTTATAGCCTTTATAGGTCTAGTAAATGCCAATGTAGTTGTAACAGGTATGTCCCATGTAGGGGATGATGTACTAGATGGAACTATGGTTAAGCTTGGAGAAATTACTTCAGGTCCAGCACTTCTAGCGCTAATTGGATTAGTAATTACCGGTGTGTTATTAGCAAAGAACTTTAAGGGTGCATTATTATGGGGAATTCTAGCGACCACAGTAATAGGTATACCAATGGGTGTTACAGAGTTACCAGAGGGATTAAAGTTCTTTAGTGCACCTCCATCTTTATCACCAATTTTATTTCAATTTGAATGGTCAAGAATATTATCAATGGATATGCTGGTGGTTCTATTTACATTCCTATTCGTAGATATGTTTGATACAGTTGGTACTTTAGTTGGTGTTGCTACTAAGGCAGATATGTTAGATGATGAAGGAAAGGTACCTAATGCTAAACAGGCCCTTTTCGCAGATGCGGTGGGTACAACTGTTGGAGCTATGCTTGGTACAAGTACGGTAACAACCTACGTTGAAAGTGCTTCTGGAGTTGCCCAAGGTGGTAGAACTGGATTAACCGCACTATCAACAGCTGGTATGTTTGCCATAGCATTATTCTTATCTCCATTATTTATAATGATTCCTGGAGCTGCTACGGCACCGGCATTAATATTAGTTGGACTATTTATGATGTCACCAATTAAGGATATAAATTTCGATGACTTTACAGAAGCTATACCAGCATTTTTAACAATAATAATGATGCCATTAGCTTATAGCATAGCAGAAGGTATTGTATTTGGAATGTTAAGCTTTGTTGTATTAAAGCTTTTAACAGGAAAACAAAAAGAAATATCTATATTACTTTATTTAATATCTATTTTATTCTTAGCGAAAATAGTATTCTTTTAAGTGAAGTGATTTGACAAATAAAGAGCCCTGAATAGACATAATCTATTTAGGGCTTTTATTAGCCATATATGAAGAAATGATTTAAGGATAAGATAATTTAAATAAGTTTATTAGTGGGATGGTGACTTCTATGACTTTACAGGTAAGAAGGGTATATGTAGAAAAAAAGAGTGGGTTTGATGTAGAAGGGGAACATATTTGGAAAGACCTAAAACAAAATCTAGGTATTGATAGTTTAGAAAAAGTGAGAATGGTAAATAGATATGATGTATCAGGAATATCAGATGATGAGTATGAGATAGCAAAGAAAACAATATTCTCAGAACCAAATATAGATAATGTACACGATGAGAATTTAGATATAGATGAAGATGAAAGAGTTTTAGCTGTAGAATTTCTACCGGGACAATATGATCAGAGGGCTGATTCTGCTGCTCAATGTATTCAGATAATGACCCAAGGAAACAGACCAATTGTTAAAGCCTCAAAGCTATTGATATTAAAGGGCGATATAAATGATGATAAATTTAATAATATAAAGAATTATGTAATTAATCCAGTAGATTCTCGAGAAGCTTCCTTAAAGAAGCCAAAGGATCTAGAAATGAGAACCGAAACACCTGACGATGTAAAGAGATTAGCTGGTTTTATTGATATGAGTAAAGATGATTTAAATAAGCTTAAAAATGACCTTGGATTTGCGATGAATATAGAAGATTTAGAATTCTGTAAAGAGTATTTTAAAAATAGTGAGCATCGAAATCCAACAATAACAGAATTAAAGGTTATAGATACCTATTGGTCTGATCACTGTAGACATACCACATTTTCAACGGAAATTGAGAAAGTGGAGATAGAAGAGGGCAAGTATAAGGATGTTATAGAAAATTCCTATAATGAGTATTTAAAATCTAGAGAAACGATATATAAAGATAAAAATAGAGATATCACTTTAATGGACATAGCTCTAATGGCAATGAAAGAACTCAAAAAAAGTGGTAAACTGAATGATTTAGATGTGTCAGAAGAAATTAACGCTTGTAGCATAGAAGTAGATGTTGATATAGATGGTCAAATGAAAAAATGGCTGGTAATGTTTAAAAACGAAACCCATAATCACCCCACGGAGATAGAGCCCTTTGGTGGAGCAGCAACATGTCTTGGTGGAGCCATAAGAGATCCATTGTCAGGCAGGGCATATGTATATCAAGCTATGAGGGTTACAGGAAGTGGCGATCCTAGGCAAAAGATTGAAGAAACATTGCCTGGGAAATTGCCGCAAAGGAAAATAACCACTGAAGCCGCTCATGGATATAGCTCCTATGGAAATCAAATAGGACTTGCTACTGGCCAAGTGGCAGAGGCCTATGATGAGGGTTTTCTTGCGAAAAGAATGGAAATTGGAGCGGTTATTGCCGCTGCACCTAAGAATAACGTCATTAGAAAAAGACCAGAGACTGGAGATACTATCATTCTAGTTGGAGGAAGAACAGGTAGGGATGGTTGTGGTGGAGCCACGGGTTCTTCTAAGGCCCATACCGAGGATTCAATATTAGATTGTGGAGCTGAGGTACAAAAGGGAAATCCTCCAGAGGAAAGAAAAATTCAAAGACTCTTTAGAAATCAAGAACTTACTAGATTGATAAAAAAGTGTAATGATTTTGGTGCAGGGGGAGTTTCCGTTGCCATCGGAGAATTGGCTCCAAGTATAGAGGTGGATTTAGATAAGGTAACTAAAAAGTATGATGGTCTTGATGGAACTGAATTAGCAATTTCAGAATCTCAAGAACGTATGGCTGTTGTAGTTGATAGTAATGATGCTGATAAATTCATATCCTTAGCACAAAAGGAAAATTTAGAGGCCACAGTGGTTGCTAAGGTTATGGATAATAATAGATTTGTTATGAAATGGCGTGGAAATACGATACTTGATTTAAGTAGAGAATTTTTAGATAGCAACGGTGTACAACAGAAGACTGATGTTAAGGTAGCACAACCTAGAGATGAAGAAAATTATTTCGATAAATCTATCAAGATATATGAAAATAAAAATCTTAAGGATGCCTGGATAGAAAATCTAAGGGATTTAAACGTAGCTGGACAAAGAGGATTAACAAAAATGTTTGATAGTACCATAGGTGCAGGAACTGTGTTAATGCCCTTAGGTGGAAAATATCAAATGACACCGGTTGATGGAATGGTCTCAAAGATTCCTGTGATGAATGGAGATACTAATACATGTACAATAATGACCTATGGATATAATCCTAATTTGGCTAAATGGAGTCCATACCATGGTGCCCTATATGCAGTTGTTGAGTCAATAGCTAAGATAGTAGCCCTAGGAGGAGACTATAAGAAAACAAGACTTACTCTGCAAGAGTACTTTGAAAGACTAGGTAAGGATGAAGAAAAATGGGGTAAGCCCTTTAGTGCATTGTTAGGAGCATATCATGTACAAAAGGTATTAGAGATACCTGCCATAGGGGGTAAGGACAGTATGTCTGGAACCTTTAATGACCTAAATGTTCCTCCTACCCTTGTATCCTTTGGAGTGAATGTAACGGATGCTAGAAATGTAATTTCTCCAGAGTTTAAAAAGGAGAATAGCTATATAGTGCTTATTCCACTTAATAAGGATGATAAGTATATACCAGATTTTAAGCAGTTAGATAATAATTACAGTACGATCCATAGACTATCCAAAGAAAATAAAATACTATCGTCAAATGTTATTAAACATGGTGGTTTGGCAGCTACAATAAGCAAAATGTGCTTTGGGAATAAAATCGGTGTTAAATTTGAAGCAGGGCTAAATAATGATGAATTATTTGCTCCAAATTTAGGGTCACTAGTATTAGAGATAGATGAAAATGAAAAGATAGAAGAAATATTAAAAGGAATTGACTATAAAATTATTGGAAGAACTAAGTCCAATCCAGTTATTAATATAAATGAAATAGAAATACAATTAGATGAAGCTATCAAGAGCTGGGAAGAACCTTTAAAGGATATTTTTCCCATCCTAGAAGATGTAAATGATAAAGCAAAAGAAATATCATGCATATCAGAAGGTAAAAGAAAAGCAAAAACTAAAATAGCTAAGCCAAGAATATTTATACCTGCATTCCCAGGAACAAATTGTGAATATGATACCGCCAGGGCCTTTGATAAGGCTGGAGGATTGACGAATACTTTGATATTTAAGAATCTTAATTCAGCTCTAATAAAGGAATCCTTAGAAGAAATGGAAAGGGCAATAAATAATTCTCAGATATTAGCCCTACCTGGAGGCTTTAGTGCAGGGGACGAGCCCGATGGTTCTGGTAAATTTATAGCAACAGTTTTCAGGAATCCTAGAATAAAGGAAGCTGTAATGAAACTGCTAACGGAAAGAGATGGACTAATTGTTGGTATTTGTAATGGATTCCAGGCCTTAGTGAAGCTTGGATTACTGCCCTATGGAGAAATAAGGGAGCTGGATGAAAATTCACCAACTCTAACCTATAATAAGATAGGTCGACATGTTTCATATATGGCTATGACTAGGATAGCTTCAAATCTATCTCCTTGGTTTAATAATGTAAATGTAGGGGATATACACAATGTTGCATTATCCCATGGAGAGGGTAGATTTATAGCAAATGAAGAAACAATGGAAACAATGATTAAAAACGGACAAATAGCAACCCAATATGTTGACTATTCTGGCGTTCCAAGCTACTATGGAGATTTTAACCCTAATGGGTCAATTAATGCCATAGAGGGAATAACGAGTCCGAATGGAAGAATTCTTGGAAAAATGGGACATTCAGAGAGAATAGGAGATAATTTATATAAGAATATTCCCGGTGAAAAGGATCAAAAAATATTTGAATCCGGTGTTAGATATTTTGCAGATTAATGAATAGAGTGGACCTAAGGGGTGAGAATGTGAATCCAAAATATACGACCATTGGAATAATAGGTGGAGGACAGTTGGGTAAGATGCTTATTCAAGAGGCTAAGAAGATGGATTTTAAAGTTATAGTACTGGATCCTTCACCGGATGCACCGGCAGGGAGAATAGCCGATGATCATATAATTGCAGGTTTTTATGATAAGGAGAAAATAAGGGAGTTAGTAACTAAATGTGATGTTACAACCTTTGAATTAGAAAATATTGATGCTGAAGAGTTATATATTCTTGAAAAAAAAGGACACAAAATATTTCCATCTCCAAGAACTCTCGAAAAAATTAAGGATAAATCTATACAAAAAGAAATATTGGAAGCAAATAATATCCCCACTTCCAAATGGGAGAGAATAGAAGATATAAAAGAAACGGCTAAATCATTAGGATTCCCTTTTGTTCAAAAATCCTGTCGTGGAGGCTACGATGGTAGAGGTGTTTTTGTCATCAAGGCCGAGAAAGATTTTGAAAATGCATTATCAGATGAAAGCTTTGGAGAAAAGTTTGTGGATTTTCAAAAGGAACTTGCAGTTATGGTTTCTAGAGGTATTGATGGAGAAACAAAATGTTATCCTGTTGTAGATATGGTATTTGATGAAGGGCAAAACATTTGTGATCTTATAATTGCACCTGGGAAGATAGATGGTGAGATAGAGAAAAAGGCAATGGAACTGGCCATGAAATCTGTAGAGGTATTTGAAGGAGTAGGGGTTTTTGGAGTAGAGATGTTTCTAACAAAGGATGGACAAGTACTCATAAATGAAATCGCACCTAGGGTTCATAATTCAGGACACTACACTATTGAAGGGTGTGTAACATCCCAGTTTGAGCAACATATAAGGGCAATTTGCGGTATCCCATTGGGCTCAACAGAATTAATAATTCCTTCCGTTGTGATGAATATTTTAGGTGAAGAAAATGCAAATGGCACTCCTTATTATGAGGGATTTAAAGATGCTTTAAGTATAGCAGGGGTAAACATTCATATATATGGTAAGGATTTAGTAAAACCCTATAGAAAAATGGGTCATGTAACTATTGTAGATAAAGATGTTGATATTGCTATAGAAAAGTCAAATAAAGTAAGGAAAGTTTTAAGTACGGTTTCTATGGAGGGAGATAATGGTGAATAGTGATATTAGAGTAGGTATAATAATGGGCAGCGATTCAGATCTACCTGTTATGCAGGAAGCAGCTAAGATATTAGATTTCTTTGGAGTAAGGTATGAGTTAACTGTGGTTTCAGCCCATAGAACTCCAGAAAGACTATTTGAGTATGCTAAGGGTGCAGGTTCAAGGGGACTTGACATTATTATTGCAGGGGCAGGGGGAGCTGCCCATTTACCGGGAATGATAGCATCACTTAGTGAATTACCTGTTATAGGGGTACCGATAAAGACATCCTCACTAAATGGATTGGATTCTCTATTATCTATAGTTCAAATGCCAGGGGGAGTACCCGTTGCCACCGTTGCAATTAATGGTGCTAAGAATGCCGGTATCCTTGCTGCTCAAATAATAGGCTTAAAGGATAGTGAAATCCAAAGAAAAGTTATAGCGTATAAAGAAGAATTAAAGGAAAGTGTCTTAGAAAAAGCTAATAAGCTAGAAAAATTAGGATGCGATTCATATTTAAAGGGGGAGAAAGCTTAAATGAAAAAAGAGATGATCTACGAGGGGAAGGCAAAAAAGGTTTATAGAACTGATGATGAGTCGAAATATCTGATCGAATATAAAGATGATGCGACTGCCTTTAATGGTGTTAAGAAGGGAACCATAGTAGGTAAAGGGATTATTAATAATAAAATGTCTGCTCTACTTTTCCAAGTCCTAGAAAATGAAGGAATTCCAACCCATTTTATAGAGCTGTTAAGTGATAGGGAGACCTTGGTTAAGGGAGTTAAAATATTACCATTAGAAGTTATAATGAGAAACATTGCTGCAGGTTCACTGGCTAAAAGGCTCGGTCTTGAAGAGGGAGTGGAAATGAAAACTCCTGTGCTAGAATTTTGCTATAAAAACGATGAGCTTGGGGATCCAATGATTAATGAATATCATATAAAGGCCATAGACTTGGCGACTGAAGAGCAATTAAAAAAGGTTAAGGAATATGCATTTAAAATAAATGATGTACTAGTTAACTTTTTTAAAGATAGAGGAATTAAGCTAGTAGACTTTAAAATAGAATTCGGACTCCATAACGGGGAAGTAATATTGGCCGATGAGATTTCTCCTGACACCTGTAGATTATGGGACGCTGATACGAATAAGAAATTAGATAAGGACAGATTTAGAAGAGACTTAGGAAATGTAGAAGAGGCCTATGAAGAAATAATGAATAGAATTAGGAATTAAAAATTAAGAATTAAGAGTTATGAGTTAAGAGTTAAGGGATAAAAAAACGAGGTGGAGAATGGAAGGAGTAATTCCTATGTTATATGAGGATATTCTATCAGATAAGCTAAATGAAGAATGTGGGGTTTTCGGAGTATATTCCCCAGGAGTAGAAAATATAGCACAAATGGTTTACTTTGGATTAATAGCTCTTCAACATAGGGGACAAGAAAGTGCTGGCATAGCATCCTATACAGAAGGAAAAATCCAATATTATAAGGAAATGGGTCTAGCTAGAGATGTTTTTAATGATAGGATTTTAAAGAGACTAGAGGGAGATATATCAATTGGACATGTGAGATATTCAACCACAGGAGAGAGTTATCTTACTAACGCCCAACCCTTAGTTGTTAAATACAAAGGTGGCTCCATTGCCCTTGCCCATAATGGGAATTTGGTTAATGCAGATAAAATAAGGAATGAATTGGAAGATAACGGATCCATATTTCAAACCTCCATCGATAGTGAAGTTATAGCTAATCTTATAGCTAGATATTATAAATATGGATATAAAGAGGCGATTATTAAAGCTGTTAAAGAGATAAGAGGAGCATTTGCCCTTACAATTATTTGTGAGGATAAGTTAATAGGAGTAAGAGATCCTAATGGCTTGAGACCGCTATGTATTGGAAAGTTGGATAATGGCTATATATTGGCATCGGAGAGCTGTGCTTTAAATGTGGTAGGGGCAGAATTTGTAAGGGACGTTGCGCCAGGAGAAATAGTTATAATAGATGATAATGGAGTAGAGTCAACCATATATGATGACTCTAAGAAAAAGGCATTGTGCTCCTTTGAGTTTGTGTATTTTTCTAGACCCGATAGTGTTTTAGATGGAAAAAGTGTTTATGAAAGTAGAATTGAAGCTGGTAAAATACTTGCAAAAAGTTATCCCGTAGAAGCAGATGTAGTAATGGCTGTACCTGATTCAGGAACGGTTGCTGCCATAGGTTATGCTGAGGAGTCAGGGATACCCTTTAGACAAGGTCTTATTAAAAACAAATATTTAGGTAGAACCTTCATTGAACCCAGTCAAAAGCTAAGGGAGTTAATGGTTAAACTTAAGCTAAGTGTTCTTAAGGAAAATGTAGATGGAAAGAGGATAATTTTAATTGATGATTCAATAGTAAGGGGAACCACAAGTAAAAGAATTGTGGATATGCTAAAACAGGCAGGTGCTAAAGAAGTTCATATTAGAGTAAGTTCACCACCAGTAAAATACTCATGTTATTTTGGTATAGATACTCCAACACGAGATCAATTAATTGCTTCAGTAAACTCACTTGAAGATATTAGAAAATCCATAGGTGCAGATAGTATAGGATACCTAGGAGTAGATGGATTAATTAAATCGATTGAAATAAAAGGATGCGATCTATGTACTGCTTGCTTTGAGGGAGAATATCCAATGAAGGTTCCTAAAACAGGGAACAAGTATTTATTTGATAAGGTAGAAATTACTTCAGATGATGGAGATGAGGTGGCAATATGCAAATAGATAAATTAACCTATAGCGACTCAGGGGTAAATATCGAAGAGGGAGCTAGAGCAGTTGAGCTTATGAAGGGTTATGTAAAGAATACATTTAATAGCAATGTCCTTTGTGACCTTGGGGGCTTTGGAGGACTTTTTCAGCTTAATAAAGATGAATACGAAGCACCTGTACTGGTATCTGGAACCGACGGAGTTGGTACTAAGTTAAAGCTTGCCTTTATGATGGATAAGCATGATACAGTAGGAATAGATTTAGTTGCCATGTGTGTCAATGATATATTATGCCAAGGAGCTAGACCGTTATTTTTCTTAGATTATCTTGCCACTGGAAGACTAGAAGCGGAAAAGGCAGCCCAAATAGTTAAGGGTATATCCGAGGGCTGTATCCAAGCTGGATGTGCACTTATCGGTGGTGAAACTGCTGAAATGCCAGGCTTTTATAGCGATGGTGAATATGATATGGCAGGCTTTGCTGTTGGAATAGTAGATAGAAATAAAATCGTAGATGGAAAAGACATTAAGGATGGAGACGTTATAGTTGGAATACCTTCAAGTGGTATCCATAGTAATGGATACTCCTTGGTTAGAAAGGTCTTTTTTGAAGCCCATGGGCTAAAGGTCGATGAATATCTTGAAGAACTTGAGGAAACCCTTGGAGAGACTTTAATAAGACCAACTAGAATATATACTGAGATAGTTATGAAGGCTTTAAATCAATTTAAAATAAAAGGCATGTGTCATATAACCGGTGGAGGATTTCATGAAAATATTCCTAGGATAATCCCTAAGGGTTTAGGAGTTCAGGTAGATCTAGGGAGCTGGGCAATGCCTAAGATTTTCTCTCTTATACAAGAAAAAGGAAATATAGAAACTACAGAAATGTTTAAAACCTTCAATATGGGGATTGGATATATATTTGTAGTGGATGAAAAAAATAGTGAAGATTTAATAAAATCTTTAGAAGAAATAAATGAAAAAGCATATGAGATAGGTAAAATTGTAAAGGGAGAAGATGGGGTGGAACTATGTCCCAAATAAGAATTGCTGTATTAGTATCTGGGAGAGGAAGTAATCTACAAACTTTAATAGATAGTATTAAAGAGAATGAAATTAACGGAAAAATAGAAATCGTTATTTCTAGTAAAGAAGATGCCTATGCCCTTGAAAGAGCTAAGAAAAATGATATAGAAAGTATATATATAGGTGAAAATAATTATCCGGATGAGGAAAAAAGGACTAATAAAATAATTGATATATTAAAGGAAAAGGAAGTAGAGCTCGTTGTTCTAGCTGGATATATGAGTATTTTAGATGCAAAATTAGTAGATAATTTCAGAAATAGGATAATTAATATACACCCTTCTTTAATTCCAAGCTTTTGTGGGAAAGGCTTCTATGGACAAAGGGTACATAAAGCAGTATTAGATTATGGAGCTAAACTAACGGGAGCAACTGTGCACTTTGTAGATGAGGGTACCGATACAGGACCGATTATATTACAAAGGGCAGTAGATGTGGATTTTGAGGATACAATTGAAACTTTATCTAAGAAGGTTTTAGAAATAGAGCATAAGCTACTACCTTTAGCAGTAAAGCTTTATTGTGAAGGAAGGCTAGAGGTGGTAGAAAGGAAAGTTAAGATAAAAGACTAATTAAAAATTAAGAGTTAAAAGAAAAGAATCGATTTAATAAAGGGAGTGTGTATTTTGATAAAACGTGCTTTAATAAGTGTGTCGGATAAAACGGGGATTACGGAGTTTGCTAAGAAGCTTAAGGAACTGGGAGTTGAAATTATATCTACCGGTGGAACGGCTAAGAAGCTTATGGATAATGATATAGAGGTTACTAAGGTATCAGATATCACAGGATTTCCAGAATGCTTAGATGGTAGAGTAAAGACCTTACATCCAGTTATCCATGGTGGTATATTGGCCGTTAGGGATAATGCAGACCATATGAAGCAACTTAAGGATTTAGATATTGAGCCAATAGATTTACTTGTAATCAATCTTTATCCCTTTAAAGAAACTATATTAAAGGAAAATACAACCTTTGAAGATGCCATAGAAAATATTGACATAGGCGGACCAACTATGCTAAGGTCAGCTGCTAAAAACTTTAAGGATGTTGCTGTAGTAATAGACCCTAAGGACTATGACATGGTTTTAGAAGAATTAAAGGAGAATAAGGAAATATCCTATGAAACAAAGTACGAATTAGCCCTAAAGGTTTTTGAAAGCACATCCCACTATGATACATTGATTTCCACATATTTAAGAAGCAAATTAGAAAATAAAGAAATGCCAGATATACTTACCCTTACCTATGAAAAGGTACAAGATCTAAGATACGGTGAAAATCCACATCAGCAGGCAGCCTTTTATAAAGAAATAGGAAATAAGAAAGGAACCCTAGCAAATGCTGTGCAGTTACATGGTAAAGAACTTTCCTTTAACAATATAAATGATACAAATGGAGCTTTAGAGCTACTTAAGGAATATGAAGAGCCTACTATAGTTGCCGTTAAGCATGCTAATGCCTGTGGAGTAGGGAGTGGATACGATATCTATGATGCCTATGTTAAGGCCTATGAATGTGATCCTAAATCAATTTTTGGAGGCATAGTAGCTTCTAATAGACCTATAGATTATAGGGCGGCAGAAGAGATCAATAAAATATTCATAGAAATAGTTATAGCACCAGATTTTGAAGATGATGCCCTTGAAATACTTAAAAGAAAGAAAAACATAAGACTTTTAAAACTAGATGATATAGACATACCTCAAGAAGAGGGTTCAATAAACATAAAAAAAGTAGACGGTGGAATATTAGTACAGGATATTGATTCAGAGCTTTTTGAGGATGAGCTAAAGGTAGTTACTGAGAGGATACCTACTGACAAGGAAATGAATGACTTAATATTCTCTTGGAAGGTATGTAAGCATATAAAATCAAATGGAATAGTATTAGCTAAAGACAAACAAACTGTAGGAATCGGACCAGGGCAGGTTAATAGAATATGGGCAGTTGAAAACTCAATAAAACAAGCCCTTGTTGAGGTAAAGGGAAGCGTTATGGCTTCAGACGCATTCTTTCCATTTCCAGATTGTGTAGAAGCTGCTGCTAAAGCTGGAGTAACAGCAATAATACAACCTGGAGGATCTAACAACGACCAAGCATCCATAGATGCCGCAAACGAATACGGAATAGCAATGGTATTTACGGCAATGAGGCATTTTAAGCATTAGTATAGTATCTATTAACCAAAGGAGTTGATTAAATGAAGATTCTTGTAATCGGAAGTGGTGGACGTGAGCATGCATTAATATGTAAGTTAGCCCAAAGCCCTAAGGTAGAAAATATATATGCTGCCCCTGGCAATGCAGGTATAGCAGAAATCGCAGATATAGTAGATATAAAGGTAGATGAGATAGAAGCTTTAGTAAAATTTGCAAAGGATACTGATATTGACCTTACTATTGTTGGCCCGGAAGATCCCTTAGTTGCTGGAATAGTAGATAGCTTTAAAGAAGCAGGACTTAAAATAGTAGGACCAAATAAAGATTGTGCTAGGCTAGAAGGAAGCAAAGCTTTTTCCAAAGAATTTATGGTTAGACATAATATACCAACGGCTAAGTATAAAGAGTATGATGATTTCAACGAAGCTATAGGTAAAATTGATATATATGGATTTCCAGTGGTTATTAAAGCCGATGGACTTGCAGCAGGAAAGGGAGTTATTATAGCCCAAAATAAAGAGGAAGCTACCGATGCATTAAATGTAATAATGAAGGAAAAAAAATTCGGTGGTGCAGGCTCTAAAGTAGTTATTGAAGAATTTTTAGAAGGCACCGAAGCTTCAGTGCTATGCTTTGTAGATGGAAAAACAATAGTTCCTATGGTTAGTGCCCAGGACTATAAGAAGGCCTATGATAATGATGAGGGACCAAATACTGGAGGAATGGGCACCTATTCTCCAAGTCGTATATACAATAGTGATATAGAAACAAAGGTTAAAGAAACAATATTAGATCCAGTTATTAAGGGATTTCAAAAAGATGGATTAGATTATAAAGGAATACTTTTTATAGGAATAATGATAGTAGATGGGCAGCCAAAGGTATTAGAGTTTAATGTAAGATTTGGAGACCCAGAAACCCAAGTAGTACTTCCAAGACTTGAAACAGATATAATAGATATATTTGAAGATATATTAGCAAAAAAACTTGACACCACTGAAATAAAGTGGTCCGATAAAAGCTCTGTTTGTGTAGTATTGGCATCGGGAGGATATCCAGAGAAATATGAAAAGGGTAAAGTTATCAAGGGACTTGAGCAAATAGAAGATGGATTTGTCTTCCATGCAGGAACAAAATACCAGGGCGAAAATGTTGTTACTAATGGTGGTAGAGTTCTAGGAGTTGCAGCCCTTGAGGATAACACAGAAAAGGCAAGAACAAAGGCATACGAAAATGCTGATAAAATAGACTTTGATGGAAAACAATATAGAACAGACATTGGGAAATAGCACTCAGATTGAGTGCTGTTTTTTTCTAAAAAGAAAAATCAGATTAGGATGTGCACTCAATATGCTTAATTATAAGCTTTGCAAACAAGAAAAATCCAGGGATTTATCCTCAGCTAATTCCTTGCACAGTAATGCTCTTTTATATCCTCTATCTGAAGTGATTGAATGAACATAAAAGCCTAGATTAGAATAAAAGCTCATAAGGCCTGTCATCTTTAATGCAGTATGGAGAGTTACGGCCTTAATATTTGTTTCTATAAGAGCATTCTCCACTGCTAGAACGAGGGCTTTGCCAATACCCTTGTTTTGTATTTTAGGATTGACAGCAAAGCGACTAATATATGCTATATTACCTGGCATTATTTCGTAACGTATTGAACCAACGGTCTCATTGTTTAAACATGCAATAAGTATGTTTTTATTGACAAGATCATCTTTTATTGTTTCCTTCGTCTCTTTAAGAGCAGAGATTCTTTGTGGGAGACCAAGGGCCAGAGCATAGTTATTAAAAGCTTCTCTTGTTATAATTAAGATATCCTTTATATCTGAAATATCCGCTTTTCTAATTATCATATTCATAATTACTACTCCAATTTACTTTTATTTTCTATAAATATAAAACAACTTAGGACTTCTAAAGATATTATTCTTTTATAGGTTTCATTATGATTTATTTTTTACCAAGTTTATTTTAAAAAGTTTACAAGCAACTGTTTTTAAAAATCTTTTTATGATTATACACCACAGAGTATAAAAATACAAGTTTTTATTTTTATATCCTAATAGATATAATATAAAGAGATAAAGGAAATGTATCGCCATAGAATATAACATAGAATTTATCAATAATATTTTTATAAAAAAAGAACAGCCAGTTAAATATCTAGCTGACTGTCCTTAGCGAACTCTAATTTGTTATTATCTATTTTCATACTAGAAACGAATACTCCGCATAATATTAAAATTGCACCTATATATCCTTTTATATTTAATATCTCATGTAAAAATATAAATCCCATTATTGCTGCAAAAACAGGTTCTAGGGCAAAAAGGATTCCAGTTCTTTCTGGTGTAGTATATTTCTGTGCAATAGGCTGCATTACAAATCCAAAGGCGCTACATATAATTGCAAGGCCTAAAACTGATATCCATTCTGGAGTACTTCTTGGCATAACAGGGTGCTCAAATATGATACTAAAAATAAATCCATAGATAGAAGCAAAACCTAGTTGAAAAATCCCTAATAACAGTCCATCGGATTTATGAGTCAAATGGCTTGTAACAATAATATGCCATGCATTGGAGAATGCGCCTAATATGCATAGGACGGCCCCTATTTCAAGGTTAAAGGAAGACTTTAGAGTAAGAAGAGCAATGCCTATAATTGTAAATATTGTTCCTATGGCTATAGGCCATGGAGTTTTCTTATGTGTGAGTATTGTTTGTAGTATTGGCACAAACACTACCGTTGTGCTTATAAGAAAACCTGCTGCCGATGTCGATGTTGTTTCTAAACCAAACATAAGAAATAAAAATATGGAGAATAAAATTAATCCTAATAAAGCTCCATAATAGATAGTCTTCTTATCGGTATTGATAACCCGTTTTATAAATATGAGCGCAGTTATCATAAATGCAAAGCCAAAACGTAGTGCAATCAAATTAAAGGGTTGAATTCTATCTAAACCAAGCTTCATCAAAAGATAAGATGAGCCCCAAGCTATTGAAATAATGGCAATAATAAAATCAGCTTTTCTTTGTGTCATAGTTTTCATTCCTCCATTAGAAGCCCATTTATTTTTAGAGTAGATACGACTCACTTGTGCTTCTTTAATATTTAGTATATTATGAAAATTATTATTATTAAAGCGCATGTTTTTAATCTTTAATATGAGATTTTGTAATGCAAGGGGGGTTGAAAATGAATATACAAAAATATGAAGCCTTCATAAAGACGGTTGAAATGGGAAGTCTGACTAGAGCTGCAGAGGCATTAGGATATACACAATCGGGGATTAGTCATATATTAAATGCCTTAGAAAAGGAGTGGAATCTTACGCTACTATTCCGAGATCGTTCTGGTGTACGTATAACCTCTGATGGCGTACAGTTGATGCCATTTCTTAGAAAAGTTTGTAATGCCCATAGAGAACTTATTGATGAAACTAAGAATCTCCATGGCTTAAAGTCAGGACTTATCAGAATAGGTGTGTTTACAAGTGTGGCTGTCCACTGGCTACCAAACATAATAAAAACTTTTCAAGAAGAATATCCCAATATTGATTTTGAACTATTACATGGGGATTATGCTGAAATAGAAAACTGGATTATAGATGGCAGAGCAGATTGTGGTTTTCTAAGACTTCCGACCAGTGCCAGTTTAGAAAGTATATTTATGAAGCAAGATAGACTAATGGTAATACTTCCAGAAAAACACCCTTTTGCTGATTGCGATGTGTTTCCACTTGATAGATTATCTGAGGAATCCTTTATTCTTTTAGAAGAGGGAACGGCCAATGGAATAAAAGATATTTTTAAAAACAATAATATTAGTCCTAAACTACGTTTTACTGCAAGGGATGACTATGCAATTATTTCTATGGTAGAAAGCGGTTTAGGAATAAGTATTTTGCCAGAACTTGTACTTCACCGTAATCCATATAAAATTGTAAAAAAAGAATTAAGTGTTCCAACCTATAGAAAGCTTGGAATTGTATTAAAGAATATTAAACATGCATCACCTGCTATGAAACGATTTTTAGAACATTTGGAAAAGTGGGAAGAAAAGTTAATTTAATATTAATATATTGGTTGGTATAAATATATAATGCTTGGTTGGAGACCTTTCATGAAATAATCATTATAATAGATATATATCAAATTTGTGAAAGGTAGGAATAAATAATGTTTAATTATTTAGCAGATGGGTTTTTATTAGGGCTGGCCTATGTAGCACCAATAGGAATGCAGAATCTTTATATAATAAATACCACAATTAGCAGTAAAAGGATCAGAGCATATCAGGTTGCTTTTATAGTAATTATATTTGATATTTCCCTTGCCCTAGCATGTTTTTGGGGAGTAGGATTATTATTGGATAAGTTCAAGCCATTAAAGTTAATAGTGCTTTTGGTTGGGAGTATAGCAGTAATATATATAGGTATAATGCTTATAAGGTCTAAGCCAGAGACTAATAATGAGATCGATATAAACAAACCCTTACTCAAAGTAATAGCTACATGCTTTTCAGTTACCTGGCTTAATCCTCAGGCATTAATAGATGGGTCATTACTTTTAGGGGGATTTAAGGCTTACCTTCCTGTAGGGGCGTCAAAGTTTTTTATCCTTGGAGTTTGCTTAGCATCGATTTTATGGTTCACAGGATTAACAACTGTAGTTTCATTATTTAAAAATAGATTCGATAATAAAGTAGTAAGATGGATTAATGTAATATGTGGTACCATAATTATATATTACGGATTAAAGCTAGGGTATAACTTCATTAATACAGCGTTTTAGAATATCATATCAAGTTACAGTCATAGATACTGAAAAGCTATTCTCTATTATGGAATTATTAATAAGGGTGATAAAATGTTAAGTATAAATTGGAGACCAGATAGGAGTATAGATATACCAATCTATAGGCAGATTGTACACTACATTAAGGACAAAATATCAACCAAACAATGGGATGTAGGATATAAATTGCCAACACAAAGAGAATTAGCAAACTTGTTTAATGTAAATAGGAGTACAATTGTTGAAGCTTTAGATGAATTGAAGGGAGAAGGTCTACTTGAGGGAATGGGTAGTAAGGGAACCATTGTCGTTAATAATACTTGGTCCCTGTTGGCATCCACACCACCTCCCAATTGGCGTCAATACATAGAAGCAGGAATTCATAGACCTAATTTACCAACCATTCAACTAATTAATAAATTGGAGTTTGAACCTGATATAATTCGTTTGGGGACTGGAGAGCTATCACCGGAGTTATTTCCCCATCAGATGTTTACAGAGGTTATAACAAAGGCATCAAAGAAAATAAAATCATTGGGATATGAAGAGTCAAAGGGGCTGCCCTATCTGAGAAACGTATTAAGTGAGTATTTAAAAAAATACGGCATATATGCTTCTCCAGATTCTATTTTAATAGTCTCAGGATCTCTACAAGCGTTGCAGCTAATATCATTGGGTATTTTGCATCATGGTTCTAGAATATTTGTAGAAAGACCGTCTTATTTAAAATCTCTTCATATCTTTCAATCCGCTGGAATAAATTTAAAGGGTGTAGCCATGGATGATCAAGGGATGTTACCTAGTGATATCGCAGCAAATAACAGAGATACCAATATGGATATCCTATATACAATACCAACTTTCCATAATCCAACGGGAGTAGTGATGACAGAAACTAGACGTAAGGAAATTATAAATAAATGTGAAGAAGAAAGACTTCCTATTATAGAAGATGATGTGTATAGAGAGCTTTGGTTAGATAAGGAACCTCCAAAGGCTATTAAGAGCTTGGATAATAAAGGTATAGTCTTGTACATGGGAAGTATATCCAAGTCATTATCGGCTGGATTAAGGATCGGTTGGTTGGTGGGTCCAAAACCGATTATAGAAAGACTAGGAGATATAAAAATGCAGACAGATTATGGAGCCAGCTCTCTATCCCAATGGGCCTTAGCTGAATGGATTGAAAGTGGACTATATGATGAATATCTTAAAAGTGTGAGAAGAGAATTGAGGATAAGAAGAGATATAGCAATAAAAACCCTAGATAAATACTTCTCAAATATAGCCACTTGGAAAGAACCCCAGGGCGGATTTTATATATGGATGAAGCTTAATAAAAGTATTTCAATAGATAACTTATTTAAGGAAGCATTAAAGGAAAAATTGTTAATAAATCCTGGAAGTATATATGATTTTTCTAATAATCAATATTTGAGGATTTCATATTCATACCCTTCCTTAAATGATTTAGAAAAGGGATTAAAAAAACTAGCATACTTGGCTAATAAATAGAAGTGTGATGACATTAGAATACTCCCATTGAGATAGGGACAAGGGTAGGGACAAGGGGACAGCCCTATGTGGTAGGGAAGCGCTTGAGAAGTTATCAAAATAATAAAAACTATAAGTGTAGGAAATATAAGTCTACTCATAAAAGAAATTATTTATATATGTGATATAATAAAAGTAATAATATAGTATGAAAGGTTGGTGATTTTATGATAAGTAAAGAGGCCGTAGTTAAAGAAATAGAAAAATTACCACCCCATCTTTTAGAGGAAGTCGCAGAGTATATAGATTTCATTAAATACAAAAAATCTAAAAACAAAAACTTAGAAATAGATGATATAACATTAGCAAGCGAAGAAAGTTTAGCTAAAGATTGGCTAAGGCCTGAGGATGATGAAGCATGGAAAAATTTATAAAGGGTGATGTTGTAGTTGTTCCTTTTCCATTTTCCGATTTGTCCCAATCAAAAAAGAGACCAGCATTAGTAGTGGCAAATGTAAGTGGAGATGATTTAATACTAGCACAAATAACTAGCAAGTCTATTTATGATAAGTATTCTATTAAATTACTAGATAATGATTTTAGTAAAGGAGAATTAAAAAAA
>SWCA01000170.1_pt1 | contig 20458 bp, 15 predicted proteins | sample 4692961 | NCBI WGS metagenome assembly SWCA01 (sample SAMN10267275, study PRJNA491770) | bioreactor metagenome | isolation source: DHS bioreactor inoculated with | place: Japan: off Shimokita Peninsula
TATCGCCGCGAATCCAGCTTCCACCGTGAATAAAAACCACGACGGGCGTTTTGCCGTTCGCCTTTTCGGGCAGATAGATATCGAGCGGGATCTTCTGGTCGCCGACTACTTTGTAGGCGATATCGGTGTGCGAGCCTGCCGGGCGGGAATGCAGCGCCGTGTAACCGGCTACGGAGAGCGACAGAAGAAGGCCTGAAAGAAGGGCAAGGACAGTGCGACGTTTCATAAGGTGACTCCACGCAGGATCGACTCCGGATTCGGCCACGGGCCCAATACCGGAGCAGGCATTCAGCCCATGCAGACACGCTACACCGGCCATGCTTTAAGAAAAGCAAAATCAGCCTTGCTGTTCAAAGAAAGATGTTAAAAAAGGTCAGCGTCTTTTTAACTTTTTATCGGACTGGCACTGCTGTACCGGCAATACCTTCACGTCGCTATATCGTTTGATCTGCTTATTTTTATGATCGACCTGGGCCGTCATGCATGCACAGCCATAGCCGTGGTAGCCGTTCGTGCGAACCCAGCTGGATTCAAAGTCGGGCATTTCACCGTCTGCCTGATAGCCTCCCTGAACACTGATCGTCCAGCTACCTTCGCTATCTTCGATCCACCAGTTCCCGGGCGTCGGATTATCAATCCATCCGCAACGGCGCTCCATCTTCCAGAGCACGGAAAGGCGGCTCAGATCTTCCTCAGCTTCGGATGTGCAGGCCATCGTCGTTTCCTTCCCTTTAAAAAGAACTCGTATGCCTTCTGACTGAACGGTAGCGTCGAATATCTCGCGAAAGATAGTGTAGGTCGCTCCACCGTTTTTGAATGTAACGGTGGCCGTCGACGCCTCGCGTATGTGGTCCGGGCTGATCGTGAAGTCGTAGGCGAAATGGCTTTGCGTGCCTGTTTTCGATTTCGGGAATACAAGCTCAGGCTTCTCGGCCGGTCCGAAGCGATAGACGATATAGCCGCTTTTCGCTCCAAAGTCTTTTGACAGGCAGAGCGATACGATGCGGTTCTTGCTGTCGGTCTGACACGAGAAGGCGACGACTTCATCCTTCTGGCAGAGTGTCGGAGCGGCATGCAGCGCAGTCGTTAAGAGAAGCATCGTTGCAACAAGAAGAGGGCGATTCATGCGGCAACGATGCCCGACATCGGCGATCATGTCAAGGCTGTATTCATTCGACGATCTGGAAGCTCAATCGACCGGAGCCTGCTCCGTTAACATGTACCTCGATCTCGTGGCGTCCCGGGTAGATCGTTCGGCCCGAGGTGTGAACGGCGCGAAACTGCGCTTCGACGAGGCGGCTCTCACCCGGTTGCAGAGTGAGGCGCCGCAGCTTGAAGCGCTTCGGTTTCAGGGATCCATCCTTCTTCTTGAAAAAGAGGTCGTAATCGACGATATAGGTGGCCTTTTTCTTCGCTTCGGAGGTTATCCGAAATGCGAATCGAGCCGTCTCGCCGATGTTAATGCGTTTCGTCGTCATTCGTAAAGTGGATAGCGACGCCTTTGCCGTAGTGTCGGCGCCCGCCAGTTTCAAGGCGCGAGCGTTGCCTTTCTTAATGAGCGTGCGCAACGCATGGCGTATCAGCCATCGACGATCTTCGCCTGCATCAACCGACCATCGTTCAAGCAGATCGAGCATCAGATCCGGGTTATCCTTGCTGATGTCGTTCAGGTTGTTCGCTACAGAACGCCGCACATAAAGCGACCCGTCGTCTTTCAACAATTCCAGCAGCTCAAAAACGGGCCGTGGATCTTCAATGAATCGGCGGATGCGACCGGTCATCGGCAGCCGGCAACGCGTTCCCTCAGAGACGAGACGCCGCACATGATGCGACGGATCTTTCGCCCACTTCTTTAAAAGCTTCATCGTTCTCTGATAATCAAGCTCGATAAACGTGCGCAGATCGTTTTCCGCCGTGAAGCGCTGCGTCATCTGATAGAGGGTCGCCATCGATACGTCGTAATGGCCCTGACCGTACCGTGCTACAAAGCGGGTCTGAGGCATAACGATGAAAGAATCCCAGTCCGTCTTTCCTGGATCGGGCAGCGGATCGTCAAGAGCGGCGACAAGAATGCGAGCCGCTTCCGGAAATTCGTCGGGTAACGTTTGCTTGAGACATTCGCAGATATGATCCGACCTTTCAAAGAGCCCGAGTTCTTGCAAACCGTGCATGCTCAGCTGAACGAATAGCGTATCGTCAAAGGCCGGATGCTCTCGTTTAATCCGGCGACCTAACGCTTCAAGCACGCGTCGATTGAAAACGTCTTTAAACGGATTTTCAGCGCTCAGTCCTGCCATACGGACTCCTTCTGATCGAGAAAACCGAGAATTCGTTCAAGCGTTTCTTCGACAAAGTCGCGCAGCAGCTCTTTTTGAAGATTTTCGACAGGCATAGTGTCCTCTGGTGGTGATAGAATGGACCTGCCTGAAACGACGGTTTGAGACTCGTTTCACAGGCAGGCATTGTATATCTATACTCCGACAGGGGGACACTCCGGCCGAGGCGCAGAAAAAAATTACGCTCCGGCCGGCTGATTCTGTTCGGAGCGCTGCACCATCCTACTGAAAATGGCGATGGCAACAAATCCGACGAGGAACATGACAAGGCTGTAAATGGCCGGTGGAATGGCCATGGCCGGTTCTTGCAGAAGCGTCGCCGCTATCATGATGCCGAGTGTTCCGTTCTGGATGCCCGATTCGATCGAAATAGAGATGCTCTGCTTGAGATCATGCAGAAGCAGCTTCGCCGAGAACATACCGATCGCCAGGCTGGCCAGATTCAAGGCAAGCGAGGCCGGGCCCACCTGGAGAAACGATTGCACGACATGGTGTCGCTCTTTCAGGATGGCGGCCAGAACGATAACGGCAAGCAGAACGGTCGATACGCGGCGCACCGTCGCCTCGGCCCGGTGCGACAGCTTCGGATAACGCCTGTGCACGATCATGCCCAGCACGACGGGAAGAAGCGTGACGGTAAAGATCTGCGCCATTGTCTCAAGAACGGGCAGGTGGATCGATTGCGAACGGCTGAGAAAGTGGTCGAGCGAGAAATTCACAAGAAAGGGAATCGTCAGTAGTGTGATGGTGCTCGAAAATGCTGTCAGCGTGATCGAAAGGGCGACGTTACCGCGGGCAAGGTGCGCGATCAGGTTGGACGTCGCTCCGCCAGGACATACGGCCAGGATCATCAGGCCGACGGCATGTTCGGGCGAAAGCGGAAAGGTCTTTGCTATGGCAAAGGCCAGAAGCGGCAGTATGATGATCTGATTTACAAGACCGATCAAAACGGCCTTAGGATAAAGAAGGACGCGGCGAAAATCCTGCACGGTCAGGCTGAGCCCCATACCGAACATGATGATGCCAAGCGACAGAGGAAGGAATAGCTTTGTCAGAACACTCTCTTGCATAGAAACCTCTTTTTGTTTTTCGTCAGCTTCCGTAATTGCGGATCGCTGTCGCAGAAGAATACTTATTCGAGCCGCTGGCAAGCGTTTCTTTTTGCTTGTCGGCGGCGACGCTCGGCGACAGAATGATCTGCATCACCAGAATCGACGATTAATAGAAAGACATAAAGACAGGGGGAAAGAGATGTCATTTGAAAACAGAACGGTATGGATAACGGGGGCATCGTCGGGCATCGGCGAGGCACTTGTGCATGCCTTCGCCCGACGCAATGCAAACGTGGTGCTCTCGGCTCGCAGAGCGGATGAGCTGGAACGCGTGCGTCGTGAGGCCTCACTAACCGATGACCGATCGGCCGTTGTGCCGCTGGATCTCGCTGATCCCTCGGCCTTCCCGGCGGCGATCGAGGCCGTGCAAAAGCGATGGGGCGGCGTGCATGTGCTTGTGAATAACGGTGGCATCAGTCAGCGATCGCTTGCGAAAGACACCGATCTCTCGATCAGCCGCCGCATCTTTGACACAAACTTTTTCGGTACGATCGAGCTGACACGACAGGTGTTACCGCTGATGAAATCCGGTTCGCGCATCGTCGTTATCAGCAGCGTGGTCGGCAAGGTGGCCACGCCCCTGCGTTCCAGCTACGCGGCCTCCAAGCATGCGCTTCATGGGTACTTCGATTCGCTTCGCGCCGAGCTGCATGACGAAGGAATTGGAGTGACGGTAATTCTACCCGGATATGTGCGCACGAACGTTTCGCTGAATGCGCTGACGGCCACAGGCGGCGCTCAGGGAACGATGGATTCTTCGACGGCAGCCGGCATGGAACCCTCAGAGCTGGCGCGAAGGATTCTGCGATCAATAGAAAGAGGTGAACGCGAAAGCGTCATCGCAGGCTCTAAAGAAAGCCTTGGAATATTGCTCAGCCGTTTTGCTCCGGGATTGCTTGCCCGTGTTGTGCGCAAGGCTCAGGTTACGTGACGCGACGCTAACGTTATCCGAACAGGCGTCGCCAGGCGCCGCCGATGTCGTCCTCTTTCATGAAGTAAGTGCCGATGAGAACGGCGTCGGCGATGCCATGCAGGCGTTTCAGATACTCCGGATCTTCGACTCCTGATTCGGCGACGATCAAAGCCTCAGAGTTGCGCCGCCGGATGAGCGGGGCGAACTGCTCGGTCAGCGAGAGGTCGATCTTCAACGTGTCGAGGTCGCGATGATTGATGCCGATGATCTGTGCTCCGGCTTCGAGGGCTCGTCGCACCTCTTCGCCGTTATGCGTTTCAACAAGCACGTCAAGGTTCAGAGAATGCGCCGTATCGAGCAGCGAGCGAAGGGTAACGTCGTCAAGCAGACGCACGATGAGAAGAACGGCCGCCGCGCCGATGCGAGCGGCTTCGAAGATCTGCTCTTCGTAAAGCACGAAATCCTTGCGAAGCGTGACGATGCCGGCCTTCGCCACGCCTTCGGCGTCGGCCAGTGATCCCTGGAAATACTGCGAATCGGTCAGAACCGAACAGGCAGCCGCTCCAAGCGAGCTGTATGTCTTCGCTATGGCCACGGCATCATAATCCGGCCGGATAAGCCCGCTTGATGGGCTTGCCTTTTTGCATTCGGCGATGACCGAAAGCCCGTGTGCGGGCAGCTTCTTCTCGCGAAGAGCCGAGGCAAAGCGGCCGGCCGGCAGAAGGGATGCGCGAACCGAATCCCTGTAGGCGTCAGGATCGGCATGGCCGGCAAGGAACCGCTCAAGCTCTTCGGACTTTGTGGCGACGATACGGTCCAGCAGACCCATATCAGGATTGCAGAGCGGCGTCTTCGCTATCGAAAATGTCAAACAGCGATGTCAGTTCGATGACGTCGAAGATCCTTTTCACGGAGGGGCGGATGTTACAGAGTTTCAGCGAGCCGTCGCGCTGTTTCAGCTTTCGTAAAATGGCGATGCAGGCGCGAAAGCCCGACGAGCTCATATACTCCACCTGCTCCAGGTTCAGAATGATATGCTTCTCGCCCTCGTCGTCGATGAGTTTGATCAGTTGCTCTTCCACTTCGGTGGCCACCGTTACGTCGAGCCGGCCCTCAAGATAAACGACGAGCCTGTCTTCGACCTTCTTTTTCTTTAACAAGATTGCACCTCTTCAGGAAATCGCTTCAATGCGAAGACGGATGAGATACAAAAAACCGGTTTCGGCATTCTGTCAAGAATATTGAATGACAGACGCTCCGTTCGCGGCATTCCGTTCTCATGTCCGAAAAGACCGACCTGCTCGTTATCGACGCCCATGCTCTCGCCTACAGGGCCTATTATGCCATGTCGGGCCAGAACCTGCTAAACGCCGAAGGCCAGCCCACCGGCGCCATACACGGTTTTTTTCGAATGTTCTTCAAATTACTGCAGAGCCACCGTCCGACGAAGACGGCCGTAACGTGGGACCCATCCGGCCTGACCTTTCGTAACGAACTTTATTCGGAGTACAAAGCGCATCGTTCGCCCATGCCCGAAGACCTGCGATTCCAGATCGACGAGATCAAGGAGGTGCTGAAAGAAGCGGGTTTCTCTATTCTTATCTCGCCCGGCCACGAAGCCGACGACATTATGGGGGCGCTGGCCGCCAGGTTTGGAAAGAAGCATCGTGTCCTTCTGCTCACAGGCGATAAGGATTGTTTTCAATTACTAAATAAGAACGTTCATATGCTTCGCGGAACGAAGGGCGTGAGTGAGTTCATCGAGATCGACCCCGACTGGGTGAAGTCAGAGCTTGGCGTATCGGTAAAGCAGATCCCCGATTATATGGGACTTGTCGGCGATACCTCTGACAACATTCCGGGAGCGAAAGGCGTCGGGCCGAAGTCGGCCGAGAAGCTGATCTCAGAGTACGACGATATTGACGGTATATATAAGAATCTTGATGCGATCAAACCCGATGGACTGCGCAAAAAGCTTGAAGAGAGCCGCGAGAACGTCTTTCTCTCGCGAAAGCTCGCCACCATCCTCACCGATCTCGATATTGTCGCGAAGCTTGACGAAGCCTCGCTGACGACGCCCGACTACGTTAGCGAACGGGTATTGCAGCTTTTTCTTCAGCGCGGCTACCGACAGATCTATCAGGAGCTTCTCAAGGCCTATCGTAAGGGCGACGAATCGAGCGCGAAACCATCCGAAATGGCAACCGATAGTTTAACAGGAAAAGGGGCGGCAAAAGGTTCAAAGAAATCCTCCAGCAAATCTTCGAAGAAGTCAGCGAAGAAATCCGTGGAAGAGTCAGCTGATGTGTCTTCTAATAAGGAGGCAAAATCAGCGGACGCAGCTTCCGATGACGCTGCGGAAGATACCGGAAGTCATTCAAAAGAAGGCCTCAGTCGTTATGATGCAGCGCAGGTCGATTACAGGCTTATCGATTCGCTGGATGAGCTGAAAGAGCTTGTGAAGGAGATGAAGTCGTGTAAGATGCTCTGCGTCGATACCGAGACGACAGGCATCCGACCGACGCAGGCCGATCTTGTCGGTATCGCCGTTTCGCCGAAGCCGCATGTGGCTCGTTATATTGCCCTGCCTCCAGGAGAGTCGCTTTTTCAGCAGAAGGGCATCTCTCTTGCTGAAGCCCTGCCTCTATTAAAAGAGATGCTTGAAGATCCGAAGCGTATGTATTTCGGGCAGAATATCAAATACGATCATGTCATTCTCAAGCGGCACGGCATTCATATGCCGACGATCGGATTCGATACGATGATCGCATCGTATCTCATGAACCCGAACGTGCGCGGCCATAACATGGACGATATGGCCATCGCCCATCTGCACTACGATACGATCAAATACGAAGACGTCGCCGGAAGCGGACGCAAACAGCTGACGCTCGATCAGGTCGATCCGCAGAGCGTCAGCACGTATTCCTGCGAAGACGCCGATATCACCTATCGCCTGTATAACGTTCTTGCTCCTCGTTTAAAGAAAGAAAAGCTTGATAAGGTTCACGATGACATTGAGATCCCTCTGATCGAGGTGCTGTCTGATATGGAGATGGCCGGCGTCGCCATCGACGCTCCGTATTTTGCGAAGCTGTCAAAGGATTACGAGAAGAAGATCAAATCCCTCGAGAAAAAGATCTACGAAGAGACGGGAAGTGAGTTCAACATCCAGTCGACGAAAGAGCTACAGACCATACTCTTCGATAAGATGAAGCTGCCCGCCGAAAAAAAGACGAAAACAGGTTATTCGACCGATCAATCCGTGCTTGAAGGCCTTCGCGGGCTACATCCCGTCGTCGATCATCTTCTCGATCATCGCAAGTACACGAAGCTGAAAAGCACGTATGTCGACGCCCTGCCTCTTATGCTTAACCCGAATACGGGGCGAATCCATACGAACTTCTCGCAGACGATCGCCGCCACAGGGCGCCTGTCGTCAAACGATCCGAACCTACAGAACATTCCCATCCGCGAAGAAACGGGACGGGCCATCCGGCGCGGTTTCGTTCCGGTGAAGGGCAACGTGCTTCTCTCGCTTGACTATTCGCAGATCGAGCTGCGCATCATGGCGCACTACGCCGGCGATAAGGCGTTGATCGACGCCTTCGCGCACGATCTTGATATTCACAGAAGAACGGCGGCCGCTCTGTTCGGCGTTTCTGAAGAATCGGTGACGCCCGATATGAGATCGCAGGCGAAGACGGTGAATTTCTCTATTATTTACGGTGTGACCGCCTTCGGCCTTTCTCAGAATCTCGGAGTTCCGCGCGACGTCGCTCAGGCGTATATCGATCGTTTCTTCGAGGGTTATCCTGGAGTGAGGCGATATATGGATGAGATGACGGCCTATGCCGAGAAGCACGGCTATGTTCAGACGCTGAGCGGCCGGCGGCGTCAGGTGCTTGACATTAACTCGACGAATCGCTTTCGTAAAGAGGGAGCGGCCCGCATCGCGGTGAACACTCCGGTGCAGGGAACAAGCGCCGACATCATCAAGATCGCTATGATCCGCATTCATGAGAAGATGAAATCGGCCTCTTATAAGGGACGCATGATCTTGCAGGTACATGACGAACTGCTCTTCGACGTTCCGCCCGATGAGGCCGACGCCGTCGAGGCGCTTGCGCGCGGCGAGATGGAGTCGGCCATGAAGCTGAAGGTGCCGCTTCGTGTCGATGGCGGCCGCGGAGCAAACTGGGACGAGGCGCATTAAGGGTTTCCAATAAGAGCTCTTACCCGGAGGCTCTTAATCCGGCTTGAAACCTCTGTCGTTTGCCGCGCATTCTATCCGCATAGCGAATCTGGAGAGCAGTGATGTCGTCTGAAGTCTACGAATACGTTGTTTTACCGCTTCTGATTTTTTTCGCCAGGGTGCTCGATGTTTCGGCCGGCACCTTACGCATCGTCTTTATCGCTCGCGGAAGTCGCTTTCTGGCGCCACTTTTCGGATTCTTCGAGGTTCTTATCTGGCTTATCGCCGTCCGTCAGGTGCTGATCGGCGATCCGCCGTGGACGATCTATGTCGGTTACGCCGCAGGCTTTACGATGGGCAATCTGACCGGCGTCTATATAGAATCGCGCCTGGCCATCGGTCGTCAGGTTGTGCGCATCATTACCAAACGCGAGAAAACCGGATTGCCCGACGCCTTGAGAGAGGCAGGGTTCGGCGTAACGATCGTGACGGGGCGGGGGGCTCGCGGCCCTGTACAGATTCTTTTCAGTGTGATTGATCGCAGTCGTCTGCCCGAAGTGGTGCAGTTGATCGGCCTGCATAATCCGGGGGCGTTCTATTCCGTCGAAGACGTCCGCCTTTCAGAAGAGGGCATCTTTTTGCCGGGTCGCAAGGGCCTGCAAAGACGCCTGCGAAGTCGGGCAAAATAGAGCGCAGGAGAGGCGTGGGTTTCCGTAGCCTCGAAGGCTAAAAAAACCTGCGACATTTTCTTCTGCAGATCGTCAGTTGAAGAGTCGATACTACAAAAAGGCCGTTTTGCGGCCATCGAGGGAGTTCATGGATTTTCTATCGCGCATCAATATAAGGAAGAAGTTTCTTCTCAGTCTGGCGCCCGCCGTCGGCGGACTTCTCGTTTTATCGGCCTATCTTCTTATCTCGGAATGGAGCGTCATCCGCGACATGAATCGACTGAACTCGATTATCGAGTTTGCCTCCTATTCCAGCGAATTGATTCATGAGCTGCAAAAAGAACGAGGCCTGTCATCGGGTTTTCTCGGCAGTGAAGGCAAATCTTTCCGTTCGGAACTCACATCACAGCGTAAGGATACGGACGAGAAGCGACGTAACCTTGAGAACTTTCTGTCGGGCTTTGAAACCGAATCGGCCGACATGAAACGAGCCATCGAAAAAGGTGTCGATGCTCTTGGACGGCTTGATGCTATGCGCGCCTCCGTAGACGGTCTGAAGATCGGCGGAAGCGACGTCGTCAAATACTACACCGATACGATTGCGGTTTTCCTCGACGGCATCCTCGAGTCGGATCGTGAAGTGCGCTCCGGCGAGTATTCTCTGAAAGTGATCGCCTTTCATGCTTTTCTATCGATGAAGGAGAATGCAGGGAAGGAGCGCGCCATCCTGAACAATACGTTCAGCCGCGGCGGATTCGGTCCGGGCATGCAGGTGGCGTTTTTTGACGTCATCTCAAGACAGAACGCCTACAGAGAGCTTTTTTATAAAGCCGGGGGCGTCGAAGCCGAGAGCATCTTTCGCGCGAACGTGAAAGATGAAGACGAAGCCGACGTTCAGCGCTATCGCAATATTGCCATCTCGAATGAGTTCGACGATAAGGGCGTTTCAGCGGAGCGATGGTTCGATGCGGCCACCGCGCGCATCGATCTGTTTTTCAAGGCCGAGAAGGCGTTAAGCACCGCCCTGATCGAAGGAGCGGCTTCAGAGAAGCGTATCGCCCTGACGATCTTTATCATGCTTGTCGTGCTGGTGACCGTTCTTTCTGTCGGATCGATCATCGGCGGAACGCGCATCGGGCGCAACATCGTACGTCGTATTCTCGACATCAACGTCGTCCTTCCCGAGATCGCTCGCGGGAATCTTACGATTGAGATGGCAAAAGACGGCGAAGATGAGATCTCTGCTCTAAAAGAAGATATCGGCGTACTTGTGAAAACGCAGGTCGGACTGATCCGTCGCATCGTCGTCGCCGCTCGCAGTATGGAAGAGAGTTCCGGCCACCTGACGTCGTCGAGCGAAAAGATGAAATCCGATATCGGAGCCTTGAATGAGAAGTCATCGACCATCGCCGCCGCCGCCCAGGAGATGAGCCAGAATCTTCAGAACACTGCAAGCTCCGTTACCGAGATGTCGACGACGATCAGCGAGATCGCCCGCCAGGCGGAAGAGGCGGTAACGGTGCATCGCGAATCCGGAAAGTTATCCAACCAGGCCGCCGAAGCTGCCCGTGGAATGGCCGCATCAGCCGAGAAGGTCGAAGCCGTGATCGAGTCCATTTCGGGTATTGCGAAACAGACGAACCTGCTTGCGCTCAATGCGTCGATCGAAGCGGCCGCAGCCGGCGAGGCGGGCAAGGGCTTTGCCGTCGTCGCCTCTGAGGTGAAGGAGCTGGCCGGTCGCACGTCGTCAGACGCCCAGGATGTGCGCGACCGCGTGCAGGAGATTCAGGGAAATTCAAAGGCCACCACGGATAGCATCGGTCGAGTCGACACGATGATCCATAAGTTGAACGAGATCACGGCCTCGATCGGATCTTCGATTCAGGAGCAATCCATCGCCTCGCAGGAAATCTCAAAGAGCATACAGCAGAACCTTGTCGCCGTCGACGAGGTGGCGCGAGAGATCAATACCGTCGGCACGATCATGGACGAAGAGGCTCGAAGAGCGCAGGAGATGTACGAACAGGCTCGGGCGATGGACGCTCTTGCACGTGAGATGCTCGGTCATGTGGCCAGCTTTCAGATTAACGACGAGTAACGGCAATCGCTCCCGACAGGCACTGCTGGCAGTGCCTGTCGCGCTACTGGAATTGGTTATCCCCGGCGGATGGTTCTGCCCAGGCTAATCGTCCCGTCGCCGCGAGCGGCCATATACAGGAAGGCGAAGCAGAACAGAGCCGCCAGTTCACCGCCGTTCAGCACCGGCCAGAAGCCCTTCGGCAGATGCGCCAGGAAGTAGGCTGCCGCCATCAGACCGCTTGAGAGAAATGCTGCGATCGAGGTAAACAGACCGACCATAATAAGGATTCCGGCAATCAGCTCGATGAAGCCGGCAAGCCCCATCATGCTGGCGTACGATTGAGCCATTGTACCGCCAAGGCCTCCGAAGATCTTTTGAATACCGTGCTGCATGAACAGAAAACCTGCGACCGCGCGAAAGGCGGAGTAGATGATTCCGTCGAATTTTCCAAGTATCTTATCCATATTTTGAACCTCACAGAAGAGTGCGCCTCTGAATCGTTATGCCAGAGGCGTGAATCCAGACAGTATATCATGTTCTGCTTTTTTTTCCGCTCTTTTTTCTCGCATGCCTGCCTGTTTGTGCAATGGCGATCTTGCGGCGACGCTTCTTTTGATCCGCCATATTATTGACAGACTGGCCGCCTTTTTCAGAATCTCTTCATGCCTTTCTGGATATGGGACTCCTCTGGCCAGGTCAACCTCTGGCTGCAATCGGTACTCGGTGATCCGCGATGGCTTCTTCCGGTTACCTTCGCCGGCGATGAGCTGTTTTATCTGATACTGATTCCTTTTGTTTTCTACACGATCGATCGCCGGGCCGGGGTCACTCTGCTTGTAGCACAGCTTTTCACTCATTCGATCAACGTGCTATTGAAGCTGGCTTTTCATGAACCGCGACCGTTCTGGGTAACGCTCATGAACGTCTTCGCCTTTGAAGATACGTTCGGACTTCCTTCAGGTCATGCTCAGAATGCCGTCGTTGTCTGGGGGTATCTCGCTTTTTTCTTTATAAAGCAGAAGCGCCTGCATGCCTTTCCCGTCATAGCGCTCACCGCTCTGTGGGTTTTCTTGATCGGTATTTCGCGTATAGCGCTGGGCGTTCATTTTATTCAAGATACCATTCTCGGCTGGGCCATCGGTTGTGCGTTGCTTTATGCCGTGATCCATTATGAAACGAACGTTCGCGTGTTTTTCGCGAACCTGACTCACGGTGGCCGATTTTTTGTAACTGCAATGATCGCCGTCATGCTCCTGGAGATGGGGGCCCTGCTTGCCACCACGCTGCATCTGCCTGTGCTTTCCGAGTGGAGTGAAACGGCTCGTCTGAGTATCGCATCGACGCCGCATAGCGGGGTGCGCTTCAAGGATCTGCATCCACTCAAGCTGACTTCTTTCTTGAACGTCGCCGGATGTCTGTTCGGCCTCTATGCCTCTCTATCGCTCAAGGATCCGGGTTATACGATGCCTGTGCTCTTTCGCAATCGCCTGTTTGTTTTGCTTCCCGGTCTCGCTCTCATCTTTGTAGTGTATCTATCGCTGTCGGCCATCTTTCCCAGAGATGGAATTGAGGGCGGCTTCCTGCGTATTCTGCGGTACGGGCTCGTCGTTTTTACGGGGCTTTACGTTTACCCATTGATCCTTGAACGAGTTCGACGGAGGGCATAGGCTGCGATTCTGGCGGCGTGAGTGGAGAACGAAGCATCGGTTTGCTCACCGGCGCAGCGGTGTCGCTCATCCTGCCCGCTCCGCCGGCGCCGTCAGCTTCACTGTACGGGCGCTTGATCCTGCTTATTGCTCACGGTATCGTGCCTCTCATTAATTCCGCTTCTTGCAGCGGGAGTCGCACCAGACCAGTGGAATGAAAAAGAGTGATTAAAAAAATAGTTGATACTTAGTCTCATCCTGTGCTTCTTGCAGGAATGCAACGAAAACAGATTTCTATTTTTCTGGGACTTTTCCTGGTTTCCCTTCTCATTCAATGTGAGAAGCCCGCCGCTCCTGTAGGATTGACCGAGGGGCGAGTGCTTCTCCTGACCGGAACGGTAACACGTAATGGAGAATCCCTTGCCGTTGACGCCGCTGTAAAGCAGGGCGATCAGATTGAAACGGGCGATGCCTCATCGGCAGAGATCGTTTTTGCTAAGGGTCTTATCATGCGTCTTGGCCCAAACACAAAGGCAGTGCTTGATCTACAGGCCTCTCAGGTTCAACTGAATAAAGGGTGGTTTGCCGCCGTTAAAAATGCAAACGAACAGAAGCTTGAGGTCGTAACACCGACCACCGTGGCAGCGGTTCGCGGAACGTCTCTCTGTATGAAGGTGGAGAGCGAAACATCGACGTATGCCTGCACATGTAACGGTACCGTTCACTTTCATGCCGATGGAATCGCCGAAGAGGCCGTAACTGCGGCGGAGCATAGCGCCATGCGCTTTGTGAAAGAAGGCGAGAGCGTGAAAAAGGAAGAGGCCGGGCTGGAATTCCATGACAATGCCGGTATCGAGACGCTTGCAAAGAAGATCGAGCATCCTCTTGACTGGACAAAACCGTCGAAATGAGGGAGCGGGACTCTCGACAGCATTGAGCATGTAAGCGAAGGCCCGCCAATCTCAAATGCAACCTGTCTTTGAGATTGGCGAGTGGATAACTTGCATCCCACATTCAAGCAATTAATTCTTGCATTATTTCATGTTATGCAAATGTGAAAGCCTTCTTATATAAAACGTATATACCTGCACGCCTCATTCCTGTCCGCTATAGAAAAAAAATTGACAGGTTTTGTGTCTGAAACCTTTTTAAGCGACAGCTTCCCGTGATTCCTTTTCCGCTGAGTCTTGATTGTTAAGATGGAAGCCCGGGCTGTTCCCAGATAATGGAATCGGGTTATGCGAATTGAACAGGTAGTACTATCGAAGCAATGAAGTCGTGCGCATACACAGGATACGGGCCTCTGACGTTTCTCGCAGGCATTGTTCTGTTGTTCAGTGTATCGTGTACCAGAGCGATATCCGATAGAATCCCCGAATTCTTCCTATTTGACGCCATCAACCCGCCTCTGTACAGCATCTCAGGAGCCGTCAGCGGTCTTGCGATGAACGGCCTGGTGCTCTCAAACTCCGGCGATAGAGTGGAGCTGAACTCGCCGGCCAGCGAATTTGTGTTTCATCGAAAGTTACGCACTGATACTCCTTACAACATTGTTGTGTCCGCCTACCCGCGAAACGAAGAGGACGGCAGCCAGTATTGCACCGTCGCCGGCGGGTCTGGAACGATCGGCAACGGAGATGTGAGCGGCGTGCATGTCAATTGTTCCGATGCGGTCACTCTATTGGTAAACGTCCAGCCGGGGCTGATAGGCACGGGCATGGTCCTTCTCAATCGGGGAGCCGATCCGCTGACTATCAACGGAGAGATACTGGCGCCCACTCGCTTCGCCTTTCGCACGCCTGTCGTCGCTACCGATCCAGTGTATGCGGTCACGGTCGGCACACAGCCGGTGAATCCTCATCAAACATGCAGCGTCACGGACGGAGCGGATACATATTCAGGAGGCTTTCCGGGAGAGATCATTACGCCATCGGTATCGTGCATTACGAACCGCTATGCAATCAGAGTGAATGTTACCGGTTTGAAAAGCGGGAACACGCTCGTAATCAAAAGCGATTTTGGAACCTATCCGGCCGAGACGGGGCTTGAGAGTTATCCGGCGACGTCGGCGGGCAGTGAGACGATTGCAGTGACGGCGAACGGAATCTCGGCGCCGTTTGCGACGAAGATCCGTAGCGGCGATAGTTATGCTCTGGCCATTGATACTCAGGCGACGGGGCAGAACTGCACCATCGGCACACCGTCCGCTTCGGTCACATCGTACGATATCGTCGTTCCGGTGAATTGTGCGACGAACTCTTATCCGATTAGGGGCGAGGTCACTGGCTATGAAGGCAGCACTCCGCTACGAATTCGGATAACGGCGAATGGCACGTCGCAGACGATCAACTATTCGACGGGAGGCACGTTCACATCCACGGCGATCCCTTACGGGTCCGCCTTTGAAATGCGCATTCTTACGAATCCGCAGAATAAATGGCAGACATGCTCGATTGTCGACGAAGGCAATTCAAACGGATCGATCGTATCAAGCGGCGCTGTCGACGCCATGGGACAGACATGGGATGATCGACTCACCGATGCCTCGATGAATCTGGGCTCGGCCATTTCAGGCATTGAGATCGAATGCGTAACGAACACGTTTACGGTCGGCGGCGCCGTCACGGGTTATGCGGCAGGCGCCTACTCGCAGAAGCTTCAATTACAGAACGGCGCAGAGACGCTGACGATTGAGCCGGGCTCGACGTCTTTTGTGTTTGTGACGCCTGTGGCAAGCGGTACGTCTTACGCCGTAACATTGCTACAACCCCCTGTTCTTGATAACGAGGCGCTGAACTGCTCGGTGAGCGGAGGCAGCGGAACGATGGCCGGGGCGAACGTATCGGGAGTCTCTATCAGCTGCTCCCTTGACCGGACGATACGCGTGACAGTCACCGGCTTCGGCATCTCACCTACCGGAAATTTTACGTTGAATCCCGGCACAGGTGGACCGTCTGCGTCGGTTACGGCGAACGGCGATTACTACTTTTCCGTAAAGACCGGCCAGACCTACAGCTTTAACACGCCTTCGCCGGCGAACCAGACCTGCACATGGTCGAACCCTTCATTGATTTCTGGAACGGTCACGTCAAATCTCGCCCTGTCGCTCGACTGTTCGCCCATCGTCATGTCGACGAGCGTTGATGATAACGACGCCACGCTGAAATACGACATGGGTGCAGGGCCGATCGAAATAAAATTCAATAAAGATATGTCATCGACCATAGCAGCGGCCGGCACATCGACGGATTGTTCGCAGCAGGGCATTCAGATTTCCATGGTGAAAACCGGCAGTACAACCGAGGTTCCGCTACACAACAACTTTGTCAGCTGTGTTCCTCTGCAATCGGTCAGCGTTTCGGGCAACATCGTTACGGTGGCGCCGCATCCGGATTACATGTGGTACGAGGCCACGTATAAGATACGAATTAATAATAGCGCCGTTGTCGATGCGGGCAACATGGCTATGGCCTATGTATCGGGCTCGTATCAATCGACGACGGGCTTCAATACAGGACGGCTTGTGCGCTGGTACAACTCGGGTAATTCGACCGATTCATCGCGCGCAAATATCTCCCTCTCGGGAACAGTGCAGGCAGCGGCAGGGAGCGACGGCGACGCAGGCGGATCTCTGAGCTTCAGCGCATCATACCTTTCGGCCAGTGCTTCGGGCCTGCCGGCATTCGGCGAATCGCGCACCGTATGCCAGTGGGTCAGACTGACCGATCTACCGCCCGACAATACGAACAAGCATCTTGTTTCGTATGGCAGCGACACGACCGATAAAGCATTCGGGATCGGAATACGTCGTCAGGGTGGTATGCAGCTGAGATTCTTCGGAGGCGCAGACAGGGACGATTTCATTGCGCATACCTTCCACCGCAATGCCTGGACGCATATCTGTGTTGTCTATGACGGCGACCAGACGAAGCTGCTTTTTTATGTGAATGGCGCATTGATCGGCACAGCGGACCGAAGCGATGCGCCACTGGCGACGAACGTTGCAAATTTCTATCTCTCGGGATGGGTTAGCGGTCTCGGCGGAATCACCGGGATGCTCGACAATGTACGCATCTACTCAGCCGTATTGCCCGACCGTCAGATTCGATATCTGGCCACGCAGGTACCTGATGGTCTCGTTGGCCGGTGGGATCTTGTAAGTAACGGTGGCGAGTCCCCTGGAAAGGATGTGAGCGGCTGGAATCGAGATCTGCAAACATCGGGTACGGCGATTCCCGGAGTAGATCGTTTCGGATTATCTTCGGCCATTGCGTTTGGCGGCGGTCGCCTGGATCATGCCGGAGTCGCCACGAACCAAACCGCCGGTATTACTCTGGGCGCCTGGATTTTTCCGAAAGACTATGGTAATGTCGGAGTCAATACCATAGTCTTGAATGGTCACAGCTCGTCGGGAGGGTATGAGCTTTATATCGACGGAACGTCACAGAGGCTCTGTTTCTTGATCAGTGGCTTTGATTCATTCTGCTCCACTGTCACAATTCCTTTAAACGTCTGGACGCACGTTACGCTTGTAAGCGAATCCCCGACAGTCTGGAAGTTATACGTGAACGGCGCGGCGGCCGGCAATTTCAGTGTTGCGACGGTAAACACCCCAGTTTCAGGCGTTTTTATAGGCCGGAATCAGAGTAATGACGAGGCGTTTTTCGGCAGTATATCGGATGTTCGCATCTATGAGCGAGCACTGCTGCAATCCGAGATTCAAGCCCTGGTCCAGCAACCGAATAAGATCGTGAAACTGACTGCCAGCGGCTGGACCGGAAACCTGGGGGGGATCAGCGGCGCCGACACTAAATGCGGTGAAGGATTCAAGGCAATGCTTGTTTCAAACAACAATGACCGTAGAGCATGCACTTCGGCAAACTGCACGACCGGCGGTATTACCGAGCATCGTGATTGGGTATTGCGGCCCAACATTACGTACTTAAACCCTGATGGTAACGTGTTATTCACTGCCAACTGGAATGGAGTCTTTGCATTTGGAACGCTCAACGCCCAATTGATCGGAAGCAATCCGACGTACGTCTGGACCGGTTTCGGCTCATCGTCATGGACCACAATCTCAGCGTATGATACCTGCAACAACTGGACGGTAGCTGAGGCTGATGGCAGCGGATATGCCAACGCCAGTTTGACGGATAGTGAGTTTATCCGTTCTGGAACGCTTGCATGCAATGCGACAGGTCTTCGCCTCTACTGCGTCGAGCAATGAGGCAAATCAACTAACAGCGTGTACCTATAGCGGATGTGAAGCCGGTCACTTCCGCTTCAGCGTCGATGATCCTACACCTTGAAGAACGTAGCCTTCTCTCGCATGGATTCGGCCATGGCGGCTATCTGTTCTGAGGTCGCCGTCATCTGCTCTGCCGCTGAAACGACGCTCTGAATGGCGTCGTTGATCGACGACACCGATTGAGCGATCTCTGAAACGGCGTTCTTCTGTTCGCCGATCGCATGTTTGATCTCATCGGAGCGATTGCTGACGTTCTCAAGCTGAGTCTGCACGGCCTCGTTTTCGCGAGTCTGATCCGTCATCGTTCCTTTAAGGTCGGTCATGCGTTCGTTCATGCGCCCGATACCGGTGAGAATCTCGGTGATAAATCGCGTCGTCGATTGCAGCTGGCCGATGCCTTCTTTGAGCTGCTGATTGTTCACCTCAACAAGCTGCGAGATGTCGCGGATGCTCGAAGACGTGCGTTCGGCAAGCTTGCCGACCTCTTCGGCGACGACGGCGAAGCCACGCCCCGAATCGCCCGCTCGTGCGGCTTCAATAGCGGCGTTCAGGGAGAGCAGGTTGATGCGATCCGATATTTCGTTGATGATCTGGACGATGCCGGTGACCGAGCTTGAACTCTGCAGAACGCTGTTCATGGATTCGTTTAAATGACGCAACGAATCCTCCCCTTCGCGCGCAAGACCGGTGATCTGACCCGTTTCCTGTTGCGCCTGGGCGATCAGGCGGGCCATGCCGTCAATGCTGTCCGAGAGGCCGCGAACGGTTTGAATCAGAGATAGTACCGAAGCCGTCTGATGTTCGGTGCTTTTCTTCACATTGTCCATCCCGGCCGAGAGCTCTTCGGTCGTGGCGGCGATCTGTTCTGTGCTTGCCGATTGATTCTGAGCCTGCGACGTGAACGTATTCAATGTAGCCGACATCTCTTCCGTTGACGCCGCAAGCTCCGTTGAATGTCGCACGATGACGCCGAGAACATCTCGCATGGATTCTATCAATTGATTGAAATCGGTGGCAAGGTCGAGCATCTCATCGGATGAGTCGACGGCAACAGGGGAGCGCAGGTCTCCGCCGGCGACCAGACGAGAGGCGATGCGCAGCTGCTGGATGGGGCGCACGATGCGCGACGAAAAGAAGAAAACGGCAATGGAGCTTATGACGGCGACGGCGATGAAGCCGAGCGTAATCACGGTCTTCAGTTCGTTGATCTCGGCCTGCACGTCATTCACATAGATGCCCGATCCGAGAATCCATCCCCAGGGGGTGAACGTTTCTACATAGGAGACCTTGGGGACGATATTATCTTTCTCATCGAAGTACTGCCATCGGTAGTTCACGAAACCGGCTCCGTCTCGTTTACTGACGTCGACCATCTCCATGAACAGATGCTTTCCGTCGGGATCTTTGTAGTCGGTAAGCGACTTCCCGTTCAGCTGTGTGGCATACGGATGCATGATCATGACCGGCTTGAAGTCGTTGATCCACAGATAATTGCGTCCGTCTTTTTCATAGCGCAGCTCTCGAATGCGTTCGATCGCCTCCTGTTGCGCTTCCTCTCTGCTGAGTCGGCCGTCCTGTTCCGCTTTATGAAGTGAAAGTAGAATACTTGAACCAAGGCGGACGGCCTCTTTGACGACTTCCTGCTTCCGTTCCATCAGACGCTGTTCAATATGCGGCAGAAAGAATCCGTAAAAGAACAGGGCGAATAGAGCAAGCAGTCCGAAGTTCAGAATAACAATTCGAATGCGAATCGAGATGCGATGGTGTTTCATGAACGCCTCCATTGTTTGAGGGTGCCGCTTCTTTCTATCTATATATGAGTGCGCTCCGGAGCCGATCCACGGGCGCTGAAGCGCTTCTTATTAGAATACGACGTATGAACTACAAAAAACAACAGGTTCTCTCATCTTTTTGCGCTCCTAAGCATAAAAATGATTTGACCGTAGAGGCGTGTACGTTTCTTTGATCTTCCGCTACAGCGATGTGGCGGGAAGCGGTTAGACGAGATTATGTCTCTCTGCCCTTTATCGGTGAAGCTTTTCGGAGCCAATCACCGATAAGCAAGTTTTCGAGAGCGATCTTGAAAATTTGCGAAAAAAGGGAATGTAGAACATAAAAGCGGATTGACTGCGAGGCCATCATGAAACAGATGGTCATCTCCGGCGGCGATGATCGATGAGGTCAAAACCACCGGAAGCCCCGAGTGAGCGATCACAGCGACGGGCTGAACGCTCTCTTGTAGAAGGGAGCAGCGACC
>SWCA01004598.1_pt1 | contig 20404 bp, 18 predicted proteins | sample 4692961 | NCBI WGS metagenome assembly SWCA01 (sample SAMN10267275, study PRJNA491770) | bioreactor metagenome | isolation source: DHS bioreactor inoculated with | place: Japan: off Shimokita Peninsula
AATTGGCATATTCAGCACATCGCAGACTATTTGCATCACCAACTTCGATTTTTTAGCTACGCCTCCCAACGCTATGACGCCATCAATGCGAACGCCTTCGCTACGGAAACGATCAACAATGGCTTTGGAACCAAACGCTGTGGCTTCGACCAAGGCACGGAAAATACGCGGAGCATCGGTCCCCAAACTTAAGCCGGCGATTGCGCCTTTCAGGTTCTGATTGGCATCGGGTGTACGTCGCCCGTTCATCCAGTCAATAGCTAAAACACCACTTTCTCCAATACCTATTTTCTCTGCTTCTTTCGAGAGCTCGGCAATCATATTATCGGCCATTTCTTCGATCAGTGCCTTGCGTTGTTCTTCGCTCACCAATTCACTCTTTGCAAGAATTTGTTCGGCTGGCCATAACAGCAGTCGTTTAAACCAGGCATAAATATCGCCAAAGGCGGATTGCCCGGCCTCCATGCCCAGCATGCCTGGCGTTATAGAACCGTCCACTTGTCCGCAAATCCCAGCCACCAGCTTATCGCCAACTTCCTCCATCGGTGCTACCAGCATATCGCAGGTTGATGTTCCCATCACCTTGCTCAGATGGTAAGGCTCAATTTCGGCACCTAAGGCACCAAGATGCGCATCAAATGCCCCCACACCAACTACCACATTTGTCGATAAGCCCAACTTGTCTGCCCACTTCTGCGACAACTTGCCAACGGCCACATCGCAGGTGAAAGTCTCCTTGTACAAACGTTCGCGCAAACCACCCAGCAAAGGGTCGAGTGCCGTTAAAAATTCTTCGGATGGTAAGCCATCAAACGCTTCATGCCACATGGCCTTATGCCCTGCCGCACAACGGCTTCTTTTCAATGTTTTTGGGCGGGTATTACCCACCAAGACTGCCGGAATCCAGTCGCAATGCTCAACCCACGAATTGGCTGCACGGTAAACCGCAGCATCCACCCGCGAAACGTGCAACAATTTCGCCCAAAACCATTCCGAAGAATAAACGCCCCCTTCGAACTTGGTAAAATCGATCTCCCACTTCCGAGCCAATTCATTAATTTCATCGGCTTCTTTTACCGCCGTATGATCTTTCCACAATACGAACATGGCATTGGGATTTTCTTCAAAGCCAGGGGTTAACGACAGAGGTATCCCCTTCTCGTCGACGGCCACAGGGGTTGAACCGGTTGTGTCGACTGAAATTCCGACTACGTTCTCAGCAACTCCTGCAGGAGCCTGCTTCAAAGCTTCCACAATGGTGTATTCCAATCCTTCGAGGTAATCTTTCGGATGTTGACGAAACTGGTTTTGTGCCGGATCGCAATACAATCCTTTTTTCCAGCGCGGATATTCGAAAACCACGCTGGCGACTTCTTCGCCCGTTTCCACGTTCACGATTAGCGAACGTACCGAATCTGAACCATAATCCAATCCGATTGTGTATTTTGTTTGTGCCATATCAATCAGTTTTTAGTTTTTATTGTCCGTAATAAGCATCTTTCCCATGCTTGCGCAAAAAATGTTTATCGAGTAAAGTTTGCGCCATTTCTGTATTTGGATTAAGATGGAAAGACCGGAAAGTCATTTTAGCTACTTCCTCCAGTACAACCGCATTGTGTACCGCATCATGCGGATCGGTTCCCCACGAAAATGGCGCATGATTATTAACCAACACCCCGGGCATAAAATCAGGATTCAGTTCTTTGAACCGCTCCACTATTACATTGCCGGTTTCCAGCTCGTAAGCGCCTTTGATTTCGTCATCAGTCATTTTCCGTGTACACGGAATTTCACCATAGAAATAATCGGCATGTGTTGTTCCAATAGCCGGGATTGGTTTTCCAGCCTGCGCCCAGCTTGTGGCCCATTCGGAATGTGTATGCACAATACCACCGATATTTTTGAAATTCCGATATAATACCAAATGTGTTGGTGTATCAGACGAAGGCTTGTATTTGCCTTCCACCTGTTTCCCATCAAGGTCGAGCACCACCATGTCCTCCGGTTTCATACCATCGTAGGAAACTCCTGAGGGTTTGATAACGACCAATCCATTTTTGCGGTCAATGCCACTCACATTTCCCCAGGTAAATACCACCAACTGGTGTTTTACAAGGTCGAGATTAGCTTGACAAACCTGTACTTTTAATTCTTCTAACATCTTATGCTTTTTTCAAAAAAATTGCAATCGATTATTGATCCTCTGGTGGATCCTTCTTCTACCAAAAATAAATGTAGAAAGCTACAGTAATACCAAGAATAATTACGGAGTGTATCACATCCCAATGATTCCAGCTGGCTCGAGTTGCTGCATTTTGTCCGGCAGTGGCTGATGAAAAGGTTAAGCCTTCCAACTGCGCTGCGGGAGCTGCCTGGGTAAAACGACTCACCACCATAATAACCAGAATACTGAAAACCAGCATACCGCCGCTAAAGAACAGCCAGTTAACATCGTAGAACAGGGTGTAAAACCAATTGGTAACACCGGTTTCGGCTGCCCACAGTTTTACGTCAGCGAAACCGTCAGCTTTTGCCTGAGAGGTATAAAGCACCTTGGCACCAATCCGCAGAACCCCGATAATAAAACCGGCAATCATACCCCACATGCCGCCTTTGGGTGTAGGTCGTGACGAAACAACTCCCAGAAGGAAAGCTGCTGCAATACCCGGGGCCAATACAGACTGTACATCTTGCAAGTAAGTATATAGCACATCGCCAATGCTACGCATAACCGGAATCCAAAGAACACCGAGTACAACCACCACAACGGTTGCAATACGGCCAACATGCAACAGCCTGCGTTCACTGGCTTCCGGGCGGTATTTTTTATAAAAGTCGATGGTGAACAACATAGCCGATGAGTTAAACAACGAAGCCAACGAACTCATCAAAGCTGCCAAAATACCGCAAACGACCAAGCCTTTTACACCGGCAGGCAGCAAGGTTGCCACCAGCGTTGGGAAAGCGGCATCTGAACTAGTTAAAGCAAATACCTGCCCGTTGATTACCACTCCCTTTTGTGCCATCGCGAAAGCAATCATCCCCGGAATCATAAATAAGAATACGGGAGTCAGTTTCAAATAAGCGCCAAAAATGGTTCCCCGGCGGGCTTCGGTTTCGTTTTTACCCGAAAGTACGCGCTGTACAATAAACTGGTCGGTACACCAGTACCAAAACCCAATCACTGCTGAGCCAATAAATACGCCCAACCAGGGGAAGTCTTGATCCCGGTTGCTTCGAATCAGGTTAGTCATGCTGTCGCCATATTCGTTTACCGGAGTCGCGCTGGCTATTCTCATCATTTCATCCCAACCACCCAGAGCACGCAGTCCTAATACAACGATGATGATAGAGCCCAAGAGCAAAATCGGTGTTTGCAATACCGATGTGTAAAGCACCGATTTCATCCCGCCAATAACAGTATAAATAGCTGTCAGAAGGACAAGCCCCACGGCTGAGATCCAGAAGAAATCAATTCCCCACATCGACTCGATTCCAAAGACTTCCTTGAAAACCAATCCACCGGCATAAACCGTTACGGCCACCTTCGTCAGGACATAACTGATCAACGAGATCATTGATAAAATCGTACGCGATTCCTTATTGTACCGTCGCTCCAGGAACTCGGGCATAGTGGTTACCATACTTCGCGAGTAAAAGGGGACAAACACCCAGCCCAATACCAGAATCATCCACCCTTGAATTTCCCAGTGAGCCATAGCCATTCCGCTTGAAGCTCCAGCGCCGGCCAAACCGATTAAGTGTTCAGATCCAATATTGGATGCAAAAATTGATGCGCCGATGGCGATCCAAGAGGCTCCTCGGCCCGCAAGGAAATAGTCGCCTGAAGTTTCTTCTTTTTGCCTAAACACCCACACGATAATCCCGATCAGTGCCAGGGCAAAGATCCCGATCACAATCCAGTCAAGTAAACCCATTAGTTCAATGTTTTTAGTTTGTGTTTATTAGTTTATTTAATTCCTATAGTCCTTTGGAAAGATGATAGTACAAATCATTCCATTTCAGTTCTTTTTTGAATTCTGAAATTTGAGTCTTCTCATCAATCACCACCAATTCCACACCAATCATTTCAGCCAGATCTTCCAGATACTCTCTGTTCAATGCCATGCTAAAACTGGTATGATGAGCTCCGCCAGCTAAGATCCACGCAGCGGCTCCCACTTCCAGGTTAGGCATTGGAACCCACAAGGCACAGGCAACCGGCAATTTCGGGAGGGCTTTTGGCGTGATGCATTTCACCGGATTAATAATCATCCGCATGCGACCGCCCATATCAACCAAGGTGGCATTAATACCATCACCTTCAGGCGCGTTGAATACCAAACGGGCTGGCGCGTCTTTTCCGCCAATCCCCAAGGGGTGCACTTCAATTTTAGGTTTTTCGGCTGCAATTGTAGGACAGATTTCAAGCATATGCGCACTCAAAACGGCTGGCTGCGCCGGATCCAAATGATAGGTATAATCTTCCATGAATGAGCAGCCACCCTCCATTCCCTGCGACATGACTTTCATAATGCGAACCAAAGCGGATTGTTTCCAGTCGCCTTCGGCTCCAAAACCATAACCTTGCGCCATCAATCGCTGACAAGCCAAGCCAGGTAGCTGCTTCAGACCATGCAAATCTTCGAAATTAGTGGTAAAAGCTTTGTAGCCATACTTATCCAGAAACTTCTTCAAACCCAGTTCAATTTTAGCCTGGTAACGAATATTCTCGCTTGATTTATCGTTCAATTGGTACTCGCTGGCATAAACATCCATCAAAGCATCGATGTCGGCTTCAGAAACAGTCTCCATACTGGCCACCAAATCGCCTACCCCATGGTAGTTGACCTGCCAACCTAAAATACGCTGAGCTTCTACCTTGTCGCCTTCGGTAACCGCCACATGTCGCATATTGTCACCAAAACGACAGATTTTCAGATTTTTTGATTCATTGTAACCAACAGCGGAGCGTGTCCATCGGCCTAGTTTTTCCTGAACATTCTGATCTTCCCAATGACCAACAATCACTTTCCGATTCAGCCGCATGCGCGAACAGATAAACCCAAACTCGCGATCACCATGTGCAGATTGGTTCAGATTCATAAAATCCATATCAATGGTATCCCATGGAATGTCACGGTTAAACTGGGTATGCAGGTGAACAAACGGTTTATTCAGCACGCTCAGACCCTGAATCCACATTTTTGATGGAGAAAAGGTATGCATCCAGGTAATCAACCCAATACAGTTGGGCGAACTGTTAGCGTCAAGGCAGCAATTGTAAATTTCATCCGGGGTTTTCAGTACCGGCTTGAAAACAATCTTTACAGGAATAGTAGCTGAAGCATCAAAAGCCTTAGCTATTGTTTCTGAATCTTTATCAACTTGTTGCAGCGTTTTTTCACCATACAAATTTTGACTTCCGGTTATAAACCAGACTTCATACGATTTTAAATCTTTTGTTTCCATTGTGTCCACTTTTTATTTTGTTATTTTATACTTTAATAATTCGACCAATTTCCTTTTCGTCAATCCCTTCTTGGTGATAACAATAATAGTAGGCGCCTTTTTTCGATTCCGTTGAGTCTTTCTTGTTGGATTTTTTCAAAATACCCAACGACAGAATTTTCTTTCTAAAATTACCTGGGTCAAGTTCGCGCTGAAAAATCGCCTCATAAAGTCGTCGCAACTGGGTCAGTGTAAAAAGCTCAGGCAACAATTCCGATCCCACCAACTGATAGCCTGCCGTGTATTGCAGCTTCGCTAAGGCTTTTGCCACCATCTCGTTATGATCGAAAATAAGATCCGGCATATCCGTCAGGGCATACCAAGTAGCACCATGTTCCTTTAAAAGATTATCATCGTACTTATCCAGTCGCACCAATGCGTAATAAGCCAAACTAATGACTCGGGCCGATCTTTCACGCTCCGGCTCAGTAAAGGCAGCCACCTGCTCCATAAAAATATTATCAAGGCCCGTGGTTTTTTTCAATATTCGGATAGCAGCCTGATCCGAAGACTCGTAATTTTGAACAAATCCGCCAGGCAAAGACCAGTTCCCTTTTGAAGGTTCAAAGCTGCGCGGGTACAACAGCAATTTTAACTCACCATTGTTATATCCAAAAATGACGCAATCTACGGCGACATAATGCTTGGGGTGCGCCCCATACATTTCAGACAAAAATTCATTTGTTGATTCCATACGGTTCAAAATTATAAAAGTATTTTTTACTCTTAATGAGCTTTTCCTATTTTTTTAAGATAGATGTTCTATAACACAAAAGTAGCAGATCTGGATTTGTAAGGTAAGAATGAATTAAAAGAGTTTGCCAGTGAAGGTTTGGACAATTGCAATCGATTTCTAAAATTACAGAGCCCACCCGATCCTGAGTTTCACGACCGGGCAAACGGACGAACGGAATAATTTCAACAAAAACAAACGAGACAACGACATTTTTTTTATATTTGCATCGCTTTAAACGAAAAGCCAGAGCCCCGGCACCTGTTGACAAAAAACACGCTGGCTTAGCTTTGTTACAAAACATATTGCCCAGATGGTGAAATTGGTAGACACGCCAGCTTGAGGGGCTGGTGACCGCTTACGGTCGTGCAAGTTCGAGTCTTGTTCTGGGCACAAAAAGGCAACTAAACACGCTGATAATCAAGCACTTATGTTTTTCTTATTTCTGTTTGCTGCAACTTTTGCTGCAACATGCCTCGGGGAAACATTCTTTTCACTGGCATATATATCCGCGTTGGCTAAGACTCTAAATTTGGTCGAATTGGAAAGAGGACAGAAATTACACCCGTTCCGCCTGGCTCGGCCCCAACGACTCGCCAACTTCCATGCATATAAGGGCCAACATGTTTCCTGTCATCTCCTCTATTCTATCTGGATCAAGATTTCCATTACTCACTGCCGTCAATTAATTCCTGAACTTCGTTAAGATGCAACTCAATATGTCCCAAATATCCCTCAATCATTTGTCTAAGAGTTACGGTAGTATTCTCAAAGCTCTGCCATGAGTTATCAAGTTTTGTTTGGTCAACCGAATTTATTACTTGAATCATGTGTAAATTGTAATACTTCCATAATTGAATCGTCGTATTCCACTCCGCATTTTGGTAATCCTGCAATGTAATCCACAAATCATTATCCTGCTGATAATCGGGAAAATCAAGTTTTTCGTTGTGTTGCAAACGAATCATTCGCTGATGGTTATTGGCTGCTGAATCTATCAAATGCCCGAGTATCTGTTTTATTGACCGGTTTTGCTCATTTCTCTTTTGTGAAATCGTACCGACTGGCAAAACCTTTAATTTGTCCTCCCAAATAGTAATGTATCTGAGAATGCCATTTGTAACATCCGAAAAATCCATATTCTAATCCATTAATTTGTTGTCGGTTTTTACCAGATGCATCAGTGCATACGCTGTAACGATTCTGGCAATTTATTCGCTGTTCGGTGAAAACTGCTGTAAAATCAGGAAACAATTTGATATGCTTAGCGGCAGTTAACAAAGTCACTATGCCACGTACACTTTTCCCAAATTTCGAACGCCTTCTGACAAAGGTAATCATATGGCAACTTTTGACCTGCTGTAGGATGCTTTTCGCGCTAACCTGCCAAATCTAGCTTAAACAAACAGCGAATGAAGAAACTGGTTTTACAGAACGCAATCAGCCGACTGAGTATCCGGACACCGATTACCGCTGTTTATGAGCACAGCAGAGAAGTTTCTTCGTTTGTTTTTATCTCCATTTCGGTTCTACCGGAAGTCTTTCTCCATCGGCCGTAGTGTGCTCTTCCAACGAGTTCTCCTTAGACTGGATTACGATGTAGATCATTGTTTCGTCAGAAGAATTGCAGATACCACGTTTTCCTTGCGGTGCAACGCGTATTACGCTGCCTTCTTTAATACTAAAACAGTCTTCATCCACTTGAAAATAGCCACTCCCTTTTAAAATAATATACGTTTCTTCATTCTTTCTATGAATATGAAAATAGGGCTGCTCCGATTGTGGCGGAAGCGAATTAAACGAAATTTCCGTACCTGTAGCCTTCGTAGGATCTTTCAAAAACACTTTGCCTTCTACCAGCTTTTTATTTACAGGGTGAATCAGCGAGTAATCCATTAAATCATTTAAATCGCCTAAGTCTACGGCACTGTAGTGCGTGTTTTCCGATAACGTCTCAATTTGTTTCATACCTTAACGTGTTATTGCTTTTTACAATCAATCACCACATATGGAACACTTAGTTTCACTATTCCGTCAGTCCGTGATTTACTATTTAATTCATTTTCAATTTTTTCAAATATTTCCGATTGCTTTTCGGACGGTAAAATGTCTTTCCAACTGCCAATAAATGCGAGTCTGATAAAATAATGATTCAGCATTGCTGTTCCGTCAACGAACTTGTATTCAAACCGATCATGAGTAACTGACTTAACAGAAAATCCGCGAGATTTAATCAATTCCAGGTATTGACTGAGTGGTTTGCGTTTTTTATAAATCTGTTTTCGCATTGAATCCAAACAAGAATCGAGTTTTAAACTGCTCAATACTTTTTCCATTACCGAATAAAACTCCACCATTGTATCATTTAAATTCATGGTCTGGATAAATTGTCCTCCGGTTTTCATAATCCTCGAGCATTCTGATAGTGCCTCATCAAGATCAGCCACATTATTTAACCCGTTATTGCTTACAATTAAATCAATTGAATGCTCATTTAGCGGAATATTCCCGGCAACTCCTTGAATGATTTCAATATTTTTGACCCCGTAAAAGTCAATTTTCTTCTCTGCCCGATGAATTGCAGCTTCCCATGGATCAATTCCGTAAACCTTTGAATCTTTTCCCAATCGCATGGCTATTTCAATCAACGGAAATCCCGCCCCAAATCCAATATCAACGACTTGCATTCCTCTTTGATAGTTGATCCCATCCAGTAACTTTAACCCAAAAGGGGCCGACCATAAGGGTAGTTCGTCAAATACTTCGACAAGTGTCTTCGAATTGTAATCCCATTCAGTTTTTAAATAGTGTGTCATGTTACTGATTCTTTGACTTTATGGCGGGCGGATTAAATCCTAATAAATACTTATTGATTTTGTGCCTAAAATTAAGAATTTATATGGCAGCTGTCCGCATCCGGCCACCGCATTTTTGTACGGCTAAAAATCGGATCCGAATGACAAACTTGACATTTCCCCGATGATATATGGAACACTTTCCTATGATCATGGCACCATTTAACTTAAGGATTCGGATGGCTTTTTGATGAAAGTTCTTGAATTGATTGAAGCGCCGGAACAACTTTTAAGCAAAGGAGTAGTTCCAGAAAAATTGATGCTGGATTTGTAGTTCCGGTTTAAATGCATGTACGAAAACGCTGCCCCGGAAAAGCAAAGCGTTTTTTTTGGTGCCAATTTCTAACAAAAAATAAACAAGCTTAAAAAAAATTAAAAGAATTTGATCCTGCTCCAAAAAGTTCAACTTTTGCGGTATTATTTCTTTTGTTCCTTAGAATAAAAAAATGACCAAAAACTCGTATAAAAAACTCCTGACAATTTTTCTACACATTTTTATGTGGGGGCTATTGTTTCTTTTTTTCCTTTGGGTAGTCAATTTTAGGTATGTATATTTAAACCGGTCAGCAGATGAAGCCCAAATATCCGTCCACCGTTTTTTTGGATATTCTCGAATACTGGTCACCTTTGGACTGTTTGCGGCTATCTTCTACCTGAATTACTATTTTTTAATTCGGCGCTATCTTTCAAAAAAGAAATTCAAAAAATATGCAGGGGCAATCGTCTCAATTCTGCTCGTGGTGACTGGGATCTCCTATTTGAACCGGCCTGCACCGCCTAAGTTTATGCAGAACAAAATGCCGCCACCTGCCATGAATTTTGGCGATGCTCCAGATTTTGACCGCTTAGAGCCACCAAAGCGATTAATATTTTTCAGCTTCGGAGATCTATTACTGAGCGTTATAGCATTGACAATCAGCACCAGCATTCGGGGAACAAGAGAATGGTTTGAGAATGAAAAGCAATTGAAGGATATTGAGAACCAAAAACTGACGGCCGAGCTTTCCTATCTGAAAGCCCAGATTAACCCGCACTTCTTTTTCAATACACTAAATGGAATATATGCCCTCGCTCGGAAAAAATCCGATCATACTCCGGATGTTATTTTGAGACTATCTGATTTGATGCGCTACATCATTTATGAAGCGAACACAGCCAAGGTTTTGCTTAGCCGTGAAATTTCGCATATTGAAAACTACATCGAACTCCAAAGAATCAGGCTGAATGAAATCGTTCAAGTTCATTTTCAGGTCAATGGCAACCCGGGATTTGTGCAAATTGAACCGCTGCTTTTTTCCGTTTTCCTCGAAAATGCCTTTAAGCATGGCATTGACTATAGCCGGCCCGGGAAAATTGATATTTCACTAACGATTAAAGAGCACCAGTTGATTTTTATGATTGCGAATCCAATCCTTCGAAATAAGAAAGAAACGCAAAACCGGGAAAGTGGCGTGGGATTGCAAAATATTAAACAACGTTTACAGTTGGTTTATCCCGATCGACACAATCTCAAGATTTATCAGGAAGATGAACGACATATCGTTGAACTCTACTTAAACATAAGAACCGATGAAGTGTATAATAATTGATGATGAACCGTTAGCCCAGCAAATTATTGAAGAGTATGTAGGCATGATCCCGTTTCTGAAGCTGGAGAAGAAATGCAATTCCGTATTCGATGCCCTGGAAGTTCTTCAGAATATGAAAATAGACTTGATTTTCCTCGACATTCATCTACCAAATGTTTCGGGAATCGAATTTATTAGCAGCCTGGAGAACCGGCCGTTGTTTATATTCACAACGGCTTACTCAGAACATGCCCTTGAAGCTTTTGACTTAAGCGCTGTTGATTATTTGCTGAAACCAATTTCTTTTACTCGTTTTCTAAAGGCCACCAACAAGGCTTATCATCTTTATTCAACCAACCAAAACAACCGGCGAGAAGAGCGCGTTGAAGTCGCCGAAGCTGACCAGGAATATATCTTGGTCAAGTCGGACTACCAATCAGTTAAAATAAAGCTTAGCCAGATTTTGTACATCGAAGGGTTGAAAGACTACGTCAAAATTTTCCTGCAGAACGAAGCAAAGCCTGTTATCACCTTGAATTCGCTCAAACGGATGAGCGAAAACCTCCCTGACGGTCATTTCCTTCGGGTTCACAAGTCGTTTATCGTGAACACCAACAAAATAAAGTCAGTCACTAAAAATCGAATTATTATCCACGATCGTTGGATTCCTGTGGGCGACAGCTACAAAAGCGACTTCCAAAATTCGGTCATTAATAAATTTGCCTTATAACTTCCAGGTCAAAATAGGCTCATGCCCCGTAGAGTCCAATTAACCCATTCCGGGATTAATTGTATTTTGGACGGCTAAACCACGTATCTTTTAGTGAAAAGCCCAGTCGAAAACGGAAGAAGTTCTCTTGAATCAGGTTTTTGTTTGTGGTTCCTTGTTTTCCGAATTCAAAGCTCATATCGATCCGTGATTTTTGATTCTGAATCGGCAATCCCAAACCAAATGACAGGACAACTTCGTCCAACTGAATATCCCGCAAATTGAGGTAGGATTGGGCATATTGAAACCCCAGTCGGTAATTCATTCGTTTATAATAGGCATCTCTCAAATTACTTGACGGTAAATACTCCATGCCTCCGTGAAAATAGGGGTTATTATTCAGTTCCACCCCTAAGATATCATACGATTCATCCGACCATCTTTGCATCCCCACATCCATTGCAACAAGTAAATTCGTCCCTTTTTGCCAGGAGAAACCAAGACCAATTTCTTCCGGAATAACAAATTCCCCTGTTGATTCTTCTTCGTATTGCAATATAACGTCTGCTGAATTGGAGGTCGTATTTACCCGTCGGGTTTGAAGCTGCTGCCGGGGATTGTATATCGCGCCCAGCCTTAGCGTGCTTGATTTGTGCTGAAGCTGGTATTGTATTCCAAATTCCCAGTAGAAGTTGTTGAAATAGTCGGTTGTTTCGTTGCTAATCGACACCGTTCCCAGGTTAGTTAGATCATGATATTGATTTTGCGATTGGTTGCCAAACAAGTAGGAAGCTTTCAGCCCGAGTGACAGTTTTTTTATCGGCGTGAAAGAAGTGGTGAAATAAGCGCGGCTGATGTCGCCTGAGCCAATAATACTGAGCGGATAATCCTGTTGAATCCCACCAATTACGCTAGTTGTGTTAATTTCATAGCCTGTTGAACTATACGGGTTCAGACCAAAACCGGCGGAAACCCATCGGTTGATACGCAACCCCAAGGCCAGGTAGCTGAAATTGGCATCGAGCGATGAGGCTGTCTTATTTCGGCTCTTATACTCAGAGAATTGACCATCGACCCCCATCTCAAAAAGAAAGGTCATGCTGTCCAAGGTGCTGTATGAAGCTGGATTTAGCGTATTCAGAAAATTGTCCGATGCCATTCCGATACCCGCATTGCCCATAGCTGAATTGTGCGGGTTACTTTGAAAACGTAGTTCACCCAAGCCATACATGGAATAGGGAGAACTGGTATTGTTCTGTGACAAAACCGGTCCATTTACCATCAATATGCAGCCAATTATTAGCCAAAACTGCGGAGGATAGTTCTTTTTCATATTATTCATAAGTCAAAAAATAGAGATTTAAGGTAGGCTTATAACGACTTGATTTTTCACCTTCGAGAATCAAATGGTCTGTTTGCGACTTGAAATCGGACAAAGGAACGGTAACCAATAAGCCGTGATCGATGTTGTAATAGCTTCCTGCCAGTTCGGCCGAAAGAAAAGTGGTGATGTCGGCGATGTAATATGAATTTTCTTTATACAATTCATCCAGCGCTAGATTTGCGTAAACGACGTTATCATCCGCGTCCACAAGCTGATCGTTCATTTGGTTGATTTTTCCAGTTTCGTAGAAGTGAAGGGTTTGAGGGACATCGCTTGCAAAAGACTCTGGAGATGGCCGTAAAACCAGTTCGGCCTTAAGCAATATGTGGTCTTCCAATTTGTAGAGCTCATTTAAGCTTGGAAAGTCAACACGAACCAATACTCCCGCAGTTCCCTGAATAAAGCTCTTGTCTCCTGAAATCCGGGAAAAAAGCTTTTCCCGCTCAGAAATCAGATTTTCAAAATCCGTTCCCGAACGATCAGAGATCAACGCATTGAAATGGTTGTTGTTTTCCGAAAGATTAAAATCAATGACGAGCTCATCATGCTCATATTGACCAGCAACATGGGTATGAAGCTGTAGCTTAATTGAATCGGTTGAAAAACTCAAGACTCGGCTGTCCGGATTTTCTCCCGGCTTTAAAACAAGACCTTTGAAAAAAGCATTAAAATTCGTATTGTTCAAAACCTCATCTGCCTTGTCTTTTCCTAATTGCAGGAGCTCTCGCCCAAGCTTATCATCCAAACGGATTTCGATCGATTCTTTGTGCACTTGAGGTAAAAAAAACAATTCACCACAAGTTAGATCTTCGGCCGAAAACCGACTCGTGTTAAACAGGTATTCGACTGAATAATCATCTTCCTGCAACATTAACTCCTCTTTAAGACGATAAACCTGCAGCGTCTGCATGGTTGTTGTGTCGCCAAGCAGGTATTCGCCGTAATAAAGTGTCAATATCAGGGAGTCAAAAACGGCTTCGCTATCAACGGCGGTAAGGCCCGACGGTAAATCGACAGTGAAATAACTGTTGAGCTCAATGCTTCCGGTTTGGTCATTTTCAAAGTACCCCACCAGGGCATTTGCTGTTCCTGAAGTGGGAAGAGAATCGTACTTAACCGTTGAGAGTTGAATCGAAAAGGTATCAACCAAGCTAATTTTCGATTTAGACTCAACCAAGTCAACCCCAATTTCGAACTGGCTGCTTTCGGTCTCACAGGACAGCAGAAGAACGACAGAAACGATAAAGAAATAGACCAATGTTTTCAATTGAATTGAACGCATGATAAGTGGAATTAATTCAGTTCTCATTAAAGTGAATTTTGTGTCTTGCAAAGCAATGCTTTCGAGGCTGGTGCAAAAACAATATTAGACTAAATCCAATTTTTAATGGTCGATAAAGCAGATTCCATCGATGAAATACAGAACCGCTTCAATATTCTGTTAAGTTCTGTTAAGAAGTATGAAAAATATTAACAAACGATGGTTTTATATCGATTTACCGGTCATTGGTCATGAAATAACAGCTGTTTCGAGTGAAATTTTCACCCGTGGTCTATCAATTTTTTTTTGCCCGTTCAATCCATCTAAGTTTGACCTGAAAACAGAGAAAAATAGTTATGATTCAAAAAAAATTACGTGCAATGAATTGGTTAAACTTGACTATTAAAGTGGGGATCGCCTTGTCGATTCTGGTCATTTTTTCGTCATGCAGTGACGATGATGAGGAAGATCTGGTTGGTAACTGGGTGGAATTATCCGATTTCGAGGGAATTCCCAGATCTGACGCCGTCGGAATCAGTTTGGAAGGCAAAGGCTATATTGTTACAGGTTATGACGGCGAAGATCGCTTGAATGATTTGTGGGAATACGATCCTCTAAATGATTATTGGAAACAAAAGGCTGACTTTCCGGGAAAGGCCAGAAACGGAGCCGTGGGCTTTTCGGCCAATGGGAAAGCCTATGTTGGAACCGGTTATGATGGAACAAACAAACTGAATGATTTCTATGAATTTGATCCATACACCAACTCCTGGACCCAGATTGCTGATTTTATTGGGTCGCCCAGATATGGTGCAATTGCCATGACTATGGGAGACCGGGGCTATGTGGGAACCGGCTATGATGGCAATTACCTGAAGGACTTCTATCAATATGATCCGATAGCAGACGAATGGGAGCAGAAAGTAAGCGTTGGCGGATCAAAGCGTCGTGATGCCATGACATTTGTTATAGATGACATTGGCTATGTATTCGGAGGCCTGGACAATGGGGTTTACGAAGATGATTTTTGGAAATATGATCCAACAGCTGATAGCTGGACCCCATTAAGAGATATTTCGGATGCAACGGATGAAGATTACGATGATGACTACAGCATTGTTCGAACCAATGCGGTAACCTTTGTAATGGACGGAAAAGGCTATGTTGCAACAGGCGGCCGCAGCACAACCGGTGGCGATGTGTGGGAGTACAACCCTGTAACTGATTTGTGGGTTGAAAAAACCGAACTGGCTGAAGATGGCAGCGGGGGCGCCGATCGCACAGAGGCCGTGAGTTTTACCATTAACAATATTGGCTACGTCATTACCGGACGAAACAGCAGTTATTATTTTGATGATGTCTGGCGCTTTGAGCCGAATTCAGAAATGTATGAATATGACTAGGAAATTTCCAAAACCTATAAAAGTAATAATCCTGCTCTTTGGCGGATTATTACTTCTTGGTTGCCAACAAAATTCAGCAACACGGCTGGAAACCTTTCAAACCGAAAATGGGTGGGGATATGTTGTAAAAAAAAATGAACGTACTTTTATTCGGCAGGATATTATCCCCGCAGTTTTTGGCAATCAGTCATTTTCAGCCAAAGAGGATGCTGAGAAAACAGGTCAGTTAGTGATACAAAAAATACGTGCAGGCCAGCATCCATCCGTGACAGTGAATGAGCTTGACAGTCTAAATATTTTTTACCTAACCGTTCAATAGGGAAACTGACAGGCAGCGTCATTTTACTCCCGACGCGATTTTGCTTCAATTTCAGTTCGCCTAAGTTTTATGTCGAGTTTACTGTTCGTCTTTTTACCTTGTCGTTTTACAATGCCCTGGAACGTTCCCCATGCATATGTGCAATAGAGCAAGGACAGGACTTTCCATTCCGCTTGGCACATAGCTTTTTAGAAATGCATACCTTCGACTTGCCGCTTTACCCGCTATCGCCACATAAGCGCTGTTGGCAGTTTGAAGTTTATTTTTTCCGTTTGTAATACAACTTCGTCAATCCTGTATCAAATGTTTCTGCAGTGATAAATTCAAGCGCTTGTTCGGATCCTCCGTCTTTAAAAAAGTCTTATTCTATTACCCACCCATATTGAAATGACTGAGATATAAAACTCATCAATCAGGTCATTCCTTAAAAGTTCGTTTATTATTTCCGCCCCTCCATCGCAATAGATATTTTTGCCTTTTTCACTTTTTAATTTTTGCACTAACTCAGTTAGGTTTCCGGTGTAGAACGTTGTCCTACCAACGCTTGGCCGTCCTGTTCTTGTGACGACATACACATCTCTTTCCCGGCTATCATAATGAGAAGATCCTATTTCCTTAAGAACATAATCGTATGTTTTTCTACCGACAATAATGGTGTCAACGGCCGAAGTAAATTCTCCATAACCATAATCTTCTCCTTCTTTTTCTACTGATTTCAAGAAGCTGAGGTCATCATTCGGCTGAGCGATATAGCCGTCCACACTCGTAGCAATGAATAGTGATAATTTTCGCATTGTTCTCTATTTTTAAATTTTTACAATTTTAACACGGAGGGCTCATTCCTACTTTCGAAAAAGACGACAAATCAAAGTTGCGATGGCGAAAGTCCTGTGTTGCATTTAATCTCATTGGTAAGTTGCGAATGGTCGTAGTAGCCATGCGATGAAGCGCTTTGATAATAGCCTCCTTCCCATTGACATCATTAACAAAATCATCACAGGTGACTACATATCTCCAGGTAAGTGCATCAATCTTATTAGCGATATAATCAGCAGCTTTCATGTCAAAAGCACTACCACAAACATAATTATTTCGTCCAGTTTTTTAATTAAAAAACCGGACATTCTTTAAACTACACACTACGGAGCTTATCTTTGAAGTTCCGTATCCACCTTTTTTATTCTCCGATTAGCAAGAGGTAAAAGATTCTCTGTTTCGTTCATTTGTAAGTTTCTTTAAAACGTTGATTTTATTCCCCGACAAAAGTCTTAAATTGACTCAGGTATTCATGCCAGACATTCTGGAAGCTGCCCCCGGTTTTCATTCGGTCCTGGATTACCACAGGACCACCCCACTTCCACCTATTATGGCACAACAACACCGAAATATAGAAGTGACATGATTTCAACCGATTGATCTTGCGTCATTCCGTTGCGGGCTGGTATCGCCATCTCCGAAAGATCAGACTTTACCATAGTGGAATAGTGAGATGTTCACCATGAGGGTGAGGAGATCTCCCTCATCAGGCTTTCAACCGGCTCCATATGACCAGTGAACCTTCCTCTTCCTTCCATGTGAATTAAAAACAAGGAAGTGCCGGCGCCGCATGTAAAAAATGCTTACTTTAGTACTCCGTCGAAGGAAAAGTGCGCGTCTGCGTTGATCCGATTTTCCGACGGAAAGACCTCTGACACAAACACACTGATCAAATGGTCACCCTTGTGCGTTATGCTGGATGATACCTGTAAAAATAGAACAACCAACAGAATATGAGGGAACCTGTAAACTATCGGCCAGCGGAACACCTAAGAAGCTTTATTCTTAGCTATGGAATTTTAACGGTGCCTGAAGGGGTGTCAGAGCCCTATTTTTCACCTCCCATTGGTTTAAGTGGATTTATTATCCATACGGTCAACACCCAAAATGTGATCGTGGCAAAGATTGGTGAAAACGACCATTTTACCGAAAATGCAGTTGCTACCGGACAGGTGACCCAATTGGTTCATGGTGTAAATATTGGACAAGTGCGAATGTTGCTGGTGTTTTTTCACCCTATGGGCATGTACCAACTTTTTGGAAACGACTTGGCCATGCTGACTAACACCTCCATGCCCCTGAAAGAATTTCTGGGAAAGCAAAGGGCCGATGACCTGTTGAAAAACTTACTGGCAAAACAGGAAGATGAACACCAGGTTAAAGCGTTGAACGATTTTTTTAGTAGCCAGGAACCTATCCAAAATGAGCTGACTACCCGTTTCCGTAAACTGTTGGATTTTATCCACCACAAGAAGGGCGATGTGAATATCAAAGAACTTGAAGAAACAGGATTCTACCACAGAAAAACCCTGGAACGGCATTTCAGGAAAATGGTGGGTATTTCACCAAAAGTTTACTGCCAGATCTACCGGTTCAGATGCCTGATGAACCTCATTCAGTCACAACCGGACATAACATGGGCGCAATTGGCCGTGCATGCAGGTTATTATGACCAGGCCCATTTGTCCCGGTATGTAAAAGATTATCTTAACGTTTCGCCCAATTGCATTGTAAAACTGGAAATGCAATTGATCAACTACTTACTGAACAGGTAGACAGAATTTACTTCCCCACTTGTCATCGAATGGTAAAATGTCGCATCTGTACAAGAATTGACATTTCTATCCTACTACTTTTATAGGGAAATCAAAAATCTGATATTCCGGCTATTGAATGGAGTGCACGCTAACCAACCGAAATCCCTTTTTTCAAAATCAACTTTAGTAAACATCAAATTGATGAAACCCTTAACTTCAAAATTAATTATTATGAAAAATTCTTTATTTTTGACATTGCTCTTCCTTGTTGCGTTTAGTCCTTTGAGTTCACAAAACAGCAAACAAATCCCACTTATTGGCTCTCTAGCACCTTCTTTCACCGCATTATCAACAAATGGTGAATTAACTTTTCCAAATGATTTTGGCAAAAGTTGGAAAATCCTTTTTAGCCATCCAAAAGATTTTACACCCGTTTGTTCTTCTGAATTGCTTGAATTGGCATTCTTGCAGACAGAACTGGATCAACTAAACGTGAAATTTGCCGTCATTTCAACGGATGATATTTCACAGCACAACATGTGGAAAGCCCACCTTGAAGAGCTCGACTACAAAGGAAGGGGAAAACAAAAAATCCTTTTTCCCATTCTTGAAGACCCGCTGAAAAAAGCGTCAATAACTTACGGGATGCTGCATGCCCCAACAAGCACCAGCCGTGATATCCGGGGGGTATTTATCATTGATCCGGAAAACAGGATCAGGTCAATCAACTTCTATCCCATTGAGATTGGAAGAAACATTGCTGAAATTGAGCGGACCATTGTTGCACTCCAAACAGCTGACAGAACTAAAATGCTCATGCCTGCAAATTGGAATGAAGGCGATGATATGATGGTTCCCCATTTTCCTTATACCCAGCTTGACTTAGCCAACAATCCTGACCTGGTAAAAGAATATTACAATGTTGGCAACCGGATGTGGTTTAAAAAGTCAGGCGATAAGATCACATCAGAGTAGACTTGTTCCTAATTGGTTCTGATAACCAAAAGAAGAGATAAAACTGCCCAATAAACTGGCGCAGCTTTATCTTTTGAGCTTTATCTTATTTCAAACCTCGCTATTGTTGTCTCAGCTCCTTTTTTTGACCGTCTTCGCCTGCGGTCACCAGGGCTCTTCGTAATCCGCTATGATAACCTTCAGAAACCAACCTATTTATACATTATTCTCCGCTTTGACCGATGTATTTACCAAGATCTCCTTATGCAAGAGCAATTGCGATTTAGACTTGACCGACCTTTGAGCACACCGCTGGGAAAAATCCAACAATTGCCTTAGTTTTCCAGATAACTGCAACTAATTCCAATAAATTCCGGTAGAACCTGGAAATTTCCAGATCTCAGACCTGTATTCCCGGACTTATATGGTTGAATTGCCAAAAGCACAAGATAAAAAGGTTAGAATTAAATTTGTTTAATCGTCTGTAATGAATAGTAATTCAGAGAGGAGGATCACGGCCCTTGGTGCTTGATGTCGTCTTTTATTGCCTCCCCCTTTCAAGTAGATTTCGAGTTATAACTTGGTGCACGACACCGTATTTTCAAGGATAAAAGAAGCCCAAATAAACAAAAACAGCAGTGCGGTAATGGTTGATCGTGTTGGCGCGCGCATTGCCAACGTTGACACCAAGAATTATAACGGCAAAAGACAAGGGTCGGTGCTGGAGGGATATGAATGGGAATTCACCACCATTGCCAGCGACGACGTGAATGCCTGGTGTATGTCCGGAGGAAAAGTGGTTATTTACACCGGCCTGTTCCCTGTTTCCCAAAACGTAACAACGCTTGCCATTGTTATGGGGCACGAAATTGCTCACGCCATTGCCAAGCAAGGCGGCGAACGAATGAGCCGCGCAATGATGCAGCAATTGACAGGAGCCGCTTTGGAAGTCGCTCTTTAGCAAAAATATCAAGAGACGAAAGACATGTTTATTATATCGTATGGTATTGGCAGCCGACTTGGAGTCATGTTACCTTGGTCGCGTCAGCGGGAAACTCAGGCTGATCAGTTTGGACTGATATTCGTCGTCATGGCCAGTTATAATTCCCGTGAAGCAATGCCATTCTGGTAACG
>SWCA01003159.1_pt1 | contig 20395 bp, 19 predicted proteins | sample 4692961 | NCBI WGS metagenome assembly SWCA01 (sample SAMN10267275, study PRJNA491770) | bioreactor metagenome | isolation source: DHS bioreactor inoculated with | place: Japan: off Shimokita Peninsula
ATGGAAACATTTTCAAAAAAGCCAAACTATACCTCTCACACTTTGTACAGGTTTTGAATTTTGCTATCCAACGGGAGGAAATGAAACCAGTTGTACGCGAATTTTATGGGTTAAATCCCAATTCGTTCGATGTACCACCTCTCAACCTGGAAAAAGATGTACTGGCTTGGGGAGAGCGGATCATCCTTGGTGAACAAAAGCGCTGCATGCAAGGAGGAAGTGCCATTTACAGTCCGTCAATCGCTTTAGTCAAAGTTCATTTCGAAAACTTCAAAGATGCTTTTCACCATCAAAAAATCCTCCAAAACAACACTGACCGGGCATCACTAAAAATGCAGGAGGCACGGGAAGAAGCAGACACAATCATTCAACAGTTATGGAATGAAGTGGAACAACATTTTGGCCAGCTTCCCGATGACAGTCGCCGCGAGAAGGCCCAGAAATACGGAGTGGTGTATGTCTATCGTCAATCAGAGCTCAAGCGCATGGAGACTGAGAAACTGCAAATCAACCTCAACTTCAATTAAGTGCGCCTCTTTTTTTCAGAAAATACAGCAACACAAGCGAAACAGTCAAACTAAGGATCGCCATCACAGCCGATGCACTCATCGAATCGGCGTATCGATTGACTGAATCCATGGTTTCACTACCCTTATTTTCGGCATGCAAAGCCAAAACCCCGAGGGCGTTATTCACAAAATGGGCCAGAATCGGGAGCCACATCGACCCCGAATAAATCAGTAAATAGCCAAACAAAGCACCCAAAAACATCCGTGGAAGAAAACCGAAAAACTGCATGTGCAGCGCGCTGAATAAAAAAGCAGAAATCCAAATTCCCCAATGGTAGTTACGGGTCATATCGGTAAAAATCTTTTGAATCACCCCACGAAATAGCAACTCCTCTCCCACGGCAGGAATTACGGCAATCATAAACAGGTTGAACAGTAAACCCCACACAGTTTCCACACGAATAAAGCGTTCGATCAGCTCCGCGGCGCTGTCCTCCATTCCTCGCATCCAGCTTTCAAAGCCCGCCAGAAATTCGGGCAACTGCATGGATTCATTCCATTCACCCAAAAAACCCACCACGGGACCAGCAGCCAAAACGGCCAGCAGGCCAATGACAATGGAATGGCTTCCAACCTTTTTATCCAATGCCAGGTATGCCAGCACCCCGCCTTCGAACAAGTATGCCAACACAAACGACGGAACGACAAACAATCCGATGGATTGAACAACCTGAAAATACTTCAGCAAAGCGATGGTCTGAGGGCTGGACGGATCGCCGCCCGACAGACTGCTCATCATTTCGGACAAGCCAACAATCGGGACCAACACGGCTACCGAAAGGGCAAACACAACCAGAAAGGAAAGCAGAATAATAAATGCCGCGAAAATAAATTGAGAACCAGGCTTCATGCCGTGGAAAGCAGTTATCGTCATGATCTTATTTTTTTCTGAAGCCTCAAAGATAGCGCGCAATCCGCAAAAAAAAAATGAAACGTCTGCTATGCGAAAAATACGCATCAAGTTAAGACAAAAAAAGACGTTCAATAAGGTCAAGACGTGCCCTCTGAAAACTCATCCAATTTCCTTTGCCATAAAGATTTCCCCATTCCCAAAATAATTTTCTACTTTTGCTGGTGTTGTGGTGGCTTTCTTCCCGCTGTCGGGAAGTGCCTTAATAAGGGAATCCGGTGCAAATCCGGAGCAGTCCCCGCTGCTGTAAACCTGTATGTTTCTTCGGAAGTACATGCCACTGTCCTGATCCCGAATACTCGGGAGGGGTGGGAAGGCCCGGAGAAGGGTGAGCCAGAAGACCTGCCAGCAACATCAATTGTTTAACCGGATCTTCGGGAAAAAAGATCGTCGGGAACTCCGTTTCCTGCCAATTCGATTTCTCTGAGGCGCAAAGCCCATTTGAATGATGAAAAAGTTTACTGTCCATTTTCTGACCTTGGTTTTCCTAACCTTCGTCGTGTTGACAACCCATGCCCAAACGCCGCAGCGTATTATTTCGCTCGCCCCGTCGTTAACCAAAAACCTGTACCTGCTTGGGGCCGAAGACCTGCTGGTGGGCTGCACCAGTTACTGCACCCTGCAAAGCGAAACGGATGCCGAAGTGGTGGCCTCGGCCATCCAGGTGAATTACGAAAAGGCCGTGATGCTCAAACCTGATCTGGTGATTACCACGACCCTGACCAAGCCCAAAACCATCGATACCTTTAAAAAACTGGGGGTCGAGGTGCTGGTTTACGAAACGCCCCAATCGTTCGATGCCATTTGCACCCAGTTTATTGATCTGGGCGAACAGGTTGGCAAAAAGGCAGCGGCCGAAACCTTGATTGCCGACGCCCGGAAACGCATGGAGGAGATTCGTCAGAAGATCCCCGCTAATGCTCCCCGTCAAAAAATATTTATGCAGATCGGTGCCAATCCCTTGTTTGGTGTCGTTCCAAATACCTTTATGAATGATTTTGTGCGCTTATCGGAAACCGACAACATCGCTGACGATCTCTCGGTTGGCAGCATCAACCGCGAAACCGTGCTGATCCGTAATCCGGACATCATTGTGGTAGTGCTGATGGGGCTGATTGGCGAGGAAGAAAAGAAGCAGTGGGAGAGTTATGCCAGTTTGAACGCAGTGAAAAAGGACCAAATATATATCATGAATGCCGATCAGGCGTGCAGCCCAACGCCCTTGTCGTTTATTGATGCGTTGGATGAGTTAATCACCAAAATTTACCTGCGATGAAGAAGGGACTGGTTCACATTTACACCGGAACAGGCAAAGGAAAGACCACCGCTTCCGTGGGTCTGGCTGCCCGTGCTTTGGGCCAAGGTTTGACCGTAGTTTATGCGCATTTTATGAAACGGCCCGAATTGTATGGCTACCACGAAATTGACAGCCTGAAGGTGCTGGGTGCGACTGTTCTTGGCTTTACCGACGGCCACCCGCATTTTGACAAGACGCTGAAGGCAGAAGATCTCAGGAAACAGGTGGCGGAGGCGCTCGTTTATTTGTCGGGCTATAGCGTGCCTGCAGCACCTGACCTGCTGATTATGGACGAAATCCTGATCTGTGTCCGCGATGGTTTTCTGAATGAAGCCGATCTGATTACCTTTATCGAATCGAAACCCGAAACAACAGAGCTGATACTGACCGGACGCGGCGCCACACCCGGTTTGATTGAAAAAGCCAACTATGTTTCGGAGATCAATAAAGTGAAGCACCCATATGATGAAGGCATCGCAAGTCGTAAGGGAATTGAGTTCTAGAAGCAAGTACAGGAGTTCATGAATCCATACGCAATTTTATTCAGAAACGAAAAAAATAAATCTTGATCACACAGGGAAAATACACCAAATGGATGGTGGCCTTATTGGCCATGCTGGCTTTGTTGCTGGCTGCCGTTGCCATTGCCTTGTCGGTAGGCGAACTAAACGTTAGTCCCGGCAGCGTAGTGCGCATGCTGTTATATGGCGGCGACGAAGGTAATATGGAGTACCTGCTCATTTCGAGGGTTCGGCTGCCGCGGGTCGTGCTTGGGGTTGCGGTTGGTGGTGCGCTCAGTTTGGCGGGTGTTATCTTGCAAGGCGTTTATCGCAACCCACTGGTCGAGCCCTTCACTTTGGGGATTTCGGGTGGTGCCTCGCTTGGTGTGGCTTTTACCATTGTACTCGGACTGCACCTGTCACTAGGCTCATTTATGCTGCCGCTGTCGGGCTTTATCGGTGCCTTTGTCATCATCTTTCTGGTGTATACCATCAGCTCCCGAAGGGGTAGCATCAACATCCAAAACATGCTGCTTACAGGGGTGATGATCAGCTTTATCGCTTCGTCGGCCATGATGTTTCTCATGGCAACTACCAGCTCTGATAACCTGCATGGCATTGTCTTTTGGATCATGGGATCGCTGGACGAGCCCAACACATGGCTGATCAAGCTGACCTTGATCGCAAGCCTGGTGGTGTTGGTTATTTCCTACCTGTTTGTGCAACCGCTCAATGCGCTCCGTTTGGGTGAAGAAAAAGCCATGCACTTAGGCTTTAATACCAATGTGGTGATCCGGGTGCTGTTTATACTGGCTTCCTTACTGGCCGGAATTTGTGTTTCAGTTTCCGGAGTGATTGGTTTTGTCGGCTTGATTATCCCGCACGTGCTGCGTCTGCTGTTTGGGTCGGACTATCGCTTCCTGCTTGCAGGATCCTTTTTGCTAGGCGGCATTTTTCTGGTGCTGTCCGATGTAGTAGCGCGAACCATTATCTCACCTAACGAACTGCCAATTGGCGTAATAACCGGCATTATTGGCGGATTGGTTTTCCTGCTGCTGATGAGTCAAAAACGAAAGGGAAAGTAGCATGAAACAGTCTTTCTTTCATATCGAAAATTTTTCCTGCGGTTATCCCGGATTCAAGCTGAGCGGAATCAATCTAAGTCTTGAAAAAGGCTCTTTTAGTGGAATCATCGGCCCCAACGGCTCAGGAAAAACCACCCTGTTCCGGGGGATCACCAGCTCCATCGCTACGTTGGAAGGAAAGATCTTCCTGAAAGGAAAGGATCTGCAGGCGTTCTCCCTAAAAGATCGCGCCCGGCAGATGGCTATTGTTACCCAATTTACCGATACCGATCAAATTTCAGTGGAAGATTACGTATTGATGGGACGCATGCCCTACCATCATCGCTTTCAGTTTTTCGAATCGAAAAGCGATTTCGAGAAAGCTCACAAATACATGTTGCTAACCGATGTATTGAAACACAAGGATAAGCTAATGACTGAGCTGAGCGGTGGCGAACAACAGCGGGCAGCCATTGCCCGGGCACTGACGCAGGAGCCTGAATTGCTCCTGCTCGATGAGCCAACCTCCCATTTGGACATCACCCACCAGGTGCGCATCCTTGACTTGCTGCACCGCCTTAACCAGGAAATGGGACTGACCGTGCTGATGGTCATCCACGACCTGAACCTGGCCTCGGAATATTGCGACCAACTTATGCTATTTAATGAAGGGCAGTTGTTTACCCGGGGAACCCCCGAAGAGGTGCTCACATTCGACACCATCGAAAAAGTCTACCGAACACCGGTAATCACCCGTACCAACCCCTATTCCAACAAGCCCGTCATTTTTTTGGTAAGCGAAAAGATGATGAAGAGAGGCGGAGAAAACGGCTAATTCTTTACTCGCCCATGTGCATGAGTGCATAAGTTAATAGGTACATAAGTAAAATAGAGACGCCGTTATTTCTTTGCTCACGCACTTATGGATATCGTACTGATGTCATTAATTCGGCGAAAAAATATTCGGACTGGTTTTCAATTACTTAAATGAGGTGAGAAAAAATATTTTTCGGGATAATTTTTTCTGGTCTTTTCGTACCTTGCCCGTTGGGGCAAGTATCAGTATTTCCCCATAGTTTTATATATTTATGTTAATAAAACCAGTGCGTTGTCTTGCTTAATGCACTGGTTTTTAATATTTTAAATTTAATCATTTCTGGTCAGTCTTCCAAGTATTTCTTAGGGGAAATGTGCAAAAAATCAGAGTAAGGGCAAACAGGTTGCTTACCAAATTGCCAAAACCATCGAGTCTGGGTTTCCTGAGTTGAGGGAAAAAATCATGGGTCTCAACGACCCGCGCAAACGCAAGGAATATTCCCTGGCAGAACTTGTCGTTGGAGGTATCATGCTGTTCGTTTTCAAAGAAGGCAGCCGCAACGCATTCGACAATGACCGGCGGGACTCCAGGTTTCGAAAAAATTACCAGCGTGCTTTTAATCTCAGGCTCCCGGGCATGGACGCGGTGGAAGACCTGTACCGTTTGCTCGATGAGCATGAACTTGAAAACCTGAAACACCTTCTAATCCAGACATTGATTGAGAAGAAAATGTTTTACAAGTTCCGTTTTATGGGCAAGAGATATTTTGTTGCCATCGACGGGACGGGGGTGGCAAGTTACGGCACCAATTATTGCGGGCAGTGTACCAGCAAAACATCGAAAAACGGGAAAACAAACTATTTCCATAACGTATTGGAAGCAAAGCTGGTTACTCACAACGGCATGTCGGTTTCGGTTGCAACCGAATGGGTGCGGAACGAAAACGGCAAAGAATACGACAAGCAGGATTGCGAACTCAACGCTTTCAAGCGCTTGGCGGTGAAACTAAAAAAGATGTACCCGCGGCTGCCTTTGGTCATTTTGGCCGACGGGCTGTATGCCAACCAAAGTTTTTTCAGTATATGCAAAGACAATGGGTGGAAGTTCATCGTTACTTTTAAAGACGGTAGCCTTCCCAGCGTGCACCAGGAAATGGAGCTGCTGCCGGGCAGTGCCTGGCAATGCCGGGAACGTTTGCTTGCAGGCAATGGCAAACGAACCAGGCAAAATTTCCGGTGGGTAAACGGAATTGGTTACTGTGGGTTCGAGCTTTCGGTGGTCGAATGCAAAGAAACTACTGCTCATACCATTTCGGGGGAAACAGAAGCCAACACCTTCTGCCACATTACCGACATGCCAATCGACAATTTGAACTACCACCTTATTTCCCAAGGCGGACGCATGCGGTGGAACATCGAAAACTCCTTCGATTACCTGAAGGAACATGGCTACAACCTGGGGCACAAATTCTCCAGAAGCTCCTTCAATGCCCTTAAAAACTATTACCAAAGTATGTTGCTGGCACATACCATAAACCAGTTGGTGGAGAAAAGCACAGAGCTGGCAACTTTGCTTGCCGCACACAGTAAAGAAAGCTTAGCCAATCTGTGGAAAAGGTTGTTGGCCTACTTTTCGGAAAACAAAATAAAACGTGAAGAATACCAGGAAATGCTCAAAAAACGCTACCAGCTTAGATTGGAATGATCACAAACGGAGGACACCTGCTCCGGAACATTCAGGTCAACCCGTTTTAAACCAAGAAAGGAGGTAGAACATCAAAAATCAAAATATTTTGCACTCACAACAGAAATGACAATCTGTTGAACGGTAAAAATATGCTCTGGACAATAACATGGTGCAAAGTATTAGCTCGAAATAAATACTCACCGAATTACTGACTGATGTACTTTCACCTGGAATAACCCTTCTTCTTATTAAAGAAAATCCCTAAAAATTTAAAAAAGGGCGAATAAGAAAACCGGAAAGCCGTTACGAAGGACTTCCCGGTTTAAAAAAATCTCAAACTGCGATTTTTAGACTGATACTCTGGACTTTCGTTTAATGATCCGTTATTTTTTCTTTTTCAGTAGGAAATATGAAAACAAAATCTCTAAATTTGTCACGGATTTGGTTCCAACGATCCGGCGACTGCCGGATCAGGATCAAAAGGGAATCCGGTTAGAATCCGGAGCTGTACCCGCAGCTGTAAACCTCGAATGATCTTTCTGAAACCCCAGCCACTGTCCGTCAACTGACGAGCGGGAAGGCATCAGAAAGAGAGGTGAGCCAGAAGACCTGCCAAAATCGTTATGAATATTTAACAAAGGCTTCGGGAATAAAGCTAGTGAAATGTAATCGCGTATTTTTCACAAATCTTATCCTAAGCTCATTCTACTAAATTAGAAATGAGAAGGTTTATTTTATTATTAGGACTATTGGGTCTTCTGTTTCATGGGCTCTATGCACAGCAGCCCGGCGTGGCCGACACCATTTTGTTACACGAAGTAACTTCGTATGCACCGTACAAAAAATACCAGGCTGGGGCGAAAGTGGAAAGCATTTCGCAAGATCAAATTGATATCGTGCGTTCGGGAAGCTTAAGTGATCTGTTGAGTCGCTTTACTCCGCTTTATTTGAAGTCAGATGCAGGTGGTTTGGCAACCATTCGTTTTCGGGGAACTTCGGCCGACCATACTTCAATTAATTTTGGAGGCATCAATATCAATTCGCTCACACTCGGATCGTCGAACTTCTCCAGTGTTCCTATGTATTTATTTGATGATGTGGATTTACAATACGGATCCTCATCAGCGGTTAATGGCTCCGGGTCTATTGGAGGGGCGGTGTATCTGAGATTGAAGAATAACTGGACGGATGGTTTTCGGGTGCAGGCAACCAGTTCCCTGGGTTCGTTTGGCGAACAGCTATATGGGACTAAGGCGTACGTCGGAAACGGTAAGTTTGAATCCGTATCCCGCTTATATTATTATACCCTGAAGAATAATTTTACCTTTCGCTATCCCCTGGACAGAAAAGAATATAACCAGCGCGGAGCCAGGGTCGATAATATAGGACTGCTTCAGGAACTAAACTATCGTTTTGATTCCCGGCAATGGTTGACAACGTCTGTCTGGCTGGGCCACGATTGGCATGAAAAGCAACCAGAGATGGCTTCATCCATTGGTGATAATCTGGTAATTTCAGGATTAGATAACAAGCACATTCGATTTTGGTCTGAATATGAAAATCGCAATCATGCCGTCAATTATAAGGCCGGTTTAGGTTATGTGCATGATGTGCAGGTTGACGGAGAAAATACCAAGCAGAAAATAAGTACCGATCGATTGATAGCCGAGCTGGACGCTAAACAGGATATCACTACACATTTAGGCTATAAAGCCGGTGTGAAGTATACATACATTAAGCCCGATGTATATTCTTACTCAGCCGATGTGATTGACTATGAGCAACGGGCAGAGTTGTTTGCTTCGGCGTTTTACACCGCTTGGAGAAAATTGAAATTGACATTGAATCTAAGACAACAGTTTGTTACCGATTTTGAAGTTCCCTTTACTCCTTCACTAGGCGCTGAATATCGACTTTACACAAATGAATTTTCGATACTTAAGCTAAATGGCAATATCTCCCGAAGCTACCGTGTCCCAACCTTTAACGACCGCTTTTGGGGAACACAGGGCAATCCTGATCTGAAGCCCGAAGAAGGGATGAATTACGAAATGGGAGTTCAATACCAGTACTGTTCCGATATCTTTCAAACTGACTTAAAACTGAATGGGTTTTACATGAATGTTGATGATTGGATTGAATGGAGACCCACCGGAACCAATGGTGACTGGGTGCCGGAAAATCGTTCACGGGTAATTAGCAAAGGCATTGAGTTTGCCTCAAACAGTGAATTGTTTTTCGACCGGTCGGAAGTCAACTTCGGGTTGAGTTACAGTTACAATCCAACGGAAATAAAAGAGGATGTACTCAATAGTTTAGTTGGGAAACGCTTAATTTATACTCCTGAACACGTCGCAAACACCTTTATTCAATTCAAATACGATACCTGGGGCTTACATGCTGATGCATCCTTCACCGGTGACCGTCAGGTTGACTACAGCGGAAATATCAGTAATCCTGAAGGCAATATGCTGGACGACTACTTCCTGATGAATGCCGGAATAAGCAAACAGGTAAAGATTCACAACCAGTTTTTTAGTCTGAGCTTTAACGTTTGCAACGTATTGGCTGAGAACTACCAAAATCAACTGAATTATGCTATGCCTGGTCGTAGTTTCCAATTCAGCTTGTCGGCAGATCTGAAATTTTTTAAAAACAATTAAAATATATCTATTATGAAGAAATTTGTAAAATTATTACCCTTCTTTTTAGCTTTGCTAGTCTTGGTCTCTTCTTGTTCGGATGACGATGATATGATTGATCTGTACCCGGACGAGTTGGTGAAAGGTGCTTATGTATTGAACTACGGGGGATTCTCGAATGATGCTGCATCAATTACTAAATATGATTACGATGCTGATAAATTGACTGCATTCTACGACCAGCTACAAAATAATGGCGCCGTGATGACTTCTGCTCCGCAGTGGGTTTACGAATATGATGAAAAAATCTATGTGATGGGAAATAACCCCGATCGCATACTCGTTTACGATCCACTTTTTGTAGGACAAGATACGATTACAACATCTATTGTAAAACCCCGTAATTGCATTGCTGATGGCAACTATCTTTATATCGCTTGCTGGGGTGGCGATGTATGGACTGATGAGTCACTATCTTATATCGCGAGGTATAACTTGACCACAAAAGCAGTTGAAAGTACAATTACCTTGCATGGGGGCCCTGAAGGTCTTGAAATAGCAAATGGGAAGTTATATGCTGCTTTAAACTACAAGAATGCTGTAGCAGTCATTGATTTGAAGTCAGAAGCGGTTTCGTACATTGAAACTACAGCAGTTTGCTCCTACCTTGTGAAAGATGAATCTGATAATCTATATGTCTCTCTTGTTGGACCCTGGAATGATCCCAGTGAAGGGGCTGGCCTTGGCTATATTAATACTACGACAGATGAAATAACCATTTATCCTTTAACGACGAGTTCTTCTTATGCGAATATTATGGCCCTAAGTAAAGATCGGTCAAAACTTTACGCGATTGGAGCGTCTGGTTATCCAATTGTGGGAGGAGTTTATATTTTCAATACGTCAACAAAAGCATTCGAGGATGGAGCATTAATAAGTGACGTGACCGGTATTCTAGGTATTTCTGTTAATCCTGAAAACGGAGACATCTATGTGTTGATCGACCATGGAAGCTCTGTAAATGGGGAAATGCTAATCTATTCGGCAAACCACGAATTGAAAGCCTCTAAAACCGTTGGCGCTTCACCATCCATGGCTATCTTTCTCGATTAAATAATGATGCAACTTGTTAAGAAAATCAGATAGTTGTATTGGGCAAGAGGGCGCTGAGCGATCAGTTCACCTCTTGCTTTATTTTATTTCACATCCCGCAAACCAGCTTTCGGATATTTGGAACTTGAATCCGGCAATGGCCAGAGTAAACACTTGAAACCCGAAACTGCGACCGAAGGGAGTCCCGTTTGTTTGGAATTTGGAATCCTGGAATTTGGAACTTTTTAAACTATGGCAACAATCACATTCATTACCGGAGGAGCCCGGTCAGGGAAAAGCAGTTTTGCACAACGACTGGCTGAAGATCAATCGGAAAAGCCCATCTATCTGGCTACTGCCCGAATTTGGGATGAGGATTTTGCCCAACGCGTAAAACGCCACCAAGATGATCGCAACGAGCGCTGGCAAACCGTGGAGGAAGAAAAAGAGCTTTCAAAGCACGATTTCTCTGGAGAAACAGTGCTGCTGGATTGCATCACACTTTGGCTGACCAATTATTTTCATGACAGTGGTTACCAGCTGAATAACGCGCTGGACGCCGCCAAAGCGGAGTGGAAAAAGTTCGTCGAACAGGAAATGGACTTGATTGTGGTCAGCAACGAGCTCGGCATGGGCGTTCATCCTGAAAACGAAATGGCGCGTAAATTCGCCGACCTGCAAGGCTGGATGAACCAGTTCATCGCTGCACAAGCTGACACCGTTTACCTGATGGTTTCGGGAATCGGTATTAAAATAAAATAACCCTCAAAGGGTTTAAGAATTTAGCCCGGGGCAAACGACGAAGGAGTGTCGCCCTGGGAAAAAGCATGCAAAAGAGGAATCGTCCGCGCGTAGACCTATTGAGTGGAACGGATGATCATTCGGACGAAATAGTAATAACGGTTGAGAGAATAGCTACTCCAAGATGACGACAAATGACTATAAATGCGAACTAAATGACTTCATTAAAAGACCAACTTCAACACAAAATTGACTTCAAGACCAAACCCTCTGGGGCGCTCGGACGATTGGAAGAAATTGCCCTGCAATTGGGGATGATTCAAAACACGCTCTCTCCCGAATTGAAAAAACCGACCATCCTCGTGTTTGCTGCCGATCATGGCATCGCCGACCAAGGCGTGAGTCCGTATCCCAAAGAAGTGACTTGGCAGATGGCCATGAACTTTTGCTCCGGGGGCGCGGCCATCAGTGTTTTTTGCAAACAAAATCGCATTGGATTGAAGGTGATCGATGCCGGCGTAGACTATGATTTTCCGGACGGAAGCCCAATCATCGATGCCAAAATTGCCCGTGGTTCCCGGAACATGATGCTGGAACCCGCCATGACCCTTAAGGAATGTCGCGAAGCCATGAAAAGGGGTGCCGGATTTGTCCGGCAGGAAGCCCTGGCAGGCTGCAATACCATCGGCTTTGGCGAGATGGGGATCGGAAACACATCACCGTCATCCCTACTGATGCATAGGTTCTTGAAGCTGCCCATTAAAGCCTGCACCGGGAAAGGCGCCGGAATGGAAGGCGAAAAACTTGATCACAAGACAACCATCCTGAAAGCCGTTTCAGAAAAATACGACCCACAAACCCCGGAAGAAACCCTGGCAACTTTTGGCGGCTTGGAAATTGCCATGATGGTGGGGGCCATTCTTGAAGCCAAAAAGCTGGACATGGTCATTCTGATTGACGGGTTTATTGCGACAGCCGCTACGCTGACCGCCATTCAGTTTGATGCCTCGGTTCGCGACAACTGTATTTTTTGTCATGCTTCCGAAGAAAAAGGCCACCAATTGATGCTGAATCACCTCAACGCCACGCCCGTTCTAAACCTGGGCATGCGACTGGGCGAAGGGTCTGGTGCAGCGGTGGCCTTCCCGGTTATTCAGGCAGCTGCAACTTTCTTAAATGAAATGGCTAGCTTTGACGAAGCCGGCGTTTCAAATAAGGCGGAAAGTACCGAAGTACAACGCTCATAGATAACATGGGGGTTTTCGAAATCCTGAGCCAAAGAAAGTGAGAGGGGGAGAGTAAGGTAAGGGTGCGAACGGCCGCAAGGCCTGTTGCACAATTTGACATTTGAGACCTGTAATTTGGAATTTCCTGACATGAAAGAACAACTCAACCTGTTTCTAACAGCGGTGATGTTTTATAGCCGCATTCCGGTGCCGCGATCGCTGGGCTTTTCCAACGAGCGGCTCAACCGGGCAACCCGTTATTTCCCTCTGATTGGTTGGATCATTGGCGGAATTGGCGCATTGGTGTTTTATGGGTTGAATTGGATTTTGCCAGTTGAGGTAGCTGTTCTTCTGAGCATGATGGTCACCATTTTTGCAACCGGTGCTTTTCACGAAGATGGCTTTGCCGACTTTTGCGACGGCTTTGGCGGCGGCTACACCCGAGAAAAGATCTTCACCATCATGAAAGACAGCCGCATTGGAACCTACGGAACTGTGGGACTGATTGGCATGCTGGGAACCAAGTTCCTGGCTTTGCAAAGTCTGCCGCCGGTGACCATTCCGTTGGTGCTGATAGCCGGACACGCCTTTAGCCGGGTGATGCCGGTCATTGTCATCTTTACCAGCTGGTATTCGCGTGAGGATGAACTCAGCAAAACCAAACCCATTGGCAAACGGGGCAAAAACTCCGACTTGATCATTGCTGTGCTGTTCGGCTTGCTGCCAGCAGCCTTTTTGCCGTGGCAGCTGATGGCTGTTGCTTTGCCGCTTTCGTTGCTGGTTACCTTTCTCTTTAAAAAATACATTGAACGGAAAATTGGCGGCTACACCGGCGATTGCCTGGGGGCCTTGCAGCAGATGGTGGAAGTGTTGTTTTATTTGTGTTTATTAAGCATATCATGAAGTATTGAATTTATTTCCCACAAAGAGAATTCACCGAGGATAAATAAGAACTCTGTGTTCATGGCGTCTTCGTGGAATAGAACACATTTTCTCGTATGGTGTTAAAAAGCTTAGCTCCCCAGCACTAATAAGATTTTCAATGAGGGAATTGTAAATTTGTACCTAAAGGATTTCAAATGGATAAGCAAGTTTTAATAGAAAATACGATTGTCAAGATCAAACAGTTGCCGGAGTCAAAGCTCATGCAGGTGAATGATTTTGTTGCGTTTTTATTGAGTCGGGCCGAAGATAAGATCATGCTTGAAGGAATACAAAAGTTGGCTTCGGATTCAAAAGCTTTCGAATTTCTGAAAGAAGAAGATGACCTCTATACGGTGAATGATTTAAAGGAAAAATAATCTTGAAACTGACCCTTATCCGACATACCCGTGTCTCGACTCCGCCCGGCATTTGCTACGGACAATCCGATGTTTCGCTGGCTGATTCGTACCCGGAAGAACTGGAGCTGGAGAAGAGCCTGATCGGCCGACAGTCTTTTGATGCCGTTTTTTCCAGTCCGCTGCTACGCTGCCGTCAGTTGGCCGAAGATCTGTTCCCCGATCAGGAAATTGTGTTTGATCTCCGGTTAAAAGAATTGAATTTTGGCCAATGGGAACTTCAACCCTGGGACCAGATTTATGCCACTTCCGAAGGAAAACACTGGATGAAAAACTACCAGGAGGTGTCCTGCCCGGGAGGGGAATCTTTGCCTGAGTTTCGGCAGCGCGTCAACTCATTTTTGGATGAACTGAAAGCAAAGCCCTTCGATCAGGTGGTTGTGGTGGCGCATGCCGGGGTAATTCGTCTGATAAAATTCGTCCTGGAAAATCAAACGATGGACGAGGTTTTTACAACCTTTGCACCGGATTATGGCGGTGTTTATAAATTTGAAATCAAATGAAGCAAAATAAGAAACTCAAACCCATCCTGTTTGTCGGCACCGGCTCCGATGTGGGCAAGTCGGTGATCAATTCGGCCTTTTGCCGCATCTTCTTACAAGATGGCTACCATCCTGCCCCTTTCAAAGCGCAAAACATGTCGCTGAATTCGTATGCCAGCGCCGAAGGTTTGGAGTTGGGCCGGGCCCAGGCCGTGCAGGCCGAAGCCTGCGGCATTCCCTGCCTCAGCGCCATGAACCCCGTTTTGCTAAAACCAACCAGCGACCAGAAAGCTCAAGTGGTGTTGAACGGCAAACCCATGGGTGAGCAGTCGGCCCGGGACTATTTCCTGAAAACCGACCGCGAGTTCTTGTTTGCTGAAGCGATGAAAGCCTGGAAATATCTGGATTCAAGATACAACCCCATTGTAATGGAGGGCGCCGGGAGCATCTCAGAAATTAACCTCTGGGACAAAGACATCACCAACATGCGTGTAGCGCTCGAAACCGGTTCACCCACCATATTGATTGCCGACATTGACCGTGGCGGCGTGTTTGGCAGCGTGTATGGAACCATCAAGTTGCTGCCTGAAGCGGAACAAAAACTCATCAAAGGCATCCTGATCAACAAGTTCAGGGGCGACATCGGCCTGTTCGACGATGGCCGCCGGATGCTCGAGGAATTGACGGGCGTTCCCGTGATTGGCGTGATTCCGTACTTCCGCGATATTCATATTGAACAGGAAGACAGCGTGGTGATTGACTATAAGCGGGGAAGCACCGATACCAGCAAAATCAACGTGGCGGTGGTGCTGCTGCGGCACATGAGCAACTTCACCGATTTTAACATGCTGGAGCGCATGCCCGAAGTCAACCTGTATTATTCGGCCAATCCAACAGAAATCGCCAAAGCCGATGTGGTGCTGGTGCCGGGTTCTAAGAATACCATTTCGGACTTGATTTATCTGCGCGAACGGGGCTTGGCCAAGGCCATCATCCAGTCTGCTGAAGCGGGCAAAGGGGTTTACGGCATTTGTGGTGGTTACCAGATTTTGGGTGAAGAAATCCGCGACCCAAACCAGGTGGAGGGTGACATTGAAATGATGCCGGGACTTGGTTTGTTGCCGGTAGTCACCACCCTGACCCGGGAGAAGCGCACGGTGCAAACGCGGTTCCACTTTCAGCAGCGGAAAGAGCATTGCACAGGTTACGAAATTCATATGGGCCAAACACAGCGGATGAATGCCCAGCCGCTTTGCGACCTGGAAGATGGCTCAACAGAGGGCTGCCTGGTGTCGCCCAAACTGTGGGGAACCTACCTCCACGGTATTTTCGACAACAAAGTGGTGTTGGAAGAAATGCTGAAAGCGAATCACCTTCAGGCCGAAGTTGCCGACTTTGATTATAACGCTTTCAAAGAAGAGCAATACAACAAGCTGGCTGCCCATGTGCGCGCTTGTGTGGATATGGAATATGTGTATTCAGTCTTAGACCGTGAAAAATGAGATTGAGGCTTTCGCGTACGTATAAGAATTAAAAAAAATAGCCAAATGGAAAAATTGAAAGACACGTTGTACGCTCCCGAAACTGTCAGGAAAATAGCAAAATCGTTAATAACGGTTTACCCTAATTTTTTGGCCGAACAGTTCCTTCAATCTGTTTTTTCGGATTCATGGGAACAACTTGAATTAAAACAGCGCATGAGGCACATCGCTTTGTGCCTGAGACAGTGGCTCCCTGAAAATTACCATGATGCCATTGCCATCATGATACAGGCCAGTCCTAAAGTGAGCGGTTTGATTGTCATGTCGTTTGCCGACTATGTTGAACTTTATGGGCAAGAGCATTGGGAGCTTTCTATGCAGGCATTGGAGGAATTTACCAAAAGTTGCAGTTCCGAATTTGCCATTCGTCCGTTCCTTGACCTGGAACCTAAACGGGGTATGCAACAAATGTTGCTATGGGCCGGCCACGAAAATGAACATGTCCGTCGGTTGGCGAGTGAAGGCTGCCGCCCACGTTTGCCCTGGGGAATGGCGCTGAAGAAATTCAAAAAAGACCCTTCGCCAATTATTCCAATCCTGGAAAAGCTAAAAGACGACCCTTCGGAGTATGTCCGGAAGAGTGTGGCCAACAACCTGAACGATATCTCGAAAGACCACCCTGAGTCGGTGCTTGACTTGTGCGAAAGCTGGCAGGGAAAATCGGCAAACACCGACTGGATCATTAAACATGCTTGCCGGACATTGTTGAAATCGGGCAACAAAAGGGCAATGTTGCTTTTCGGGTTTGGCGACCCGGAACATGTCAATATTCCATTTTTTGAAGCTGAAGTTGGATCTACATTCATCGGAGACCAAATCCAATTGAGTTTCCAAATGGAAGTGAATGAAAAACAAAGCAAAAAAATCAGGTTGGAATACCTGGTTTATTTTGTGAAGGCAAATGGCAAAACTTCGCCAAAAGTTTTCCAAATCAGCGAAAAAGTGTGGAAGCCCGGAAAACACACCATTACTTTCAAACACAGCTTTTTGCAACGTACCACCCGGAGACATTTTCCCGGCGTGCACTGGTTTGAGCTGATCATCAACGGCGAAAAAAAGGCTGAAACAAGCATCAAGCTGAAACGTGTGGGCGAAAATTAAGCGAATAAAACAACGGCATAGATTGTCCCGGCAAAATGGGATACGCCATGAATTCCTTTGTGCCACTGCGTAAAAAAAATGAGAAAATGAAAATCATTGCCATCGAAAAAGAAAGACCAACGGCAACTGCCGAAGGGTTTGCCAGGTTTTCTAAAGACGAAGCCCAAAAAGCGTGGGAACTTCAACAAGCGGGTTTTATCCGCGAAATCTATTTTCGTGCTGACGAAAACAGTGCTGTGCTTGTTCTGGAGGCAAGTTCGGTTGATTCGGCACACGAACAATTGCAGCATTTGCCTTTGGTGAAAAACGGCCTTATCGAATTTGATTTGATTCCCCTGAAAGCCTATCCGGGCTTCGCACGGCTATTTAAGTGAAAATGGATTGCGGATGTCTCAATGCGCGTTCAACCTTGGATAAAATAGAAGGCAAAGTCCCTGTTTTTAAGCTTGCCCATTTTATGCCGCGAGAAGTACTGGAAAACAAGCTCGCTACTATTAATACTGGTCCATTTGTTAAATAATGCTTTGTGCTTAATCTGTACTTTTGATTTTCTGCAAAGTTTTGGTAAATGACGAAAAAATGATACTTCCCCTGCTCATTGGATTTACCCTCGATTGCCTGCTGGGCGACCCGCGCTGGCTTCCGCATCCCATTCGTTTGTTTGGCTGGTTGATCGCCCGGCTTGAAAAGCACTTTAACCGGCAATACTACCGCAAGCTGAAAGGTACCATGGTCGCTGCTTTTTTAGTCGGAATGACCTGGCTGCTGTTATTCTTGCTTTTCCGGGAACTGGAATCGTTTCCAACGATTTACCTAATAGCCGCCTCTATAGGTGTCTTTTACGGGCTGGCTAACCATAGCCTGATTTATGAATCGTGGCTGGTCATCCGGGCACTGAACAACGAAGGATTGGAAGCTGGTCGCCGGCAATTGCGTTTCGTTGTTGGCCGGGATACGTCAAATTTGAATGAACAGCAAATCCGCACCGCCGTTTTGGAAACCATGGCCGAAAACCTCAGTGATGGGGTGATTGCGCCGCTCTTCTACTATGCTTTGGGTGGTGTTCCCTTGCTTTTTGCCTTTAAAATGGCCAGCACCCTCGACTCAATGATCGGCTATAAAAACGATCGCTATAGAAGCTTTGGCTGGTTTGCCGCCCGGCTCGACGATCTGCTTAACCTCATTCCGGCGCGCCTCACTGCCCTGTTGATGGTGCTGGTCAGCTTGAGCTGGAACGGTGTCCGGCACATCTTTCAATACGGGCATCGGCATAGCAGCCCCAACGCCGGCTATCCCGAAGCAGCGCTGGCTGGCATTGTGAGATGCCGCTTTGGCGGCCCAAACGTTTATCATGGCAAGCTGGTTGAAAAGCCCTTCATCGGCCATTTTCAGAAGGCAATCACCAATCGCGACTTTTGGCTGGCGGCTTATGTGAATGCAGCAAGTGCAGTGGGGATGGTTGCGGGAATTGTGCTTTTACTGATGTAAGGTGGGTCGTTTCGGAGCAAGCTTAATCAGCTTATAAACAAGGCGAATCAATGGCTAAAATGATTGATTCAACGCCATTTGCAAAATCTAAACCTTAACAAATGTTAAATACCCGGGTACGCGGGCTGAAAATCTAAGTAACACAGCGTCTAAACTTCAAGCAGCCGAATATAAGCTACTTACGTATTGATCAATCACCCAGCCCGGTCATTAAGGAGAACTTACTTTTTGTTTTAAAGTCGGGTTAAGTATTAAAAGAGATGCGTTTTGGTTGCAGAATTCATTGCCGTTGAACAGTACGGATCTCAATCAATGCACAACCAATGTCCTTTTTCAGCATCCTTCCCAAATCAATCAAAATAGAACATGATTATGTTTCTTTTAATTTCAACTGCCAGAGGTTAAAGAACCTTAATTGATTTGGATTTCCACGCCCTCCCTTTTAGGTTTGTGTTTAACAATTGTGATTTCTTTCTGATTTGAATTGGAATGAAAAAACACAAAACCATTTTTTAACCCGAATCGGAGGCCATCAATTTTCAGTTTTGCCTTTCAGAGTCTGTCTTTTAATCCTCCTGTTTCAAAATTAGTTAGTTATGATGTTTTCATTTAAAAGTAAATTGAACAAAGTATTGTTGTTGGCTTTTGGCCTGGGTATTTTTGGCGGAACTCTTTCCGCTCAAGATTTTCAGCAGCAACCACAGCAACAAGTAGAATATTCTGATAAGCAAATTGATGATTTTGTTGGTGCTGTGACCAAAGTTTTACCGGTTCAACAGGACGTAGAACAAAAAATGATCAAGGAGATTGAAAGCAAAGGCATGGAACTGGATCAGTTCAACCAGATTGCGACTCAAGTTCAAACAACCGGAAAAGCCGAAGGTGTTGCTGAGGCAGATGTAAAAAAATTCAACCAGGTCTCGGAAAAAATTCAAGAAATTCAAGTAGAAAATCAGGATCAAATTAACGAAGCTATTGCCGATGCAGGGCTGACTCCGCAAATCTACCAGGAAATGATCCAGGCCTACAGCCGAGATCCGCAACTGAAACAAAAAGTGGATGAGAAACTAAATCAACAATAGTAGTAGAGTAGTTAGAGTTGACAGTCTAATTGACAGGCGCTTTGATTTGCGGACGCAAACCAAGGTGCCTGTTTTCGTTTTTGCAGAAGCGATTCCACCGTGGACAATTAAATCCGCTTCTCCTTTTCCTGCAAAGCATATGGAAACATAAACCCGGGCTCCGGCAGTTTAATTCGTGGCAAATTGCTGAACGGCGTTCAACAGTGAACCATCAGCCTGACCGGAAAATCTGTCGTTTAACCCGGTATTTTCCCCGTTATCAACGCCGCCCCGCATCCCGAAACAAGTTCTCTTTTCGAAATTTCGATCTTTTTCTGAATTTAGCTGATCATTTAATGGGATGGAATCCTAACTTTGTGAACGAATTCATGTGTTGAAATGAAAAGAACAACCCACTACTTTTTACTGATTCTACTTACTGTTGCATCGTTTTCGTGCAAAGAAAAGAAGGGATTTCCGAAACCGGACGAGCTGGTCAACGAAAAACAAATGGTTGATATGCTTTATGATATGCACCTTCACGAAGCTTATGCCAGCCAATACCGCTTTGAAAACGAAATGACCAAACTCCAATCCAAAGATCTGTACTATTCGGTACTGGAGAAGCATGGAGTAGCCGATTCCGTTTTCGCCGAATCGGTGGTGTACTATTCGAGCTTACCCAAAGTGTATGAGCGGATTTATCAGCAGGTTGTCGATCGCCTGAACATGCTTCAGGAAGAGGCGAGTACCAAAAAAGAAGTCAACATTCAGCCTGAAAAATGAGAAAATTTGCCGCTCACTACCTCTTTACGGGCAACGAAAAACCCATCGCCAA